>Ga0302178_10002767_pt1 | contig 13626 bp, 9 predicted proteins | sample I_Palsa_E1_3_FD_198790 | JGI IMG/M metagenome (GOLD analysis project Ga0302178, IMG submission 198790) | Peat permafrost microbial communities from Stordalen Mire near Abisko, Sweden - I_Palsa_E1_3 | ecosystem: Environmental > Terrestrial > Soil > Palsa > Peat permafrost | place: Sweden: Abisko... | reverse complement strand
GGTCGCGCTCCGCCTGGCCGGCGGCGTCCGCCTGGGGAGGTCGCGCTCCGCCTGGCCGGCGGCGTCCGCTTCGCCGGCCCGCACTCGGCCGACCGCGCCTCGCTGGGCCAGTGCCGCACGGCGGGCTTCGCGGGCATTGCCGCTGCCGCGTGCGCTATCCTGGCTACATGGCCCATAGCAGGCTGCTCCTTACTTAGCCGCGCCGACTGACCCGTCGCTGGCGCGGCCGCCCCTCGTGATCGAGGGGCATTTTGTTTGGAGGCCACTGTTTGCTGGGAGGCCGCTGCGCCTGGAAGCAGTTGGCGGGCCGGCCATCCTGGGCTTGCGCCCCGGCCAGCGGGACAGCGGGGCGAACCGTACCGATCACATCGCGAGGGATCCATGACAGCCGCCGACAGCGCGGAGCGCGCACAGCACTACGATCCGCGCGCGATCCAGGAGAAATGGCAAGCCCGCTGGGAAGCGATGGACCTGTTCCGCGCCAGTGACGACCCGGCGGACGACCGGCCCCGCAGCTATGTGCTCGACATGTTCCCCTATCCGTCTGGCGACCTGCATATGGGTCACGCCGAGGCGTACGCGGTGGCCGACGCAATGGCCCGCTATTTCTTCCAGCGCGGGCACAACGTGCTGCACCCGATCGGCTGGGATGCGTTCGGGCTGCCTGCGGAGAACGCGGCGATCAGGGGTAACACGCATCCGGCGGACTGGACCTACGCCAATATCGAGACCCAGGCAGCCTCGTTCCGGCGGTACGGCCTGTCCTTTGACTGGTCCCGCCGGCTGCACACCTGCGATCCGGAGTACTACCGGTGGACCCAGTGGCTGTTCCTGCGCCTGCACGCGCGCGGCCTGGCCTACCGCAAGGGCGGCTATGTCAACTGGTGCCCCGTCGATCAGACCGTGCTCGCGAACGAGCAGGTGATCAGCGGTAAATGCGAGCGCTGCGGGTCTGAGGTTGTCCGGCGGCTGCTGACCCAGTGGTATTTCAAGATCACCGAGTACGCCGACCGGCTGCTGGCGGACATGGCCCCGCTGGAGGGCCGCTGGCCCGACCGCGTCCTGCTGATGCAGCGCAACTGGATCGGGCGCAGCGAGGGTGCCGAGGTCAAGTTCGAGATCGAGTGCCAGGACGAGCCCGTGACGGTGTTCACCACGCGGCCCGACACGCTGTATGGAGCCACGTTCTTCGTGGTGGCCGCGGACTCCCCGCTGGCCGGTGAGCTGTGCGCGCCGGATCACCAGGCCGAGCTGGCCGCCTACCTGGCCGACGTGCGCAAGCTGACCGATATCGAGCGCCAGGCCACGGACCGGGAGAAGACCGGGGTCTTCCTTGGCCGCTACGCGATCAACCCCGTGAACGGCGAGCGCATACCGGTGTGGGCGGCGGACTACGTGCTGCCGGACTACGGCACCGGCGCGATCATGGCGGTGCCCGCGCATGACCAGCGCGACCTGGACTTCGCGAGGAAGTTCGGGCTGCCCGTACGCCTCGTGGTGGATACGGGCCTGCCGGACCCAGCGGAGACCGGGCTGGCCACGCCGGGGGAGGGCAGCCTGGTCAATTCGGGCCCGCTGGACGGGCTGGCCAAGCATGAGGCGATCGACCGGATCACCTCGATTCTCGCGGAACGAGAGCTGGGCCGCGCCGCGGTCAGCTACCGGCTGCGCGACTGGCTGGTCTCCCGGCAGCGGTTCTGGGGCGCGCCGATTCCCATCGTGTACTGCGACGGATGCGGCGAGGTGCCCGTCCCCGATGAGCAGCTGCCGGTCGTCCTGCCCGACCTGCGCGGTCAGGACCTGGCGCCGAAGGGAGCGTCGCCGCTGGCCGCCGCCACCGACTGGGTGAACACGCAGTGCCCCAAGTGCGGCGGGCCGGCCAAGCGCGACACCGACACGATGGACACGTTCGTCGATTCCTCGTGGTACTTCCTGCGGTACTGCTCGCCCGGTTATGAGCACGGGCCGTTCGACCCCGAGGCGGTGCGCCGGTGGGCTCCGGTCAACCTTTACGTGGGCGGCGTTGAGCACGCGATCTTGCACCTGCTGTACAGCCGCTTTTTCGTCAAGGTCCTGCAGGACATGCGGATGGTCGATTTCAGCGAGCCGTTTACCCGGTTGATGAATCAGGGCCAGGTCATCAATCAGGGCAAGTCGATGTCCAAATCGCTCGGCAACGGGGTCGATCTCGGCGAGCAGCTGGCGGCGCACGGCGTGGACGCGATCAGGCTGACAATGGTCTTCGCGAGCCCGCCGGAAGACGATATCGACTGGGCTGACATGAACCCCGAGGCATCCGTTAAATTTCTTGGCAGGGTTTCACGGCTGGCCGCGGAGGCAGGTGTGACGGCTGCCGGGCAGTCCGCCGATACCGGTGATCGTGAGCTGCGAAAGGTCACGCACCGCACGATCGACGAGGTCACCAGGCTGGTGGAGGCCGCCAGGCTGAACGTGGCGGTGGCGCGGCTGATGGAGCTGTCGAGCGCCGCGCGCCGGACTATCGACTCCGGGCCAGGCGCCGCCGATCCGGCGGTGCGCGAGGCAGCGGAGACGCTCACGGTGCTGCTGTCGCTGTTCGCGCCCTACACCGCGGAGGAGTGCTGGGAGCTGCTCGGTCACGAGCCTTCGGTGGCCATGGCGGGCTGGCCGGCCGCTGACCCGGCGCTGCTGGTCCAGGACCTGGTCACCTGCATCGTGCAGGTGAGCGGCAAGGTGCGCGACCGGCTGCAGGTCCCGCCCGGGATCGGCGAGGACGAGCTGCGGGCGCTGGCGCTGGCCGCGCCAGGGGTGGACCGCTCGCTGGACGGCCGTGCCGTCCGTACGGTGATAGTCCGGCCGCCTAGGCTGGTGAACGTCGTCCCCGCATGACGATCACCGGACGGCAGCAGGCGCGGGTGGCGGTCTTCACCCTGGGCGGCACTATCTCCATGGCGGCTGGATCCGACGGGCACGGGGGAGTCGTTCCCCGCCTGACCGGATCCGAGCTGCTTGACTCCGTGCCCGGCCTGTCCGGCGTCGGCGCGGTGGCCGAGGTCCACGATTTCAGGCGGCTGCCAGGCTCGGCGCTCGGCATCACCGACGTGCTGGAGCTTGCGGCGGTCATCGAGGCGGAGCTGGCGGCTGGTGCCGCCGGGGCGGTGGTCATCCAGGGCACGGACACGATCGAGGAGACCTCGTTCCTGCTGGACCTGGTGCACTCCGGTGACGCGCCGGTTGTCGTCACCGGAGCGATGCGTCATCCTGGCCTGGCCGGAGCCGATGGCCCGGCGAATATCCTGGCCGCGGTCCAGGCAGCGGCGAGCCCGTTGCTCGCCGGGCTGGGCTGCGTCGTGGTGTTCGGGGATGAGATTCACGCCGCGCGGTACGTCCGGAAAGTGCATGCCACCAGCATCACCGCCTTCGCCTCCTCGTCCGCGGGGGCGCTCGGCTACGTCATCGAGGGCACGGTCCGGCTGCTCTCCCGCCCGGCCCGCCGATCGGCTTTGTCACTGACTGCACCGTCCGCGGCGCTGCCTGCCGCGGCGTCCGCGGCTCCGTCTGCAGTGCCGTCCTCGGCTCCGCCCGCAGTGCCGTCCGCGGCTCCGCCGAGTGCGCCGCGCGCTGTCTCCGCGGCGACACTGCCGTACGGCGATGTGCGGGTCGGGCTGGTGACGATGTGCCTGGGCGATGACGGCGAGTTCCTGCGCGCGGCGACCGGGCGGCTGGACGGGCTGGTGGTGGCCGGCTTCGGTGCCGGGCACGTGCCAGCGGCGCTGGTGCCGCTGCTGGATGAACTCGTCGCCCGGATGCCCGTGGTGCTGGCGTCCCGTACCGGCGCCGGCACGGTGCTCGCCGATACCTATGGCTCAGCCGGCTCGGAGCGGGATCTGCTGTCGCGGGGACTGATCAGCGCTGGTTTCCTCGACCCGCTCAAGGCCCGGCTGCTCCTGCATGTGCTGCTTGCCGCTGGCGCGGGCGCCGCTCAGGTGCAGGCAGCGTTCCGCTGGGCCGGTGAGTACTGACGCCGCAGCGCGGGCAGCTGCCGGAGAAACGGGCAAGCAGGTACTGGCGAAGCGGATGGCCAGGTACTGGCGCAGCCACCTAGCAGTTCAGACGCGCCGGAGTACCGCGACCACACGGCCGAGAATAGCCGCGTCGTCGCCGGGGATCGGCGCATACAAGGGGTTGTGCGGCATCAGCCAGACGTGGCCGTCGGAGTGCTTGAACGTCTTGACCGTCGCGTCACCGTCGATCATCGCCGCGACGATATCACCGTTCTCCGCAACGGGCTGCTGGCGGACGACGACCCAGTCCCCGTCCGCGATCGCGGCGTTAATCATTGAGTCGCCGACAACCTTGAGCAGGAAGAGCGTTCCCTCGCCAACGATCTGCCTGGGCAGCGGGAAGTATTCCTCGATCGACTCCTCGGCGAGAATCGGACCGCCGGCCGCGATCCGGCCGACGAGCGGTACGTAAGCCGCCTCCTGCGAGGCGATGTTCATCGGCGCCTCGTCGTCGTTCCCCGGCTCAGGCCGGACGGCCGGATGGCCGGGCAGGCGGACCTCCACCGTGCGCGGCCGGCCGGCGTCGCGGCGCAGGTATCCCTTGCTCTGCAGCGTGGATAGTTGGTACGAGACGCTGGACGTGCTGGTCAGCCCGACTGCCTCGCCGATCTCGCGCATGGAGGGCGGATATCCGCGGCGCTGTACCGACTCGCGGATCACCTGGAGAACCTTGCGCTGGCGCCAGGTGAGCACGTGGCCAGGATCTGGCCGGTCCGGCAGTTCGGTCACAACCGCGGGGACGGTGCCCTTCGGCTTCCTCCCCGGCCTTCCCTTGGGCCTGACGTCAGGGCCTGCGTCGCTGCCGTCCGCAGTCGAGGCCTGCCGCGCAGTCCCATCCTCGTTGCTGCTGCTCATCATCGGGCCTCCGGCTCGGAGATTGCGGTCATGGCCGACGCTAGCGCTTGCGGCCCCAGATCTCAAACATCTGTTCGACGGATTCCGAAAGTGTCGGACCCGCGCGGTAAGACTGTACCGTATCTTCGTTCGATCGAACGAATTTACGATAGAACAGAGATACTATCGAACTGTCGTTCGTTTTCAAGGAGGTCTCGATGAGCGTGCTGGGCGCCGCGGAGCAGAGTGAGACGGATCTCGTCACCCTCGAGATCACCGTGCCGCGGCCCAGGCTGCTCGTGCCTGCACCCGCGCCCGGAGGCCAGCCGGGCCCGGCCGCTGCCAGGAAGCGGCGCGCAGGCGGCACGCATTCCCCGGCGCCCGGTGACAGGGAACTGCGCGTCCGCCAGGTTCAGGTCAGGGAAGTGCACGTCCGTGAGGTCCGGGCAGGGGAACGCCAGGAGCATGAGCACGGCACGCGGGAGGTGCGCACGCGGGAGGTGCGGTCCCTGGCTGTGCATGCCCGTGAGCCGGGCTCCCGTGAAACGCGTGGCAGGCGGGCCAGCTCGCCAGGGTCAGCTGTTCCCGGGTCCGGCCGGGCAGGCGGAGTGCGGCTGACCAGGCGCGGCCGGGTGGTGCTCGCGGCCTTTGCCGTCGTGGTGAGTACGGCGATGGTGACGCTGTTCTGGCTGAGCGTGGCCGGAGGCGCGCAGGCAGCCAGTCACGGCCTGCGGCCAGGAGCTGCCTACCAGGGCATGACCCAGGTGGTCGTCCGGCCGGGTCAGACCCTGTGGTCTATTGCCAGCCGGGCAGAGCCTGCAGCGGATCCGCGGCTCGTTATCCAGCAGATCATTCAGGTCAACGGGCTGAACGGCTCGGTGATCCAGCCGGGTGAGTCTTTGTGGGTGCCGAAGGGCTGAGCGGTGCGCTCGGCCAACACGCCGGCGGCTGCGCTGAACCTGCGACACGCCGGCGGCGGCTGGCGGGTCCCTCTTACCTGCGATTTCCGGGGAAACACGCAAGTGCACTTGCGTCCTGCGCCAGGCAAGACCACAATATCTAGTAGTTACATCGTTGTGGTTTTTCCACAGGTTGTGTTCGCAGGATAGTTCCGTCGCGCCGGGGGAGGTGTCGCCGCGTGTACTGCCCGTACTGCAGGAACCCGGATAGCAGGGTCATCGACAGCCGGACGGCCGACGATGGCGCCGCCATCCGCCGGCGCCGCTCCTGCCCGGGGTGCGGTCGCCGGTTCACTACCCAGGAGACCGTGATCCTGATGGTCGGAAAGCGGAGCGGAGTGACCGAGCCCTTCACCCGCGACAAGATCAGCCGGGGCGTGCGGAGAGCATGCCAGGGCAGGCCGGTGAGCGAGGACCAGCTCGCGATCCTGGCCCAGCGGGTGGAAGACACGATCAGGGCTCGTGGCAGCGCGGAAGTGCCCTCTCATGAGGTCGGCCTCGCGATTCTCGGGCCGCTTCGCGAACTTGACGAGGTCGCTTACCTGCGGTTCGCCTCGGTGTACCGCGGCTTCGAGTCGCTCGCTGACTTCGAGGCGGAGATCGCCACCCTGCGGTCGGGATATGACAGCGGCTGGCGCGGCGAGTACGAGGACGTGAAGCGCCCCGCCGAGGAGGCCGGGCCAGAGCGCGGCCCTGGCAAGCAGGATCAGCGCGCACCTGCCCGGTGAGACCGGGCATAACGGCAGGGCAAACGGGATAGGGCCTGGCAGGCCCGCGGCGGATCCACCAGGGTCCATGAAGGGGGAGGGCATGACCGAGACGGCGAGCGGGTCAGCGCACCACGGCGGCAAGGGCGCCCGCAAGGGACTCACGATGCGCCGTATCCACACGCGTGCGGGCGTCCACCCCTATGACGAGGTCACCTGGGAGCGCCGCGACGTCGTCATGACCAACTGGCGGGACGGGTCGGTCAACTTCGAGCAGCGCGGCGTGGAGTTCCCCGACTCCTGGTCGGTCAACGCCGCCAACATCGTGACCACCAAGTACTTCCGCGGTGCGGTGGGCACGCCGGACCGCGAGCACAGCCTGAAGCAGCTCGTGGACCGCGTGGTGGGCGTGTACGTGGCGGCCGGCCGTGAGCATGGCTATTTCACTTCCGCCAAGGACGCCGAAGTCTTCGAGCATGAGCTCATGTATGCCCTCATTCACCAGGTCTTCAGCTTCAACTCCCCGGTCTGGTTCAACGTCGGGACATCCTCCCCGCAGCAGGTCTCCGCGTGCCAGCCCTACGATGCGCTGGTCAGCACCACGGCCGGGATGATCCCGATCGGCAGGCTCGTCGAGGACGACGCGGTCGGGACCAAGGTGCACGACGCGCACGGCGCGACGCGGATCGTGGCGACCAAGGCCAACGGCGTCAAGGAAGTGCTGCGGCTGCACACCAGGGCCGGTGACGCGCTGGATGTCACCCCGGACCATCTGGTCTGGCGGGCGAAGGATCTCGTCGTCGGCGAGTTCACCGTCGCCGGCTTCCTCCGCCCCGGCGACTCCCTGCTGCACGTGGACCCCGATGTCGGCGGGTCGGACCGCCGCCTGGCCGAGATCAGCAAGATCGAGCGGCTCGGCGAGATGGAGGTCTATGACATCCAGACCGAGAGCGGCGAGTACCTGGCCGGGAACCTGCGGGTGCACAACTGCTTCATCCTGGCCGTCGACGACACGATGGACTCGATCCTTGAGTGGTACCGGGAAGAGGGCCTGATCTTCAAGGGCGGGTCCGGCGCCGGCGTCAACCTGTCCAGGCTTCGCTCGAGCAAGGAACTGCTGTCCTCCGGCGGCACCGCCAGCGGGCCCGTCTCGTTCATGCGGGGCGCCGATGCCTCAGCGGGCACGATCAAGTCCGGTGGCGCCACCCGGCGCGCCGCCAAGATGGTCGTGCTCGACGTGGACCATCCCGATGTCGAGCAATTCATCGACACGAAGGCGCGCGAAGAGGAAAAGATCCGCGTGCTGCGCGACGGCGGCTTCGACATGGACCTCGGCGGCAAGGACATCGTGAGCGTCCAGTACCAGAACGCCAACAACTCGGTGCGAGTCAACGACGAGTTCATGCGCGCGGTCGAGGATGGCAAATCCTTTGACCTGACCGCCCGCCAGACCAGCGAGGCCGTGGCGACCGTCGATGCCAGGGAACTGTTCCGGAAGATGGCCAAGGCGGCCTGGGAATGTGCCGACCCGGGCATTCAGTATGACGGAACAATTAATGACTGGCATACGTGCCCGGAATCCGGCCGAATTACCGCAAGTAACCCTTGTAGTGAATACGTACATTTGGATAACTCGTCATGCAATTTGGCGAGTATAAACCTACTTAAATTCCTCCGGAATGACGATACATTCGACGTCGAGCGGTTCCAGCAGATCACCGAGCTAATCATTACGGCAATGGATATATCGATCTGCTTCGCCGATTTCCCGACGGAGAAGATAACGGCCACGACCCGGGCCTACCGGCAGCTCGGCATCGGGTACGCCAACCTCGGCGCGCTGCTGATGGCGACCGGGCACGCCTACGACTCAGACGACGGCAGGGCGATCGCCGGGGCCATCACCTCGCTGATGACCGGCACCGCCTACCGCCGCTCGGCCGAGCTTGCCAGGGTCGTGGGCCCCTACGACGGCTACGCGCGCAATGCGACCGCTCACAAGCGGGTGATGGCTAAGCACGCCGAGGCCAGCGCAAAGATCCGGCCGCTGGGCGGTATCGATGACGCGATCCTCGCCGCGGCCAACCACGCCTGGCAGGACTGCCTGGCGCTCGGCGAGGCAAACGGCTACAGAAACGCCCAAGCCTCACTACTGGCGCCAACTGGATGCCTGACTGGCGACACCCTGATCACCACAGGCCGGGGGCTTACCCGTCTCGCTGAGCTTGGCGATGCCTACGGTGACCGCTGGCAGGACCTGGATCTCACCGTGTCAACCGACGAGGGCCCGCGCCAGGCGACGAAGTTCTTCATCAACGGCGAGGAGCCAACCCGCCGCATCCGTACCGAGGGCGGGTATCAGGTCCAGGGCACCCTGGCTCACCGGGTCAAGGTCGTCGATGAGCTGACCGGCGCGTGGGCGTGGAAGCGCCTCGCCGATGTCGCCTCGCATGACCTTCTTCCGCTGCAACTCGGCACGCTGGTCGGCGAGCCATGCCGGGTGCCGCTGCCGGTGCTCGATCAGGCGTACTACGCCGGGGACCGGCACCTGTACGTTCCTGATGCGGTTACTGCCGACCTGGCTGAGCTCGTCGGTTATTTCATGGGTGACGGCAGCCTGCACGCCAAGGGGATCCGGCTCTGCGTGGCGAACACCGACCTCGACGTTGCCGACCGGCTCGGTGTCCTCGCCAAGGAACTCTTCGGCCTGGCGCCCGTGATCACGCCCCAGGAGGGCTACCAGGAGGTCACGCTGCAGTCCGTGCGCCTGGCGCGCTGGTGGCAGGCCGCCGGGTTTGCCAAGGACCTGCCCGTGGCAGACCACTCGGGCAAGGGCTGGGTTCCGAAGATCCCCTCGGCGATCCTTGAGTCGAATGACCCCGCCGTATACGGCGCTTTCCTGCGCGGGCTGTTCGAGGCAGACGGAACGGTTCTGGAAGGCGTTCCCAGCCTGTCCACAGCCGACCAGTCGTTCGCCGGGGAGATCCGGACTGCCCTGCTTTCCCTCGGCCTGGCCGCTACCACCCGGGAGACGGTCAGCGGCTGGGGCGGACCGATATTCCAGGTCAGGCTCCGCAATGTCGATCACGCGCTGAACTTCGGCGAGATCGTCGGGTTCATCAGCGAGCGCAAGGCACAGTTGATGGCCTTTCTGGAGCCGTCCGTGTCGGCCAAGAAGGACTACATCTTCCTGCCCAAGGGTGACTGGAGCGAGCTGGCACCTGCCGGTCACTCCGCGCGCGGGGCCGTTCTCCAGTCGGTCCGCAAGACGGGCGGCGTGCCCCGCATGCTCGCCCGGCGCCTGTTCGAGGAGACGCTCGACGATCGGCTAGGGCAGGCACTGGGATACCTGTTCGAGCGGGTGGCAGTCAACGAGGATGGCGGGGTTCAGCCTACCTACGACCTGTCCGTCCCGGACAACGTGACCTACGTGGCAAACGGGATGGTCAGCCACAACACCATCGGCCTGATGATGGACTGCGACACGACGGGCGTCGAGCCGGACCTGGCGCTGGTCAAGTTCAAGAAGCTGGTCGGCGGCGGCTCCATGCAGATCGTCAACCAGACGGTGCCGCGTGCCCTGAAGAACCTCGGCTACCAGCCGGAGCAGGCCGAGGCGATCCTCGAGTACATCGCCGAGCACGGGCATGTCGTCGATGCCCCCGGCCTGCGCCGGGAGCACTACGACGTCTTCGACTGCGCGATGGGCGAGCGGGCGATCAGCCCGATGGGCCACGTCCGGATGATGGCCGCTGTCCAGCCGGCCCTGAGTGGCGCCATTTCGAAAACGGTCAACTTGCCTGAAACAGCGACAATAGAGGACATAGAGAAGATTTACCTGGAGGGCTGGAAGCTGGGGCTGAAGGCGCTGGCGATCTACCGCGACAACTGCAAGGTGGGCCAGCCGCTGTCGGTGTCGAAGCGGAAGCCGGCCGAGGTGACGCCGCCCGCCGCGGCGCCGCACGATGTCCGCCCGGTGCGCAAGCGGCTGCCCAAGCAGCGGTCCGCGACCGTGACCCGGTTCTCGGTGGCCGGCGCGGAAGGCTACATGACGGCATCGAGGTACCCGGACGACGGCGTCGGCGAGGTCTTCCTCAAGCTCGGCAAGCAGGGTTCCACGCTGGCAGGAGTGATGGACGCGTTCTCGGTCGCGATCTCGGTGGGCCTGCAGTACGGCATCCCGCTGGAGTCCTACGTCGCCAAGTTCACCAACATGCGGTTCGAGCCCGCCGGCGTCACCGACGATCCGGATATCCGGATCGCCAGCTCGGTGATGGACTACATCTTCCGCCGCCTGGCGCTCGATTACCTGCCGTACGAGCAGCGCGCGGACCTGAGCGTGCTGTCGGCCGCGGAGCGCTCGTCCGTACTCGCGGGGGAGGAGCCCGCAGTGTCGGCGGAGGAGCCGGATCCGGTGGAGATGGCTCAGTCGGTGCCGGTAGAACACGCCCATCGTCAGGCGGAACAGGCCGAAGCCGAACGGATCACCAGTGCTGACCGTCCAGCGCAGCCGCACAGCTCGACGGAACTCATCGAGTCGCAGCAGGGCCGCAGCGCCGATGCGCCGCTCTGCCTGACCTGCGGCACCAAGATGCGCCCGGCCGGCAGCTGCTACGTCTGCGAGGGCTGCGGCTCCACCAGCGGCTGCAGCTGATTCTGAGCAAAGTTGCGACAGATACAACATCTGCGCTGACGCTAATAACTGAATAACCACAGGTCAGCGGGGGTGATGAGGTCCCTTGCCTCATCGCCCCCGAGGTCCTGATCCAGGTAGTCCGCTTACGGCGAACTGGAGACAACAATGATGCATTAGATACAACATGCGAGAAGGCGGATATCCGTTGCCACATATCACCCATCGTGACCTCGTCGCGTTCGCTGACGAGAAGGTCAATCTGAAGAAGTCCGAGGTCGACAATCAGCGTGCCCAGGTCAATCGACTTCGCGACCGGATCGAAGCCAAGATTGTCGCAGCGGCCGGATATGGTCTCGTCAAGTCGCTGCACGCCGGGTCTGTAGCGAAGGGCACTGCCCTGCGCACCGTGAACGACCGAGACCTGGCCGTGTACGTGAAGGCTGAGAAGGCGCCGGCCGACACGCCGTCCCTGGTGCAGTGGCTGCGCGACCGGATTGTTGAGGCTTACTCGACGCTCTCGGCTGACCAGATCGTGGCCAACACGAACTGCGTCACCGTCACATTCGCCGGGAGCGGCCTTAGCGTGGACGTCGTGCCTGTGCTTTACGAGGGCGAAGCCAACGACGTCGGTTATCTCGTCAGCAAGGACACCGGCAAGAAGCTTAAGACCAGCGTTCGCCAGCACCTCGACTTCATCCGCGGTCGTAAAAAGACGCATCCCAAAGATCTTGCTCAGCTCATCAGGTTCACGAAGTGGTGGGCCCGGCAGCGTCGTCGCGATGGTGAATTCAAGTGCAAGAGCTTCATGCTTGAACTGCTGTGGATCCATCTGGCCGATAACGGACTCGCTCTGAACGACTACGTCTGGGCGCTCGAGCAGTTCTTTACTTTTATCGTCAAGGGCGGCCTCGACAGTCAGATCGCCTTCACCGACTTCCATCCCGCATCTGAGCTGCCTTCCCGTGGTAGCGCGCCGATCCAGATCCTCGATCCGGCTAATTTCGAGAACAATGTCGCCAAGCGCTACGAGACACAGGACAGGGACTTGCTTGTTGCGGCTGCCCAGGAGGCTCTCGATGCAATCTCCACGGCCCACTATGAGCCGGTCAAGGGACAGGCAGTTGAGCTCTGGCAGGACGTGCTCGGCACGAGCTTTAAGGCGGCAGCGTGAGCAGCTACTCGTACGCGGATACATTTAGTCACACGCATGCCCGGCGTCTCGCCGGCTGCGTGACCACCGACCTTCGTCAGAGCCACCTTCTCTACGGGAGCCCAACCGAAAGCGGCCTTGAGGATTACCGCGCAGAGCTCGAGGAGCTGCTTAGCGAAGGATGTGTAGCTCGCTACCAGTTCGGCTTCAAGCGTGACGAAAAGGCAGTATGGTCTCTGCGCTACGTGTCGGGCCAGACGGAGCGCTGGCTGGAGCCGGCGCTGCCGGAGGCGTTCCGTCGGCAGTGAATATCACGGGGGCGACGTTCTTCAACTTTCTTACCTTCTCTGATAAATGGTTCCGGCTTAGCCCATCTGAGAGGAGGGCCATCGAGGGTAAATTGCCATTCACTCGTAATGACGGGACGCTGCCCAGTGAGATGGGTGGCTACTGGACACGCGACCGGACGTACGCCGCTGGCGGTGTCGCCCTCGAGCGGTCCGTCTTCCGGAACCTGGCCGCATGACAGACGGCGTTGAGGGTCTGTTCGCCCGCACCGAGGAATTCCCGAACCAAGCCGCCCAGGCCCGCCTAACTGCCCTCGTTGGGCTCGATGAAACCAAGGATCGGTTGGTAGCCGATGCCGTGGTTCTCCTGGACCCGACCTTCATCAGCGACTGGAGCACAAGAGTCCATGGTCAGGTAATTCCTGCGGTTCGCGCGCTGCTGGACCGGACACCGCTATTCATTTTCGCTGGCGACGTCGGTGTTGGGAAAACCGAACTCGCTGAAGTTCTCGGCCAGGCAATCGCCCGCGAATCCGATACGGACGTGACGCTCTACCCTTTGAGCCTTACAGCCCGCGGTCGCGGTGCTGTGGGGGAGATGACCACCTTGCTGACCCGAGCGTTCGAGCGCGTCAGCAAAGACTTTGCCCGCGCCCGCCGCGCAAACGGCAAGGCCGTCGCCATGGGCGTGCTCCTCATCGATGAGGCCGATGCCCTGGCGCAGTCCCGCGAACTTGCACAGATGCATCATGAGGATCGGGCAGGCGTGAACGCCCTGCTGCGCGGAATCGACGGGATGAGAACGGACAAGCTTCCCGTCCTGACTATCCTTTGCACTAACCGGATCGGCGCGATCGACCCTGCGGTGAGCCGTCGGGCTGCATCCGTCGTGATGTTCGAGCGGCCAACTCACGCGCAGCGCGCTGCCTTGCTGACGCGGTTGCTGGCCTGCACGAAGCTGCAGGCGAGCGACATAGACGAACTCGCGGCGGCGACCGGCAGCAGAGCTG
>Ga0302178_10002764_pt1 | contig 13637 bp, 16 predicted proteins | sample I_Palsa_E1_3_FD_198790 | JGI IMG/M metagenome (GOLD analysis project Ga0302178, IMG submission 198790) | Peat permafrost microbial communities from Stordalen Mire near Abisko, Sweden - I_Palsa_E1_3 | ecosystem: Environmental > Terrestrial > Soil > Palsa > Peat permafrost | place: Sweden... | reverse complement strand
GGAAGCCAACGAGGACCGCTACATCGAGATCTGGAATCTCGTGTTCATGCAGAACGAACGCGGCGAGGGCACCAGCAAAGACGACTTCGAAATCCTGGGTCCGTTGCCGCGCAAGAACATCGACACCGGCATGGGTGTCGAGCGGGTCGCGTTCCTGCTGCAGGGCGTGTCCAACGTCTACGAAACCGACCTGCTGCGTCCGGCTATCGACGCGGTGGCGCGGCGTGCGCCCCGCGGTTATGACGCTGGCAACCACGCCGACGACGTGCGTTACCGGATCATCGCCGACCACAGCCGCACCGCGGCCATCCTGATCGGGGACGGCGTCAGCCCGGGCAACGACGGCCGCGGCTACGTGCTGCGCCGGCTGCTTCGGCGGGTGATCCGCTCGGCCAAGTTGCTCGACATCGACGGTCCGATCGTCGGCGAGCTGATGGTCACCGTCCGTGACGCGATGGGCCCGTCGTATCCGGAACTGGTCGCCGACTTCGACCGGATCAACCGGATCGCCGTCGCCGAGGAGACCGCGTTCAACCGGACGCTGCAATCGGGTTCGCGGCTCTTCGAAGAGGTGGCCGATGCCACCAAGTCATCCGGCGCGACCGTGCTGTCCGGCACGGATGCCTTCACCCTGCATGACACCTACGGATTCCCGATCGAGCTGACCCTCGAGATGGCCGCCGAAGCGGACCTGCAAGTGGACGAACTCGGGTTCCGGGAACTGATGGCCGAGCAGCGCCGCCGCGCGAAAGCCGATGCCGCAGCGCGCAAGCACGCGCACGCCGACCTGACGGCGTACCGCGAGCTGGTTGACGCCGGCCCCACCGTATTCACCGGATTCGACGAATTAACTTCGCAGGCACGGATTTTGGGCATCTTCGTAGACGGCAAGCGGGTGCCGGTGGTGGCGCACGGTACCGAGGAGTCCACGGGTGCCGACCGCGTCGAACTGGTGCTTGACCGCACCCCGCTTTACGCCGAGTCGGGCGGGCAGGTCGCCGACACCGGCAGCATCAGTGGCACCGGCTCCAGCGAGAGCGCCAGAGCCGCTGTCACCGACGTGCAGAAGATCGCCAAAACCTTGTGGGTGCACCGCGTCAACGTGGAGTCCGGAGAGTTCGTCGAGGGCGACACCGTGGTCGCGGCCGTGGATCCCGACTGGCGCAAGGGTGCCACCCAGGGGCACTCGGGAACCCACATGGTGCACGCCGCCCTTCGACAGGTGTTGGGTCCCAATGCCGTTCAGGCCGGTTCGCTGAACCGGCCGGGCTACCTGCGGTTCGACTTCAACCGGCAGGGCGCGCTGAGCGCCGAGCAGCTCAGCCAGGTCGAGGAAGTCACCAACGAGGCTGTGCAGGCCGACTTCGAAGTGCACACGTTCCTCGAGCAACTCGACAAGGCCAAAGCGATGGGCGCGATGGCGATGTTCGGTGAGGCCTACCCAGACGAAGTGCGTGTCGTCGAGATCGGCGGGCCGTTCTCGCTTGAGCTGTGCGGTGGAACCCACGTGCACAACTCGGCGCAGATCGGACCGGTGAGCATCCTCGGCGAGTCGTCGGTGGGTTCTGGCGTGCGCCGTGTCGAGGCCTACGTCGGCCTGGAGTCGTTCAAGCATCTGGCCAAGGAGCGGGCGCTGATGGCCGGGCTGGCGTCGTCGCTGAAGGTGCCCTCGGACGAGGTGCCGGCCCGGGTGGCGAACCTGGTCGAGCGATTGAAGGTCGCCGAGAAGGAAATCGAACGCAACCGGCTGGCCAGTGCGCGGGCCGCTGCGGCAAATGCCGCCGCCGGAGCGGAGCACGTCGGTAACGTCCGAGTGGTGGCGCAGCGGATGTCGGCCGGCATGACGGCCGCCGATCTGCGCTCCCTGGTCGGCGACATCCGCGGCAAGCTCGGCAATGATCCGGCGGTGGTCGCCCTGATCGCCGAGGGCGAAGACGACAGCGTGCCGTACGCCGTCGCCGCCAACCCCGCTGCCCAGGATCTGGGTATCCGCGCCAACGACTTGGTCAAGCAGCTCGCCGCGGCGGTCGACGGACGTGGCGGCGGCAAGGCGGATCTCGCGCAGGGGTCCGGCAAGGATGCGTCGGGCATCGACGCGGCGCTCGACGCGGTGCGTGCAGAGATAGCAAGGGTTAGCTGAGTGGACTCCTCGCATCGCTTGCCGGATCGGCCCGGCAGCGACGATCCCGGAACGGGGCGGCGGCTGGGCATCGATGTCGGCAGTGTGCGGATCGGCGTGGCAAGCAGCGACCCGGACGGCATCTTGGCCACCCCGGTGGAAACGGTCCGCCGCGACCGGTCGGCCAAGCACGTGCGGCGGCTGGTCGAGCTGGTCGCCGAGTTGCACGCAGTCGAGGTTGTCGTCGGTTTGCCGCGAACCCTGGCCGACCGCACCGGCCCGTCGGCTGTTGACGCGATCGAGCTGGCCGAGGTGCTGGCCGGCCGGATCGCGCCGATTCCGGTGCGGCTGGCCGACGAACGCCTGACGACCGTCAGCGCGCAGCGATCGCTGCGCCAGGCCGGGGTCAAGGCCAAGAGCCAGCGTAGGGTCATCGACCAGGCGGCGGCGGTGGCGATCCTGCAGGGGTGGCTCGACGAACGTCGTTCCATGCTGCCCGGGGAGGTCAACGGTGTCTGACAGCCGGCAGCGCGCTCAGCCGGTGGCGGTCGGGTCGCCGCGTCAAAGGCGGTCTCGCGCCGAACGTCTCCGCGCCGAGCGGGATCGTCGTCGACGGCGCACTGCCAGCGGAGTTCTCGTCAGCGTGTGCATCGGCGTGGTTATCGGCGCAGTGTTCGTCGGCTCCAGGATGTGGCACAGCTTCGGCCCGCAAAACGACTTCGCCGGCGACGGCAAACAGGACCTGGTGATCCAGGTGCATTCCGGGGACTCGACCACGACAATCGGCGAGATGCTGCACAAGCAAGACGTCGTGCGAACCGTCAAAGTGTTTCTCGAGGCTGCGCAAGGCAACGAAGCGATTTCGGCGATCCAGCCCGGTTACTACCGGCTGCGCACCGAGCTTCCGGCAGCCTCGGCGGTCAAGACGCTCGCCGATCCCGCTAGCCGAGTCGGCAAGGTGGTCATCCCCGAGGGCGAGCAGCTCGACGACACCTCCGACGTCAAGACCAACGCCAGCACGCCCGGCATCTTCACCATGATCGCCAAGGCCACCTGCGTCGAGCTGAACGGAGACAAGCACTGCGTCGCGGCGGCCGATTTGCGCACAGCGGCCGAAAAGACCCCGCTGGCTTCACTTTCCGTGCCGCCCTGGGCCGTCGGGTCGGCCACGGCGATGGGTGACGATCACCGTCGGATCGAAGGCCTGATCGGGCCGGGCACCTGGAACGTCAACCCGTCGGCGTCTCCGCAGGAGATCCTCGAGTCACTGATCAGCGCCAGCGCGGGGCAGTACGTGAAGTCGGGTCTGCTGGACACCGCCACCGCGATGAACATGTCGCCGTACAACATCCTGGTGGTCGCCTCGCTGGTTCAGCGGGAGGCCAAACCGCAGGACTTCGCCAAGGTGGCGCGGGTCATCTACAACCGGCTGGCCGAGCACCGCAAGCTGGAGTTCGACTCGACGGTGAACTATCCACTGGACCGCCGCGAGGTTGCTACCACCGACGGCGATCGCGACAATTCCACGCCGTGGAACACGTACGCCAACGACGGACTGCCCGCGACGCCGATCTGTTCGCCCGGCACCGACGCCCTCAACGCGGCCGAGCATCCCGAAGAGGGCGATTGGCTGTACTTCGTGACCATCGACCCGCAGGGCACGACGTTGTTCACCCGCGACTATCAACAGCATCTGGCGAACATCGAGTTGGCCAAGCGCAACGGTGTCCTCGACAGCGCGCGCTAGAAAGGCGGCGGTGCTCGGTTCGCCGATCGCACATTCGCGCTCTCCGCAACTGCACCTGGCCGCCTACCGGGCGCTCGGCCTGGATGGGTGGACCTATCAGCGGATCGAGTGCGGCGCCGACGAATTGCCTGGTGTTGTAAGCAGATTCGGCCCGGAATGGGTTGGCGTGTCGGTGACCATGCCCGGCAAATTCGCCGCGCTGCGATTCGCCGACGAGCACACCGACCGGGCCGAGCTGGTCGGTTCTGCCAACACGCTGCTGCGTACGCCGAGTGGCTGGCGGGCCGACAACACCGATGTCGACGGCGTGGCAGGAGCATTGGGTTCAGAAGGCTTCGCGACGGGTGCCGCGGTGGTCGCGGGATCCGGCGGCACCGCGCCGGCGGCGATCGTGGCACTGGCCGAATTGGGCGTCACCGACATCGCCGTCGTCGCACGCAACCCGGACAAGGCCGCCGGGCTGGTCGAGCTGGCTGACCGGGTTGGCGCAGTGGCCCGGTTCTGCGATTTGAGCGACCGCGCGATCAGCGATGCGGTCGCTGCCGCCGCAGTATTGGTCAACACCTTGCCCGCCGAGATCGCGGCTCGTTACGTGGAGTCCTTCGCCGGTGTGCCGGTGTTGCTGGACGCGATCTACGACCCATGGCCGACGCCGCTGGCCGCCGCGGTGTCCGCCGCGGGCGGGCGGGTGATCAGCGGTCTGCAAATGCTGTTGCATCAGGCCTTCGCGCAAGTCGAACAATTCACAGGCTTACCCGCGCCGCGAGCGGCGATGGCGGCGGCTTTGGATTAGCCTGCGGCGCATGCTGACCGCGGCCGTGCTGCTGTGGATGGCGGCGCTGACCGGCTACGACGTCAGCCAATGTCGACTGCCCAACCGGCTTACCCTCCCGGGATTCGCGGCGGTGATGCTCGTCGCCGCCGGCTCAGGCCACGGCCCGGCAGCTGCGTTGGGAGCCGCGGCGTTGACCACGGTCTATCTGCTGGTGCACCTGCTGGCGCCGACGGCGATGGGCGCCGGGGACGTCAAGCTGGCCCTCGGTTTGGGTGCGCTGACCGGATGCTTCGGTGCGGACGTGTGGTTGCTCGCCGCGACCGCGGCGCCTTTGTTGACCGCTGTGGTCGGCATAGTGGCGCGACTCGGCTGGTCGGCGAAGACGGTGCCGCATGGCCCGTCGATGTGTCTGGCCAGCGTGGCGGCTGTAGGACTGGCGGTGCTGTAGTCGTCGTACCCGACGGCGATGAGCTCGGCTATGGAGTGCGCCAGGAACTTTGGTGGGGGTAGTCGTCGTCGGGCAGGGGCACTGTCTGCTGTTGTTCGATCCAATCGGCGAGATCGGCATCGGTAAAGCTGATTTCGGGTTCCGGGTAGCCGATTGCAGCGATATCGAAGACAGAGTCGATCATGGCTGGCTTCCTTCCCGTTGGGTTGTGCAGTGAAAAGTGTTGGTGGTTTGGGAGATTCACTGGTGATCCGTCACTGGAAGTGGCCGGGCTGCCCGCCCCCGGGGAATCGGCTGGATGGGCATCGGCGTGTCCTCACACGACGAGGTGAGGCGCGCCCGTTGTGTGGCCGGGGGTGCGGGCGGCTCGGCTAAATCTGCTGTGATGCCATCACCTGCCTTTCACGTCGACTCGATGATTTTGCTCGCGGGCTGTTCTCGGTTCGGGGGGCCGCGTTGGACGGCGCGGACGGGCTGCACTGGTCCGCTCCGCGGGCGGACCAGTGCACCGCTGGACCTGCCAGCCAACCGGGGCTCGATGACGGCGCAGCCGGTGGCTGGTGGCGCCGGCGGCTGACGGGTAGGGGTGAGCGCTGCGCACAAGATTGCGTCGACCTCGGCGATCAGCGCCGCGACATCGGGATCCAGGTACAGAATTTCTGATTCCGGACTATCGATGGTGCCGCTGGTCGCCGGCGCCGCAGTGACTATGTGACTCATCGTGGCTCACCTCATCCCGCGCTGACCGGCCGATCAAGCGTCGATCACCTTGTGTCCGTTGCTGTGCCCGATCGCGATCTTGCGGGGCTTGGCCTTCTCGGCCACCGGGATCCGCAATCGCAGCACCCCTCCGTCGTAGGAGGCGGCGATATTGTCGGTGTCGAGGTTGTGACCCAACACCAGCTGGCGGCTGAATACCCCGCGGGGGCGTTCGGTGGCCAGCATCTCCCGGCCGGGATCAACGTCGGGACGCTGAGCGCGCACGGTCACGACGTTGCGCTCGATGTCCAGGTCCAACGAATCCTCATTGATCCCGGGCAGATCGAATTCGACGACGAATTCCTCACCCTCGCGCCAGGCGTCCATCGGCATCGCGGCCGGACGGGCCGCGGTCCCCAACACCTGCTGGGTGAAGCGATCAAGGTCACGGAACGGATCTGTTCGCATCAGCATGGTCGCCACCTCCAACTCTCCAATCTGGTGTCAGACGTCAGTTAATATGTGCCATTTGGCATAGATTTGGTATAGCACGTGTACCCTTCTTAGGCAAGACACCAGACAAGATTTTCTGACACCATGCGAGGGGCGTGAGTAACTACCAGCAGCGCGGCACCGGACCTGCACCCGACCAGGGCGTGTATGGCATCTCCGTGGCCGCCGAACTGTGCGGCGCACCCATCCAGTCGATACGGCTTTGGGAACGCCATGGTCTGCTAACTCCAGCGCGGACCCAGGGTGGTACCCGCCGTTACAGCGCACAGGACCTAACCCTGATCGCCCGCATTGCCGCCCTGGCGGCCGTCGGCGTCAACATCGCCGGCATCACCCGCATCCTCGATCTCGAAGATGCCAACACCGCGCTGCGCACCGCCGGATCTTCGCGCGGATAGTCGGTGCCACCGCATCAGGTGAACCCGATGCGCTCCGCTCCTGTTTCTAGAGAGCGGACACGAGCCCGATGTAACCGCACGTGAGATGGTCGCGACCCGCGGAATTGGCAGCTTCTGGCAGCGCCGGCGGTCGATTCGGCAGCGTCTCGCGTCGCACTATCGCCCCATGACGAACGCATCGATTTCCGCCAATCCCCGCCCAATCGACTCCGCACGCCGCCGATCCCTTCGCGCTGACCTCGCCTTCTGGACCGCCGCGGGCGTGGTCGTCGCCGCGCTCAGCGGACCACTGGCGCACTCGTGGCAGGTGTCCCGCACGGCGCTTCTCGTCGGCGGGCTGTCGTTCGCGGTCTTGGGTCCGGTCCTGCTGCTCGGTCTGAACAGGATTCGCCGGGTGTCGCGCGGGCTGGTGGCAGGCTTCGTGGTGACCAATCTCCTGTTGGCACCGATCACGGCGGCAGCAGCATGGTTCGGCTGGCTGGGGTTGAGCGCCGCGGGCAACTGGGCGCTGGCCGATGCAGCCGCCGTCATGCTGGTGCTGGGTGTCTGGCAACTCACCGCATTGCGGCGGCGCTAGGCCGCCGCAGGGGTCTCGATCGGTCGAACGACCGAAGTTCGACGTGAGGTTTTACGTCGTCGAGGCCGGTCGTGGGAAGATGGGACTCGTGTTGCGATGGACTACTGCTGGTGAATCTCACGGCCGCGCATTGGTGGCCGTGGTCGAAGGCATGGTCGCCGGATTGACCGTCACCTCCGACGACATCGCCGACCAGCTGGCCCGCCGTCGCCTCGGCTACGGGCGCGGCGCCCGGATGAAGTTCGAGCGCGACCAGGTCACCGTGCTGGCCGGGGTGCGCCACGGCGTCACACTCGGCGGGCCGATCGCCATCGAGATCGGCAACACCGAATGGCCGAAATGGGAAACCGTGATGGCGCCCGACCCGGTCGACGCCGCGGAACTGGAGGTGGCGCGGAACGCGCCGCTGACCCGGCCCCGACCCGGCCACGCCGACTACGCGGGCATGCTCAAATACGAGTTCGACGACGCGCGCCCGGTGCTCGAGCGGGCCAGTGCCCGCGAGACCGCTGCCCGGGTCGCGGCCGGCACGATCGCCCGGCAGTTCCTGCGGCAAGCCCTCGGCGTCGAGGTGCTGTCCCACGTCATCTCGATCGGCGACTCAGCGCCGTACGAGGGTCCGCCGCCGCAGGCCGGTGACCTCGCGGCAATCGACGCCAGCGGGGTGCGGGCCTTCGACAAGGCGGCCGAGGAGTCGATGATCGCCGAGATCGAAGCCGCCAAGAAGGACGGCGATACCCTGGGCGGCGTCGTGGAAGCCGTCGCGGTCGGATTGCCGGTCGGGCTGGGCTCTTTCATCAGCGGCGACAACCGACTCGACAGCCAACTCGCCGCCGCCGTGATGGGCATTCAGGCGATCAAGGGCGTGGAAATCGGTGACGGGTTCGCCACCGCGCGCCGGCGTGGCAGCCGCGCTCACGACGAGATGTACCCGGGTCCCGACGGCATCGTGCGCTCAACCAACCGGGCAGGCGGGCTGGAAGGCGGCATGACCAACGGCGAACCGCTGCGGGTACGCGCCGCGATGAAGCCGATTTCCACCGTGCCGCGCGCGCTGGCCACCGTGGACATGACGACCGGTGATGAGGCGGTCGCGATCAACCAGCGCTCGGATGTCTGCGCGGTGCCCGCTGCCGGTGTGGTGGTCGAGACGATGGTGGCGTTGGTGCTGGCTCGCGCCGCGCTGGAGAAGTTCGGTGGCGATTCGCTGACCGAGACCCGGCGCAACATCGCGTCGTACCTGCGGTCGGTAGCCGAGCGGGAGCCGGTCACCGAAGTTCGGGCATCCGGGTAATTCTGATGGCGCCGAAAGCAGTGTTGGTGGGACTGCCGGGATCCGGTAAGTCCACCATTGGGCGACGGCTGGCCAAGGCCCTCAACGTCGGCATGCTCGACACCGACGCGGCGATCGAGGAAAGGACCGGACGTCGCATCGCCGACATCTTCGCCACCGACGGGGAAGAAGAGTTCCGCCGCATCGAAGAAGACGTGATCCGGGCGGCGCTGGCCGAGCACGACGGCGTCCTGTCCCTTGGCGGCGGAGCGGTGACCACTCCGGGGGTGCGCGCCGCATTGGCCGGCCATACCGTCATCTACTTGGAAATCACTGCGGCCGAAGGGGTTCGGCGCACTGGCGGCAACACGGTGCGTCCGCTGCTGGCCGGGCCGGACCGGGCCGAGAAGTTTCGCGCGCTGATGACCCAGCGTGTTCCGCTCTATCGGAAGGTCGCCACGATCCGGGTGAACACGAGCCGTCGCAACCCTGGAGCCGTTGTCCGTTACATCGTGTGCCGGCTGAACGACCCGAAACCGGGCAACCTCGCACGCAACCGCCGCCGTCCGCCGTGGCGCCGCACGCCGTCCCCGGAAGTGCCCAGCGCGCCCGAGCCCAGAACCGGACCGCCGCCCACCCCCGCCACGCCGGCCGCCCTGGCCGCGGCCCGTCGCGCCGAGGCGGATAAATGACGGAACTTCCCGAACCGGTCACCGTGCAGGTGGCCGTCGATCCGCCCTACCCGGTGGTGATCGGCTCCGGGCTGCTTGGCGAGCTCGGCGAGCTGCTCGCCGGCCGGCACCGTGTCGCCATCCTGCATCAACCGGTGTTGACGGAGACGGCCGAGGTGATTCGAAATCACCTGGCAGAACAAGGCATTGACGCACATCGGATTGAGATTCCGGACGCCGAAGCCGGCAAGGACCTGCCGGTGGTGAGTTTCATCTGGGACGTGCTGGGCCGCATCGGCATTGGCCGCAAGGACGCCTTGGTGAGTCTGGGCGGCGGGGCCGCTACCGACGTCGCGGGCTTCGCCGCGGCGACCTGGCTGCGGGGCGTGTCGATCGTGCACGTGCCCACCACGCTGCTGGCGATGGTCGACGCGGCAGTCGGCGGCAAGACCGGGATCAACACCGACGCCGGCAAAAACCTGGTGGGTGCGTTTCATCAGCCCGCCGCCGTACTGGTCGACCTGGCGACCTTGCAGACGCTGCCGCACAACGAAATCGCGGCCGGCATGGCCGAAGTCGTCAAGGCTGGTTTCATCGCGGACCCGGTGATCCTGGACCTGATCGAGGCCGACCCGCAGGCTGCGCTGGATCCGTCGGGGGAGGTGCTGCCGGAGCTGGTCCGACGTGCGATCGTGGTCAAGGCCGAGGTGGTCGCCGCCGACGAGAAGGAATCCGATCTGCGCGAAATCCTCAACTACGGCCACACATTGGGTCACGCGATCGAGCGGCGCGAGCGCTATCAATGGCGACACGGCGCCGCGGTCTCGGTGGGGTTGGTGTTCGCTGCCGAATTGGGCCGGCTGGCGGGGCGTCTCGATGACGGCACCGCGGAGCGCCACCGCAGCATCCTGACCTCGCTGGGGCTGCCGACGAGCTACGACGCCGACGCGTTGCCGCAGCTGCTGGAGTCGATGGCCGGCGACAAGAAAACTCGTTCAGGGGTGCTGCGGTTCGTGGTGCTCGACGGCTTGGCCAAGCCCGGCCGGCTGGAAGGTCCGGACCCGGCCCTGCTGGCGGCCGCCTACGCGGAGGTGGGCACTCGATGAGCATCAACGTCGTCAACGTCATCAACGGACCCAACCTCGGCCGGCTCGGCCGTCGGGAGCCCGAAGTCTACGGCGACACCACCCATGACGATCTCGTCGCGCTGGTCGAACGCGAGGCTGCTGAACTCGGCGTGAAAGTCGTCGTGCGACAAAGCGACAGTGAAGCTCAGCTGCTGGACTGGATCCATCAGGCCGCGGACGCCAGTGAGCCGGTGATCCTGAACGCCGGCGGGTTGACCCACACGTCGATCGCCCTACGAGACGCCTGTGCCGAGCTGAGCGCACCCTTGATCGAGGTGCATATCTCCAATGTGTATGCCCGCGAAGAGTTTCGGCACAACTCGTACCTGAGCCCGGTGGCGACCGGGGTCATCGTGGGATGCGGCGTCCAGGGTTATCTGTTAGCCCTGCGCTACCTGGCCAGCCTCGACCGCTAGTGGTCGTCTGACTTCGGCTTTTCGATGTGCTCGGTGGGCGACTCGGAATGCTCGTGGGACGGCAGCGCCTCGGTCTTCGCGGCGCTGGGCGGCGGCCACGGAATCTTCTTGGTCTTTTCCTCGCTGGCGGCGGGGCTGACGGCTTCCGTCGTCTCCCCGGCTTCCTGGCTGTAGGCCGTCGGCGAGTCGTGGTCGCGTTCGGCGGTCGCCACCGACGTCGACTGTTCCTGCGGCCAGGTGGCGCCCTCAGCGGCGGCCTGTTCCGACCGGACCGCGGCGAACACGTCGGTGTCGGCCCGATCCGCGTCGCCGCCGCCGGCGCCGCCCTGCGGCTTGTAGGCGCCCGTACGGTCGACCCGCCAGCGACCAACGGCCACCCCGCTGATCGCGCCCAGGAATACCACCAAGGCAGTGAAGGCCGCGAAGGTGGTCAGCTCGTTGATCAGCCCACCGACGTACAGCGCCTGGTAGAACACCGAGATCAGCCAGGTCACCGCACCGCTGACCAGCCCGGCAACCAGACCGGCCAGCAGCCACGTCATCGCCAGATCTTCGCGACGGTCCGGGTCGGGGTTGGCTGCGGCGTCCTCGCGGCCGTCGATTACCCCCCAGGCGACCACGCCGACGATGAACAGAAGGAGCAGCACGATGCTGATCAGTCCGGCCTGCGTCTGCCACACGCTGATCAACGTCCCCTGAAACAGCCGAACGACGACCATCGCGGCGCCGAATACCAGCCCGCGCAGCATCCAGTTAGTCATGGGGCCACAGCGTAGCGAGTAGCGTCACGCGGCGTGACACATTCCCAGCGGCGAGCCGCACTCGGAGCTCGACTTCGGGCGGCCGAACTGGATGCGATGCTGGTCACGGACCTGATCAACGTTCGCTATCTGTCCGGCTTCACCGGGTCCAATGCTGCTCTGCTGGTGTTCGCGGACGATGATGACGCCGTTTTGGCCACCGACGGTCGCTACCGTACCCAGGCCGCCCAGCAGGCGCCCGATCTGGAAGTGGCCATCGAGCGGGCCTGCGGGCGCTACCTCGCCGGGCGGGCCGCGGCCACCGGGGCGCAGCGGGTGGGTTTCGAGAGCCACGTGGTCACGGTGGACGACTACGACGCGCTGGCTGCCGCGTCGGCTGAGGCCGGCGGCACCGAGTTGGTCCGCGCCGCACAGACCGTGGAGGCACTGCGCGAGATCAAAGACGCCGGGGAGGTGGCGCTCCTGCGGCTGGCCTGCGAAGCCGCCGACGCCGCGCTGACCGACCTGATCGCCCGCGGCGGCCTGCGGCCGGGCCGCACCGAGCTCGAGGTGGGCCGCGAGCTCGAGGCGCTGATGCTGGACCACCGCGCCGACGGCGTCTCGTTCGAGACGATCGTGGCGAGCGGGGCGAATTCGGCGATCCCGCATCACCGGCCCACCGAGGCGGTGCTGGCCGCCGGAGACTTCGTCAAAATCGACTTCGGCGCCCTGGTCGGCGGGTATCACTCCGACATGACCCGCACCTTCGTGCTGGGCAAGGCCGCCGACTGGCAGCTGGAGATATACGAGCTGGTCCGCGACGCGCAACGAGCCGGCCGGGTTGCACTGGAAGCCGGCGCAACGCTGGCCGACATCGATGGGGCCGCGCGCCGCGTCATCGTCGACGCCGGGCACGGCGCGCACTTCGGTCATGGTCTCGGCCACGGGGTGGGCCTGCAGATCCATGAAGCGCCGGGGATCAACGCCAGCGCCGCCGGTACACTACTGGCGGGCTCCGTCGTGACTGTGGAGCCCGGCGTCTATCTGCCTGACCGCGGCGGCGTCCGCATCGAGGACACGCTGGTGGTGGCTGACGCAACCTCCGGACACGCACCGGAATTGCTCACCCGGTTCCCCAAGGAACTGGCGATCTTGTAGGAGATTCACCGACTGTGGCAAGCACTGCCGATTTCAAGAATGGACTCGTGCTGGTGATCGACGGCCAGCTGTGGCAGATCATCGAGTTCCAGCACGTCAAGCCCGGCAAGGGTCCGGCGTTCGTCCGCACCAAGCTGAAGAACGTGCTCTCCGGGAAGGTCGTCGACAAGACCTACAACGCCGGGGTGAAGGTGGAGACCGCGACGGTGGACCGCCGCGACACCACCTACCTCTACCGCGACGGCACCGACTTCGTGTTCATGGACAGCCAGGACTACGAGCAGCACCCGTTGCCGGAGTCGCTGGTCGGCGACGACTCCCGGTTCCTGCTGGAGGGCCTGCCGGTGCAGGTGGCGTTCCACAACGGCGCGCCGCTGTACATCGAGCTTCCGGTGACCGTCGAACTCGTGGTCACGCACACCGAGCCGGGTCTGCAGGGTGATCGGTCCAGCGCCGGCACCAAGCCGGCGACCGTGGAGACCGGCGCCGAGCTTCAGGTTCCGCTGTTCATCAACACCGGCGACAAGCTGAAGGTCGACTCCCGTGATGGCAGCTACCTGGGACGTGTCAACGCGTGAGTCGGCCCGTCCGGGGACGGCATCAGGCGCGCAAGCGCGCCGTCGACTTGTTGTTCGAAGCCGAGGCTCGTGGTTTGACCCCGGCCGAGGCGGCCGACTCCCGCACCGCGCTTGCCAAGGCCAAATCTGAGGTGGCGCCGCTGAACCCGTACACGGTGACGGTGGCCCGCGGCGTCACGGCGCACGCCGCCCACGTCGACGACTTGATCGCGTCGCATCTGCAGGGCTGGACGCTGGAACGGCTGCCGGCGGTGGACCGCGCGATCCTGCGGGTGGCGGTGTGGGAGCTGCTGCACGCCGACGACGTCCCCGGGCCAGTCGCCGTCGACGAGGCGGTGGAGCTGGCCAAAGAGCTGTCCACCGACGACTCGCCCGGGTTCGTCAACGGGGTGCTGGGC
>Ga0302178_10002762_pt1 | contig 13642 bp, 10 predicted proteins | sample I_Palsa_E1_3_FD_198790 | JGI IMG/M metagenome (GOLD analysis project Ga0302178, IMG submission 198790) | Peat permafrost microbial communities from Stordalen Mire near Abisko, Sweden - I_Palsa_E1_3 | ecosystem: Environmental > Terrestrial > Soil > Palsa > Peat permafrost | place: Sweden... | reverse complement strand
CTGGTGCAGCCGTAACCGGCCCCCGCTGGCTGCTCGGCATGCTCTGACCTCGAATACTTGGACCGATCAGTCCCGGCCTCGCTCAGCTGCGGAGATCAGCGTGGTCCCGGTTCGTCGTGTCAGCTGGCAGCCTGACCGCGGGCTTCCTGGCGACGGGGACACGCGCTATCCATTTAACGCGGAAACTTAGGCGGGTCCTGGCACGCTCTAATTTCCGTGATCATGGAAGGGCATTGCCGGGTTCGGCGATTCGGCCCTGGCAGACGAGCCGAACCGGTGGGCTGGTCGCGAATGTGCCGTCTGCGGTTGTTCGTATAGTCAGGGCGTGCAGGCTTTCGAGTCGGTGTCCACGTGGCGGCAGCCTGCGAGCCCACGGATCCTCAGCCACCGCAGTGCCTGAGCGCGATCCTCCGCACCACGCGCCCGGCATCGGCCCGCCCGGCCGCGGCCCGGCCGGCATCGCCTCGCCCGGCATCGGGCCACCAGGCATGGGCCCGCCCGGCATCGCCTCGCCCGGCAGCAGCGACGCCGGGGACAGCCGCAGCCGGTTCCCGCTGGGAGCCTCGGCGACTATCGCCGAACTGGACGGCAACCCGCATGTGCTGCTGCGGCGGCTGCGACAGGATGAGCCGGTCTCCTGGCTGCCCGTGCTGGGCGGCTGGCTGGTGACCCGCCACGATCTCGCGTTGCGGGTGATGAGGGACAGCGAAACGTTCACCGTCGATGATCCGCGGTTCTCGACTGCCCTGGTCGTCGGCCCGTCGATGCTCTCGCTGGACGGCGCTGCGCACCGTCGCCACCGCGATCCATTCACCCAGGCGTTCCGCGGGGCGGAGGCCAACGCCCGGCTGGAGTCCTTCGCCGTGGCCACGGCCGGCCGCCTGGTTGCCGGGATGCGGGCGGATGGCAGGGCCGAGCTGCGCCGCAGCCTGGCCGGCCCGCTGGCGGTCGCCGTCGTCGCCGAGGTGCTCGGCCTCGCCGAGACGGAACCTGCCGTGATCCTGTCCTGGTACGACGCCATCGTCAGTGCCGTGACGGCGCTGTCGGCGGCTAGCGCGACCTCCGTGCCCGGCGCTACGCCTGCTGGCGGCACCGCCGCGGCTGGCACCGCCGCGGCTGGCACCGCCGCCGCCGCCGACGACGACGCCGGGGGGGACCATCGGGCTGGTCGCGCCGCGTTCAGTGCCCTGCGGTCCAGCATCGAGGCCGCGATCGGCCGCCCCGGCGCATCGTCGCTGCTCGCCGCCGCAGCCGGGACTGGCGGCCTGAGCACGGACGAGGTGGTGTCGAATGCCGCGGTCCTGATGTTCGGCGGGATCGAAACCACCGAGGGGATGATCTGCAACGCGATCTGGCATCTGCTCAGCCATCCCGACCAACTCAGCATGGTCGTTGCCGAGCGGAACCTGCTGTCCGGCGCAGTCGAGGAGTCGCTGCGGCTGGAGCCATCGGCTGCGGTGGTCGATCGCTATGCCACGGCCGACGCGCCGCTCGGTGCTGCCCGGGTACGGCGCGGCGACCTGGTCGTCGTGTCCATCGCGGCCGCAAACCGGGATGCGGAAGTGTTCGCCGATCCCGACCGGTTCGACATCCGGCGGTCGAACGCCCGGCAGAACCTCGGTTTCGCGCGCGGCCCGCATTTCTGCCCGGGGGCGCAGCTAGCTCGCATCGAGACGCAGGCCGCCATCGAGGCGATTCTGAACCAGTTGCCCGGGCTGCGGCTGGACCCCGGCCAGCCAACTGCGCCCCGCGGGCTGGTCTTCCGCAAACCGCCCGCGCTGCACGTCTGCTGGACGGTCCAGCCCGGCAACGGCGCGGGTGGGCTTGCGCGGGCCTGACCGCGCGAATGGTGCCGCCCGCGCTGATGGTGCCGCCCGCGCCGTCATGCCACCTGGATAGACCGCTTGGCAAGACCGAGCCAGTAGCCGGTGATGGTGGTGACGGGCGGGGCCGGGTCGTCGGCAGCGCCAAGCGTCACGAACAATGGGGCGAAATGCTCCGTCGTGGGATGGGCGTAACGCGCTCCCGGCGCGCTGCTGAACCCGGCAAGCGCGTCGATGTCGTCGCTATCCAGCGCCTCTCCCGCCCAGTGATCAAATTCAGTCGACCACCCGGGCGGCGGCGCATCGAAGCGGAAGTCCCGAAGAAATGGCAGCCCGTGCGTGAGGAAGCCACTGCCGATGATGAGCACGCCCTCGTCCCGCAACGGCCGCAGCTTCTCGCCGATGCTCAGCAGCCGCGCGGGGTCCAGAGTCGGCATGGAGATCTGCAGCACCGGGATGTCCGCGTCCGGGTACATGACGGTCAGCGGCACGTAGGCGCCGTGGTCGAGTCCGCGGTCCGGCTGGTCCGTGATCGGCTCACTGCCCGACAGCAGGCCGCGGACCTTCGCTGCCAGGTCAGGGCTGCCCGGGGCCGGATACCTGGCCCGGTAGTAGCGCTCGGGAAAGCCGCCGAAATCGTAAATGAGCGGCACGTCATCCCTGGTCGCCCCGATGGTCAGCGGCGCGGATTCCCAGTGCGCGGACACCATGAGAATCGCCCGGGGGCGTGGCAGCCCCCGTGCCCAGCCCTCAAGCTGGACCACCCAGAGCGGATCGTCGACCAGCGGCGGGGCGCCGTGACCCAGGTAGAGCGCCGGCATCCGGCCGGGGACGACAGCTGCGGCAGCTTTCTCGGTGATCTGTTGCGCCGCGTCGGGCGGTACTGGCTCGTGCTCGGGCTCCTGCGCGCGGAGTTCCTCGTCCATGGGTGCTCCTTTGTCCGGCATCCAAACGGTGCCTGGCACGGTCGTATCGCGCTCGTTTCCGATCTGTTTGTACCAGCGATGCCCAGTGCACTCGTCGCTGCCTGGCCCGCTCGTGCCGTAGCATCTCCCGCGTGCCGGATGAATGGCAATGGGACGAGACCCTCTATGCGGGCAGCGCCGCATTTTATCCGGTGGGGCGGATGCCGTACCCGGCTGAGGTGGCTGACGCCTTCGCGGCCGAGCTTGGCCTGGACGGGTCGGGGCGGCTGCTCGATGCCGGCTGCGGCCCTGGATCCCTGACCCTGCTGCTGGCCCCGCTTTTCGAGCACGTAGTGGCCATTGACGCTGACCGCGGGATGATCGCGCAAGCACGCGAGGAAGCGCAGCGGGCCGGGCGAGACGCGATCAGCTGGCAGCAGCTGCGCGCGGAGGAACTCCCGGCCGGCCTTGGCCTGTTCCGGCTGGTCACCTTCGCGCAGTCGTTCCACTGGATGGACCGCCTCCGGGTAGCGTGCGCCGTCCGCCAGATGATCGAGCCGGGCGGCGCGTGCGTCCTCATCCACGCGACCACGCATGAGGGCGTTGCCAGCACCGACGGCCTGCCAAGCCCGCGCCCGCCGCGGGAGGCCATCGCCCGGCTTGTCGCCCGGTATCTCGGCCCGGACCGCCGGGCCGGGCAGGGCACGCTGCCGTCGGGTCCCCCGTACGGTGAGGACATCGTGATGCGCGACGCGGGCTTTACCAGGTCGGCCCTGGTCGAGACCGGCGGCGGCACGGTCGCGGAACGGACCGAGGATGAGGTGGTTGCCTCCATTTTCTCACTCTCCAGCGCCGCGCCGCACCTGTTCGGCGATCGCCTGCCCGAGTTCGAGCGGGACCTGCGGAACCTGCTCCGGGCGGTTTCCCCGTACGGTCATTTCTCGGAACGGACCTATGCGGTCGCCCTGGACGTCTGGCGCCCGTAACCGCGGCAGGCCAGCCCGGGCAGTTGCCCGGCCACGCCGGAGGTGACGGCGCCAGCCGCATTCTTCAGGGACCCGCGCCGGGGCGGACGAGACCATGCTCGTAGGCGTACACGACCGCCTGGACGCGATCGCGCAGGTGGAGCTTGCTGAGCATCCGGCCGACGTGGGTTTTCACGGTGGCCTCGGCCAGCACGAGCCGGGCGGCGATCTCGGCGTTGGACAGGCCGGCCGCGACCTCGGTAAGGATCTCGCGTTCCCTGGACGCCAGCGTCTTTGCCTCGGGCGGCGCGCCGGTGCCCGGCCCGCTGCCCGGGTCGGGCAGGTACCGCAGGAATGCGCCGAGCAGCCTGCGGGTGACGCTGGGAGCGACGACGGCATCGCCGCTGGCGACGGCACGGATCGAGCTCGACCTCGCCGGGCAGGTAGGTGAGGCGTACCTGCGCCGACGCGGCGGCTGCGTGCTTGAGGACATTCGTCAGGGCTCCTGGATCATGCGGTAGAGCGCGAGCCGCGCGCACGACCGCCGGAGGAACTCACTTTGGCCGCCACCGCATGCGACCTCAGGTGCGCCAGCTACGCCGCAAGTCGCAGCTGAGAAGGTTCTGGTCCCGGTAACCGCTACCGGGAAGGCAGGCCGCGCAGGAATCCGATGAGGCCGGCGAAATAGGTTTCCTGGTCGTCGTACATGGCCAGATGGCTGCCGTCCGGGCAGTGCAGGTACTGGCCGGCGGGCAGGCGGGCGGCCATGGCCTCCAGGTGGGCCGGGTCCATGGTGTCGTGGGCGGCCCCGATGACCAGCGTCGGCACCTCGATCGACGGGAGGTCGGCGGTCCGGTCCCAGTGCGCGAGGCTGGCGTCGGCGCTGATGCCGAGCTCGCTGGGGCCCTGCATCGACACGTAAATCGCCGGGTTGATGTGGGCGAACCCGCGCTGCACCGGGTCTGGCCAGTCCTCTACGGGCAGGCGCAGCACGTGATGGATGTAATGCTGCTCGTTCAGCAGCTCCATGTACCGCGGGTCCCCGGTCTCGCCGCTCGCCTCAAGGGACTTGATCTCGGCCAGTGCCGTCTGGTCCATCTCCGGCATCAGCACCTGCTCGGCGTAGGCGTTGTAGGCCGGCACGCTGAACATCATGTTGGAGATGACGAGCCCGCGCAGGTGCTGCTGGTAGCGCAGCGCGTATTCGGTGGCGAGGATGCCGCCCCAGGACTGGCCGTAGAGGACGAAATTGCCGGAGTCCAGCCCGAGTGCCCGGCGGACCTGCTCGACCTCGTCGACGAAGCGGCCGAGGTCCCACAATGACGGCTCGTCGGGCTGATCGCTGAAACCCGAGCCGAGCTGATCGTAGTAGTAGTACTCCACTCCGGCGGCCGGCAGGTAGCTGTCGCAGGCCTCCAGGTACTCGTGGGTTGCGCCGGGCCCGCCGTGCAGCAGCAGCACCTTCAGGTCTGGGTTGTTGCCGGTCCGCTTGACCCAGACCCGGTACCTACCCGCCGGGGTGCTCACCGGGATCATCCGGGCGCCGCCGCTCAGCACGTCGTCCCGGCCGGAGTAGTCCAGGTAACTGCTCATCGGACCCACCAGATTCCTCCCTTTCCCAGGCGCAGTGACTGCCCCGGGGTCCTCAGGAGCTTAGGCCGGCCGGTTGCGCGACACACCGCGAGCCCGCCGCGTGGGCTTCCGCGATCATGGAAACAGGGATGATGGCGGGGTGAAGGTCGTGGTGCTGTCGGACACGCACGCGCCCCGGCGCTGGCGGTCCTGTCCGCCGCGGGTCGCCGGGCAGCTGCGGGGCGCCGATCTCATCCTGCACGCCGGGGACGTCTGCGAAGCCTGGGTACTCGACGAGCTGGCGGCCTACGCCCCGGTCCGGGCGGTACTCGGCAACAACGACGGGCCCGACGTTGCCGCCTGGGGCGCCCCGCCGGACCTGGAGATCGACGTCGGCGGCCTGCGGGTGGCAATGATCCACGACAGCGGCCCCGCCGCGCGCCGCACCGCCCGGATGCGCCGCCGGTTCCCCAGCGCCGACCTGGTGGTGTTCGGGCACTCGCACATGCCGCTTGACCAGTCAGGCGACGGGGTCCGGATCTTCAACCCCGGCTCGCCCACCGACCGCCGCCGCCAGCCCAACGGCACCATCGGCATCCTCAGCATCGAGAATGGGATCCTGATCAAGGCAAGCATCGTCCCCGTCACCTGACGCGCGGCACATTTTCATGATCCCGAAGGCTTTGGCGCGTCAGGAGACGCGGATCCTTCGGGATCATGGAAACCAGATCAGGCTGCTCCGTGAGCCTGTGACGGGTGTGGCTATTGCAGCGAGTGTGGTGGGCGTGATACTGGACTTCGGCCAGGTAATCCCTACCCGGCCGCCCCGGGAGCTCAGGGAAGCTCAGGGGCCAGCCAGAGGACGCCAAGCGGCGGGACGGCCAGCACCGCGGATGCCGGCAGCCCGTGAAACGGCTCGGCAACGGCCTCGATGACCCCGAGGTTGCCTACGCCGCTGCCGCCGTAGATCACCGCATCGGTGTTGATCACCTCGCGCCACCGCCCGGCGGACGGCAGCCCGATCTGGTACGAAAGGTGCGGCTCCCCGGCGAAGTTCGCCACGCAGGCGAGCACGCCACGACCGCCACGACCGCCGCGGCCAGAGCTGCCGGAGTCCGCTGCGCCGCCATCCGTGCCGCCGCCGTCCGCAGCCCCGGCCCCCGCAGCCCCGGCCTCCGCAGCCCCGGCTCCCGCAGCCACGCCGCCGGCAGTAACGCCGCCGGCAGTAACGCGGCCGGCAGCCACGCCAGCCACTGCGGCATCGGAGAATCGCAGGAACGACACCACGTTGCCAGCCGAGTCGTTCGCGTCGATCCAGCTGAAACCATCCGGCGAGAAGTCAGCTGCCCACATCGCGGGATTGGCGCGGTAGGCCCCGTTCAGGTCGATGACCAGTCGCTGCAAGCCGGCTTCCAGCGATCCGCCGAGCGCCTGCCAGTCCAGGCCGGCTTCCTGCGACCACTCCGAGGCCTGCCCGAACTCCGAGCCCATGAACAGCAGTTGCTTGCCCGGGTGCGCCCACATGTAGGCAAGCAGCGCGCGCAGCCCGGCGAACCGCTGCCATCGGTCGCCCGGCATCTTGCCGAGCAGCGATCCCTTGCCGTGCACGACCTCGTCGTGCGAGAGCGGCAGGACGAAGTTCTCGGTGAAGGCGTACATCATCGAGAACGTCAGCTCGTTGTGGTGGTAGTGCCGGAACACCGGATCATGCGCCAGGTAGGCCAGCGTGTCGTGCATCCAGCCGAGGTTCCATTTCAGGCCGAATCCGAGCCCGCCCAGATGCACCGGCCGGGTAACCCCCGGCCATGCGGTGGACTCCTCGGCGATCATCACGATGCCGGGCACCCGCCGGTAGCAGGTCGCGTTCACCTCGCGGAGGAGGGCAACGGCGTCCAGGTTCTCCCTGCCGCCAGCGGCGTTCGGCGTCCACTCGCCGTCCTTCCGCGAGTAGTCCAGGTACAGCATGGAGGCGACGGCGTCCACCCGGAGGCCGTCGATGTGGAACTCCTCCAGCCAGTAGACGGCATTGGCGACGAGGAAGTTGCGTACCTCGGGGCGGCCGTAGTCGAAGATCAGCGTGCCCCAGTCCGGGTGCTCGCCGCGCTGCGGGTCGGCGTTCTCGTACAGTGGCGTGCCGTCGAACCGAGCCAGCGCCCATTCGTCGCGCGGGAAGTGCGCGGGCACCCAGTCGACCAGGACGCCGATGCCGGCCTGATGCAGCCGGTCCACCAGCAGGCGGAACTCATCCGGCGTGCCGAACCGGGACGTCGGCGCGTAATACGACGTCACCTGGTATCCCCAGGAGCCGCCGTACGGATGCTCGGCGGCCGGCAGGAACTCCACGTGGGTGAAGCCGAGTTCGGTCACATACCGGGTGAGCTGGTCGGCAAGCTCGGCGTAGGAAAGTCCTGGCCGCCACGAGCCGAGGTGCACCTCGTACACGCTCATCGGGCGGCGCAGCGCGTCCCGGCCGGCCCGCTCGGCCAGCCAGCCGGCGTCGTCCCACTGGTAGCGCGAGCGGTAAACGACGGACGCGGTGTCCGGCGACCGTTCGGCGAGTTCCGCCAATGGATCGGCCTTGCGGTGCCACGAGCCGTCCGGCCCGCAGATGTCGAACTTGTACCTGGTGCCCTCGCCGGCCCCGGGAATGAAGATCTCCCAGACGCCCGACCCGCCGAGTGAGCGCATCGGGTGCGCATGCCCGTCCCAGAAATTGAAGTCCCCGATCACCCGCACGCCGCGCGCATTCGGCGCCCAGACAGCGAATGAAGTGCCGGTGACACGATCAAAATCTTTCCTGAACGGATTTTTGCCGGCCGTTCCCTTCGCCCTCGCAGCTGCCTTGACCGGGGGATCAGGGACGTCGTCCCCGAACTCCCGCAGATGCGCGCCGAGGACCTGCCACAGCTGCTCGTGCCTGCCCTCGCCGATCAGGTGCAGGTCCATCTCGCCAAGGGTGGGCAGATGCCGGTAGGGGTCATCGATGAGTATCTCGGCTGCCCCGGCGCCCTTCGCGTCCTCGGCGCCCGGATAGGTGACGGCCAGCCGGTAGTCGGGGATCTCGGTCAGCGGCAGCGTCGCGGCGAAGACGCCCTGATGCACATGCCCGGCCGGGAACCTGCGCCCGTCGGCGAGCACGACGGTCACCGACGTGGCGAGCGGCCGCAGTGCGCGGACGGCAATCCCGCCGGTCACCGGGTGCGCGCCGAGGATGGAGTGCGGGTCGTGATGCAGGCCGGCCACGACCTTGTCGATCTCGGCCAGGCTGAGCTGGGTCACGCTGTCATCCGTAGTGGCCACGGTCACATCCCGGCGATCGCGTCGAGCGGAATGGACGCCCAGGAGGGCCGGTACCTGGCCTCGTAGGTCACCTCGTACACCGCCTTGTCGAGCATCAGCGCGCGCAGCGCCGTGGCCTGGGCCCGCGGATCGGTCCCGTTGGCCTCCGCGTACCCCGCGCAGAACGCAGACTGGTTACGAGCCACCCACTCCCGGGCCGCTTCGGAAAGGCGTGCCTCGCCGGGACGGCCCATGAGCTGGTGGCGCGCTGCATAGTCGAACGACCTCAGCATGCCAGCAACGTCCTGCAGCGCGGGCGAGCGGGACCGGCGGCGCGCCAGCGAGGTCGCAGGCTCGCCTTCGAAATCGAGTACCACCCACCCCGCCTGGGTGCGCAGCACCTGCGCGAGATGGTAGTCGCCGTGCACCCGCTGGGTGGGCAGTGCCGCGCCGAGGTCCGCCAGCCGGGCATATGCGGCAGCGATCTTGCCTGCGTGCGCGGCAAGCTCCGGCACCTCGGCGCTGGCCGCCTCGAACCTGCTGAGCATCTGGGCCGCGAGCTCGGCCACGGCCGCGGGCTCGAGCAGGCTGGTGCCGAAGGCCGTGGCCAGGTCCGCGTGCACGCTCGCGGTGGCGGCGCCGAGCCGGCTGGCCTCGCCGGCGAAATCGCCGCCGGCCTCGGCCGCCCGGCTGGTGTCGGCGTACAGGTCGCGCACGCTGGTCGCGGCGAGCGTCCAGCCGTCGCAGGCGCCGCGCAGGTACTCGGAAAGGATGGCGAGCAGGGCAGGCTCGCCGTCGTCCAGCCTGGCCTCAATCCAGCCGAACGGCCGGGCGACATGAGCCGAGCCGAGCCGGGCCAGTGCGCGCGTCACCTCAAGGTCCGGGTTCTGGCCGGCGAACACCCGGCGGAACACCTTGAGTATGGTCGACTCGCCGAAGACCAGGCTGGTGTTGCTCTGCTCGGCGGACAGCACATAGCTGTCGGCGGTGTCCTCGATCGGCGCGGCTGGCTCCCTGGCGAAGCGCAGCGTGCCTGCATCGGCCCGCTCGGCGCAGATGCCGCGCAGCAGCACGCGGGTGAGCTCGGGGTCGTGCAGCGCGTCGTAGGCAGTCCTGCCGCTCCCGTCTGGCCCGATGACCGCGTGGCTCAGCTCGTCCGGTACCACGGCGCGGACGCCCGCAAGGACCTGATACCGGGCGGCCGCACCGCCCCTGGACGCCGTGATGATCAGGTGCCGCAGCTCGGGATCGCCGACGGCGAGCAGCGTGTCGGCGACAACCGCCAGGTCATCGGCGATGCCGCCCGGGTACCAGCGCTGGGCAGGCAGCCACGTCGCGAGCGAGTGCTCCAATGTCATGATTGCGGGCAATGCGTCCCTTCCTGTCGGCTAGTACCACCGTACGGGCGGAGAGGCCGGCCGGACGGCACGGGGTGGGACTGGGGACGCTGAGTGAGGCTGGAGTTACGAAATGTCGCTGGTCCGGCGCGGAGCCGAGAGTTCAGGGAACGGGACTCAAAGCCGCCGGAACAGGCACGGCAGCCCTCAGCACCGGAAATCCTGAAACGGCTCCGGGCGGGTCCGGATCTGCGGGATGGCGCGACTGAGAGAGCCTCGGGAACGGGCACGGCAGCCTCGGCACCCGGAAGTCCTGGGCCCCAAAGCCCCGGGAGTGCGAGCCCCGGGAGTGCCCGCGAGCCCCGGGAGCGGGACTGAGAGCCGGGCCACAGGGGGAGGGTGCCCGGCTCTCAGTCCCCGCTGGCAAGCCGTCCGGCCGGTGCCCGGCGGACGGCTGTCGTCGTTGCGGCGGCGTACTGCCTGCCGCAGTAGGACGGGGGGCGGGCGCGCAGCGCAACCCGGAAAGCGGATAGCGCGGCGGCGTTCGCCGATGAGTGCCCGACGATGAGCATCCCGGTCATGAAGTGGTGCACCTGGCAGTAGAACGGGTACGCGCCCGGCTGCTTCGGCGCGACGAAGAACTTGACGTGCCCCGGCTGGACCAGGCCGGTGTTGAAGAACTTGGTGAACTTGGCGGCCGGGCCCGACGACATGGTGTGCGCGACCGCGTCCTCGTTCTTCACCTCGACCCGCTCGCCCGGGCTGACATGCGGGGTAGCCGGGGAGAACTGGAAGTTCTTGATGATGACGGTGAGCACGGTCCCTGAGCCCGGCGGCGCGCTCTGGCTGGCCGCCGGCGATCCGGTGCCGCCGCCCGCGCCGGCTACGGAGACGCCGAGCACGATCAGCGCGACGGCGGCCAGTCCGGCCACCGCCCGGCCTGCCAGCACCCGCCGGGCGGGGCTGAGTGCCCGCGGCCGGCGCAGCGCCGCGCCAACGGCCGCCGGCCGGCCGGCGGCTCGGTCTTCCCGGCGTGCCCGCTGACCGCCGGCGTGCGCCTGCCCGGCTTGCGCCTGCCCGGCCGACAGCGCGAGGACAGCAAGCACGGCGAACGCCGCGACCTCGATCACGCCGGCCACGATGCCCGCGGTCGTGCGGACCTCCTGGAAGCCGAACAGGCTGATCCACAGCGCGAGGAGATAGCCGCCGAGAGTCGAGACGACAAAGCCGGCGCCAGCCGCGGCGACCAGCGGGCCGCGGCTCAGCAGCGTCCCGGCGGCGAGGATGAAGGCGGAGATGACCTGGAGCAGGAAGAGCCAGCCGATCGTCGGGATGTGCCGGTATCCGGTGAGGTAAAGGTCAAGGTGTATCGCGCCTGTCGCGGCCAGCAGCGCCGCGCCCGCGAGCCGCAGGGCGAACTGCTGCCGCGAGTTCCCCCGCGCCGGATTGCTCTCCATGACCTATTCCACGCGTCCATCCCCGGGCTGGTTCACCGGCCTATCCGCCGGCTGGTCCATGCCTATAGCCGCTGGCTGGTTCAATCGCCGGTGGCAGCGGCGGGAGCTGGCGGCAGCGGCGGGAGCTGGAACCAGTAGAAGCCATGCCCCGGCAGCGTCAGCAGGTAGCTGAATTCGCCGATGGGCGGGAAGGTGACACCGCCCATGCACTCTACCGGGGTGATTCCCTTGAACCTGCGCAGGTCAAGTTCCACTGGCTGCGGGAACCTGGATAGGTTGTTCACGCAGAGGATCTGGTCGCGGCCCTCGGTGCCTGCGCCGGGCTCGGCGTACTCGCGGACGAACGCCAGCACGCTCGGATTGGACGAGCTCAGTTCCTCGAACCGGCCGAGCCCGAAGACGGGGTGCCGCTTCCTGATCTCGATCATGCGCTTGGTCCAGTGCAGCAGCGAGCCGGAGTTCTTCTGCTGCGCCTCCACGTTGAGCGCCTGGTAGCCGTAGATCGGGTCCATGATCAGCGGCAGGTAGAGCCGGGCCGGGTCGCAGCCGGAGAATCCGGCGTTGCGGTCGGGCGTCCACTGCATCGGGGTGCGGACGCCATCCCTGTCACCGAGCCAGATGTTGTCGCCCATCCCGATCTCGTCGCCGTAGTACAGCACCGGCGAGCCGGGCAGCGACAGCAGCAGCGCGGTGAATAGCTGCAGCTGGTCGCGGTTGTTGTCGAGCAGCGGCGCGAGCCGGCGCCTGATCCCGATGTTGGCCTTCATCCGGGGGTCCTTGGCGTACTCCGAGTACATGTAGTCGCGCTCGTCGTCGGCGACCATCTCCAGCGTCAGCTCGTCGTGATTGCGCAGGAAGATGCCCCACTGGCAGCCGGCCGGGATGGGCGGGGTCTGGGCCAGGATCTCCGAGATCGGGTAGCGCTGCTCGCGGCGCACCGCCATGAAGATGCGCGGCATCAGCGGGAAGTGGAAGGCCATGTGGCACTCGTCACCGCCGACGGCGGGGTCGCCGAAGTACTCCACCACGTCGGCCGGCCACTGATTCGCCTCGGCGAGCAGCACCCGGTCCGGGTAGAGCCGGTCCACCTCGGCCCGGATGCGGCGCATGTACTCGTGCGTTTCCTTGAGGTTCTCGCAGTTGGTGCCCTCCCGCTCGTACAGGTAGGGCACCGCATCCAGCCGGAATCCGTCGATGCCGAGGTCAAGCCAGAACCGCAGCACCTCGAGCATGGCGTCCTGGACATGCGGGTTGTCGTAGTTCAGGTCGGGCTGGTGGCCGAAGAAGCGGTGCCAGTAGTACTGCCCGCGTACCTGGTCGTAGGTCCAGTTCGAATGCTCGGTGTCGACGAAGATGACGCGCGCGTCGCGGTAGCACTCGTCGGTGTCCGACCAGACGTAGAAGTCCCCGTACGGGCCGTCCGGGTCCGTGCGGGAGGCCTGGAACCAGGGATGGGCATCGCTGGTGTGATTCATGACCAGGTCGGCGATGACCCGGATCCCGCGCTTGTGCGCGGCATCTACCAGCTCGACGAAATCGCCGATGTTACCGAAGTCCGGCAATATCGAGGTGAAGTCAGCGATGTCATACCCGCCGTCCCTGAGCGGCGACGCGTAGATGGGCAGCAGCCACAGGCAGTCGATCCCGAGCCATTCCAGGTAGTCCAGCCTGGAGATAAGGCCGCGGATGTCCCCGGTGCCGTCGCCGTTCGAATCATCGTAACCGCGGACGAGCACCTCATAGAAAACTGCCCGTTTGTACCATTCCGGGTCCCGCGGCGTGTCGAAGGAGAACGAGTCGGGCACCGGCTCGCTCACTGCAGCGGGGAATTCTGCCCTCGCTGCGCGCTCCGGCAGCACTGGGCCGCTGGCAGGCACCGGCTTACTTGGCACTGCATTCTCCTGGCGTGCGCTGGATCTTGCCTGGTTTGCTAGGTGCTAACCGTGAAAATGTGCGCTGGCGCCACCGCTGGGTCGAGCCGCACGTAGTTTGCCTGCCGCCATAGGTACGACTCGCCGGAAAGCTCATCGGTGACGACGAACTCCGCATCCCAGTCCAGCCCGAGCGCAGGCATATCGAGCCAGATGGTGGCAGCGCGCGGCTCGCGCCAGTTGGTGTTGACAACGACAAGGACGATATCCCTGCCGGGCGGCCCCCCCGGCGTTCCGCCGGAACTCTTCGAGAAACAGAGTAGCTCCGGCTGGTCGGCCGCGTGGAAGCTGAGGTCACGAAGCCTGTGCAAAGCGGGATGGAATTTCCTGATCATGTTAAGCCGGGTGAGGAAAGGGCCGATGCTCGCGGCCG
>Ga0302178_10002760_pt1 | contig 13648 bp, 10 predicted proteins | sample I_Palsa_E1_3_FD_198790 | JGI IMG/M metagenome (GOLD analysis project Ga0302178, IMG submission 198790) | Peat permafrost microbial communities from Stordalen Mire near Abisko, Sweden - I_Palsa_E1_3 | ecosystem: Environmental > Terrestrial > Soil > Palsa > Peat permafrost | place: Sweden... | reverse complement strand
TTTTTCTCCGGCTCACTCAGTTCAACAACGTATTTCATCGGCAGCTCGTCAGGTTCGGTTACCCATCAGACTCACTTCTGTGAAATTTGTTTACTCGAAATACTTAGCTAACCGTGTTGCGGTGCATGATCCGATGCTCGTTCAATAAAATTCAATGAAAATGTGATGAGAGGTAAATTGAGATGCGGTTTTGGAGGTAAATTACTGCAATGCGCAAAATTAATTTTTATTCATGATGGTGCGTGATTGAGATTATTCTCAAATCCACGCCCAAATGCGGTGCATTGTAGATTTATTTTAATAAGAGATAGATGGAAATTGAGATTAATCTTATTGTTTATTAAGAGTAAATTTAGCAAGCAAGCAAGCAAGCAAGCAAGCAAGCCGTACCCAACGACTTACCGCGCCTAAACCCAAACCAAAGATAGGAAAAATTCGCCCAGCCAGAACAGCTGGACTTAGAAAAAAACTAAGGTCGATGCCGCTTAACGCCACATCGACCCATAAACCTAAAAAGCAGACCAAAAAGAAGGCAAAAACTCCTCCGCGCGAATCAACCGAGCCGATTCACTGCCACCGATTCACATCACTGAATCAATGCAACTTATCCGCCGCCACTCCACCCCCCAACCTTCCAGCCAGCGCAAATTCCCGGATCAACTTAACCGTATCGATATCCGCTTCACGGTAGGCCGATTTAACGATTTCCAGCGTACGATTGTCTTCGCCGCCTTCGTTGGCGTGCAGCGTGGTTTCATACTTAAAACGCACAAATAATTGCAGGGGATCGGGTTGTTCGATGGTCATGGTCAGCGAGCCGCCGACGTAGCTGTCGGTGGCGGCGATATCGTAGCGTACGCTGACACCCGGGGTCAGCGTCACGCGGTCGCGCACCGAGGCCGGGCCGTAGCACAATTCGCGTTCGAAGACATTGCCCGAGCGTGATAGGACGGTGCAGCTTTCAAGGCCGGTGACAAATAGCTGCGGTTGTTCGGCGCGCAATAGCAGGCCGGCCCAGACTTGTTCCACGCTCAGGGTTTCGAGCAACGGGTTCAGCGGGTCGTTGATTTGGACCAAGTGTTCGTAATTCAAGGCATCTCTTCCTGTAGATCCATGGGAATGTCGCCCGCCCGCTATGGGCTTATGTGCCAGCGCCGTGCATTTTACACGGCCGCCAAGCCCGTGCTGATCGCAATCGGCCGGCTCAGCAATTTATGAACTGGGCAGGCGTTGGCCACTTGCAGCAGGCGTTCGCGCTGTTCGTCGCTGAGTTCGCCATGCAAGACGATTTGGCGATCGATCTGGGAACCGGTTTCGGTGGTTTCCAGCGTGAGCGTGACGTCGACTTCGGTAAGCGGCCAGCCTTTGCGGGCGGCGTACATTTTCAGTGTAATCGAAGTGCAGGCGCCCAGGCTAGAGAGCAATAATTCGTAGGGCGCGGGTCCGGTGTCGCCGCCGCCCACGTCCGTGGGTTCGTCGGCCAGCCAGGTGTTACGGCCGGCCCGATGGGTGACCTGATAAGGGGTGGCGCCGATGTGTGAGGTAATACGTGTCATGCAAGCTCCTAGGAGTGCGCGATGCTGCCCATCCGACCGCTTTGGAAATCTACCACAGCCTGATGGATTTCCGCTTCACTGTTCATGACAAAGGGGCCGTAACGGACCACCGGTTCGTTCAGCGGCACCCCGCCCAACAGTAGAAAGTCCAGCGGCACATCGGGTCCGGCGGTGATGTCCAATTGTTCGCCGTGGTTACCGAAAATAACCATTTGCCGAGAGCCCGCGTTGACCGCCTGTCCTTGCTCGTCAAAGCCAAATAGACCATTGCCCGACAAGGGATAGGCGAACACGCGATAGTCGGCCGGCACCGCATGACTGAGTTTGGCGCCCGGCGCCAGCGTGAAGTGCTGGTACAAAATCGGCGTGCGGGTAGCGATCGCGGCTTTGACGCCCAGCGCTTCGCCGGCAATCACTTTGACGCGGATCGCGCCATCTTGTGCGGTAGCGGTGGGGATCTGAGCGGAGGGGATTTCCTGGTAGCGCGGCGCCATCATTTTGTCGCGGCTCGGCAGGTTGACCCATAATTGCAGCCCATGCATGCGCCCGCCACGCTCGGCAAACCCAGGCTCGGGCATTTCGCTGTGGACGATGCCGGAGCCGGCCGTCATCCATTGCACGTCGCCCGGATTTAAAGCGCCGCGGTGGCCTTGCGAATCGGCATGGGCGAAGGCGCCTTCGAGCTGGTAGGTGACCGTTTCGAAGCCGCGATGGGGGTGGTCCGGCGCGCCCTTGGCTTCGCCGGGGCCGTATTCGGTGGGGCCCATTTCATCGAGTAACAGGAACGGGTCGAAATCCATCAGCAAGCGCGTCGGGAACGGCCGATGGACCACGAAACCGCCACCTTCGACGGTTCTGAGCGAGGGCATGACGCGGCTGACTTGGCGCACGGTCGGGTGGGTATGGGTGGTGTTCATGGTGCTCCATGGGGCTCGAACAGCTGTCAAGCCCAGTATTTTTCCCAAGCAGGGTGACGGAATAGCGTCAATTCTGCAACATCCCGTTATTATAGAAAGCGAGTGACGTTGACGCAGCCGCGATTGCGGCAAAAGATTGTTCTAATAATGGAACGATGATGGATATAGATACACACAACCTGAATGATTTGATGTATTTCGCGCAAGTTGTCGAACACGGTGGTTTTTCGGCGGCTGAGCGTGTGCTGGGGATTTCCAAGTCGCGTTTGTCGCGCCGTTTGTCCGAGCTCGAGGCGACGCTAGGTGTGCGTTTGCTGCAGCGCTCGACGCGTAAGCTGGCGCTGACTGAAGCCGGCCAGATGTTTTACCAGCGCTGCCAGGCGATGTTGGCCGAGGCGCGGGGCGCCGTTGACGCGGTCTCGCAATTGCGCGCCTCGCCGCGCGGCAATGTGCGGGTTAGCGTGCCGGTAACGTTGTCGCAGATGGTGCTGTCGCAGATCTTGCCTGAATTCCTGTCGCGCTTTCCCGAGGTCAAGGTGACCATGCATGTGACCAATCGGGTTGCCGATTTGTTCGAGGATCCGATCGATGTCGCGCTGCGGGTGCGCTCCGAGCCGCCGCAAAGCGCGAATATCGTGGTGCGGCCGTTGTGGCGCAGCACCCAAATGTTGATTGGGTCGCCGAGCCTGTTAAAGCAAAACGCTCCGCCCATGGTGGCGGCCGATTTGCTACAGTTTCCGACCTTGGATACGCCCAGTCTCGATGGTCATCATGTCTTTCATCTCACCGCACCGGACGGCAGCGAGCATCATATCGAACACGATCCGCGGCTGGTCACGGCCGATTTGATCTGTATCCGCGAAGCGGTGCTGGCGGGACTGGGCATCGCTACTTTGCCCGAGATGATGTACGGCGCGGCCTTGCGCAGCGGCCAGTTGTCGCCGGTGATGCCGGGTTGGACTTTGCCGCGGCCGCAGTTGTACGCGGTATTTTTGACGCGTCAGGGCATGATGCCGGCAGTGCGGGCCTTTGTGGATTTTCTGGTGGAGCATTTGGATACCGACGCGGAAGAGTTTTGCAAAAAAACGCAGCCCGACATGGAGCGGCGTTTAAGTCAAACCTCCGTGCCCGGCCGTGAAGCGGTGCGCTAGGCCGGATTCGCGAGGCGGTTTTGGCCGCCAGACCTAGAAGCGATGACAGCAGGTGTCGACCATCCGTGTCGACGGAATATTGATCGACTGGGCGTCGATTTCGACGCGGATGCCGAGCTTGTCCGCCAAGGTGTGCAGCGGCGCCATATTGCCCGTGGAGCAGAGCCGCACAATCGGTGTGCCGGCCGTGGCGGGCGCCAGCAACTGACGTTCGGCAAGCAGCCGTTCAAGTTGGCGCGCAACCGCCGAGGCGGTATCGATGACCGTCAGGTATTCGCCCGCAATCTTCTGGATGGCTTGCTCCAGGAAAGGGTAGTGGGTGCAGCCCAGCACCAAGGTATCGGCGCCGGCGTCGAGGATTTCGTCCAGATAGCGTTCCAGCAGTGCGATTACCTCGGGCGAGTCGGTGTCGCCTTGTTCGATCGCGTCGACCAGGCCATTGCCGGCCACGCAGACAAAATGGCAGTCGCCCGCGTGACGTGCAAGCAGTGCCTGGAAGCGCTGGCTTTTCAGGGTGCTGGCGGTTGCCAGCACGCCCGCGACGCGTCGTTTTGAAAACAGTGCGGCGGGCTTCACGCCCGGTTCGATGCCGACGATCGGCAGGTTCAGGTGTTCGGTGAGTTTGCGCAGTTGTTCGATGGCCGGGGCGGTGGCGGTATTGCAGGCGACCACCAGCGCCTTGATTTGATGCTCAAGCAGCCAGTTGCAGACCGCCACCGAACGATCGACGATGTATTCGTCGTCGCGCTGACCATAAGGGGCATAGTGCGAATCGGCACAATACAGCAGCGTTTCCTTGGGCAGTAGGCGATGGATGGCATGGAGCACCGACATGCCGCCAACCCCGGAATCGAAAATGCCGATTGGCGCATCCGGCGGCATTTCGCTTTGGGCCGGCCGGGCTTTCGATACTGAAGAGGATGCACCACCCGATCCGGCATTCGATGTCGATACCGATGCAGATCCAGCCGGTGTTGCTGCGCGCCGTAGATCGGGATCTATGGCGTGGGTCATGTCAACCGGGGTGAACTCAGAGATATACATATGTCCAGGTCACTCATCGACGCATTGCTCAAGGACGAGCTGGGCCGGGCATCATGGCGCGATGCCCGGCAGGCGCCTAATTTCTCAGATTGATCAAACCGTGGCAACCGGAATCTTGCCGATTCTGGCTTGCCATTCGGCCGGGCCGGTTTTATGCACCGAGGTTCCGGTCGAGTCGACCGCTACCGTGACGGGCATATCCTGCACGTCGAATTCGTAAATGGCTTCCATGCCCAGATCTTCGAAGGCGACCACACGCGAGGTGCGGATCGCTTTCGACACCAGGTAGGCTGCGCCGCCGACTGCCATCAAATAGGCTGCATTGTGCTTCTTGATCGCCTCGATCGCAACCGGTCCGCGTTCGGCCTTGCCTATCATGGAAATTAGGCCGGTTTGGGCCAGCATCATTTCCGTGAAGCCGTCCATGCGCGTGGCGGTGGTGGGGCCTGCCGGGCCGACCGCTTCGTCGCGCACCGGGTCGACCGGGCCGACGTAATAAATCACGCGATTGGTGAAATCGACCGGCAGTTTTTCGCCGCGGCCCAGCATATCGGCAATGCGCTTGTGTGCGGCATCGCGGCCGGTCAACATCTTGCCCGTCAGCAGCAGGGTCTGGCCGGGTTTCCAGGCGGCGACTTCGGCCGGGGTCAGGGTGTCGAGATTGACGCGCTGGCTGGTTTCGGTATTCGCGACCCACTGCACCTTGGGCCAGCTATCGAGCGAGGGTACGTCGAACTTGGCGACACCTGAGCCGTCGAGCACAAAATGCGCGTGACGGGTGGCCGCGCAGTTTGGGATGATGGCAATCGGTTTGCTGGCGGCGTGCGTTGGCGCCGCCATGATTTTGATATCGAGCACGGTGGCGAGGCCGCCCAGGCCCTGTGCGCCGATGCCCAGCGCATTGACCTTCTCATACAGCTCGACGCGCAGTTCTTCGATCCAATCCTGCGGGCCACGCGCGATAATGTCCTGGATATCGATCGATTCCATCAGCGATTCCTTGGCCATCAACATCGCTTTTTCGGCGGTGCCGCCGATACCGATGCCCAGCATGCCCGGCGGGCACCAGCCGGCGCCCATGGTCGGCACGGTCTTGAGGACCCAGTCGACAATCGAATCGGAGGGGTTGAGCATCGCAAATTTCGACTTGTTTTCCGAGCCGCCGCCCTTGGCCGCAACCTGGATATCAACCTTGTTACCCGGCACGATCTCATAGTGGATCACGGCCGGCGTGTTGTCCTTGGTATTCTTGCGAGCACCTTCGGGCGGGCTGACGATAGACGCGCGTAGCAGGTTTTCCGGCAGCATATAGGCGCGCCGCACGCCTTCGTTAATCATCTCGGTCAGACTCATGGTCACACCGTCCCAGCGCACGTCCATACCGACTTTGGCGAATACGGTCACGATGCCGGTGTCCTGGCAGATCGGGCGGTGGCCTTCGGCGCACATGCGGCTATTGGTCAGGATCTGGGCGATCGCGTCCTTGGCGGCCGGGCTTTGCTCCAGCTCATAGGCGCGTCCCAAGGCGGTGATGTAATCGAGCGGATGGTAATAGCTGATGTGTTGCAGTGAATCTGCAACGCTTTGGATCAGGTCTGCTTGCTTGATGGCGGTCATGGCACGAATCTACAAAGTGGGAATAGGGGTCGCAGCGGGAGCGTATGGCGCGGGCGGCGCCATTATGCGAGCCGCCGAGCTGCCTGCGCGCGCCTGACCGAAGCCAAAGGCCAAGGCCGGCGGGGCGGCGTAAATCTTCACGGCGGGGCGGCCATACCTTAACGACGGAGCGGCTACCGTGCGAAACTTCGCAATTGTACAACTTCGCGTCGGACGAGGTGATTCAAACGACTCGATACAGAGCCGACACGGCCGCAGCGCAGGTTGGCTGAGGTGCGCGTCGCCAGTGTTTCGATAAAGCGCTGTTAAAGCGCCCAGCTTGCCCAATGCATGCGGGGTGGCGGCCAGGGCGCGCCGTCCATGCTGCGGGAGAAAATGTCCGGGTGTGCTTAGCTTACCGGGCGCGTGGGCGCAGGGGCTGGCACAGCGCGCCGCGGCTGCAGGCTCGCCAGCACCAGACCGGCGACCACGCAAGCCAGCGCCGCGCCGTGCGCGGGCGTCGGTCGTTCACCGAGAAATACCATGCCGTACGTGGCTGCGGCGATCGGCAAGACGGCAGTAAACACGCCGGCCAGGGCGCCCGGCACGTGACGTATGCCCTTCATCCAGAGCCAGAATGAAAAAATGCTGGCCGATAAACCGTACCAGACCAGCAAAACCCAAGTAGAAGCCGTGACGCCGCTGTAATTGAAATGCAGCAGGGCGCCGGCGCCCAAGGGCAGCATCAGCAACAGGCCCAAACCGTGCGTATATGCGCAGATTTCGATGGCCGGCAGTGTTTGCGAGAGGCGGCGCGACAAAATCACATAGATCGATTCGCAGACCACGGCGCCCATAATCATCAGATTGCCGGACAGTGAGCCTTCAGCTGTCGAGCCGCTGCTACCGCTGCCGCCATGGCTATGGGCCAGATTGACGAGCAGAATCCCGACCATGGCCAGCGCGATGGCCGCCAGCGCACGCGGCCCAGGCCGCTCTTTGAGCAACAGCCAGGCCAGCAAGGCGACCACGGCCGGAATGGTGCTGGTAATCACACCGGCGGCCACCGCACTGGTGCGCTGCACGCCGTTTAGCATCAGCAGGGTAAACAGAAAAGTCCCAAAAAACGCCTGTAAAAACAGGTTGAGCCACTCGCCGCGCGTGACGAGGCGCATTTTCGACCAGCGGTAAAGCGGCCACAACACGGCCACCGCGATGACAAAACGCAACGATGCAAACACGGGTACGGGAACAAACGCGACAATCGACTTGCCTATACCCACATTGCTGCCGACCAGCAGCATGGCGGCGATCAGTAAAAAAGCGTAACGATTCATGAAGTGGCTGGGAAAACGCAACCCCGCTGCAGGGGCGCTTGGGCGGCAGGCTGCGGGGCATCGTTATGCTTAAAAAGGGCGGCGCAACAAGGCCGGGCGCGCGCAAGCTTGACGATGGTGAACAGGCCCCGATTGTACGAGGCCGCGGCCTGTGCCGTCCAGCGAAGGAGTTTGATCCACGTCATGATGCGCGCAGCTTGTTTCATGTCAAGTACGCCGCGGGGTTTATGCTGTTGTGACACATTCTGAACCCGCACCAATGCTACGATTGCGGCAATCCCGCGTAAGCTGCGAGTAAGCCGTTTGTCGTAGGGTGACGACGGGTGGCGGTGAGATTGCCACATTGCACCATAAGTGCAAAATGAGTGCAAAAGGACGGATGCAAAAGCATAGAGATAGCGAATTGCGGGACAGGGCGCTCGCCCGATCCCGCGCAATGATGTCGGAGTATGGCCGCGCCGACGGTCTAACGCTGTGGGCGAGGTTGTATCTGATGGCCTTAATCATATAAAAATAGGGGGAGACGATGTCTGCCATTGAATCGGTTCTTCAAGAACACCGAATTTTCGAACCGCCGGCTGCACTAGCTGCTACTGCCAGCGTTCCCGGTATGGCTGCCTATCGCGCCCTGACAGCCGAAGCCGAGCAGGATTACGAGGGCTTTTGGGCCCGGCTGGCGCGCGAACAATTGAGCTGGCACAAGCCCTTTACCAAGGTACTCGATGAAAGTCGCGCGCCGTTTTACACTTGGTTCGAAGACGGTGAATTGAACGCCTCGTATAACTGTATCGATCGTCATATCGAAAACGGTTTGGGGCAAAAAAAGGCCATCATTTTTGAAGCCGACGATGGTGTTGTGACCAACGTCAGTTATCAGGATCTTTATCACCGCGTCTGCCGCTTCGCCAATGCCCTGAAAGCCCGTGGCGTCAAGAAGGGCGACCGGGTGGTGATTTATATGCCGATGTCGGTCGAAGGCATTGTCGCCATGCAGGCCTGCGCGCGGATCGGCGCGACCCACTCGGTGGTGTTCGGCGGCTTCTCGTCGAAATCGCTGCACGAGCGCGTGGTCGACGTCGGCGCGGTGGCCGTGATTACTGCCGATGAACAATTGCGCGGCGGCAAGACCTTGCCGCTCAAAGCGATTGTCGATGAAGCGCTGGCGATGGGCGGCACCGATGCCGTCACCACCTGCATTGTTTACCGACGCACGGGCGGTAAGGTGGCCTGGAATGCCTCGCGCGATATCTGGCTGCATGAGATTGTCGCCGATCAGGCAGACACTTGCGAGCCCGAATGGGTCGGCGCCGAGCATCCGCTGTTTATTCTCTACACTTCCGGCTCGACCGGCAAACCGAAGGGCGTGCAGCACAGCACCGCAGGCTACCTGCTGTGGGCTGCGCAAACCATGCGCTGGACCTTCGATATCAAGCCGGACGATGTCTTCTGGTGTACGGCCGATATCGGCTGGGTGACCGGGCACAGCTATATCAGCTATGGCCCGACCGCGGTGGCCGCCACGCAAATCGTCTTCGAAGGCGTGCCCACCTACCCCAATGCCGGGCGCTTCTGGGACATGATCCAGAAACACCGTGCGACGATTTTCTACACCGCGCCGACGGCGATTCGCTCGCTGATCAAATCAGCCGATGCCGATAGCGCAGTCCATCCGTCGAGCTTTGATCTGTCTAGCCTGCGCATACTCGGCACGGTTGGCGAGCCGATCAATCCCGAGGCGTGGGTGTGGTATCACAAACATGTGGGCGGCGAGCGCTGTCCGGTGATCGACACCTTCTGGCAAACCGAAACCGGTGGCCATATGATTGCGCCGCTGCCGGGCGCGACGCCGCTGGTGCCGGGTTCGTGCACGCTGCCGCTGCCGGGCATTCTGGCTGCCATCGTCGACGAAGCAGGGCAAGACGTGCCCAACGGGCAGGGCGGGATACTGGTTGTCAAACGGCCCTGGCCTGCCATGCTGCGCAATGTCTGGGGCGACCCCGAACGTTACAAGAAAAGCTATTTCCCTGAAGAACTCGGCGGCAGACTTTATCTGGCCGGCGACGGCTCGATCAGGGACAAGGAAACCGGTTACTTCACCATCATGGGCCGTATCGATGACGTGCTGAACGTCTCGGGCCACCGTATGGGTACGATGGAAATCGAATCGGCCCTGGTGTCGCATCCGCTTGTCGCGGAAGCCGCGGTGGTGGGGCGTCCAGACGACACCAGCGGGGAAGTCGTGGTGGCCTTTGTGGTACTCAAGCGCACGCGTCCTACCGGCGAGGAAGCCAAAACCATCGCCAACGACTTGCGCCAATGGGTGGCCAAGGAAATCGGCCCGATCGCCAAACCGAAAGACATTCGTTTCGGCGACAACCTGCCCAAGACGCGCTCCGGCAAAATCATGCGGCGCTTATTGCGCAGCCTGGCCAAGGGGGAAGCCGTGACGCAGGATATCTCGACTTTGGAGAATCCCGCGATACTTGAGCAATTGGGCGAAGTGCTATAAAACCGCGGGCATAAACCGCCGCTTAACACCCGTTTAAGTACCCGCCTGCCGGTTACTTAAACGGTGCTTTGCCGGCGGGCCTCTACTGCTCCAAAACCGCACCTAGGTCGTTACCGATTGCCTGTCGTGACGCTTTTTGTTAAACAAGCGTATGATCGTTTCCACACCTGACCCCGATATCGAGTTTCCTTTGACGCCAGCCGTCATTGCACAGGCTCAGGTACGCGCGCATCAGCGTTACTGGCGCTTTAACTTGATATTGATTGCCATACTCTGTGTGATCGGCGGCGCGGTGTCGTTTGTCTTGCCGATGTTTGCGCCGAGCCTGGCGGGAGTCTACTTTCTCGGTTGGTCGCTGCCGTATTACATGGGTGCGCAAGGCGCCATCTTGATCTATATGATGCTGATCGGCATCTACGTGGTGTTGATGCAGGGCGCCGACCGCGTATTGCGACGGGCCTTGCAGCGCGTATCACGGGACTTGCGCGAATGACGCGCACCCAGCGCTTGATTCGCAACTACACACTGTATGCCGCGGGCTTCTACGGCATCGTTTACTTGCTGGAAATCATTGAACAAAATACCGGCCCTGGTGTCTGGGTCGGCTATGTTTTCTTATTTGTGACGATTGCGATCTATGCGGTAATCGGCCTGCTTGCGCGCACCTCCGACATTACCGAATACTACGTTGCCGGCCGCAGCGTGCCCGCGGTTTTTAACGGCATGGCGACGGCCGCCGATTGGCTCTCGGCCGCTTCCTTTATCGGACTCGCGGGTTCGCTCTACGCCAATGGTTACGACAGCCTGGCCTATATCATGGGCTGGACAGGGGGCTTTTGTCTGGTGGCGTTTTTGCTGGCGCCGTATATGCGCAAACTGGCGCGCTACACGCTGCCCGATTTTTTGGGCACGCGCTATAACAGCACCTGGGTGCGCAGCATCAGCGTCTTTGCCACATTCCTCTGTTCCTTTGTCTATCTGGTGGCGCAACTGCAGGGCGTGGGCCTGATCGCCACCCGCTTTATCGGCGTCGACTTTGAAATCGGCATTTTCTGCGGACTGGCCGGCATCTTGGTCTGCTCTTTCCTGGGCGGCATGCGTGCCGTGACCTGGACCCAGATCGCCCAATACATCATCCTGATCGGCGCGTTCCTGATTCCGACTTCGATGATCGCGCACAAAGATGGCTTGGGCTGGGTGCCGCAATTGAACTATGGCCAGCTTATGCAGCGCGTGGCAACGCTGGAAACCCAGGTACGCAATTCGCCGGCCGAACAACAGGTGCGCGACAGCTTTCAGCACAATGCCGCCGTGCTGCAAGACAAGATAACCCGCTTGCCTGCATCGTATCTCGACGACCGCCGTAACCTCGAACAGCAACTTGCTACGCTGCGCCAGCACAACGGCCCTTTGCGCGAGATTAAAATGCTGGAGCGCGCCCGCGCCGAATTTCCGAGCGATGCATCGGCTGCGGCCGTGGCGTGGGGTCAGCAACGCGATATCTGGCTGGCGCGCGCCGCCGTGCCGATACCGATGCAGCAACCCTTTCCGGCCGTCAGCGAGGCCAGCCGGCGACTGCACAAGCTCAATTTTCTGGCGCTCATGCTGTGCCTGATGGTTGGCACAGCGAGCCTGCCGCACATACTGACGCGCTACAACACCACGACCTCGGTCGCCTCGGCACGATCCTCCGTCGGCTGGACGCTGTTTTTTATCGCCTTGTTCTACCTTACGGTGCCGGTGCTGGCGGTCTTGATCAAATACGAAATTTTGGGCAATCTGGTCGGCCAGCATTATGGTGACCTGCCGGATTGGGTGACCGCCTGGCGTAATGTCGAGCCGCATATGCTCAGCATTATCGACGCCAACTACGATGGCGTGGTGCATTGGGCCGAGATCGCCATGCATCCCGATATGATCGTGCTGGCCGCCCCGGAAATCGCCGGCTTGCCCTATGTGCTGTCCGGACTGGTGGCCGCGGGCGCGCTGGCCGCCGCACTGTCGACCGCCGACGGGCTGCTGCTGACGATTGCCAACGCCTTGTCGCATGACGTTTACTACACCATGGTGGACCGCGAGGCGAGTAGCCAAAAGCGCGTCATCGTGGCCAAGATCTTGCTGCTGGGCGTGGCTTTGCTGGCCGCCTGGATCGCATCCTTGAATACCGGCAATATTCTGTTTCTGGTCGGCGCGGCGTTTTCAATTGCGGCGTCGAGTTTTTTCCCGGTGCTAGTGCTAGGCGTGTTCTGGAAACGCACTACCTCGCGCGGCGCGGTGGCCGGCATGCTGGCGGGCCTGGGGCTGAGCCTCTATTACATCGCCACGACTTATTCGTTTATCACCCATATGACTGGCTATAGCGGCGGGCTCTGGTTTGGCATCGAACCCATTAGCTCAGGGGTGTTCGGCGTGCCGGCCGGCTTTGTCACGGCGATCGCCGTGAGCCTGTGCGATCGCAAACCGGACGCACGGGATCTGGCTTTGGTCGATTACATTAGAAGCCCCTAGCGCGACTCGCAAAGAGTTTGCTATAATCCGCGTCCTAACGGAGAGATGGATGAGTGGTTTAAGTCGCACGCCTGGAAAGCGTGTTTAGGGTCAAACCTAACCGGGGTTCGAATCCCCGTCTCTCCGCCAGAAGGTCAATGAATACGGGCTTATTGGCCCGTTTTTAATTTCTACCCGCCAAAGAACCCACCATTGCGCGAAGTGTTGGAACAAGCGCTAAAGAGTTGGCTTCCGAATCGGTCATAGATTTCAGTGCTGTGTCGTCGATAACCAGTTGTCGGTCAAGCAAAGAGGAAATCGTGGGGATAAATTCAAAAAAAGACTTAGCGGAAGCTCTCGACAGGGGTGACGACACTATCGTGATCGAGGGAGACCTGAAGAATTCCGTTATTCGCATTCGCGCTACTGGAGCGGTCGCTTGGCTGGTCGCCATCGGCGCTATTGGCATAGCCGTTGTCGCGACGATAGCTGCCATTCCCACCGGAGGCACGTCGGAGCTTGCTGCCTTTGCGATGGCTCCGGCCGCGATAGCTGTGCTCGGCGGGTCGACCACGATTGCCGCCATTGCCATAGCGGTCAGTGCTGGCGGTGTAGGTGCATTAACGAAGCTAAGGGCTTATAAAGAGGTGTCGCGGACCGCTGACCAGTTGGTGCTGCGGCGCGCCTGACGCGGATCTCAAATTTTCAGGGCGCTCGGGGCGCATCCTAGCCTGTTTGGGGAGTGTTTGTCCTCCGCGCGACCATATACCATCTCAACCCAGGTGCCTCGTCCGTCTCCGTGCCCAAGCCATGTCGATACGGCGGCGGCGCCCTCTGCCCGAGATACACCCGCCTCTTTCAACCGGCGCAGATGCTCGCAAGCATAGGCATAGCGAGGCTGTGCGGAGCCTTCTCGCCGGTCATGCCGATCTTGCGCGCCACATAGCCCCCTGTGTCAGACTAGTTGTCGCCTCTGAATTTTCTTAAATTAAAGAAGTCAGAGGTGCATGTTGAAGCAAAAGCAAACGTATTCAGTCGAATTCAAAGAGCA
>Ga0302178_10002754_pt1 | contig 13654 bp, 10 predicted proteins | sample I_Palsa_E1_3_FD_198790 | JGI IMG/M metagenome (GOLD analysis project Ga0302178, IMG submission 198790) | Peat permafrost microbial communities from Stordalen Mire near Abisko, Sweden - I_Palsa_E1_3 | ecosystem: Environmental > Terrestrial > Soil > Palsa > Peat permafrost | place: Sweden... | reverse complement strand
GCAGCTTGAAACCGCGTTCCTTCGCGATATCTTGCTGACGGCTTTCGATTTCAGCGTCGAAGAACTCTTCCACCATGCCGCAGTCCAGACACACCAGATGGTCATGATGAGTCCCTTCGTTGAGCTCGAACACAGCTTTGCCCGACTCGAAGTTACTGCGCGACAGCAGGCCCGCTTGCTCGAACTGCGTGAGCACGCGGTACACGGTGGCAAGCCCGATGTCGAGTTCTTCGTGCAACAGGTTTCTATACACGTCTTCTGCAGTCAGGTGACGCACAGGACTATGCTGGAAAATCTCAAGTATCTTGAGCCGGGGCAAGGTCGCCTTCAGCCCGATATTTTTCAGATCGGCGGGATTGGTCATCGCTAGGCATCCCTAGAGTACAATTCAAGGTTCTCATAGTAATGCGTTTTTACCGTTCCGGTCACCATCCGAACGAAATGGCGCGATCTCCGAAAGACTCCGAAACTTCTTGCGCCCCCACGGGCGATGGGCCAGGCGAAGGGTGAAATGAAGGGTGAAATGTTTCTAAAATCTTTATTGAATAGCCGGGAGAGCCGTCGTATGCGCGGAACTTTGATCGCTGCCGCCACTATGACCGTCCTGGCCGGTTGTTCCACTTACGATAGCGTTACGCAGAGCTTCGCGCAGCACATCACACCGTATCGGATTACGGTGGTACAGGGGAACTTCGTTTCGGCGGAAGCGGCAAGCCAGATGAAGGTCGGCCTGACGCGCGACCAGGTGAAGACGCTGCTCGGCACGCCTTTGCTGGCAGACATGTTCCACGCGGATCGCTGGGACTACGTCTTCTACTTCAAGCGCGGATCCACGTCGGTCGTGCAGCAGCGTGATTTCGTCGTGCTCTTCGCGGGCAATACCGTGGCGAGCTGGTCGGGCGGCGAGAATTTGCCGTCGAATCTCGAATTGCTTGCTGAAATTGATGGCGACAAGGGCGTTAAGCTGACCGCCGCTACGGCTGCGGCCACGGCCGCTTCTGCCAACGGCGCCAGCGCAACGGCGGCGGCAACGGCGGCAGCGGGTACGTCAGCCAGCGGCGCAGCGGTCGCGGGAGCGGCAAGTGCGCCGGGCATCCAGCCGGATGCATCGAATGCATCGAACGCATTTGCCGGCGACGCGAACCAGCAAGCCGCCCAGGCCGCCAATCGCGCGACCGACGCCGTGCAGGCACCCACGGGCCGCACCCGCTCGTCGGCCATGCCGACTGTGCCGGGGAACCCGGGATTGCCGCCGAACGTCAGCGCCGCAGGCAACTCGCAGATCCAGTTGCAGCGTCGTCCGGCTCCCGTCACGATCCCGGACAGCACCGCTGTGGGTCCGCAAGGCACGTCGCCTGCCCCGGCGAACACGGGCAACGGTCTAGGCGCGTCCTCCGTGCCGGCGACGACTACCAACTAAGCAGAACGGCGGGCCGACAGACGTTGCCCGCCTGCTTTGTCTGGTTTGATCGTCGATGACCTATCCTGTTCGGGCGGCCGCGAGCCAAGCGGCGGCCGCATCGCTTCCATGTTTCTGACTTCGTCGCTCCAACTCACGCGAGACACGCCATGAAAATCGCCATCGCCGGCGCATCGGGCCGCATGGGCCGCATGCTCATAGAAACTGTTCTCAAGGACGCCAACGCCACGCTGGCCGGTGCGCTCGACAAAACCGGATCGCCGCAACTCGGCCAGGACGCAGGCGCGTTCCTCGGCCAAGAGACGGGCGTTTTACTGACGGACGATATCGAGCAGGTTTTCGCCAACGCGGATCTGCTGATCGACTTCACGCGTCCGGAAGGCACGCTCGTGCATCTGGAAGCGGCGTTGCGGCATAACGTGAAGATGGTCGTCGGTACCACCGGGTTCGACGATGAACAGAAAGCCCAATTGCGTGCCGCCGGTGACAAAATCGGCATCGTGTTTGCGCCGAACATGAGCGTGGGCGTGAACGTGACGCTCAAGTTGCTCGAGTTCGCAGCGCGGCATTTCGCCGAAGGTTACGACATCGAGATTATCGAGGCGCATCACCGCCACAAGGTCGACGCACCCTCGGGCACCGCGCTTGCGATGGGTGAAACCATCGCCCACGCGCTCGGCCGCGAACTGAAGGATTGCGCGGTGTACGGCCGCGAAGGCGTGACCGGCGAACGTGATCCCTCCACTATCGGTTTTGCCGCCATTCGCGGCGGTGACATCGTCGGCGATCACACTGTGTTGTTCGCGGGCATTGGCGAGCGGATCGAGATCACGCACAAGTCGGCTAATCGGCTGTCTTACGCGCAGGGCTCGTTGCGCGCTGCGCACTTCCTGGCCGGCCGCGAGCGGGGGCTTTTCGACATGCAGGACGTGCTCGGTTTGCGCTTGGCCTGAGCCTGAGCCTGAGCTTGAGCTTGAGCTTGAGCCTGAGCTTGAGCCTGAGCCACCCAAACCCGGGATTTTCCGATGGCCACAACCGGCATCATCCATTACTTGCAGAGCAGCGACGGCATCACGCATGGCGTCGCGGGCGTGCTGCTGGCCATGTCGGTGGCGAGCTGGTGTTTTCTCATCGTGAAGGCGTGGGTCCTGGTGCGCGCGAAACGTCAGGGGCCGCGCGCCGTGCAGCGCTTCTGGCAGGCGCCGACGCTGGCCGAAGGCATCGCGGAGTTGCGTAAAGCTGATAGGGAACGCGTGTATCTGCCGCTCGCGGTTGCTGCATGGCGGGCGTCGGAGGCGGAAATGCCGGGCGCATTGATTGCTCATGTGGAGCCCGGCGAACGGGTGTTGCGGGCGTTGCGGCATGCATTGCTCGCGTCGCAACGGCGGCTTGAATTCGGGCAGGTTTTGCTGGCATCGGTGGGGAGCACGGCACCGTTCGTCGGTTTGCTGGGCACCGTGTGGGGCATCTATCACGCGCTGGGCAGCATTGCCGCGAGTGGGCAGGCGATGATCGAAAACGTGGCGGGGCCGGTGGGCGAGGCGCTGATCATGACGGCGTTCGGGCTGGTCGTCGCCATTCCGGCTGTGCTCGCGTACAACGTGCTGGGACGGCTGGTGCGGCAGATATCGGAAGAACTCGACGGTTTCGCCCACGACCTGCACGCCTACACGAGCGGCGTGGCGCCACGCCGCGTCAAGAGCGCGCCCGTTGAAGATCGCGTAGTTTAATCAAGGCACCCGCCGACCCTTCAATCCCCGCACCCGGACGAGCACAGCATGGCATTCGGCGGACTGGACAAGAAATCGAACGGCGCCCCCATGGCCGAGATCAACATGACGCCGCTGATCGACGTCATGCTGGTCTTGCTGGTGATTTTCATTATCACGGCGCCGTTGTTCACGCATGCTATCCGGCTTGATTTGCCGAAGGTCGCGTCGCAAGTGGCGCGCGAGACGCCGGAGACGATCACGCTTTCCATCGACGATACGGGCAAGATTTACTGGAACGACAAGCCGATTACGCTCGCCCAGATGCGCACTCAGTTCGTGGCTGAAGGAAAACGCGCGACGCCGCCGGAGATTCACTTGCGGGCATCGAGCGCGACCCGTTATGACGTGATCGCGCAGGTCATGGGGGCGGCGCAGGGCGCGGGGCTGGACAAGATCGGCTTCGTGACGGATCAGGTGAAGCAGCCGGCGCATCCATAACCTGTTCCCGCAACGCTCCCAGCCAAACCGGCGAGCGCACCGCTTCGCCGGGATAAAAGTCCCGGGACTCGCCCAAAGGGTTCGCATCGAGCGCTGCGCGCATTCAAGCCAGTCCAACGCAGCGGACACGCGTAGTGCCAGAACCTTCTGCCTCAACGGTATAATTGCGCTTTGGCCGCGCGGGCGCGCCCATCGGGGTTGGAATGGCGCGAGGCAGCGGCCCGACGGCCGCGATCCCGGTAAGACCCTGTAAAACCTGGGCAAAACCCGCGAACCGACGCCAGCCGAGCACCGCCGCAAGGCAAGCTCGCCGCCAGGCAGCATTGCCGCAACGCCGAAAGGCAAAACCGCCAAAACCACACCATGCAAGATAAATACGTACCCGCCGACGTCGAATCCGCAGCGCAAAGCGACTGGCGCGCGAAAGACGTCTACCGGTCGAGCGAAACCAGCGACAAGCCGAAGTTCTACTGTGTGTCCATGCTGCCGTATCCGTCGGGCAAGCTGCACATGGGCCACGTGCGCAACTACACCATCAACGACGTGATGTACCGGTTCCTGCGCATGAACGGCTACAACGTGCTGATGCCTATGGGCTGGGACGCGTTCGGCATGCCTGCGGAAAACGCCGCGATGGCGAACAACGTACCGCCGGCGAAGTGGACCTACGACAACATCGACTACATGAAGAAGCAGATGCAGTCGATGGGGCTGGCTATCGACTGGTCGCGGGAAATTGCGTCTTGCAAGCCCGAGTACTACAAGTGGAATCAGTGGCTGTTCCTGAAGATGCTGGAAAAGGGCATCGCGTATAAGAAGACCGGCACGGTGAACTGGGATCCGGAAGACCAGACGGTGCTGGCCAACGAGCAGGTGATCGACGGGCGCGGCTGGCGTTCGGGCGCACTGGTCGAAAAGCGCGAAATCCCGATGTACTACATGCGCATCACGGACTACGCAGATCAACTGCTCGGCGACCTGGAGGGCCTTGGCTGGCCCGAGCGCGTGAAGGTCATGCAGCAGAACTGGATCGGCAAGAGCTTCGGCGTGAATTTTGGCTTCCCGTACGAGATCGACGGCGAAAGCTCATTGCTGCGCGTGTTCACCACGCGCGCTGACACCATCATGGGCGTGACCTTCGCCGCGGTTGCTGCTGAACATCCGCTGGCAACGCGCCTTGCTCGCGATAACCCCGGTCTGCAAGCGTTCATTGAAGAATGCAAACGCGGCGGCGTGGCTGAAGCCGACGTCGCCACGATGGAAAAGAAGGGCATGCCCACGGGCTTCTTCGTCTCGCATCCGCTGACGCAGGAAAAGGTCGAAGTGTGGGTGGGCAATTACGTGCTGATGAGCTATGGCGAAGGCGCGGTGATGGGCGTGCCGTCGCACGACGAACGCGATTTCGCGTTCGCGAAGAAATATGCGCTGCCGATCAAGCAAGTGGTTGCCGTTGAGGGCAAGACCTACAGCACGGACGAATGGCAAGAGTGGTACGGCGAGAAGGGCACGGGCACGCTGATCAACAGCGGCAAGTACGACGGCCTTGATTTCGAAGAAGCGACCACGGCGATTGCCGCCGACCTGAAAGCGCAGGACCTGGGCGACAAGAAAATTACGTGGCGCCTGCGCGACTGGGGTATTTCGCGCCAGCGTTACTGGGGCACGCCGATCCCGATCATCCATTGCGATACCTGCGGCGACGTGCCGGTGCCGGAAGCGGATCTGCCTGTTGTGCTGCCGGAAGACCTGGTGCCGGACGGCACGGGTAATCCGCTCGCCAAGTCTGAAGCGTTCGTGAATTGCACGTGCCCGAAGTGCGGCGCGCCGGCCAAGCGCGAAACCGACACCATGGACACGTTCGTCGATTCAGCCTGGTATTTCTCGCGTTATGCCGCGCCCGACGCAACAACAATGGTCGACGAACGCACCGATTACTGGATGCCGATGGACCAGTACATCGGCGGAATCGAGCATGCGATTCTTCACCTCTTGTACTCGCGTTTCTGGACCAAGGTCATGCGCGACCTGGGCCTGGTCAAGTTCGGCGAGCCGGCGAAGAACCTGCTCACGCAGGGCATGGTGCTGAACGAAACCTACTTCCGCGAAGACGCGGCGGGCAAGAAGACCTGGATCAACCCGGCCGACGTGACCGTCACGCATGACGATAAAGGCCGTCCGGTCGGCGCGGTGCTGAACGCCGACGGCAAGCAGGTGGTGATCGGCGGCGTGGAGAAGATGTCGAAGTCGAAGAACAACGGCGTTGATCCGCAATTGCTGATCGATGCCTACGGCGCGGACACCGCGCGTCTGTTCGTGATGTTCGCCGCGCCGCCCGAGCAGTCGCTCGAGTGGTCGGGCACGGGCGTGGAAGGCGCGAGCCGCTTCTTGCGCCGCGTGTGGCAACTCGCGCATGGCCGTGCCGACTTACTGAAAACGCACGCCAAGCTCGATGCATCGAAGTTCAACGACTCCGACCGCACGCTGCGCCGCGAGATCTACACCATCTTGAAGCAGGCCGATTTCGACTACGGCCGCTTGCAGTACAACACGGTTGTCTCGGCGGCCATGAAGATGCTCAACGCTGTGGATAGTGCAAAGGACGCAACGCCTGCTGTTCTCAGCGAGACCTTTGGGGTACTGCTGCGCGTCCTGTACCCGGTCGTGCCGCACATCACGTTCCAGTTGTGGCAGGAACTCGGTTACGCTGAACTGCACGGTGGTTTGCTCGACGCCTCCTGGCCGAAAGTCGACGAAGCCGCGCTCGAACAGGCCGAAATCGAACTCGTGCTGCAGGTCAACGGCAAGGTGCGCGGGTCGCTGACCATGGCGAAGGACGCGTCGCGCGAAGACATCGAAAAGGCGGCGGTCGCGCATGAGATGTTCGCGAAGTTTTCGGAAGGGCGCGCGCCGAAGAAGGTCGTCGTGGTGCCGGGCCGACTGGTCAACGTGGTCGTATGAGCCGGAGATCGCGCGCCGTGAAAATCCTGGAGGACGTTGTGAGCGGGAAAGCTGTCAGCTTGAGTTCGACCAACACGAAGACGAAGCGCGCGATCAGCCGGCGCTCCATCCTGACGCTTGCGTGCAGCGCGGTGCTGCTGTCGGCATGCGGTTTCCAGTTGCGTGGGCAGCAGGACTACGCGTTCAAGCGGCTAGCCATTAGCGGCGGCACGCCGGAAATGCTCGGACGTCTCCAGCGTGTCGTGGAAGGCGGCAGCGACACCGTGATCGTCAAGGTGTCGGAAAAACCCGACGCTATCCTCTCGCTGACCGGCGGGAATGGCATGAAGACCTTGAGCCTGAATGCGCAAGGCGTCGTGCAGGAGTACGAACTCGACTACAACCTGAATTACTCGATGGTGGGTGCCGACGGCACCTTGCTGATTCCGCCGAGCGTGATTTCGCTGAACCGGGCGCTGACGTATAGCGATCAGTTCACGCTGGCGAAGGGTACTGAAGCGCAGACGCTGTATCGCGACATGCAGTTCGACGCTGTGGACCAGTTGACGCGCCGGCTTGCCGTCGTACGTTCGCTGCATCCGGCGCCGAGTGAGGCGTTACCGGGCATTGCGCCGCGTGCTCCGTTGCCTGTGCCGCCGCTGTAAGCGCGCAAACGCCGCAAACCATGCAACTTCGACTCGACGCGCTCGACGCGCACCTCGCGAAAGGGCTGAAAGGCTTGTACGTCGTCTATGGCGACGAGCATCTGCTTGCGCAGGAAGCGTGCGACAAGATTCGCGCGAGCGCCCGGGCGCAGGGTTTCACGGATCGCTCGGTGTTTGTGGTCGATCGTTACTTCGACTGGAGTTCGCTGCTGGGCGCGAGCCAGTCGATGTCGCTCTTCGGCGACCGCCAACTGGTCGAATTGCGCATTCCCACCGGCAAGCCCGGCAAGGAAGGCGGGGAGGCGCTGAAAACCCTCGCCGCCGATAACCCCGATGTCCTCACGCTTATCACGTTGCCACGGCTCGACGCCGCCACGCAAAAGTCCGGGTGGTTCACGGCGCTGAGCGGCCCGGGCGTGATGATGAAGATCGATCCGGTTGAACGCGCGCAGTTGCCCATGTGGATCGGCCAGCGCCTGACATTGCAGAACCAGCGGGTGGCTCCCGGCGAGGACGGACGGCGGGCGCTGGTGTTTATCGCGGAACGGGTGGAGGGCAACTTGCTCGCCGCGCATCAGGAAATCCTGAAGCTGGGTCTGCTTTATCCCGCAGGCGTGCTGACATTCGAACAGATCCATGAAGCCGTGCTCAACGTCGCGCGCTATGACGTATTCAAGCTCAATGAAGCCATGCTCACCGGCGATGTCGGCCGTCTGACGCGCATGCTCGACGGCCTGAAAGGCGAGGGCGAAGCCGGAACGCTCGTGATCTGGGCGCTGGTTGAAGAAATACGCACGCTGCTACGGATGAAACGTGGCGTGGCGGCAGGCAAGCCGCTCGCCACGCTGCTGCGCGAGAATCGCGTGTGGGGGCCGCGCGAACGGCTGATTGGCCCTGCCCTCACGCGAGTGTCGGAAACGGCGCTGGAGAAGGCGCTGTCGCTGGCGGCGAAGCTGGATCGGCAAGTCAAAGGCCTGTCGGGCGGCACAGGCCCGCGAGGCAGCGCGAGCCCGGGCGATCCGCCGCCCGATCCGTGGGACGGCATGTTCGAACTGGCGATGACCGTCGCGTCGTCGGGTAGTCCGCTGCAACGCACGGCGCCACCGGCCAAGCGCCCAGCCTGACTCCGGCATAAGATCGATACCCTCGGTCCTGCAACGCTGAAGACCGAAACCCGCGCACCATCGCGCGTCGAACGAAACCCAAGAGAATGACGATGACCGACATCGACGAATACATGACCGACCTCGGCCGCCGCGCGCGACGGGCTTCACGCGCCATGGCGCGTGCTTCGACGGCGGCGAAGAACGCCGCGCTCGGAGCGGTCGCGGACGCAATAGAACGCGAGCGCGCCACGCTGAAGGAAGCGAACGCGCGAGATCTCGCCCGCGCTCGCGATAAAGGTTTTGACGCCGCGTTCATCGACCGCCTGACGCTCTCCGATAAAGCCATGAACACGATGATCGAAGGCCTGCGGCAGGTGGCCGCGCTGGCAGATCCCATCGGTGAAATCAGCGGTCTCAAGTATCGTCCGAGCGGCATCCAGGTCGGCCAGATGCGCGTGCCGCTGGGCGTGATCGGGATCATTTATGAATCGCGGCCGAACGTGACTATCGATGCCGCAGCGCTGTGTCTGAAATCGGGCAACGCGACCATTCTGCGCGGCGGCTCCGAGGCGCTGGAGTGCAACACCGCGTTGGCGCAGTTGATTGGCGAAGGGCTGGAAACGGCCGGCTTGCCACAGGACGCGGTGCAGGTTGTGGCGACCGCGGATCGCGCGGCGGTCGGCAAGCTGATCACCATGACCGAGTACGTCGATGTCATCGTGCCACGCGGCGGCAAGGGCCTGATCGCGCGCCTGATGGCCGAAGCGCGCGTGCCGATGATCAAGCACCTCGACGGCATCTGTCACGTCTACGTGGACGATCGCGCGGATGTGGCCAAGGCGCTCAACGTCTGCGATAACGCCAAAACGCACAGATACGGCACCTGCAACACGATGGAAACACTGTTGGTCGCCCGAAGCATTGCATCAGAAGCGCTGCCTGTATTGGCGAAGGCGTTCCGGGAGAAGGAGGTGGAGTTGCGGGTGGACACCGCAGCGCGCGCCGTCCTTGAAAAAGCTAACTTCGATGGCCCGCTCGTTGACGCGACCGAAGCAGATTGGAGCACCGAGTACCTCGCCCCCATTCTGTCGATCAAGCTGGTGAAGGACCTCGACGAAGCCATCGATCACATCAACACATACAGCTCGAATCACACCGACGCCATTGTCACCGAAGACCACGACCGCGCCATGCGTTTCCTGCGCGAAGTGGATTCGGCCAGCGTGATGGTCAATGCATCCACGCGTTTCGCCGATGGTTTCGAATTCGGCCTCGGCGCTGAAATCGGTATTTCGAACGACAAGCTGCATGCACGCGGCCCGGTTGGGCTGGACGGTTTGACATCGCTGAAATACGTGGTTTTAGGTCACGGCGAAGTACGAACATAACAGCGAGAAAACACCTCTGATGCTCTGGATCAAATCGCTGCATATAGTATTAGTGGCCTCGTGGTTTGCGGGCCTGTTTTACCTGCCGCGCATCTTCGTCAACTTGGCGATGGAAACCGAGCCGGCGGCGACGGCCCGCTTGTTGACGATGGCGCGCAAGTTGTTCCGGTTCATGACGTTTATAGCCGTGCCGGCGCTGGCTTGTGGTCTATGGCTGTTGCTGGTGGTCGGCATTGGTCAGGGGCAGGGCTGGATGCATGCCAAGCTGGGAATCGTTGTCCTGATCATTATTTACCACGCCTACTGCGGCGTATTGCTGCGCCGCTTCACGCGCGGTGAGAATACGCGCTCGGACAAGTGGTATCGGATGTTCAACGAATTGCCCGTGCTCGGGCTGCTCGGCGCGACACTGCTGGTCGTGGTCAAGCCGTTCTAAGCCAACAAGCGTGTTGCAACGAAAGAATCGCCGGCCCCACGTGCCGGCGTTTTTGCATCTGATGAGCCTTCGGCCGAACCGCTCGTAGCCGGGATCTGCTGGACTACGTCCGGGCGCCGCGTTATCAACCAACCCGGTGCAGATCTTCCCAACCTTGATTCGCCTTGGCGATGATCTGCTTCACCAGGTCAGCGGAAGTCTCCACGATTGAATATTCATCCAGCCCCGGGCCGCCCATTTTCACGCGCTCATTGCGGTAGCGCATGCCGCTGGAAAAGGGCGCACGTCCGGAAGTGTGATATTCGACGCAGCCTGTTTCAAAGACGAGTTGCGCAATGTTGTTCAACCGCACGCCTGCGCCGGGCATCAGGATCAGGCGCTCCCCAGCGACCTCGCGCAGCCTGCTGATCAACGCCGCGCCTTCGGGCGCGCTCGCTTCCTGACCTGAGGTGAGCAACCGAACGCAGCCGGCAAGGATGACATCTTCAAGCGCTCTAAACGGATCACGCGCTACATCGAAGGCGCGATGGAAGGTGACTGGCATGGGCGCGGCCAGTTCAACCAGCGCTTTGGTACGGGCCACATCGACGTCGCCGTCGGCGCTCAGCAGTCCGATCACCACGCCGTCCACGCCGAGTTTTTTACAGGCGAGGATGTCGCGCTTCATCACATCAAACTCGACATCTGAATAGAGAAAGTCGCCACCGCGCGGGCGGATGATTACGTTCAACGCTATGTGCAACTTCTCGCGCGCACTGGCGATGGCGCCATAAGACGGCGTTGTGCCGCCTTCCAGCAAGTTGTCGCAAAACTCGACACGACCTGCGCCGCCTTCTTGCGCCGCCAGACACGACGTAACAGAACCAGCACAGATTTCCAGCAGGAGAGGGGGCACGGACATAGAAGGATCTTCCCTTTGAGTTCTAGCCTGGCAGCTTAAAGCAGTTAAGCGGCGCCTGATTGCTCAAGCGGTATCGCAGTTGGCCATGTGCGCGTGTTAATCCGCGTTTGCGTGCCGCGAAAACACGCGTTCCTGCGCCCGCTATTTATCGCAAGTGGATTTCCGGTTCCAATGTTCATCCACGCGCCTTGATTGATCGAAAGCCGTTCTAATCCAGATCAATACTTGCAATAACCGAAACGCCGCTGACAGGAGAGCGGCTTCACACCATGCCCGCGCGCTGAACTCCCGCCGCTGCTCGCATTTCCCCGCCAAATCGCCGATCCGGCGTGAAAAAACACCACCGTTTCGCCAATCCGGCATCCGTTTAATTAGGACCATTCTCATGGTTCTCTGAAGCCTTGACGCCGAGAATCAACTCATCGCATTAAACGGTGCGCAGAGCACCAATTACGGATTCCTTTCCCTGTTTGTATTTAAGACGGTTCCGATTTTCCGCGTCCGAGCCCGTGCAGATAATGCACCCGCTGAAATAAATGCATCCCGCGATGAATCTTTTCACGTCGTCCAGAGCGACGTATCCACCCCGGCCGGTCCGGAGGCCAGACCTCCCTACCGGACGCTCAAAAGTCAAAATGCCATGAAAAAAGATGTACCGGGCGCAACGTCGCCGCTTCAACCCGATGGCGGCGAAGAAAAGTTCACGCTCACCACGAAGGTTGACGACACGTTGCTGAAAAGCCTCGTGTGGATGACCGCTTATCACGGTAAGCCCACGAGCGAAGCCGCAATGCTGTCGGGCCTGCCGGCAGGCCGCTTCATATCGCCGAAACAAGCGCAGCTTGCCATGGAGCAAGCGGGTTTTTCCGTAGGGATCGTCGAGCGCCAGCCGGCTGAAGTTTCGCCGCTGCTGCTGCCGGTCGTGTTGTTTCGCAAGGACCACGGCGGTTGCATCCTGATCGGCCGCGCGCCGGAACGAGTCAAGAAGATCAAGCCGTCGACCGAAATGAAACCCGACGAGCCGGATGAAATGGAAGCGGGTTACCTGGTCATCCTGCCGGAGTCGGGCTCGAAGGTCACGACTATCGGCGTGAGCCAGTTGAAGGAGAACTACACCGGCTTCGCCATGCTCGCCAAGCCGATCGGCCAAGCCGACGAGCGCGCGGGAAAGCCGGAGGCAGAGAGCAACGGCCATTGGCTGCTCAGCACCTTGTGGCGTTTTCGACGTTACTACTGGAGCGCCGCGCTTGCCGCGTTGCTCATCAATGTACTCGCGCTTGCCAGCACGTTCTTCACCATGAACGTCTACGACCGCGTGGTGCCGAACCAGGCTTTCACGACATTGTGGTCACTGGCTATCGGCGTTGCGCTTGCCATGCTGTTCGAGTTCATTTCACGCAATGTGCGAGCGCATGTACTGGATGTTGCGGGCAAGAAAGCCGACCTCATCATGGGCGCCATGCTGTTCCGAAAAGCGGTGTCGATTCGCCTGGAGCACAAGCCTGCATCGGCGGGATCGTTTGCAAACCAGTTGCGTGAATTCGAATCGGTTCGTGATTTCGTGGCGTCCGCGACGCTCGCCACTATCTCTGACCTACCGTTCACGTTTCTTTTTATCGCGGTGATCTTCGGTATTGGCGGCGTGATCGGATTCATTCCGCTGCTGCTGGTCCCGGTAATCATTGGCGTGAGCGTGTTCATTCAGTGGCCTCTTGCCAAGACAATGAAGGAGAACCTGCGTGAGTCGTCACTTAAGCAAGGTGTCCTGATTGAAACCGTGGAAGGTCTTGAAACGCTGAAGGCAACCGGCGGCGAGCGCTACATGCAGGAGCGCTGGGAATTATTCTCGGCGAAAGCTTCCGACACGTCGATGAAATCAAAGCGTCTCTCCGCTCTGGCGATGAACTTTGTCTCGTGGATTACGCAGTTCGAGACAGTGATGATCGTGGTGGCCGGCGTGTACCTGATCGCCGACGGGAAGATGACTCAGGGCGCCCTGATCGGGAGCGTGATTCTTGCAAGCCGCGCCCTGGCGCCGTTGGCTCAGGTTACGGGTCTTGCCGTGCGTTTTCAGCAGTCGAAAGCCGCGCTTGGTTCATTGAGCAAACTCATGCAGTTGCCGACCGAGCGCGACCCGGAAGTCGCCTATCTGAACAACCCGGCCATCAATGGCTCGATCGAATTGCGTCAGGTGGGTTTTCACTACCCAATATTGAATGGCCCGAAAGTAGAGTTCCTGAAGGGCATCAACATCAAGATCAATGCCGGAGAACGCGTAGCCATTCTTGGCCGCGTAGGGAGCGGCAAGTCGTCCTTGCTTCGCGTCATGTCGAATCTTTATCGGCCGACAAGCGGACAAGTGTTCAACGATGGCCTCGATATCTCGCAAATCGACCCGGCCGACTGGCGCGCGAACGTAGGGTATGTGGCGCAGGACAGCCGCCTCTTCTATGGCTCGCTGCGCGAAAACGTGATGATCGGACGCCCCGACGCCTCCATTCATGAACTGCTGCGCGTTGGCAAGCTCACGGGCATCGACGCCATGGTGGCGAAACATCCCGCTGGCTGGAACATGCCGATTGGCGAAAACG
>Ga0302178_10002744_pt1 | contig 13695 bp, 12 predicted proteins | sample I_Palsa_E1_3_FD_198790 | JGI IMG/M metagenome (GOLD analysis project Ga0302178, IMG submission 198790) | Peat permafrost microbial communities from Stordalen Mire near Abisko, Sweden - I_Palsa_E1_3 | ecosystem: Environmental > Terrestrial > Soil > Palsa > Peat permafrost | place: Sweden... | reverse complement strand
TACGCAGTTCGAGCGTGACGCGCTGGCGGCGGGCGAGGCGGTGATCGTCACGCATCCCGACGATCCCAGCGTGGCCGTCGGGTTGGTGCCCGAATTCGGCTACGACGAATCCGACGACGAACTCGTGATCCCCGAGTTGTGTTCGCTGTCGTGGACGGTGTACTCGCTGCCCAGTTCCCCGGTGATCGACCACATCGACTTGGGCGAGGCCGAATATACGTTGCGGTCGGCGGTGCGCTCGGCCGCCACGGCACTCACCACAATCGGGCTGGGCTCTGCCGGCGTCGACGTCGACGATCCCCGCGGTCTGGTGGAGCAGTTGCTGGAATCCACCGGGCACCACCAGGTTCCCGAGCCTGCCCCATCGCGCGCGTTGCGGGTGCTGGAGAACGCGGCGCACGTTGACGCGATCATCACGGTCAGCGCGGGGCTTACCCGAATCGGCACGCAGTCGTTGTCCGAGGCCCAGATCGCGACCGACGCGCTGCGACCACTGGCAGCGGTCGTGCGGTCGGCGAGAACGGCTGCGCTCAGCACGATTCTGCACGCCGCGTGGCAGAGCTGACCCGATCAGAACTCGGCGACACAGTGCGGCGGACGGCACGGCTCGCCGTTGATGCCCGCCGCACAGCCAGGCACCGGATCCGGCCCGACCACCCGCGCGGGCGCACGGCCGCAACGTAGTTCGTCGATAAGGTCCACCGCGAGCCGGGCGAATCGCGGGTCGGCGTTGGGCGTGCCGGCCCGCGCAAGCGCTATGCCGGCCGCATCGGCTCGTTCGCGCAACTCGGTATCGAGATCCCACACCACCTCGATGTGGTCGGCGACGAAACCGATCGGGCAGACGATGACGGACTTGGTCCCCGTCTCGGTGAGCGCGGCAACGTGGTCGGCGACGTCGGGCTCCAGCCAGGGCACCTGCGGAGGACCCGAGCGCGACTGCCAGGCCAGGTCGTAGTCGGCGTAACCCGCGGCCGCCGCGACAAGCCCTGCGGCATAACGCACTTGGCGGCTGTACAACTTGGGGCCGAGCCGGTCGTCGGCGGCCACTGGTACCGAGTGCGCGGTAAACACCAGCCGTGCGTCGTTCGGCACTGTGGCCGCGGCGGTGGCGATGTTGTCGGCGAATATCTCGACGAACAGCGGATGGTCGAAGTATCGCCGCAGTTTGATCAGTTCGGGCGCACCCGGCCCGGCCGTCCGCCTGGCCCGGTCAAGGTCCTCGGAATACTGGGTGCAGCCGGAGTATCCACTCCACGCCGAGGTGGTGAACACTGCCGCGCGCCGAATCCCGTTGTCGCACATGTTGGCAACGGCGTCCTCGACGTATGGCTCCCAGTTGCGGTTGCCGAAAAAAACCGGGACGTCCAGTACAGCTTGCAGCTGGGCGACCAGATCCCGGTTGATCCCGTTGATCGGCGACACGCCGCCGAAGTGCAGGTAGTGCTGCGCTACGTCGTCGAGACGTTCCGGCGGCACATTCCGGCCACGGGTGACGTTCTCCAGGAACGGTCGTACCTGCTCCGGGCCCTCAGGGCCGCCGAAGGACAGCAGCAGGACGGCGTCGAAATCCATTGCTTGCTAGAGCAACTGGGTGCTGGCGCCGCCGTCGGCGTAGATGATCGACCCGGTGGTGGCCGGCAGCCACTCGGACAGCAGTGCGCACACCGTCTTGGCCACCGGCGTCGGGTCTTTCATGTTCCACCCGATCGGCGCGCGCTGGTCCCAGCCCTCTTCGAGCAGCTGCATCTGGGCGCCGGCCTCGTCGCCGAGCGCGCCACCGACGATGGCGCTCATCGCCAGGGTCCGGATCGGGCCAGCGGCAACGAGATTAGAGCGCACGCCGTGCTTGCCGGCTTCGCGCGCCACGAACCGGTTGACCGACTCCAGCGCGCTCTTGGCCACCGTCATCCAGTTGTACGCCGGCATCGCCCGGGTGGGGTCGAAGTCCATCCCGACGATCGAACCACCCGGATTGATAATCGGCAGCAGCGCCTTGGCCAGTGAGGCGTACGAGTACGCCGAGATGTGAATGCCTTTGGAGACGTCCTCGTAGGGCGCGTCGAAGAACGGGTTGATACCCATCCCGGTCTGCGGCATGAAGCCGATCGAGTGCACGACGCCGTCGAGCTTGTTGCCCTCGCCGATCTCGGCGGTCACGCGCTCGGCCAGGGTGTCGAGGTGCTTTTCGTCTTGCACGTTGAGTTCGATCAGCGGAGCCTTCTCCGGCAGCCGGTCGGCGATGCGCTGAATCAGTCGCAGCCGATCGAATCCGGTCAACACCAGCTGCGCGCCCTGTTCCTGGGCCACCTTGGCGATGTGAAACGCGATCGACGCGTCAGTGATGATCCCGCTGACCAGGATTCGTTTACCTTCGAGCAGTCCTGCCATATCCGTCCTTCAATTGGGTAATCGTCAGTGGCCCATGCCCATGCCGCCGTCGACCGGGATCACGGCACCGGAGATGTAACTCGCATCCTCGGACGCCAGGAAGCTGACCACGCCGGCGACCTCGGCGGCGGTACCGACCCGCTTCGCCGGGATGAAGTCCAGCGCCCCCTCTTGGATCCGCTCGTCCAGCGCGCGGGTCATGTCGGTGTCGATGTAGCCCGGGGCGACCACGTTGGCCGTCACATTCGCCTTGGACAGCTCTCGGGCGATCGAGCGGGCCATGCCGATCACACCGGCCTTGGAGGCCGCGTAGTTGGCCTGGTTGCCGATTCCCCAGCTGCCGGACACCGAACCGATGAAGATCAACCGGCCGAACCGCTTTCGCTGCATGCTGCGCGATGCGCGTTGGACGACCCGGAACGCGCCGGTGAGGTTGGCGTCGATGACCTTTTCGAATCGCTCCTCAGTCATCCGGATGAGAAACGCGTCCGCGGAGACGCCCGCGTTGGACACCACCACCTCGACCGGACCCTGGTGCTCCTCAACCGCCTTGAAGGCACGATCCACGGCGTCGTTGTCAGTGACATCGCACTCGACGCCGAACAGCCCATCGGGTGCCCCGGATCCGCGGTGCGTGACGGCCACCTTGTGTCCGTCGGCGGCCAGCCGCTGCGCGATCGCCAGCCCGATCCCACGGTTTCCGCCGGTGACCAGGACAGAACGAGATACGAATGCGGGCTTAGCCCCGCCGGTAGCGGGGCTGGCAGTGGTGTCGGTGGCTGCGTCAGTCACCCCGACAACCTATCGCCTGACCACAGCAGGGCCGAAATCGCCCGACGTTGGTGTGCAACGGAACTAGGTCGGCAACCGCCGGTTGATCAGCAACGCCGCCAACGCGGCCAGCGCCAGCACCAGCGAACCCAACCGGAGCCATCCGACACTGGCGTCGCCCCGGATCGTCTCGTAACCGATCTGCTGCTGCAGCGACGCGTAAACCTCCTTGAGCTCTTGCAAGTTCGAGGCGCCGTAATGGTTGCCGCCAGACAGTTCGGCAACTTTTTTCATCGTGGTGTCGTCGACCGGCACCGGCTGGCGCTGGCCGTTGATCTCCACGAAGCCGTACGGGGTACCGAACGAGATCGTCGAGATCGGCACACCTTGGTCCTTGGCGGTGCGCGCCGCGGTGAACGCGCCCTTGGGGTTGTCCGGGTTGGTCGGCATCGTCTCTTTACCGTCGGAGAACAACACGATGCGCGCCGGCGGCGGGGTGTCGCCCCCACCGATCACCGCGCCGACGGTGGCGATGGCCTGCAGCGCCGTGAAGATGCCCTCACCGGTCGCGGTGCGGTCGGCGAACTGCAGCTTGTCCAACGCGGCTTTGGTCGCATCGCGGTTGGTCGTCGGCTGGACGAGAACGGTCGACGTCCCCGCGTACGCGATCAGCCCGAGGTTGATACCGGGCGTCAGCTCCCCGGCGAACTCCTTGGCGGCCGCTTCGGCCGCGGCCATCCGGTTGGGCTCGACATCGGTGGCCCGCATGGATTGCGAGACGTCGATGACCAGCATGACGACCGCGCGGTTGCGTGGAATCCGGACGTCGTGGGTCGGGCCGGCCATCGCGATCGTGAACAGCACCAACGACCCGACCAACAGGATCGCCGACAGGTGCCGCCACCGGGTGGGCCGCTTGGGCGCGACGCTTTCCAGCAGCTCCATGTTGGCAAAGCGCAGCATCCGGCGCTGCCGGGCCACCTGGGCGATGATGTAGAGCGCCACCAGCCCGACGATGACCAGCAGGAACACGAAGAACCAAGCGTGGGAGAACCCCGACAGCGTCATCGGCCCGAGTAACGGCAATGTCATGACAGACCCGTCCTGATGTTGCGGCCCGACTCGTGAGAAGCGGAAGTCACTGGCGTCCTGCCAGTGACCCGCGGCGGCGGGATTCGACGAAACGGACGATGTCGGCGATCCAGTCGCGGTCAGTGCGCAGCGGCAACAGCGGCGCCCCGCAACTGCGCAGCGCGCGGGCCACGTCGGCGCGATGGGCCGCGGCGGCCTTGGCGAAGTCGTCGCGCAACTGCTCGTCGATGGTGAACTCGCGAGAGCGGCCGGATTCGGCATCCTGCAGGATCACGTCACCGACGTCGGGCAACTCGACGTCGCGCGGGTCGAGGATCTCGATGCCGAGCACTTCGTGGCGGGCAGCGATGGCTCGCAGCGGACGCATCCAGTTGATCGGGCCGAGGAAGTCGCTGATGACCACGGCCATTCCGCGGCGGCGTTCCGGACGACGCAGTGCGTCGATCGCGACCGACAGATCGCCGCGCACCCCGACCGGCGCCTTGGGCATGGTCGCGATGGTGCGCAGCATCGTCTGCTCGTGCTGCCGTCCGGACCGGGCCGGTACTCGAGTTATCTTCTCGCCGTTGGCAATCACCGCACCGAGCCGGTTTCCTCCGCCACTGTTGAGGAACGTGATGGCGGCCGCAGCGGCCACCGCCAGGTCGCGCTTCTCGCAGACCGCGGTCCCGAAATCCAGGCTGGCCGACATGTCGACCACCAGCCAGGTCTCCAGTTCGCGATCGGCGATCATCTGCCGCACGTGCGGGTGCGTGGTGCGCGCGGTGACCGCCCAGTCCATCCGGCGCACGTCGTCGCCGGGCTGATACTCGCGCGACTCCCCCGGCTCCGAACCCGGGCCAGGAATCAGGCCGAGGTGGTCGCCGTGCAGAACACCGTCGAGCTTGCGTTTGACCGTCAGCTCGAGTGTGCGCAGCGCCGCCGACAGCTTGGGATCGTCGATCTGCCCGCGCTGCATCGACGGCGGGCGGGTAGCCACGGGCTGCTCCGCGGCGGAGTTGCTATCGGTCACCGACCGCTGGCCGCACCCGCGGCCTGCATTGCCGGAGGCACCGAATGACCTTGCTGCGGAACAGCATTCACCTGTGGCATACCGACGGTCTGCAAGATACGGTTGATGACGATCTCCGAAGAGATCTCATCGGCCAACGCGTCGTAGGTGAGCACCAACCGATGCCGCAGCACGTCGGGGATCACCTCGACGATGTCCTGCGGGATCACGTAGTCGCGCCCACGCACCAGCGCCAGCGAGCGCGAGGCGGCGATGATGCCCAGCGAGGCACGCGGCGATGCGCCGAACGAGATCCAGCTCTTGACGTCGTTCATCCCGAGTTGCTCGGGGTGGCGGGTGGCGGTGACGACCCGCACCACGTAGTCGACCAGCGCGTGGTGAACGAAGTTGTTAGACGCGACCTCCTGCAGCCGCAGCAGGTCGCCGGTCTCCAGGATCTGCTTGGGCTCCGGGGGCTTCACGCCCATCCGGTAGATGATCTCGCGCTCTTCCTCCGGCGACGGGTAGCTGACGTTGACCTTGAACAGGAAGCGGTCCCGCTGCGCCTCGGGCAGCGGGTAGACGCCCTCGTGTTCGATGGGGTTCTGAGTGGCCATCACCAGGAACGGGTTAGGCAACGGGAATCTTTTGCCGCCGATCGACACCTGGCGTTCCTGCATGACCTCCAGCAGGGCCGACTGCACCTTGGCCGGTGCACGGTTGATCTCGTCGGCAAGCAGGAAGTTCGCCACGACGGGGCCGAGCTCGGTGTCGAACTCCTCCTTGCCCTGGCGGTAAATCCGGGTACCGATGATGTCGGTGGGCACCAGGTCGGGGGTGAACTGGATACGGGCGAACGTCCCCCCGACCACCTTCGCGAAGGTTTCCACGGCCAGGGTCTTGGCGACACCGGGCACACCTTCCAGCAGCACGTGACCCTTGGACAGCAGGCCGACGAGCATCCGCTCGACGAGCTGATCCTGGCCGACGATGATTCGTTTGACCTCGAAGATGGCCCGTTCCAGGGTGTGCACGTCGGCAGCCAGCCCGTTGCCGCCGCCGCCCGGGGCCGCGTGCGCAGGTGCCGTTGAGGAGCCGCCCGGACCCGAGTAACCGCTGGTGCCCGGCGGCGGCCCGCCTGCTGATGTCATCGATTACCCTCCACGGCTCAACCTTCCAAGGCTCAATCTGATACGACTCTCGCACGACGAACGTCGCGGGGCAGCGGCGTGCCCTTGTTCAACTATTCCAGGCCACCCGGCATCCGTCGACGTGGCCGTCCCAGGACGGCCGCTCAGTACTCGATGATTCGGGTCAGCATCGGGGTCATGCCACCCTTGCGGACCGGGCTGACCGTGACTTTGCCGGCGCTGCCCGACGCCTCCAGCATCTGTCCGTTGCCCAGGTAGATGGTGACGTGCTGGCCGCCACCCGGGCCGTAGAAGATGAGGTCGCCGCGCCTCGCTTGCGACGGCGGAATGTGCCGACCGGACTTCCACTGGTCACCGGAGAATCGCGGGATCAGCACCCCGACGCCGGCGAAGCTGTACCGGACCAGTCCCGAGCAGTCGAAGCCGACCGTGTTGGCGCCGGAGTCGATGCCCTTGCTGGGGCCGTCGAGTGTGCCGCCGCCCCACGAGTACGGCACACCCATCTGCGAGGCTCCGCGACGGATCACGTATTCGATCGCCTGACGCCCGTTGGCCCGAGGGATCTTGCTGGGGCTGACGCCGCCACCGTCGTCACCGCCCAGATTGATGCCCAGCCCGCTGAGAAACTGGCGACCCAGATTCATCGTCGTCTGGGTAGCGTTGGCGGTGGCCTGCAGCGACTGGTTCGCGACGGCAAGCGGGTCACCGGGGGCGCCGGCGCTGATCACCGGCGGCAACGTCGGGTCCCAGGAGCCGTCATCGGCTTCGGCGGGAACAGCCAGGCTGATCAGCAGTCCGAGGACAGCGAGCACCGGCCAGACCGACCTGATCCAGCGCAAGCCCCTACCATCTGGAAACCAGTGGCGCATAACACCTTTCACGCGTCAGTATTCGATATAGCGGATCACGTAGGGCGTCATGCCACTGGTGCGGACCGGCGCGACGCGAACCTTCAGGCCCACGTCAGGCGCCTCGAGCATCTGCCCTTGGCCCAGATAGATCGTCACGTGCTGGCTGCCGCCGGGGCCATAGAAGATGACGTCGCCGCGGCGCATCTGAGAGGCCGGGATCTTGCGGCCCAGGTTGTACTGCGCACCTGAGTAGTGCGGCAGCTTGATGCCCACACCAGCAAACGAATAGAGCACCAGGCCAGAACAGTCGAAGCCGGTGGTGCCCGCTCCCGAATCGATGCCCCGGCCGGGGCCGGCAGCGGTACCGCCGCCCCACGAGTACGGCACACCGATCTGCGACATGCCGCGGCGGATCACGTATTCGGAGGCCTGCCGACCGTAGACCCGCGGAATCTTGCCGTTGGTGAACCCGTTCGGCGTCGGCGCCAGGCCCAGCTGCTGCAGGAATTCCCGCCCCATGCTGGAGGTGACTTCGGACGAGGTCGACATCGTCCCGAGGACCTTGTTGAGAATCGCGACGGGGTCACCGGGCACGTTGGCGCTGGGCACCATCGGCAGCGTCGGGTCCCAGTCACCCGCCCACGCGCCACCGTTGCCCCTCGGCGCGTCAGGCGAGCCCGGCGCCGCCGGATCCCAACGGTCGCCGGGGGACGACGCCGCCCGCAGTCCGGCATCCGGTCCGCCCGCGGATGCCGACCAATTGCGGGCGGCGTCGAGTCTGGTTTGGGCGGCATTGCGCTCATCGCCCAGTCGAGTGACTTCCTGTTGCTGCTCGCCGAACTTGTGCTGTGCGGAGGTCAGGGCCGCCACCGCTGCGTTCTGGCTGGATTGAGCGTCGCCAACGGCTTTGTCGGCCTTCTGCTTGGCCAACCGGGCCGACGAATCCTTGTTCAACTGCTCGGTGCGGGCCCGTTGCAGGTTGTCCATCACCTGCCGCGAGCTGGCGGCCAGGGCCTGGCCGGCAGCCGCGGTCGCGATCATGTCGTCGGGGCTGGCCGCCGTGAGGTAGCTGTCCGACGGGCCGTTGACGTAACTGGCCACCGCGAAATGGTCAAATCGCTTCTGTGCCACCGCGATTGCGGCGTCGGCGTTTTTGACCGATTGCTGGCTGGCCTCGACGTCGTGCTGGGCGGCAGTCGCGTTGTCACGCGCAGTCTCGACGTCAACCACCGCCTTGTTGACGCCTTCTTCCTCGGTCTGGATTTGCGCGTTGAGATCCTGCAGACGCTGATTGGCCTGTGCCACGTCGGCGATCAGTTTGGCGATCGTGTCCGGGTCGGCATTGGCCAGACCTGGTGTGCCCAGCAACAGCGCCACACTGATCACCGCTGGACCCACGCGATGGGTGAACGCGGTAGCCACTCGGAAAGACGAGCCGCGGCAGTTGCGTCTCATACGACTCGGGTCTCCTTGGCTCAACGCGGGCGGACGGCGTCGGCCCCAGCAATCACTGGAAGCACGAATAAACCAAAAGCATCCTTTGCACCGTAAGTCACATCTGACCCAATAGAAACTTATGTCACAAATTACAAGTCTGTTTTTCTTTCAACTGTGACCCTATGGTGACATCACTAATTTGCCCGCGACGCGATACAGGTGCCGGCGCTATGCGACACACGCGGAATACGGCGAGTTAAACGCTTCGATCAGCGTCGTTGTGGGCTGCTTCGGCGCTTTCCTGCGACGTTGCTGACCGCCTGGCTCGCAGCTGCATGAATCGCGTTCCGATCACCGCCGCTAATACGCCGATCAACACAACGATGGTGAATCCGGTCCAGGGAAACTGCGGCGTCTCGAGCTGATGCAGGAAATTCTGCGCTGACACCACGGTGTTTCCGGTTTTGGCGTTGTCTTCGCCGATCTCCAACGTGGCACGCGGGAAGTGCGTGCTGTAGGTGCCGACAAAGTTCGGGCTGAGCACCAGCACAGTGGCGTCGGGGTGTTGCGAGCCGACCACCGTCGCGATGTCACGCAGCGGGGTGTCGGTCAGCGGATTGTGGTCCAGCACGACGATCTTGAGATCGATGCCGTGCTCGTGAGCCTGGTTGATCACGTCGAGCAGCGCCGGCGTGACGGCCTGAGGCGCGCTGATGTTGCCGGCGCTAACCTGCTGCTGGACCACCGCCAGACATTCGTCGGGCTTGGTCGCCGGATCGACACCGATGGTGCCGCAGATCTCGCCCGGGATATAGAGCGGCGCGTGCGGGGTGGTCACGGTTGGAAACCGTACCGCCTGACGACGCGAGCGTTACAGCAGGTGGTCGGCCACAAGAAAATGGAAGTTTTCGGGTCCGCCTGAATGCAGGACAAGCGTACTGTTAGACTCGCAAGCGCGTCGACACGGCCCGTCGGCGAGCCGAACTAAATACGGGAGTGGATGTGACCAGCAAAGATTCGTTGAATTCGTTCGGAGCCCGCAGCACCTTGAAGGTCGGCGGCGACAGTTACCAGACGTATCGGCTGGACGCAGTTCCGGGGACCGAGAAACTTCCTTACAGCTTGAAAGTCCTCGCCGAGAACCTGTTGCGCAACGAAGACGGCAGCAACATCACCAAGGACCACATCGAGGCGATCGCCCAGTGGGATCCCAAAGCTGAGCCCAGCATCGAAATCCAGTACACGCCCGCTCGCGTCGTCATGCAGGACTTCACCGGTGTGCCGTGCATCGTCGACCTCGCGACCATGCGTGAGGCCGTCGGCGAACTGGGCGGCGATCCCGACAAGGTCAACCCGTTGGCCCCTGCCGACCTGGTGATCGACCACTCGGTGATCATCGACTTGTTCGGCACCGCCGACGCATTCGAGCGCAACGTCGAGATCGAATACCAGCGCAACGGCGAGCGCTACCAGTTCTTGCGCTGGGGCCAAGGCGCGTTCGACGACTTCAAGGTGGTGCCGCCAGGCACCGGCATCGTGCACCAGGTCAACATCGAATACCTGGCCAGCGTCGTGATGACACGCAACGGGCTGGCGTACCCCGACACCTGCGTCGGCACCGACTCGCACACCACGATGGTCAACGGCCTCGGCGTGCTGGGGTGGGGTGTCGGCGGCATCGAGGCCGAAGCCGCCATGCTCGGTCAGCCGGTGTCGATGCTGATCCCGCGGGTTGTCGGCTTCAAGCTGACCGGCGAGATCAAGCCGGGCGTCACCGCCACCGACGTGGTGCTCACCGTCACCGAGAAGCTGCGCAAGCACGGCGTGGTGGGCAAGTTCGTCGAGTTCTACGGCGAGGGGGTGGCCGAGGTGCCGTTGGCCAACCGCGCCACCCTGGGCAACATGAGCCCCGAATTCGGCTCTACCGCAGCAATTTTCCCGATCGACCAGGAGACCATCGACTACCTCAAGTTCACCGGCCGCAAGCCGGAGCAGCTTGCCCTGGTGGAGGCCTACGCCAAAGAGCAGGGCCTGTGGCACGACCCCAAGCACGAGCCGGCGTTCTCCGAATATCTCGAACTCGATCTGTCCGAGGTGGTGCCGTCGATCGCCGGGCCGAAGCGGCCGCAGGACCGGATCGCGTTGTCGGACGCCAAGTCCACCTTCCGGAAGCAGATCCCCGACTACGTCGGCGACGACCCCGACAAGAAGGACTACTCCAAGCTCGACGAGACGATTGACGAGACGTTCCCGGCCAGCGACCCTGGCCAACAAACGAACGGCCACGCCGACGACGCCCCGGTTCTTTCGGCCGCCAAGAACGCCAAGGGTCGGGTGAGCAACCCGGTGCGGGTGAAGTCCGACGAACTCGGCGAGTTCGTGCTTGACCACGGTGCGGTGGTGATCGCCGCGGTCACGTCGTGCACCAACACCTCCAACCCCGAGGTGATGCTCGGCGCCGCTCTGCTGGCCCGCAACGCCGTGGAGAAGGGCCTGACGTCGAAGCCGTGGGTGAAGACCTCGATGGCGCCGGGCTCCCAGGTGGTCAGCGACTACTACGAAAAGGCCGGAGTCTGGCCGTATTTGGAGAAGCTGGGCTTCTACCTGGTCGGCTACGGCTGCACCACGTGCATCGGCAACTCTGGCCCGCTGCCCGAGGACGTTTCGAAGGCTGTCAACGACAACGACCTCAGCGTCACCGCGGTGCTGTCCGGCAACCGCAACTTCGAAGGCCGCATCAATCCGGACGTCAAGATGAATTACCTGGCCTCGCCTCCGCTGGTGGTCGCCTATGCACTCGCCGGCACCCTGGACTTCGATTTCGAGTCCGACCCGCTGGGCACCGACAAGGACGGCAATGACGTCTTCCTGAAAGACATCTGGCCCTCCCAGAAGGACGTCTCCGACACCATCGCGTCGGCGATCAACCAGGAGATGTACGTCAGCAACTACGCCGATGTGTTCAAGGGTGACGAGCGGTGGCGCAACCTTCCGACGCCGAGCGGCAACACCTTCGAGTGGGCCGACGATTCGACGTATGTGCGCAAGCCGCCGTACTTCGACGGGATGCCCGCCGAGCCGGAACCCGTCAGCGACATCAGCGGTGCACGAGTTCTTGCGCTGCTGGGTGATTCGGTGACCACCGACCACATCTCCCCCGCCAGCAGCATCAAGCCGGGAACCCCTGCCGCCCAATACCTCGACGAGCATGGCGTGGAGCGCAAGGACTACAACTCCTTCGGTTCGCGGCGCGGCAACCACGAGGTGATGATCCGCGGCACCTTCGCCAATATCCGGCTGCGCAACCAGCTGCTGGACGACGTCTCGGGCGGCTACACCCGCGACTTCACCCAAGAAGGCGGCCCGCAGGCGTTCATCTATGACGCAGCGCAGAACTATGCGGCACAAGACATTCCGCTGGTGGTGCTCGGTGGCAAGGAGTACGGCTCCGGCTCGTCGCGGGACTGGGCGGCCAAGGGCACGTCGCTGCTGGGTGTGCGGGCGGTGATCACCGAGTCGTTCGAGCGCATCCACCGGTCCAACCTGATCGGCATGGGCGTGATCCCGTTGCAATTCCCGGAAGGCAAGTCAGCCGGGGACTTGGGCCTGGACGGCACCGAGGTGTTCGACATCACCGGCATCGAGGAGCTCAACAACGGCAAGACACCGAAGACGGTGCACGTGAAGGCTGCCAAAGATGGCGGCAAGGCAGTCGAATTCGACGCCGTGGTGCGCATCGACACTCCCGGTGAAGCCGATTACTACCGGGACGGCGGCATCTTGCAGTACGTGTTGCGCAACATGCTCAGGTCGAGCTAGTGGCGATCGCAAGCGCGGCGCAGCCGGGCGCGGCGGGTCGCCACATGAAGATCTAGCGGGCCGTGCCCAAGGTCAGCCAGGATCATCTGGCGGCCCGGCGCCGTCAAATCCTTGACGGCGCCCGCCGCTGCTTCGCCGAGTTCGGCTACGACGGAGCTACAGTGCGCCGCCTCGAGCAGGCGATCGGCTTGTCGCGGGGGGCGATATTCCACCACTTCCGCGACAAGGACACGTTGTTTTTCGAGCTGGCGCACGAGGATGCCGAGCGGATGGCCGATGTCGCCTCACGCGAGGGTCTGGTTCAGGTGATGCGCGACATGTTGGCGGCGCCCGAGCAGTTCGACTGGCTCGCCACACGATTGGAGATTGCGCGCAAGCTGCGCCACGACCCGGAGTTCCACCAGGAATGGACTGATCGGTCGGCGGAGTTGGCGGCGGCGACGATCGAGCGGCTGCGTCGGCAGAAATCGGCCGGGCGGGTGCGTGACGACATTCCCAGCGATGTGTTGCAGTGCTACCTGGACCTGGTTCTCGACGGGCTGGTGGCCAAGGTCGCTTCCGGCGAAGACACTCAGTTGCTCACCGCTGTCCTCGATCTGGTCGAGGGTTCGGTGCGGCAGAGCTAGGTGGGCTGGCGCACTCGAGTGCGGTGGTTCGGTCCACCGCGGCTGCGCATCGTGGTGCCGGACTCGCGCAGCATGCTATGGACCGATCCGTACGACCGGCCGGTCGACGCAACCAACGTCCGGATGCTGGCCCCGCCCTCGTAGGCGTTGCGCAATTCGCGCAGCACCTGATCGCGCGGCTTTTTCGATTTCCTCATCGGCGCCTCCCCGGCTTCAACAGGATCCCCAAGCACACAGAGTAAGAAGCCGGGTCGGCTGGCGGGCCGATTTGACGAAATCCCCTGCTACACCTGCGGGTCCAAGCGGTCAGGCCAACTCGATGAGGTCCCGGTACTCCTCGGACCAATGGTCCTCGGTGCCGTCCGGCAGCAGCACTACGCGTTGCGGGTCGAGCGCTTCGGCGGCACCCGGGTCGTGCGTGACCAGCACAACCGCTCCGGCGTAGCTGCGCAACGCATCGAGCACCTGTTCACGCGACGCCGGGTCGAGGTTGTTCGTCGGCTCGTCGAGCAGCAGCACATTGGCAGTCGAAGCCACCAGGCCGGCGAGCGCCAGCCGGGTCTTCT
>Ga0302178_10002742_pt1 | contig 13707 bp, 9 predicted proteins | sample I_Palsa_E1_3_FD_198790 | JGI IMG/M metagenome (GOLD analysis project Ga0302178, IMG submission 198790) | Peat permafrost microbial communities from Stordalen Mire near Abisko, Sweden - I_Palsa_E1_3 | ecosystem: Environmental > Terrestrial > Soil > Palsa > Peat permafrost | place: Sweden: Abisko... | reverse complement strand
ATCTGGCGCAACAGTCAACGGGCGGGGCTGTCGCCTAATAAGGACAAGCCTTGAGCATAACTTCCTCGAACTGAGGAGAGTTCAGGCGAGCCGCAACTACGTTCATCTGTGTCAGTTTTATCCGTGCACTGCATGTGAGAAAAAAGGCACACGCTTAAACCATAGACTTATAGAGGTTCACCATGAAATGGATCGCTTCCCGGTGTTGGCTCGCAAGCTCGATTATTTCGGTCGGCCTTTCTGCCCATGCAGCGACACTGCAAATTTCTCCCGTGATGGTCGACCTTCAGGCGAATGAAAATGCCGCGGGTATTACACTTCGGAATCCTGGCGACCAGCCACTTTACGGCCAGGTGCGAGTATTTCGCTGGGATCAGGCAAACGGTGATGACACGCTGACGCCGACCGGGGATGTGGTCGCAAGCCCGCCCCTGGTCCAGATCGCCGGGCAAGCCGATCAACTCGTGCGCCTGGTGCAGATAGCCCACGCAGCACCTACGCAGCCACCCGCCGAGGCGAGCTATCGGATCATGATGGACGAGTTGCCGCAAGCCAATGCCGCGCCCGCAACGGGTGTGCAGGTTCGGCTGCGTTATTCCGTACCGGTATTTATCGAACCCGCTGGCGCACCCGGACAGCCCAAGCTTTCGTGGCACATGATGCATGATGGGCAGGGTTGGATTCTGAGCGTCAATAACACCGGCGCAAAGCATGCGCAGATTGCCAGGGTGCGCGTGGTAAGCCAGGCTGGTAAGGTTTACGACATCAACCCCGGACTGCTCGGTTATGCCTTGGCGGAACGTACGCGTCAATGGCAAGTCCCCATTCCGCTCGATGCCGACTTAAGCGGCAAGGTGACGGTGCAAGCGTCGGTCAATTCGGAGCCGATCGTGGCCACTGTCACCATGGACCCGAGAAACTAGGCCATGATTGAGTCCGATACGTGTGCCATCGCAATCTAAAATGATACTGCACGCCTCCATCGACGAGCATGAGACAACTGCGACCGCGCTATTTGCGTTGCCTACACGCGATCTTGGTGGCCGTCGGACTGCTCCCTCTTGGAAGCTTGCAGGCTCAGGCAATCAACCCGCCCTCAGGAGCGCAAGCAGCGCACGACGTTTACCTGGAGGTGGACGTCAATGATCAGCCGACCTCGATCATCGCCCACTTTCATGAAATGAACGGACATCTTTCCGCAACCGGCAAAGAGCTGAAGGATCTCGGCTTTGCCGTCGACCGGCTCGGCATTGCGGATGGCGCCGAAGTGCCGCTCGATTCGATCTCGGGCCTGCATTATCAATACGACGCGGCGAATCAGGTGATCGATCTGCATATGGCGGACAAGATCCGCACCCCGAAAATTCTCGATGCCCGTTCGCTCGGAAACACGCCGCCGGCCACGTCGTCGCGCGGACTGATAGTGAACTACGACGCTTATGCGCAAACCAACACATCGGATCAACTCGCGGTGTGGAGCGAAGCACGCTACTTCGATCCAAACGGCACGTTCAGCAATACCGGTATTGCCTATTTGTATGTCAACCAGCATCGCTACATGCGCTACGACACGTCGTTTAGCTTTTCCAATCCGGCCGAATTGAGCACGACGCAGATCGGCGATTTTATTTCCTCGTCGCTCGCGTGGTCGCGCTCGATCCGCATCGGCGGATTCCAGTGGCGCAGCAATTTCGCCTTGCGGCCGGACCTTGTCACCTTCCCGATTCCGTCGCTAGGAGGATCGGCGGTTGTGCCTTCCGCAGTGGACCTCTATATCAACAACGTCAGGCAATTTAGCGAGAATGTGCCAAGCGGGCCGTTTATCCTCAACAACGTACCTGGCATTACGGGCGCGGGGCAAGCGACGGTCATTACCCGCGACGCACTCGGCCGTGCGGTGTCGACATCCGTACCGATCTATATCGATACGCGGCTGCTGGATGCCGGACTTTCAAGCAAATCGATCGAGCTTGGTTTCTTGCGTCGGTCATATGGTATTGAGTCTTTCGACTACGACCCACACCCCGCGATGAGCGGCTCGATACGCTATGGTGTAAGCAATGCGCTGACAGTGGAAGCGCACGGCGAAGCGAGTAACGGACTGATCAATGTCGGCGCGGGAGGACTCATCAAATTGGGGCTCGCCGGCGTGGTCAATGGTTCGCTGTCGGCGAGTGCCGGGCGCCTTCCTGGTAGCCAGATGAGCCTCGGCTATGAGTTGATCGAGCCACGATTTTCCATCGATGCACAGACCATCCGCGCATTTTCCAACTACGGCGATCTTGCCGCGCGCGACGGCACGCCGGTTGCGGCCGCAACCGACACGGTGACATTGGGTCTGCCGCTTTTCGGCAGCCAGACCCTGGCCTTGAGTTATATCGGCTCTCGCTATCCACAACAACCGAGCTCAGCGATCGCTTCGGTTTCGTACAGCTTGAATCTCAGCCGGCTGATCTCGCTGAACCTCAACGCTTACCGGGATTTCAAACAGCATAATTCGCACGGCCTGTTTCTCAGCCTAAGCGTTGGATTCGGTCATAACATTTCAGTCAATGCGAGTGCCGGCAGGCAAAATGGCCTGTTCAACGACAATCTCAACCTGGTGCGTCCTGCCGACTACGATGGCGGCTGGGGCTGGGGCGTGCAGACGGAAAATAGCGGTGCGACCTCCTATCGTCAGGCGCAGGTTCAATATCTGGGGCGTGATGGCGAAGCTACCCTGGTCGAACAGGATATCGCCAATCACACCAGCACTTCGCTCGATGTCAGCGGCGCCGTAGTGCTGATGGATAAAAGTATACAGCTCTCGCGCCGCATCGACGATGGCTTTGCCCTGGTGTCGACCGATGGCGTCGCGGGCATACCCGTGTTGCACGAAAATCGCGTGATCGGCTTGACCGATCAGAGTGGCCATTTATTGATACCCGACCTCAATTCCTATCAGGATAATCAGTTAGCCATCGACGGTATGAAGTTACGCGCGGATGTGCGGATCGCCACGACTCACATGGATGTGGTACCACAAGCGCTGTCAGGTGTGTTGGCGCACTTCGGCGTCACGCTCTACAACGCGGCCTCGGTGATACTGGTGGATCCGAACGGCGCCGTCTTACCGCCCGGCACGCGCGTGCATCATCAGGAAAGCGGCATGGAAACGGTCGTCGGCTATGACGGCCTGACGTTTATCGAAGGTCTGCAGCAAGACAACCATCTGGTGATAGACAGCGATACCTTGCATTGCACAGCGAATTTCGGCTATATACATCCGCAAAACGGATCGCTGCCGACCTTCGGGCCACTGACCTGCCTCACACAGCCCGGGGGTGCGCCATGAAACAGCTCAGTTTGCTGGCACTTGGTTTTTTACTATGCTTGGGTCTGACAAGCAGCGCCGGCGCGCAAACATGCTCGGCCAGCGCCTCGTCGATCAACTTCGGTTCGGTCAGCCCGATCAGCAACAACGCGGTCAACGCGACCGGCACGATCAGCGTGACTTGTCAGTGGCCGGCCATCACATTTACGCCGAACGCTCTGGTTTGTCTGAATCTCGGCGCCCCCAGTCCACGGGAGTTGAAACATGGCGGCCAGCAAATGCAATATGACCTCTACCAAGATCCGGCACACTCACTAACATGGGGTTCGATTTACAACGGCACCACACCGATCTCGCTCACCTTAAGCAAACCTGCGACCGGCAACAGCGTCACGCAGGTGGTCACCGTCTATGGGCAAGTCGCAGGCAACCAGCCGACGGTGCCCAGTGTCGGCAATGGCAACACGGTTTATCGGCAAGAAATCGGCGGCAACTGGACTTCACTGAACTATCTTTTCTATCCGATCGGCGCGCCTAGCTGCGTGTCCCTGATCCTTTCCGTAGGCGCTTTCCCGTTTAGCGTTGTCGCCACCGTCATCAACAATTGTAGTATCAGCACCAGCAATATTAATTTCGCGACCGTCAGCGTACTCAGCACCGCCTTGAACAGCACCGGCTCGATCACTGCTCGTTGCACCAACGGCGACGCCTATCGCATTGCTTTAAGCGCCGGCACGAGCGGCAATGTGGTCGCGCGACAGCTACAGCGTACAGGAGGCGGTGCGGTGAACTATCAGTTGTATGTCGATGCGAATCACACCACCGCCTGGGGCGACGGCACACAGGGCACCACCATGCCAACGGGTGTCGGCAGCGGGAATCCGCAGGTGCTTACCGTCTATGGACGGATACCGGCTCAGACGACGCCGGAGGCAGGTGTTTATAGCGACGTGATTACCGCGACAATTACCTTTTGACACCGGCTTGCAAAACACGGCAATGGGAATTGTGAACAACGGCCCCTAAAAGCTAACGACCCAGACGGCCGGCTGGACGGCATGATCAGACAGACGAGTCGTGGAGAGCGCTTGGCTCGGGTCGAGGGAGGCTTGAACCACACTATAGGGTTCATTGGCCAGGCAGGACACGCTAGGTTTGCCGCTGGTGGGCGATTCCACCGCACAGCGCCCCTGGATCACCAAGCTGACCGTCATGCGTGCCGACGACTCGGCCGCCGAAACACTCGATATCGGTATCGACATCAGTGTTGCAAAGGCCAAAAAGGTATCGACGTTTCGCCACATAACATAGCCCAGGAATACGCTCCGAAAACGCCAACAGTCGTGTGACGAGGAACGCTAATCCTTTGATTATATGTCAAATAATAATAAACCGATCACATTTCGCGGGATTTTCCGCTGACATTCCGATCGGTCCGCATTTGTAAGACTGAGATCCGAGCCCGCAGCCCGCCTGACATGCTTGGCGACCGCGGCGCGGTGCAAAAACGGCAATCGCCCGGCGAGCCGCAAAGACTCGTTGATTTGCATCAAACCGCGCGCTCACGCCATGGATAAACTTAAATGAACGGGGCAATCCAGCCTCTTATAGGAGCGAACCATGAGCTATAAAACCATTCTCGTGCATCTGGATACAAGTCGGCGCGCCACACAGCGCCTCGATCTCGCATTGAAACTGGCGGCCAGCCACGAAGCCCATCTGATCGCCCTGTACGCTCCGTTCCAGCCCGATGCAAAATCGCTTTACGCCATGTCGATGATACAAGGGTTCTGGGAAGAAAAAGATCAATTGCGCCGCACCCAGCGGGCGGTTCTCGAACAACAGTTCCGTGAAGGACTGGCTCGCGACGGAATTGCCGGCGAATGGCGTTCGACCAACGACTATCCGAACCGCGTGGCGCCACTGCATGCTCGCCATGCGGACTTGGTGATCGCCGGCCAATTCGACGTAGAAGATCCCGACTCCTTTGTCGCCGAAAAATTTTGTGAAAATCTGGTGCTGTCCAGCGGACGTCCTACTTTGTACGTACCCTATACCGGTTCATTTCCGAGCGTAGGTTCGAGAGTCATGATCGGCTGGGATGGCAGCCGGGAAGCAACGCGGGCGATACACGATGCCCTGCCGGTCTTGAGGCGGGCAGCGCACGTCTCTATCGTAACCATCAACGCCCTGCAGAATCAAGACGCGGATACACGCATTCCCGGCGCCGATATCGCCACCGTGATCGCTCGTCACGGAATCAAGGTCGAGCTGGTCGAGATCGAAGGCGTGGCCGGTCTGCGCCTTGGAGAGTTGCTTTTGTCGCAAGCATCGGACCTCAGCGCCGACCTGATCGTCACCGGTGCTTTTGCGCATGCGCGCTGGCAGGAGCTGGTACTCGGCGGCGTGACGCGGACGCTGTTTAACTCCATGACGGTGCCGGTTCTGATGTCGCATTGAGGCCGATAAGAACGAGTCTATCCGCGATGCGATGCGCTTCCTTCCCGCGTCAAACATCGCCGATAGTCTCGCTCAAGCGCAACCCTTGTCCGAAAGAGCGGCACGGGCCAGCCCGCCATGGCGCCGATCCTTAGGTAAGGTGTTGGCCGTGTTGGCCGCTTAGGCGCTCCACCTTGCGTCGCGCCCAAGCATGCAGCACTGTCACGCCGCAGCGGGTTCGCGTACCAACAGCACCGATTTCGTGGTGACGCGTATAAAACGCTCCGCCACGCTACCCAGCAACATCCGTTGAAAGCCGCGGCGGCCATGTGTTCCCAACACCACAATATCGGCCTCCCAGGCGTCGGCGGCATGTTGCAGGCAATGCGCGATATCGTTGGCAACCGTTCCGACTTCCACGCTCTGAATGTCGCCGCCAATGCCCTTAGCCTGCATCAATTCGGCCGCTTCACCGAGCACCAGACGCCCCTCTTCCGCCATGGAGTTCTTAAGAAGAATCGGATCATAATAACCGGCCGCATAGAAAAACAACGGCGTGTCCAGGACGTAGACGGCGCGCAATTGCGCTTTGTGTATCCGGGCCAGTTCCAGCGCTGCGTCCAACGCCAATTTCGAGGTGTCGCTGCCGTCGATGGCAACCATAATTTTTTTGTACATGATCAGATATCCTCTGTTTAGCCCATGAGCCGATAAACTACGATGCTACGCAGTTTTCTTCGACGCACGTTGACCGAGATCAAACCGAGAGACCCGTGGCTGCGGGATCAATTCATGTCGGAATATTCGGGTGAATCTCAAAGCGGTCAGACGGCTTGCGCAAGATTTTTTGACGGTAGATCGCGATATAGGCATAAGCGATTTCCGCCTGCGGCCTTGGCGCTATACATGGCCCTATCTGCGCGCTCAAGCAATAGCTCCGCTTTTGTTCCGTCAGCGGGGAATAGCGTGACCCCCACGCTCACACCAATCTGAATATCGTGACGTTCAAGCCGAAACGGTCGGCTTAGCGAAGCAATGATTTTCTCGGCGAGTAGACTGCTTTGATCAGTATCTCCCAAATTTTTGACGATCACGGTAAATTCGTCCCCGCCGAGTCTGGCGACAATGTCGGTACGCCGTAGAGCCGCACGCAAGCGATTGGCGATGGCCTTCAGTAGTAGATCGCCCATATGGTGGCCGTAGGTATCGTTGACCGGTTTGAAACGATCCAGATCCAGGAACATCACTGCAAACATGTGGCGTTTCGCCGCGCATTCGTCAATGGTTTGTTTCAAACACTCCATAAAACGCGCCCGGTTGGGTAAGCGGGTCAGGCAGTCATGGTAGGCCAGCCACTGCTGCTCGAAAAGTATCCGCCCCGTCGGCGCCATATCGAGCTGAAGCGCGACGAAATTCGCCAGATCGCCCGACTCATCGAATATCGGCACAATCAGTTCTTCGACGTAACACAAGGAGCCATCCTTGCAGCGGTTAGCCACTTTACCGCTCCATGCCTCGCGGGAAAGAATCGTGGTCCACAAATTGTGATAAAAGGAGTCATCCTGTTCACCCGAGTGGAAGATGGCCGTCGACTTCCCGAGCAATTCCTCTAGCGCATAACCGGTCAGCCGGCTTAGCCCGGCATTCCCCCAAACGATGACCCCATTGGGGTCAGTGATGACGACGCCGCAAGTCAGCGCTTGCATGGCTTTGGCGAGCAAGGGGATCACCCCGGCCGTCTGTGATTGATCGTTTGACATCGCGTCTATTCCCCGAACTCCATACCTCTAGCCTTCTGCAACGGAATGTATCGAGCGTAGTCCATCGGCTCTTCTTAGCAACGGCGTCTCTAGGGACGCTACGTTTGTCGATATAAAGGAAATACTAGTCAAGATAGGCCACGAAAATTTGCGCTGGATCAATTATTACGTTTATTACAGCGAAACAGGCGATGTGCGCAATATGGGCGCCGTAGGGCGGAGGCGCAAAGGGCATTTATACGGCAGCGGAGAACTATGCCGGTAAATTCGGGTCATATAAAAATACCACGGCGGCATCTGCTGCTTATTTCCCTAGTTCAGTCCAGGCATACATGGACGACACCCGCCTCATCGCCTTCAACGCCTCATCGCCTTCAACGCCTCACCGCCTTCACTCTCATCGCAGCGCATCTACCTGAAATGCGACACCCGAATTCAAACGGGAACACATGGCGGCCGCAGCGGTATTTTTTTGACAAAACCAACGAATTCGATCTTATTCGGCAAACCACCCGGCACATCGTCGGCACATAACGCAAGGACACACACGCCATGACATTTCTAAAAGCCGCCGAGCCAACCGGCGACCCGGTTGCCGACGAATACGCAACAACTCTTTCCGGTCTTGCACTACCCAAGTATCGGATCCCGGAGCGCTCATCCGATCTGCATTCGGCGTTCGATTTAGTGCGCGACGAACTGTTTATGGATGGCAATTCACGCCAGAATCTGGCCACGTTCTGCACCACCTATGTGGACGATGAAGTGCGCCGATTGATGGATCTGTCTATCGATAAAAATATGATCGATAAAGATGAGTACCCTCAAACCGCCGAGATTGAGATGCGTTGTGTGCATATGCTCGCCGACTTATGGCATGCGCCAAAATCCTGGGAAACCACGGGTTGCTCAACCACCGGTTCGAGCGAGGCTTGTATGTTGGGCGGGCTGGCACTCAAGTGGCAATGGAAAAAGCGTCAGGAGGCGGCGGGCAAACCCACCAACAAACCTAATTTTGTCTGCGGCCCCGTGCAAGTTTGTTGGGAAAAATTCGCCCGCTACTTCGATGTGGAAATCCGCCAGGTGCCGCTTAGTGGCGATGGTCTTGGCTTGCAACCCGAACAGCTGGCGACTTACTGCGATGAGAACACTATCGGCGTGATTGCCACGCTAGGCATTACATTTACCTGCGTCTATGAACCGGTCAAAGCACTCGCCCACGCGCTTGACGACTTACAGCGCGATCTCGGCCTCGATATCCCCTTGCATGTCGACGCTGCCAGTGGGGGTTTTGTCGCGCCGTTTATCCAGCCCGATCTTGAATGGGATTTTAGTATCGAGCGTGTCAAATCGATTAATACCTCGGGGCACAAATATGGTCTCGCCCCGCTCGGAGTAGGCTGGATTGTCTGGCGCAGCATCCGGGAAATGCCGCAGGAGCTAGTATTCAACGTGGATTATTTGGGCGGCAATATGCCGACCTTTGCCTTGAATTTCTCGCGACCGGCAGGTCAGATTATCGCGCAATATTATTTGCTGCTGCGTCTTGGACGCGAAGGCTATCGACATGTTCAACAGCAATGTGCCGATACCGCGATGATGTTGGCCGATGAGCTAGCCAAGCTCGACATACTGGAATTGGTCTACGACGGCCGCGGCGCGCTGCCGGGCGTGTGCTACAAGCTGCGTAACCCTGCTGCGGCCGGATTCACGCTGTTCGACCTGTCGGATCGCGTGCGCATGCGCGGTTGGCAAATTGCATCCTACAAGCTGCCGGCTGAGCGCGACGAAACCATCGTGCAACGCATTTTGATACGACGCGGTGTCACACGCGATATGGCCTTGCTGCTACTTCAGGATATCAAACAGGCGCTGACTTATCTGATGAACAATCCAGTACCTCACTCCACCGCAAAACCGAGTTTTCACCATTAAGGGTACGGCTTCCCGTACCAGGAGCATCAAAAATGACAAGTACAGTGAAACGCGGCCCTTATCTGAGCGTCGCGTCAGTCGGTTTAATGACAGCCGCGGCGGTGGTCACCAGTCTGCGCGGCTTACCCTTGCTGGCCAAGGAAGAAATGACGATGTTTGTCTACCTGGCCTTCACCGTCATTCTTTATCTGATCCCGGCTTCGCTGATTTCAGCCGAGCTGGGTGGCGCATTCGCCGATCGGCGCGGCGGCATTTATACCTGGGTCGGTGAAGCCTTCGGCACGCGTTGGGGCTTTATGGCAATCTGGTTGCAGTGGATACAAAACGTCGTGTGGTACCCCGTCGCACTCACTTTCGGTGCGGCCGCCATCGCTTATACGGTGGGGCGTCCGGCCTTGGCGACGAATGGCGTCTATGTCGGCTTGTTTTGTATCGTGTTCTACTGGCTGTCCACTTGGGTGGTGCTGCAAGGTGTCGAGGTTTTCGCCAGAATTGCCAATTGGACTTTTATCATCGGCTCTATCGTCCCCGGCATTATCCTGCTCGCTTTGTTTGCGTATTGGGTCGGCACAGGACATCCCATAGGATGGCAGCATCTCACCGATACTGCATTGTCGCAGCAGGGTCACGCGCGTTATTGGCCTGAAATTCACGGTTTTGGAACGATCGCCTTTTTGGCGGGCATCGTTTTACTGTTTGCCGGTGTGGAAGTACAAGCCGTCCATGTCATGGATATGGAGAACCCTAGTCGCGGCTTTCCGGCCGCGATTGGCCTCGGCGCCTTGGTCTCGGTATTGATTTTCGCGCTCGGCGCCTTGCCGATCGCGGCGATTCTGCCGTACGACAAAATTTCTCTGCAGTCCGGAGTATTTGACGCTTTTTCCGCCATCATCACCGATATCTGGCATATGGGATGGCTGGTCTCTCTGCTCTCGCTACTGGTCGGCATCGGCGCCATCAGCGGTGTCCTGGCGTGGCTGGGCAGCCCATCGCGCGGTTTGCTGGAAACTGCGCATGAAGGCGAATTACCGCCCTTCCTCCAAGCCAAGAATAGCCGTGGTATGCCCACGCATATTCTTTTGGTGCAAGGTCTTATCGTGACGGTGATCTCGGGTTTCTATTTCGTCATACCTGACGTGTCGGTGGTGTTCTTCCTGATTTCCGCCATGACGATCGCGCTCTACCTGATTGCTTATATGCTGATGTACGCGGCAGCCATCAAGCTGCGCTACAGCGCGCCGGAATTATCGCGGCCCTTTACGATACCCGGTGGCTTGTTCGGTATGTGGCTCGTGGCCGGCATAGGATTGGTGGGTGTGGGCTTCAGTTTTGTCGTGTCGTTTTTCCCGCCAGACCAATTACCTGTCGGCTCGCCGGCGCTGTATGTCGGCTTGGTGGTGCTAGGTATCGTGCTGTTCGGCGGTATTCCATTGATTATCCATCATGTGCGCCGCAAGGATTGGGCCGCACCCGAGGATGACGTCGCGACCCTTGTCACGCCCACACCGCCGCCGGATTCCAAGTTAACGCCAGGCGCCGTCAACGCAGCGCTTGAGAAAATTTAGGTCTTCCGTCGAGAGATTCCTGCGAGATAGTGTTTCGGCCGGCGATCAACAGCAATTGATCTGCCGGCGTTTTATTTCCTGCCAAACGATGCGGACCGGTGTTTGAGCCGGAATTTTGGTAGTCGAGCTATGCGCTCTTATTGACTCGCTTCGGGATCGATACCCATCGATTGCATGATTTTTACTAACTGACCTTGAAGATTTTTGATTTTTTCTTTATTGAATACATTTGTCGCAACCAATGCCGCATTTTTTTCAAGCAAGTCCTTTCGGACGGCCAGTAAATTGGTGTTAAGCGCCTGCAAAACTTGGGCGTGATCCGCGATTTTTTCTCCGGAGTCAGCCAATTGCTCACTTTTCTTGGGATTTATTTTCGCTGAGGCGCTTCGCATGGAATTAAGCTGGGTCTTTATCACGCTCTTCTCTTTAGTGACCGCATCCAGTTGCTCCTTCATCGTCGCCAACTCGCGTCTTACGCCAATAATTTCCCGATCTTTTTTGTCTAATTCCTCTCGATGCTCAACGGTTTTATGTTGAGTGGCTAGTTTTTCATGATCCAAAGATTGGATTTGATCGGCGATTGTTTGAGATTTTAGATCTAAATCAATTCCCTGCGCTTTAAGTTTAGACTCCATCCCACTCAGTGAGGTTTGCAAGTCGGTGACCATACGCTGCACCTCCGTCTTCTCTTGTCGCAGCCCTTCATTCTCCGATATCAGATTTTTGATTTCTTGATCCTTGGTAAGAACGCTGTCGTTAGCCTCAGTGGCCTCCCCGCTCCGCTGAGTCGCCAAACTTTGCGCCCTTTCCAACGATTTCCTTAACTCACTGACATCGGCTTTCAGGTTTTCAACTTCGTTACGAAAACCCGCCACCTGTTCGACATGGTAGGCCTCAAACTGCTCAATTGAGTCATGGTACACAGCCATCGATATTGCAGGCTCATCTTTTGTCATGGCCGATGTAGACGGCCTAACCAACTGGGAAAAAGAAAGCGATCTTTTTTTGATCGTGGGCGCCGATACATCGCGTTGGCGTACTGGAAGCATTGCCAGCGAACCCGTCGGAGGCGATTTTGTCCGCGTCGTCGTGAGCGGCGCTTTTGCTTTTTGATCGGCGTCCAATTGATTCGCCATCGGCGGCTGCAAAGGCGAAGCATGTGAAGCAGGTTTTACAGGTGACATTTTTTTAACTTCCAATAAGAAACCAAAAAAGCACGATCGAAATATGACGAGGAAGAATTATCACGACGGGTATAGGTAACGCATGGCATTTGCCGAAGCCGCGCTCGCGAGAGCGAATTTTTGAATGTGGAGCGTGCAGGTATCGAGAGGCTTTAGCGAGCAAGCTTCGTGCAACGCCACATCACTTCGTGCTTGAAAATTATCGCCAAGCCCAGCCAACGTAGCATTTGAGAAACGTCAGATATTTTGTCATCTCGGAACTTTCTCAATGGTCAGTACACGCGAATCGGCACCCGATACACAGGCGTCACACGATTTCCTGATGGAGTTGGGCGCAGATAGGGTGATGCATTCCGGGCGGTCTTTGTATCGTCACCTGTGCGGCGTCGATGCGATTCTTCAGGCATGGGGACAGGCGGAAAATATCTGCAAAGCCGGCCTGTTCCACTCGGTCTATTCGAGCGAAAATTTTCGTACCGCTATTTTGCCGATTACCGAACGATCGCGCTTGCAAGCGGTGATTGGACTACCGACGGAACGCTTAGTCTGTCTGTTTGCCGTATTATCTCGCGAGGCTTTATTGGAGGCGGCAGCATGTTTCGCGCCGCGCTTGCCGCACACCTATGTGCAGATTCCTTGCTACGTCGATCACAAATCCACGGTTCCCGTGTCGGGCAACGAAATCGTCCACCTTATGCTGGTGCATATGGCAAATCATTTGGAGCAGGCATCTAAACCAGCGACAGGTATTGGCTTTTGGTTATCCGAAATCAGTCATCAGCTTGGCGTACTACGTTCGTTCAGCGATCAATTTCCCCGCGTTTTGGCTGAGGTTGGAACCGTCACGGTTGACGACGAACGGCAACTGCATTCGCTCTATTTGCAAGGCATTACCTTGCTGCACAGCGGCGATGCGCGCGCGGCGGTCACTTATCTCGAGCATGCATGCCGCGCCTGCGGTCTCGTCGGCGAACCTTACCTGATGCTGGCCGTCGCGCATCGATTTCTTGGCGGTCGGCATCCAGCTCTGCAAGCTGCCGCCAAAGGCCGTGCCCTATTGCAAAGCTGGGGCGCGCCATGGCACAAAAACCTGTCTATAGATGGCTGGACGACTTTGGCGAATCTAATATGCGAAGAAGCGCCTATTGAAAATCTTAAAAATATGCTGATTGAGATACGTGCCGGCCACGGCCAGGCGCAAACTTTGGTTTCGCAATATGCCGAACTTATCTCGTCCCCCTCGGAAACCTTATCCGCCGCGACGCAAATCGGTACGGCACGCTTCTTTTCCTACCTTAAAGCCATTCAGGTACATCGCTCCCGACAAGCCATCAAAAGCTATCCGGGGCTAAGCCACAAACCTTGGTACGACCCCAGCCAATTCGACGTGGTGCGCGAGTTGACATCGAGATTTGCCGAAATCAAAGCAGAGGCATTGAAAATCCAATGCAACCATTATTACGAAGAGGCTGAGGAGATAGGCCGCACGGGAAGCTGGCAGGTATGTATGT
>Ga0302178_10002737_pt1 | contig 13724 bp, 13 predicted proteins | sample I_Palsa_E1_3_FD_198790 | JGI IMG/M metagenome (GOLD analysis project Ga0302178, IMG submission 198790) | Peat permafrost microbial communities from Stordalen Mire near Abisko, Sweden - I_Palsa_E1_3 | ecosystem: Environmental > Terrestrial > Soil > Palsa > Peat permafrost | place: Sweden... | reverse complement strand
TTGCGCGCGGCGCCGTCGCGGGGAGCGCGACCGCCTCCGGCGCCGCCCGTGCCGACCCCGGCGAGCTGCTCGACGGACTTGCCCGCGATGTCGGGGTCGTCGGTCAGCCGCAGGCCGATGCGACCGCGCTCGCGGTCCACCTCCACCACGCGGACGTTGACCTCATCGCCCTTGTTGAGCACGTCCTCGACCGTCTCCACGCGCTGACCGGGCGAGACGTTCGAGATGTGCAGCAGCCCGTCGGTTCCCTTCGCCAGCTCGATGAACGCGCCGAAGGTCGTGGTCTTGACCACCTTGCCGAGGTACTCGTCGCCGACCTCGACCTCCTTCATCATCATGCGCACGTGCTCGACGAGCGCGTCGCCGAGCTCGCCGTTGGCCGAGTAGATCAGCACCTGGCCGTCATCGTTGACGTCGATCTGGGACTCGAACTCCTCTGACAGCGCCCTGATCGTTTCGCCGCCCTTGCCGATCAGCAGGCCGATCTGGGACGGGTCGATCTGGATCGTCTGGATGCGCGGCGCGAACTGGCTGAGCTGCTCGCGCGGACCGTCGATTGCAGCCGCCATCTTGCCCAGGATGAACGTGCGCGCGGTGTTGGCCTGCGTGAGCGCGTCGCGCAGGATGTCGAACGTGACGCCCTGGATCTTGATGTCCATCTGCAGAGCCGTGATGCCGCGCTCGGTCCCGGCCACCTTGAAGTCCATGTCTCCGAGGTGGTCCTCGACGCCCGCGATGTCGGTCAGCACGATGTAGTCCTCGCCCTCCTTGATCAGGCCCATCGCGATGCCGGCCACCGGCCGCTTGATCGGCACGCCCGCGTCCATCAACGACAGCGAGGAGCCGCACACCGAGGCCATCGAGGACGAGCCGTTCGACTCGAGGATGTCCGAGACGACCCGGATCGAGTAGGGGAAGTCCTCGATCGAGGGAACCATCGGTGTCAGCGCCCGCTCGGCCAGCGCCCCGTGACCGATGTCACGACGCTTGACTCCGCCCATGCGCCCGGCCTCGCCCACCGAGAACGGCGGGAAGTTGTAGTGGTGCCAGTAGTACTTTTTCGTCTCCAGGCCGAGCGTGTCGAGGCGCATCTCCTCCTTGAGGGTGCCCAGCGCCGCGACGCTCAGCGCCTGCGTCTGGCCTCGCGTGAACAGCGCCGAGCCGTGCGTGCGCGGCGTGACGCCGACTTCGATCGTGATATCGCGGATCTCGTCCTCGGCGCGGCCGTCGGGGCGCTTCTTGTGGATCGCGATGCGCTCGCGGATGATCGACTTCTCGAGCTTCTCGAATGCCAGCCCGACCGCGGCACGGCGCTCCTTTGCGGCTCTGAGCTGCTCCTCGGAGGCGCCCTCGGGCGCCGGCGGGGCGTGCTGCTCGAGGATGGCGTCCTCGACCGCCGCCGTGGCGTCCTGGCGCTCGAGCTTGTCCTCGACCTGGGTGGCGTCATCGAGCGCCGCCCCGTGCGAGGCGCGAATCGCCTCGAAGATCCCGGGGTCAACGCCGATCGTCTCGAAGGGTTTCTTGGTCTTGCCGACCTTGTCGGCGAGTTCGCGCTGCATCGCGCACAGCTTCTTGATCTCGGCATGGGCGATGTCCAGGGCGTCGAGGATCTCGGCCTCGGGGATCTCGTTGGCTCCCGCCTCGACCATCAGGATGGCCTCCTCGGTGCCGGCCACGATCAGGTCGAGTTCCGATCCCCCCTCCGAGTCGCCGGAGGAGCCGTCGGCCGAGGCCAGGGCCTCCTCGCTCGGGTTGATGACGAAGTCGTTGTCGATCTTGCCGATCCGCACCGCGCCCACGGGCGTCGGGAACGGGATGTCGGAGATCATCACCGCGGCCGAGGCGCCGTTCATGGCGAGGATGTCATACGGGTGGATGTGGTCGATCGACAGGGGGATCGCCACCAGCTGGGTGTCATAGCGCCAGTCCTTGGGAAACAGCGGGCGCAGCGGACGGTCGATCATGCGCGCGGTCAGCGTCGCCTTCTCTCCCGGGCGGCCCTCGCGCTTGAAGAAGGACCCGGGGATCTTCCCGGTGGCGTACATGCGCTCCTCGACGTCCACCGTCAGGGGGAGGAAGTCCACGTCGCGCACGGATCCGGCGACGGCGGTCGCGAGGACCATCGTGTCGCCCTGGCGAACCACGACCGCTCCAGAGGCCTGCTTGGCCATCCTGCCGGTCTCAAGCGAGATCTCGCTGCCCGCAATCGTCACGGAGACCCGCGTAACGGCATCACTACTCATATTCACTGCCTTCCTGTCCCGCCCGTCGGTCGGCGGTCCGTTTTCTTTTTCTCTTTTCCGAACGGATCGAGCTTAGCGGACAGGAGCCGCCAGACCCGCCACCGTGGCCGCTTATCGGCCGCAGCTTGCGGGCGCCTGTCAGACGCCCCAGCGCCCGACGGCGCTCACAGCGCGCTCACGCCCTCGCGCAGCACGTCCACGCCGGGCAGCTCGCTCGGCGAGGAGGCCTGGAAGCTCCAGCGCACCACCGCGTCGGGGCCGATCGCGACCAGCGCGCGCTCGGGGAAGCCGCCCGCGTGGAGCACCCCGAAGGCGGCGCAGGCAGCGCCCTTGGGCTCGAAGTCGGACAGCTGCTCGGAGCTGACCTCGAGCTTCTCCTTGAACGCCTTCTGGGAATACACCGAATCGCAGGAGACGCCGTACAGCGTCGCGCCCTGCTCGGCCAGCTCGCCGAGCACTCCCTCATACAGCTGCAGCTGGTCGGTGCAGACGGGGCTGAAGGCGAACGGATAGAAGACCAGCAGCGTCTTCCGTCCCTGAAGGCTCTCCTCGGTGAAGCTCTCCCCGTCCTCGCGCATCAGCGTGAAGGCGGGCGCCGGCGTGCCCGCGGCGAGGACGGTCACTTCCGGAGGCCGAGCTCTTTTATGAGCGCGCGGTAGCCCTCGAGGTCGCGGCGCTGGAGGTAGGCCAAAAAGCGCCGACGGCGCCCGACGAGCATCAGAAGGCCGCGGCGCGAGTGATGGTCTTTGCTCTGCTCGCGCAGGTGCTCGGTGAGATGGTTGATCCGCTCGGTGAGCAGGGCGATCTGGACCTTGGTCGAACCCATGTCCTTCTCGTTGGCGCCGAACTTCGTGGCGATCTCGCGCTTTCGCTCACTTGTTATCGCAGTCATAGGCGGGCACACGCTAGCAGAGGCAAGGCGCCGGTTTGGCCTCCGCCGCCGCCGCCCTACTCGCGCGGGCTCCTCGCGCCGAGCAGCCCGCGCGTGCGCTCGACGTCGCGCTGCATCTGCTCGATCAGCGCCTCGCGCGTGGCGAAGCGGCGCTCCCCGCGCAGGCGCTCGAGGAACTCCAGGCGCAGCCTGCTGGCGTAGAGGTCCCCGTCGAAGTCGAGTATGAACGCCTCGATCAGCTCCCCCCTGCCGGTCTGGAAGGTCGGGCGCACACCGATGCTCACCGCTGAGGGGCGGCCGTCTGCGAGGCACGCATAGACGCCGTGGCCCGGGCAGGCGAGGGCCTCGTCGGGGACGAGGTTCGCGGTCGGAAAGCCAAGCTCGCGCCCGCGCTCGTCGCCGTGCACCACCTCGCCGATCAGCTCGAAGGGGCTGCCCAGGAGCTCGTTCGCCTCGGCCACCTCGCCGGCCAGCAAAAGGCCCCGGATGTGGCTGGAGGACACGATCTCCCCGTCCACCTCGAGCAGCGGGTGAACGACGGTCTGAAAGCGCCCGTCGGCGGCCAGCAGCCTGGGATCGCCCTGCGCCTTGTGCCCGAAGCGGAAGTTCTCGCCGATCGCGACCTGCGCGGCGCCCAGCGCGCCCACGAGCACGTCGTCGATGAAGTCCTCGGCCGAGCGCTTGGCGAAGTCGGCGTCGAACGGGATCACGATCAGCTCCTCGACGCCGAGCGAGGCGACCAGCTCGGCCTTGCGCTCGAGCGTGGTCAGCAGCTTGGGCGTGTGCTGGGGGGCGACCACCGAGACCGGGTGGGGATCGAACGTCAGCACGGTCTCAGAGCCGCGGATCACCTCGCGATGACCCAGGTGCACACCGTCGAAGGTCCCCACCGCGACACTGCGCTCGTCTCCTCGCTCGACGTCGGGCAGGCGGGTGACCTTCACGGCCTCACAGCTTAGAGGGAGCCCGCGAAGCAGGCCTATAGCCGCCCGCCAGCCGCAGGGCGTCCGCGACCGCGATCAGCGGAGGATCGCGCCAGGACTGCGCGCGCTGAGGGGGTGCGACAGCGTCGGCCACCTCGAACGGGCCGACGGCCTCGCGCCTCAGCTCCACGCAGTAGGCGTCGTTCAGATCTGCGATCAGCGAGCGCACGTACGTGCCCGCGCCGCATTCGATCTCATAGCCCGCCCGCGGCGGGCGCTCGGGATCGCCGCCGGCGCCGGCGCCCCCATCCCGCCACAGCTCTTCGAAGCGGTAGACGGTCACGATCCGCTCCGGCATCTCGATGCGCTCGCCGCGACGAGCGCGCCGGTAGGCGCGCTCTCCTCGAACCTTCACCGCGGAGTAGACCGGGGGGCGCTGGCGCACCTCCCCCACCGGCAGCTGCGGCGCCAGGGGCGGCTCGCGCCCGGTCTCGGTTATCTCGCCCTCGGTGTCGCCGGTGCTCGACACGGCCCCGAGCCGCGCCACCGTCCGATAGCGCTTGGGCAGCTCCATCAGCGCGCGCTGTGCCTTGGTCGCCCTGCCCACGAGCACCAGCAAAAGCCCTGTCGCGAAGGGATCGAGCGTGCCAGCGTGCCCGGTCCGCACGCCCTGGAGCGAGCGGCGCACCACCGCGACCACGTCATGCGAGGTCATCCCCGCCGGCTTGTCGATCAGAAGAACGCCGTCCATCGGGCGCCGCCGGCCCTCAGGCGAGCGTCGGCGTGGTGCTCGCGCTGTTCGCCGCGCGCAGCTGGGAGGCGATCGCCGCGCGCAGGAACACGATCAGGTCCTCCAGCTCGAGGGTCGTGGAGAAGCCCGCCGCGCGCCGGTGGCCGCCGCCCCCCTGGGCGCGGGCGATGATCGACACGTCGACGTCGTCGTCGGTGGCCCGCAGCGAGACTTTGTGCTGGCCCTTGCGCTCTCCGCTCGTCAGCTCGCGCACGAGCGCCGCGACCTTCGTCCCCTGCAGCGCCCGCAGCTGGTCGATGATGCCCTCGGAGTAGCTCTCTTCGGCCTCGGCCCGGTCGAAGTCCGAGGCGCTCAGCGCGGCCATCGTCAGCTCGCCGGAGTCGAAGCGCTGCATCTGCGCGAGCGCCAGCGCGAGCAGGGCGAGCTTGCCGGGCGGCATCTCCTCATAGAGCTGTCGGTACACCAGCTGTACGTCGACGCCCGCTTCGATCAGCTCGGCGGCCATCTGGTGCGCGCGCGGGCCGGTGTTCTCGTACATGAACCGCCCGGTGTCGGTGATCAGCCCTATGTACAGGGCCTGCGCCACCGCCGGCGAGGGGCGCACACCCAGTCCGTGCATCAGGTCCCACACGATCTCCGCCGTGCACGATGCGTCCGGCACGACGTAGTCGAGCGTGCCGAAGCGCGTGTTGTCGTGGTGGTGGTCGAGGTTCAGCAGATGCCTGCCGTCGCGCAGCACGCTCGCGCTGTTGCGATCGATGTTGCCACAGTCCAGAAACACCACGGTGCGCTCCGCGATGTCCTCGGGCGGCGCCTGGATCAGCCCGTCCAGCGGGAAGATCCGGTACTCGATCGGAAGCGGCAGATCGTGCGGCGCGATGAACATCTCCGAGTCCTTGCCGAGCGCCGTCAGGAGCCCCTGCATGCCCACCAGCGATCCGAGCGCGTCGCCGTCGGGATTCTCGTGCGCCGCGAGAACGAACCGCGAGTCCTCGCGGATGCGATCGAGCACACGCTCGCGCGTCACCTCCCTGCTCTGCTCGGTGCCCTGGCCGCCGCTCACGAGGAGGGCCCCTCCTCGATCAGCTCCTCCACGCGCAGCGCGCGGTCGGTCGTGTCGTCATAGAAGAACTCGAGCGCCGGGGTGCGCTTCAGACGCAGCTCGCCGGCCACGCGGCCCTGCAGGAAGCCGTGGGCGCTTCGCAGCCCCTCCAGGGTCGCCTCGCGCTCGACGGCCACCGAGGGGCGCCCGCCCTCGCCGAGCACGCTCACGTAGACCCGCGCATGGCGCAGATCGGCACTCGTTCTGACATCGGTCACAGTTACGAATCCCACTCGAGGGTCCTTCAGATCTGAAGCTAACGCGTCACCCAACACCTGCCGAATCGCCTCGTCGACGCGACGCATACGAGGAATGCTCATCCTATCTCGCCTACCGCGAACGCCAGCCGGATTGCATGACCGCGCCCAATCCTCGCGCCGGCGAATCCGTCAGGAGGACAGCTCGCGCTCCTGCAGGCGCGTCTCGTAGGTCTCGAGCACGTCGCCCTCGTGCAGGTCCTGGAAGTTTGCGAGCACGATGCCGCACTCGAAGCCGCTTGACACCTCGCGCGCATCGTCGTTGAAGCGGCGCAGGCTGTCGATGACGGTGTCGTAGATCACCGTGCCGTCGCGCACCACGCGCACCCGCGAGCCGCGGGTGACCTTGCCCTCGGTGACGAACGAGCCCGCGATCGTCCCGATCCGCGAGGCTTTGAACAGCTGGCGCACCTCGGCCTGGCCGAGCGGCGTCTCCACCTCGGCCGGCTCGAGCATTCCCTGCATGGCGGCGCGCAGCTCCTCGATCGCCCTGTAGATCACCGCATAGGAGCGGATCTCGACGCCCTCGCGCTCGGCGATCAGGCGGGCGTCGCCGACGGGGCGAACGTTGAAGGCCAGGATCACGCCCTCCGAGGCGGAGGCCAGCATCACGTCTGACTCGTTGATCCCGCCGACGCCGCGGTGGATGATGTTGACCGCGACCTCCTGCTGGGGCAGCTTTGCGATCTCGTCCTCGATCGCCTCAAGCGACCCGGCCACGTCGGCCTTGACGACCAGGCCGAGCTCCTTCACGGCTCCCTCCTGGGCGAGCTTGAAGACGTCCTCGAGCGACACCTTTCGACCCGAGCGCCGGGCCAGCGCCTCGGTCTTCAGCCGGTTGGCGCGCTCGCCGGCGAGCTGGCGCGCGCGCCGCTCGTTCTCGACCACGCGCACGATCTCACCGGCCTCCGGCACACCGTCGAAGCCGAGCATCTCCACCGGCTGGCCCGGCAGCGCCCGCTTCACGCGCGCCCCCACGAAGTCGTGCATCGCGCGCACCCGCCCAAAGTGCGCGCCGGCCACGAGCGCGTCGCCGACCCGCAGCGTCCCGCGCTGGATCAGCACGCTCACGACCGGCCCGCGGCCGGGGTCGAGCTTGGACTCGATCACCGTTCCGGACGCGTCGGCGTCGCGGTTGGCCTTCAGCTCCTCGAGGTCTGTCACCACCTGAATCGTGTCGAGCAGCGAGTCGAGTCCCTGGTGGGTCTTCGCGCTGACGTCAACGAACTCGATCTCCCCGCCCCACTCCGCCGGCTGCAGGCCGCGCTGGGTCATCTCGGTGCGCACGCGCTCGGGCTGGGCGCCCTCCTTGTCGACCTTGTTGACCGCCACCACGATCGGCACCTCGGCGGCGCGGGCATGGTCGATCGCCTCCTCGGTCTGCGGCTTCACCCCGTCGTCGGCCGCGACCACGATCACCGCCAGATCGGTCACACGGGCGCCACGGGCGCGCATCGCCGTGAACGCTTCGTGGCCGGGCGTGTCGAGGAAGGTGATCTCCCGGCCGCCGTGGTGCACCTGGTAGGCGCCGATGTGCTGGGTGATGCCACCCGCCTCCCCGGCGGCCACCTCGGTCTCGCGGATGGCGTCCAGAAGCGATGTCTTGCCGTGGTCGACATGGCCCATGATCGTGACCACCGGCGGGCGATCGAGCAGATCCTCCTCGGCGTCTTCGAACACCGGCTCCACATCCACGTCGTCGGCCGCGTGCACGATCTCGATCTGCTTGTCGAACTCCTCGGCCAGCACGCCGATCGCGTCGTCGGACAGCGTCTGGGTGAGCGTCGCCATCTCCCCCAGCGTCATCAGCTTCTTGATCACCTCGGGCACGGCCACGCCGAGGTACTCGGCCACATCCTTGACCGTCGAGCCCGAGTTCACGCGGATCAGGTCGGTCGCCTCCATCGCCGCCGTGTCGATCGGCGCGATCGTCTCGTCGTAGGTTCCACGGCGCCGGCGCCCGCGGCGCGGCCGCCGCTGGGGCTGGTTGGCCGGCCCGCCCTGCTGGCGGCGCGAGGCCTGCGAGTCGATCACCACGCGCCTGCGCCCCCCCGGCCCGATGTCTCCAGGCGTGCGCTCGCCCGTGCGCGAGTCGCGCGTCGGCCGCACGCGCTCGGCGGTGGTCGGCGCGGACGGCGTCGGCCCGGTCGGCGTCGGCCCGGTCGTCGGCGCTGCGCTCGCCACCGGGGCCGGCGTCGGCGCCGCTGCGCTCGCCAGCGCAGGGCGAGCCGCCGGGGCGGGCGAAGCTCCGTCGGTCGGCGCGGGAGCCGCGGGAGCGGCGGCGGCCGGGGCGCTCGCCGGCGCGGCGGCAGGGCTCTTCGCGGCCGCCGGCGGGGCGGGGCTCTTCGCGTCGGGGTCGACGCCGGCGGCGGGCGCGGCGGGGGCCCCGTTCGTGCTCGCCGGAGACGCGGCGGTGGCGGTGCCGAGCGCCTTCAGCGCGACCGACTCCTCGACCGAGGACGCGGCCACCTTGACCTCGACGCCGGCAGCGTGAAGCCGCTCCAGCAGCTCCTTGCTGGAGAGGCCCTGCTCCTTTGCTATCTCGTGGACTCGCTTCTTGCTCATGGGCTCACCGATTCTACGAGCTCGGGGTCGATCGTCACGCTGCAGCGCAGCGCGCGCGAGAACCCGCCGCGCCGCGTCGCGAGCGACAGGCAGTCCGCCGCGGGCTCGCCGGGACCCCGGCCCGCGCAGATGTAGGCTCCGCGACCGGGCATCGTGCCGGCCCGGTCGAGCACCGCTCGACGCGAGGCGCCGTCACCGTCACGATCGCCGACCGCCACGCGCACCAGCTCGGACTTCTCCGCTGTCCGCCCGCAGCCGACGCAGCGGCGCCGGGGGGAGGAAGCGCCTCGGGCGGCGACGGCGTCGACCCGGTCGCTGTGCGCCGTGTGCCCGGCGGGTTGGACCCCTATCGTGCCTGCTCCTCGGCGGCCTCTTGGGGAGCCTGCGCGTGGAGCTGCTCGGCGGGATCGGCAAACGTGGCACCCGCCACGGGCGCCTGCACGGTCTCGCCGTCGTCCTCGAGGGCGGGCTCGGCCGCCGCGTCGGAAGGGGCGAGGTCGACGACGTTGTCGGTGTCGATGTTGGCCAGCGCCTGGTGGGTGTCCAGGCCGCAGTAGCGCGAGCCGGGAAGCGAGGCGTTCGGGCAGCGCCGGCCGTTTGAGAGGATGGCGGCGCAACGACCCTGCACCTCCTCCTCCTCGTAGCCGTGCTCGGCCTCCTCGGCCGCGAACTCGGTCTCCGAGCGGATGTCCACGCGCCAGCCGGTCAGCCGCGCCGCGAGGCGCGCGTTCTGGCCCTCGCGGCCGATCGCCAGAGACAGCTGGTCATCGGGCACGATCACGGTCGCCTGCTTGGCGTCGTCGTCGACCAGCACCTCGCGCACGCGTGCGGGCGACAGCGCCTTGGCGACGAACCGGGCGGGCTCGTCGTTGAAGGGGATGATGTCGATCTTCTCGCCGCGCAGCTCTGAGACGACCATGCGCACGCGCGAGCCGCGCGGACCCACGCAGGCGCCCACCGGGTCGACGCCGTCGGTATGGGAGATGACCGCGATCTTCGAGCGATAGCCGGGCTCGCGCGCCACGTTGGCGATCTCCACGAGCCCGTCGGCGATCTCGGGGACCTCCAGCTCGAACAGCTTCTTGATCAGCTCCGGATCGCGCCGCGAAACGATGATCGCGGGCCCTTTGGTCGACGGGGAGACCTCCTTGATGACGGCCTTGATGCGCTGGGAGTGGTCGTAGCGCTCGCCCTCCACCTGCTCTGACTTGGGCAGGAGCGCCTCCACGCGTTCGCGCAGCTGCACGAGCGTGTAGCGCGAGTCCGACTGCTGCACGATGCCGGTGATCAGCTCGCCGACGCGGTCGCGGTACTCCTCGTACATCATGTCCCGCTCGGCCTCGCGGATCCGCTGCAGGATGACCTGCTTGGCGGTCTGCGCCGCGATCCTGCCGAAGTCGTCGGGAGTGACGTCGCGCTCGTCGATCTGGTCGCGGTATTCGGCGAACTTCTTGGGGTCGATTTCCGGTTCCTCCGGTTCGCGCATCTCGCCCGTCTCCGGGTCGATCGTCGTTTCCTCGTCGATCGTCTCCACGATCAGATGCGCCTCCAGGCGCTCGGGGATGATCAGCTCGATGACCCTGAAGTCGGCCGTCTCGCGATCCATCTCCACGCGCGCGTACTTGGCCGAGCCGGGCTGCTTCTTGTAGGCGGACAAGAGGGCGTCCTCGAGGGCGAGCATCAGCTTCTCGGGCTCGATCCCCTTCTCGCGCGCCAGCGCGTACATGGCCTCGAGGATTTCGCGTGACATGGCTCGCCTATTCCCCGATCAGGTTCGATCGGCGGATCTCCGAATAGGGGATCGCGATGACGCCCCCGTCGGCGGCCAGCGTGACCTCGTCCTCAGAGGCCCCCACGAGCTCTCCGGTGAAGCTCTGCACGGGCCGTGAGCCGCCCTCCCTCTGCCCGTCGGCGTGAACGGCCGCACGGGGGTGGCGCGTGCGCACGCGTGCGCGCCGGCCGACGAAGCGGCGGAAGTGGGCCGGCTTGGTGAGGGGGCGTTCGCTGCCCGGCGAGGACACCTCGAGCGAGTAGCGCTCACGCTCCTCGCTCAGCAGCGCGGTGACGCGCTCGCACACGGCCAGGGTCACGCCGTCGGGATGATCGATGTACACACGCAGGCAGCGGCCGCCGAGGACCTCTGCGAGCAGCACCTCGACATCCGGCTCACTCTGGGCCAGACGCCTCTCGATATCTGTCTGCAGCGCGCTCATCAAACTGACTCCTTACGCAAAAAAAAGCGGGCGTGCGCCCACTTCCGGTACTGCTGCCGACGTCTGCACGGCGGCACGAAAGCTCTGCATCGAGCATAGCATCGGGGCGGCCCCGGCCTTCCCGGTCAGCTCCGCTCGGCGTCGCGGCGGGCGCGGTCGCGGTACAGCCGGTAGTCGGCCCGCTCGGGCCGCAGCGAGCACGCCAGCGCCAGCGGCTGGCAGGCCTCGCGATGGCGTCCGAGCAGCTGCATCGAGCGCCCCAGGCAGAACAGCGCGTAGTCGTTCGTGGGCGCGTTCTGGGCGACCGCCTGGAACTCCGTGGCGGCGGCGGCGTAGCGGCGCGAGTGGAACAGCGCCCGCCCGAGCGTCTCGCGGATCGAGGCCTTCTCGGGCTCGAGGTCGCGCGCTTTCTGAAGCGGCACCGTCGCCGCCTCGTGGTCGCCGTGGTCGAGCAGCTCGCAGCCGCGCTGGTAGAGGTCGTAAACGCTCTCCATCGCCGGGCATTTTAACGCCCTGCGCGCAGCTGTTCGACGGTTTCCAGAATCGCCTCGGCGATCGCCGCCTTGGAGGCTCGCGGGACGCGCCGCTCACCGATATGGGCGTTCGCGCCGGCCGTCAGGATCGTGACCTCGTTGGCGTCCGCGTCGAAGCCGATGTCCCCGCGGGAGATGTCGTTGACCACGACCGCGTCCACGCCCTTGGCCAGGAGCTTCTCGCGCCCGCGCTCGATCGCCCGCTCGCCGTGCTCGGCGGCGAAGCCGATCAGCGTCTGGCCGTCGCGGCGCCGGCCGGCCAGGCCGCCCAGCACGTCCGGGGTGGCCTCGAGCTCGAGTGACAGGCGCTCGCGGCCCGACTTCTTGATCTTGCCGGCGGCGGGCGCGGCGGGTCTGAAGTCGGCCACCGCCGCCGCCATCAGCAGCACGTCGCAGGAGCTGAACTCCTGCTCGCAGGCATCCTTCAGCTCGGCCGCTGTTGAGACCTCGCGGCACCTCACACCCGCCGGGCGCTCGAGCGCCACGTTCGCGGCCAGCAGCGTCACCTCGGCCCCGCGACCGCGGGCCGCCTGCGCGAGCGCGAAGCCCATGCGCCCGGAGGAGCTGTTGCCGAGAAAGCGGACGCTGTCGATCGGCTCGCGCGTGCCGCCGGCGGTGATCAGCACGCGCACCCCACCAAGGCTGCCGGCGGCGGCCGATGACCCTCCGCCGAGCGCCGCCTCGCAGGCGGCCAGGAGCTCGGCCGGCTCGGCCAGCCGCCCGACGCCCTGCTCCCCCTTCGAGGCCAACCGCCCGACTCCCGGCTCGACGATCCTCACGCCGCGCTCGCGCAGCGTGTCCATGTTGGCGCTCGTCGCCGGGTGCTCGTACATGCTGCTGTTCATCGCCGGTGCAACCACCACCGGGCAGCCGGCGGCCAGCGCGCAGCTGCTCAGCAGGTTGTCGGCGAGCCCGGCGGCGAGCTTGGCGATCGTGTTGGCCGAGGCGGGCGCGATCAGATACACCTCGGCGTTGGCCACCAGCGCCAGATGGCTGAGCGGCTCATGCGAGGGCGGCATCTGGGAGGGAAAGGCTCCCCGCGCGGGGTCGCGCTGGAACTCGCTCACCAGCACCGGCGCCCCCGTCAGCGCGGCGAACGACGCCTCGCCGACGAACCGCCGGCTGGCGGGCGTCTGCACGACGCGCACGTCGTGCCCGGCGGCCGTCGCCAGCCGCACCAGCTCGAGCGCCTTGTAGGCGGCGATGCCGCCGCTGACGCCGAGCAGGATCCGAGACATGACTACAAGGTTGTAGACCTACCGCCGGGCCCTAGCAAGCCCCGGCCGAAGCGTTGCGCCTACCTGTAGTGGTACTTGATCTTCCCCGCTGCTACCTCCTCGAGGGCGATCGTGAGGTAGTTTTTGGAGGTCGTCTCGATCATCGGGGGCGGGAACTCGTCGAAGGTCCCCTCGCCGAGGTTGTGGTAGTAGCTGTTGATCTGGCGCGCGCGCTTGGCGGCCACCACGACGCTCGCGTAGTTGGAGTCGACGCGCTCAAGCAGCCGGTCTATTCGGGGGGAGATCACGGTTGTGTTGCCTTTCCTGGTTGACCTCAGAGTGTAGTCGGGATGCCGCCGGCCCCGGCTGCAGCGCGCGGATCCGGCGCCGTCCTCACTCTCCGAGCTCGCCCTCGACGATCGTCGCAAGGCGCTCGAGCGCGTCTTCCAGCCGGTCGTTGACCACGACGTGGCCGAACTCGGGCTGGGCCTCGAGCTCCTGCTCGGCGACGAGCAGGCGGCGCTCCACCTCCTCGGGATCGTCGGTCCCGCGCCCGATCAGGCGCGTGCGCAGCGCCTCCAGCGACGGCGGGGCGATGAACACCTGCACCGCCTCCGGCATCGCCGCGCGCACCTGGCGGGCCCCCTGTACCTCGATCTCGAGAACGACCGGCACGCCCTGCTCGAGGCGGCCGCCGAGCTCGGAGCGCAGCGTGCCGTAGCTGCGCCCGGCGTAGTCGGCGTGCTCGACGAACTCCCCCCGAGCCACCCGCCGGTCGAACTCCCGGCGGGGAAGGAAGTGGTACTCGACCCCCTCGCGCTCGCCCGCGCGGGGAGCGCGGGTGGTGGCCGAGACCGACAGCTCGAGCGCCGGCAGCCGCTCCATCAGCCCGCGGATGAGCGTCCCCTTGCCGACCCCCGAGGGCCCGGTTATGACAAACACGCGCGCCACGATCCGCACCCTAGTGCCGCGGTCGGCAGGAACGCGACGCCGCCGGCCAGCGGGCGTCCTAGCGGTTTAAGAGGGAC
>Ga0302178_10002712_pt1 | contig 13801 bp, 14 predicted proteins | sample I_Palsa_E1_3_FD_198790 | JGI IMG/M metagenome (GOLD analysis project Ga0302178, IMG submission 198790) | Peat permafrost microbial communities from Stordalen Mire near Abisko, Sweden - I_Palsa_E1_3 | ecosystem: Environmental > Terrestrial > Soil > Palsa > Peat permafrost | place: Sweden... | reverse complement strand
TATAATGCGATCTAAGGGATAACCCTTGACCACCTACCAGGAGTTTGACATGAGCTACCTCTTCGCATTGCTGCAAAAATTCGCATCGTTGTTCGAATCGCCGCATCTTCCGTTGGATGCAGACTACTCGTACCAAGCACGTCAACAAGAAGCAGAGCGCATTCGCAAGTCGCGCGGCACGATCATGGGTATTCGTCTGTGAGCTGCCAGGAAGGCAGTGCGGACTGAAGGAAAAACTGAAGTGTTGTCGGTTTGTGCTTGACAAGGTTTTTTCGTAGTGTGGTCCGCCTGCTTTCACTGTTGTGGATTATGTAGTTTTTCTAGCTTTATAGTTTCACCGATTGCCACGGTTGTCTCCACGGCCATCGCGTCGCTCATATGCGACATTCCTCTCCAGCGCCGCTCGGCGTATGCTTCTCAGATCATTCCCCATTTTTGCCCTCCTGACGCTCGGCATGTCCCAGTCGGCGAATTCATATTTTCGTTGCTCATTTTCGTTCGTTATTTTGGTTGCTTACACGGCGTTAAATGAATTGGTGCCAGCTCGCCTCGTCAGACAGACGTAAAGGTGAATGAAATCAGCGGTTTAAACCATTTCGAGGCACACTGGACGCTCTGAAACCGTTGATACCAACACTTACAAGCGCTCACGTCGTGCAACCTGACGGCCCGCTAAAGTGGTTTCAACGACGCGGCACCTGACGGCATTTCCGCCAACAGCTTTGTGTTCCGGCTGACCGCGCGTCCTCTTGAACGAAATGAAGCTTAAAAGGGAGAATAGTCATGAACACCTCACGCTCAATTTTGGCTGTGCTGCTGACCGGCGGCGCTCTGCTCACCGCTACGACCGCGTTCGCGCAGGTAGATAACGGAATGGTCCACGGACCCGTGCCCGAGCAAGCTTATGCGCAACCGCACATGGTGCAGGCCGCCGTGGTGATAAACCTCGGCTGGCATGGCGACCGCTATTGGGACGGCCACCGCTACTGGCAGCGCGACGAATGGATGCGCCACCACCCGCATGATCACGGTCCGTCCGGGTATCACCACGACGACCACGGCCACGATCACGGCTAATCGCCGGTCGCAGGACCTCGTCGTAAAACCGGCTTCCCGCAAGGGGAGCTGGTTTTTTTTCGCCTGTCGCTCTCGTCTGGAGGGCTAGACCGGCGCGATTAGATTCAAGTCATAAGCAATTTGCTGCCCCGCGCGATTGGAGGCGCTGCGCTATCCTTTGGTGGCGCGGCCTTGAGAGCCGCATGGGAGGGCTTCGACGTGTCTCGCGGGGGCTCGAACCGGCTGTCGAATCGAAGCTCGGAATTTAAGCATTGCGGGGAAAATTTGAATCCAATCACTATCGGTGTGGTGGGCAGCGGCTTGATGGGCGTCGGCATTGCGACGCAAGCGGCGCTGCACGGCTACCCGACCATCGTTCACGACATAGACGCCGCGCGGCTTGCTTCGGTGCATGGCAAAGCAGAAGCGATCCTCGACGAATTGATCGACGCCGGCGTCTTCAATGCGGCCGATAAACAGCGCGTACTTGCGCGTATTGAAACGACAGATCAGCTGGAGCGGGTGGCCACGGCGGGTTTTATCGTGGAAGCGATTCCTGAAGTGCTGGAACTGAAAAACCGCACCTACAGGGCGCTCGAACCGCTGCTGCGCAACGACGCTATTTTCGCCAGCAACACGAGCGGCTTTCCGCCCGATTTGCTCGCGCAAGTGCTGCAAAACAAGTCGCGTTTTGTGATCGCGCATTTCTGGAATCCGCCGCACACCATTCCGCTGGTTGAAGTCGTGCCGGGCACCGAAACCGATCCGGACGTCACGCGCCGCACGGCTGAACTGATGACGGCTATCGGCATGGAACCGGTTGTGCTGACGAAGGCCATTCCAGGTTTTGTAGGTAACCGGCTGCAGTTTGCCGTGCTGCGTGAAGCGCTTGCCATTGTGCGTTCGGGCGCGGCGACGCCGGAGGTGGTCGACACCGTGATGAAGGCGTCACTCGGACGGCGATATGGCATGGTCGGACCGCTTGAAAGCGCGGATCTCGGTGGGCTGGATACGTTGCTGGATATCGGCTCGCACCTCATGCCGGAGCTGGCAAAGGACGAAGACGTGTTGCAACTGATGCGCGACCACGTGCAAAAAGGGCAGGTGGGCGTGCGCAGCGGTCAAGGGTTTTACGAATGGGATGACGCGCACCGTGCGCGCGTGAAAGAAGGACGCAAGCGCCTGATTCACCATACTGCAACGAAGACCGGAAAGCACTCATGAGCGATACCAATGCAGTTCATTTCTACAATCCCGACGAGGGTCACCAGCTACGCCACGATCCATTCAAGGCGATCGTCGCGCCGCGGGTGATCGGCTGGATTTCGAGCTGTGATCCAGACGGCCATGTGAACCTCGCGCCCTACAGTTTTTTCGGCGCGTTCGCGTCGTTCCCGCACATCATCGGATTCTCGAGCGAGGGGTTCAAGGACAGCATCGCGAATATCGAAAAGACCGGCGAATTTGTATGGAATCTGGCGAGCAAGCCGCTTGCCGAGAAGATGAACCAGACTTCGGCAACCGTGCCCCACGAAATCGATGAATTCGAGCTGGCGGGACTCACGAAAGCACCGGGTGTGAACGTTGCCGTGCCCCACGTGGCGGAGTCGCCGGCTGCGCTCGAATGCAAGTTGTTGCAGATCGTGCGCCTGAAGTCCCTGGACGGCACGCCGATGAACAACTGGCTCGCCCTCGGGCAAGTGGTTGGCGTGCATATCCGGCGCGAGTTCCTGAAGGACGGGCTCTTCGATACCGCCGCCGCGCAACCCATCATGCGTGCGGGTTACCGTGGGGACTACGCGGGTATCGGCGAAATGTTCGAGATGATCCGTCCGGGCTAGTGATGGTCCGATGCGACGCGATTATTCCGATTCCGGGCGCTGGCGTTCGAATCAGCCGTTGCGCCCCGCTCGCGATTACAACCTGAAGACGCTTACCGCGCGGCTCAACTGTTCGGCTTGCTCAAGCAAGCCGGCCGTCGATTGTTCCGCCTCGCCGACCAGCGCCGCATTCTGCTGAGTCGCTTCGCCGATCTGCGCCACGGCAAGGTTCACCTGCTCGATGCCGCTCGATTGTTCGCGCGACGCCACACTGATCTCAGCAATGATCGCGTTCACCCGCGCGACGCGCTCCACGATCCCGATCATCGTGCCGCGGGCTTCTTCGGCGATCTTGTAACCATCGGCGACCCGGCCGACCGATTCCGCGATCAGCGCCTCGATTTCCTTGACCGCCGCGGCACTGCGCTGAGCCAGTCCGCGCACCTCCGACGCCACCACGGCAAAGCCCCTGCCGTGCTCGCCCGCTCGCGCGGCTTCCACTGCCGCGTTCAACGCCAGGATGTTGGTCTGGAACGCGATGCCTTCGATCACCGACGTGATGTCCGAGATCTTGCGCGCGGACGCATCGATTTCACCCATCGTCGCGACGACGCGGCCGACCGCTTCGCCACCGGCGCGTGCTGCATCGGATGCCGAGGCCACGAGCTGATCCGCCTGCGCCGTGTTGGCGGCGTTTTGTTGCACGGTCGAGGTGATCTGCTCCATGCTTGCCGCCGTTTCTTCGAGACTGCTGGCTTGCGTCGCGATGCGCTGCGCGATGTCGCTGCTGCCCGCTGCCATCCGTCCCGTGCCGTCCGACATATCCGCCGACGCGCTGCGCACCTGCGTCACGATGCGCGCAAGACCGGTTGCAATCCCGTCGATGGCGATCATCAATCGGCCGATATCGTCCTCGCGCGTGGTCGCGAGCCGCACGCTCAGATCGCCCGCCGCGATCCGTTCGGAGGCCTGCGTCAGCTCCGCTAGCGGCCGGCTCACCAACCGGGCTACCGCGAAGAGCAACACGGCCACGAACGCGGCGATCACGACTAGCCCGATCAGCAGAAAACGGTTACGCGTGGCGCGCACGCCCGCGAGCAACTCGTCGCGATATGCAATCCCGCCAATCAGCCATTGCCATTCCGGCACCGTGCGAAACACGATTTCCTTCGCTCCGCCGTGCACCTTGGGATCGGCGGCGTCGGCGATCTCGGGGGCATCGAAGGAAAGACGGCCTTCTTTCGCGTCAAGCATCTGCTTGAAAGGCGCGACGCGTTCATCGGCGAGCGGGACAGCGGTACCGCCCAGGCCCGGATGCACGAGCAACTTGCCGCGATTCGGCCCGTTCGATGCATCGATCACGAAGAAGTAGCCATTTTGGCCGATCGTCAGATCGCGAATGTTCTGCTGCAGCGTGGCTACTTCGGGCGTGACATCTACGCCGACAAACAATGCGCCGATCACGCGGCCCGACGAATCGGTGACGGGTTTGTACTCGGTGATGTACTGCTTGCCGAACAGCGTTGCCATGCCGATGAAACGTCTCCCGCCCAGCATGGGCGCGTACGCCGGACTTTTCCGGTCAAGCAGCGTACCGATCGCGCGTGCGCCGTCCTGCTTCTTCAACGAAGTCGTTACGCGCACGAAATCGTCGCCGCTACGCGCGAACACCGTGGCGATCGCGCCGCTGCGGTCGAGGAATTGGTCGGGGATCGAGAAATCGAGGTTCATCGGCTTGTCGCCGGCCTTGAATGTGGGTGTCGCCACGCCACCGATATCCACTTTCTGCGTTTCATCGAGCGTGAAGTCCGTAGGCAGGAAGCTCGAAAACAGCGTCATGTAGCGCTCGACTTCGGCGCTGACGGCTTTGTCGTAGAGGCGGATCATCGTGCCGATCGAGCGAGCGTCGTCGTCCATGCGTTCGAGTGCCTGCGCATCGATCTGCTGACCGGCCAGATGCGTGACCGCAATGGTAAACCCGGCTACGACTGTAGCCGCGAGTGCGCAGGCGAGGATGGCGAACTTCGCGCCAACGCTGGCCCGGCGGATGTTGAATAGAGACATAGATGAACCGGATAAGCGAAATGTAGGGAATATGAATGGTTAACGGCGTTGGCTCGGCGTTCTTGATCGCCCCGTTCGGCCGAGTGCTGTTCGCGTGTGCCCAAGCGCTGCAAAACAGCCAAAACCCGACATCGTCCAGCCGGCCACATTCCTGGAATATGATGGGCTGCACGGTAAAAGCGCCCTGCAACCCGGGCGACACACCGGCGAACCTTCAAAAAACTTGAAGAAACGACTGTCCACTTGCTCTGGAGCGACATGTAAAAAAGCGCCTGAATTGGCGCCGTACCGCTCGCAAACCCTTGCCCCATAAGGCTTCAGCTTTCCATCTGCCAGAAAGCGCAAATCGAGGTGTCGTATTTCCACATGTGCCTGTCGGAAATAGTCGGCAACCCGCACTTTTTTCTGGCAACTATGTATGCAGAGCGCGGACGCACGTCCGCCAACCAGGAGAGCGTTCGATGAATTCCCACAAGGTCGTGGTCGAAAACCTGTGCAAGGTGTTCGGCACGAGCCCGAAGCAGGCGATCGACATGCTTGCCGGCGGCGCAACGAAGGAAGAAGTTTTCGCCCGCACCGGACAGATTGTCGGTGTGCATAACGTGTCCTTCGAAGTGAAGGAAGGCGAGATTTTCGTGCTGATGGGCTTGTCGGGTTCAGGCAAATCGACACTGATTCGCCTCATCAACCGGCTGGTCGAACCGACTGCCGGCAAGGTGCTGATCGATGGTCGCGACGTGGCCTCCGTGCCGCGTTCCGAGCTCACAGCCCTGCGCCGCAAGGACATGAGCATGGTGTTCCAGTCCTTCGCGCTGATGCCGCAACGCACGGTGCTGTCGAATGCGGCGTTCGGACTCGAAGTGGCGGGTATCGGGCGCAAGGAACGCGAGAAACGCGCGATGGCCGTGCTGGAGCAAGTGGGTCTTGCGCCGTTCGCGCAGAAGCTGCCGGCGCAGTTGTCGGGCGGCATGCAGCAGCGCGTGGGCCTGGCGCGGGCGCTGGCCGTGAATCCATCGCTGATGATCATGGACGAGGCGTTCTCCGCGCTTGACCCGCTCAAACGCAAGGAAATGCAGAACGTGCTGCTTGATCTGCAACGCGAACAGCAGCGCACGATCATGTTCGTGTCGCACGATCTGGAGGAAGCGCTGCGCATTGGTACGCGGATCGCGATCATGGAAGGCGGCAAGGTCGTGCAGATCGGCACGCCGCAGGAAATCATCTCGAACCCTGCCGATGACTACGTGCGCGCGTTCTTCGAAGGGATCGACACCAGCCGTTACCTGACCGCTGGTGACCTGATGCAGACCGATGTCGTGCCGTTGATGAAGCACGGTTCGCAGATCGATGCATCGAGCGTTTCGCAGGCGCTCAACGGCAGCGCCGACTACGCGTTCGTGATGGACCACGAGCGCAAGATTCGCGGTTTCGTGTGCCGCGATGCAATTGGCCAGGCATCGCCGGAAATCAATCTGATTGAATGCATCCAGCGCACCACGCCGCTCGACGTTGTCGTCAGCCGGGTGGTCGCCAGCCGTGCACCGCTGCCGGTGGTCGACGCGGACGGATCGTATTGTGGTTCGGTCAACAAGACGAATGTTCTCAAGGCTCTGACTCGGCATCGAGGTTCCCATGTCTGAAATTATCCCGCTCGGTACGTGGGTCGATCATGGTGTCAAATACCTGCTCGACCACGATGCAAACACCTTCGACGCAATCGGTAAAGTCATCGAGAGCTTCGCGGCGCTGATCGAACACGGCCTGCAGTCCATTCCGATGTGGCTGATGATGGCGATCTTCGTCGGCATCGGCTTGTGGCGCGTCGGCTGGCGTTTCGCGCTATTCACGTTGCTGTCGTTGCTGCTGATCTATGCCACGGGCTTCTGGGATGAGATGGTGATTACGCTCGGCCTCACGCTGTCCGCCACGCTGATCAGTTTGCTGCTTGGCATTCCGCTCGGCATCTGGACGGCGAAGAGCAAGACCATCGAGACGATCGTGCGTCCGGTGCTCGACCTGATGCAGACCATGCCCGCGTTCGTGTACCTGATTCCGGCGGCCATGTTGTTCGGTCTTGGTCGCGTTCCGGGGATCTTGTCGACGGTGATCTTCGCGATGCCGCCTGCTGTGCGTCTGACCTCGCTCGGTATCAAGCATGTCAACCGCGAGATCGTGGAGGCAGGTCAGGCATTCGGCTGCACGCCGTGGCAACTGCTATACAAGGTGCAGTTCCCGAACGCACTGCCGTCCATCATGACCGGCGTCAACCAGACCATCATGATGGCGCTGTCCATGGTGATCATCGCTTCGATGGTCGGTGCCGGTGGCTTGGGCAACGACGTACTGGCGAGTATTCAGCGGCTGGATATCGGGCTGGGGTTTGAGAGCGGCTTGTCGGTGGTGCTGCTCGCGATCATTCTTGACCGCATCACGGAAAGCTTTGGCAGGTCGCCGGGTATGGCGCGGGCACCGTTGTTGTCGGGGATTCGCAGCGTGATGCGCGTGCGCCGCGCACCGGCTGCACAGCAAGGTTGAGCGCGAAAAAAACGATTAAATCAGGCAGCCTGGTCAGGCCAGGGCTCCAAGGATAAAAACCCGATGAAACGCGACGCGATGGTGCCGGACAGGATTCATCCTGAGAATTCACCGTTATCGAAGCTGGCGCACTTCGGGTTCCTGACGCTGCCTAATTTTTCGATGATCGCGTTCACCAGCGCGATCGAAGTGTTGCGCATGGCGAACTATGTTGGCCGGGCCGAGCACTACACGTGGTCGGTGATTACGCCGGACGGTGAACCGGCGCGTGCGAGCAACGGCATTACCGTGAAGCCGACGAAAACGCTGGCCGAAGCGGGCATGCCGGACGTGCTGATCGTGTGCGCGGGCTGGCATGTGCGAGATTACGTGGATGACAAGGTGATCGCGTTGCTGCAGCACGTCGCGGCGCAAGGCGTGCCGCTGGGCGGCGTGTGCACGGGCGCGTACGCGTTGCTCGCGGCGAACTTGCTGGACGGGTATCGCTGCACGGTGCATTGGGAGGACATGTCGCCGTTGCACAAGCGTTTTCCCGACGTGCGATTCGCCGATGAACTCTTTGTGATCGACCGTGATCGCGTGACCTGCACGGGCGGGACCGCGCCGCTTGACCTGATGCTGAACCTGGTTGGCCAGCGGCTTGGGCAGGCGCACGCGGCGCAGGTGTCCGAACAGTTCATTGTCGAGCGGATTCGCGGCACGACTGATTACCAGCACATTCCCGTCGATGCCCGCGTCGGATTTTCGCGTGCCGAGTTGATTGAAGTGGTGCGGCTGATGGAGGCGAATATTGAGGAGCCTTTGTCGCTTGAGGAGCTTGCGCGGCTGGTGAAGCTTTCGCAACGTCATCTGCAGCGCATGTTCAAGATGTTCCTGAGTGTTTCGCCGACGCATTACTACCTCACGTTGCGGCTGCGGCGAGCGCGTGAGTTATTGCGTAATACCGATGCATCGATCTCGCGTGTGACGGCCGTTTGCGGTTTTCATTCACCGTGTCATTTCAGCAAGGCATACCGCGCGCAGTTTGGCCACGCGCCGAGTATTGAGCGCAGGCAGTCGGCGTAATGATCCATTTTTAGACGTGGTGCGCTCATTGGGGCGCGGCATCGTCGTGTCTGGTGGTTTCCAAAATAGGGAGAAACATGAAACTTCACGGAATCGCGTCGTCGTGCGCGCTGGCTGTCTTGCTGAATGTCACAATGTCCGGCGGCGCGTTTGCGGCTGATCCGGCCACGTGCCAGAACGTCCGTTTTGCCGATGTGGGCTGGACCGATATTGCCGCGACCACGGGTCTGGCGACTACCGTGCTGCAGGGCCTCGGATACAAACCGACGAAGACCATTGCGTCGGTGCCTATTACTTTTGCAGGTATCAAGAATAAGCAGATCGACGTATTCCTGGGTTATTGGTCGCCGACGATGGACCCCATTGTCGAGCCGTTCCAGAAAGCGGGCCAAGTCAAGGTATTGGCGGCGCCTAATCTGACGGGGGCGAAATACACGCTGGCCGTGCCGGATTATGCGTATAACGGCGGCCTGAAGTCGTTCGCCGATATTGCCAAGAACTACGACAAGCTTGACGGCAAGATCTACGGTATTGAGCCGGGTAATGACGGTAACGCGTTGATCAAGAAGATGATCGATTCGAATCAGTATGGATTGGGCAAGTTCAAGATGGTCGAGTCGAGCGAAGCGGGCATGCTGGTTGAAGTGGGTCGTGCGATTCGCGAGAAGAAGTGGATTGTGTTCCTAGGTTGGGAACCGCATCCGATGAACGTAACGATGAAGATTGATTACCTGAGTGGTGGGGATGACGTGTTCGGGCCGAACTATGGTGAGGCCAAGGTGTTGACGGTAACGCCGCCGGATTATGCCGCGCGCTGCCCGAATGTGGCGAAGCTGGTTGATAACCTGCGGTTTTCGACGGACATCGAGAATCACGTGATGACGCCGATCATGAACAAGACCGATCCGAATCTCGCTGCGAAGCAATGGTTGAAAGCGAATCCGGCTGTGCTGGACAAGTGGCTGGCGGGGGTGAAGACGTTTGACGGCAAGGATGGGCTGCCGGCTGTGAAGGCTTATGTAGCAGCGCAGTGAGTTTCTCAGTAAGGTCTATTCGCGCCGGTGGATCAAGGGGTCTGCCGGCGCGGGTGGCGCGCCTGATCAGTGCTGCGCACGGACAAAATCAAATAGCCTGAGCACGCCCCGGAAAAGTCTCATCAAAGTCCGCAGCAAGGTCGTGCGTTGCAACGCTTGCTGCGTCGTCCGGCGCTGCCGTGCCACGCTGATCGCGATACATCATGGGGGGAAGCCCGAACTGCTTCCTGAACTCCCGCCCCAAATGCGATGCATCGGAAAAACCGCAACTCGATGCAATATCCGCCACCGTCTTGTCCGAACTCGTCAGCAACCAAGCGGCCGTGCGCAGCCTGACCTGCTTCGCATAGGCCTGTGGCGCCTTGCCGGTCTCCGCCTTGAACAAACGCTCCAACTGCCGCGTCGATAAATCCAGCTTGTGCGCAAGCTCATCGAGCGTCAGCGAACGCCCCACATGCTGCTCCATCAGCAGGATTGCCCGCTTCACTTTCGGATGCGTGGCCGGTGCAAGCCCCGGCGGATGCGGCTGAGGCGCATTGCCCTTCTGCATGTCGTCCACCAGCAAAATGCGCAACGCCTTTTGTACCGTGGCAGCCTCGAAATGGCGCAGCAGGATTGCTGCCGCAACATCAATCGATGCCCTTCCGCCCGAACACGTAATGCGCCGGTGATCCATCACGAACAGACGGTCTGCGACCAGCATCTCCTCATTCACGCCCGGAAAACGCTCGACGAAATCCCAGTAGTGGAACCAGCTCACGCAGATGCGATAACCTTCCAGCACGCCCGCCCGCATCAGGGAAAACACACCCGTGCAAATGCCGACCAGCGTGGCGTCCGTGGTCGCAGCGCGGCGGATGAATTGCAGCGTGGCATCGCTCGCGCCCGCGCCGGAATGCAGCAAGCCACCCACGACCACCACGTAGTCGAAAGACTCAGCCTTCTCGAAGGTTTCCCAAGGCGTGATCTGGATGCCGCAACTCGCACGCACCGGCGCAAGCGTTTCCCCGATCACGCTCCATGAGCAACGTACCGGTTTGCTGAAGTCGCCTTCATCAGCAGACAGGCGCAATAAATCGACGAAGCCGGAAAACGCCGTCAGCGTGAAATTCGGCAGCAACACAATGCCAAAACGGATGCGCTGTTTGGACGCCGTGTCGGGCGATTGAGCGGGAAGCAGGTCAGCGGGATTCATGCGCTTGGGCGGTGATGTGCAGCCGTCATTCGGGCCATAGGTGATGGGCGACATGGCGGCCCGGTAGTCGATCAGCATATCACTGCCATTAACGGGTTTGAAATACCGGGATTCACGCGGTCATCGTGGTGCTCTGGATTTTTGATAAGCCTTGCACGTAGACCAGAACGGAAAACGGCTCGCCCTGACCAGGGCGAGCCGTGTCCGATGGCCGGCTGCCTGCCCGGCTATTTCTGAAAGCATTAAAGCGAGTTTAGTGCGACCTTAATACCGGCTTGGAAGCTGGATTAATGAGCTGCGTGGTCGACGTGCTTGGCCTTCGTGTACTTGTGGTGATGATGCGGCTTGGCATACGACACTGCTGGCGCAACAAAAGCCGCAACGATGAAAACTGCAAGGACTTTCTTCAGAATATTGTTCATGGGGTGAACCTGATGGGCGAGAGTTTGAAGGCTGGTCGATTCGAGCGCATTCGAAAATGCCAACACAGTTTATCGCAGCGTTTCTTCAACCCGGAAAGGGTAAATAAGACCTGCGTTGAAAGTGTTGTATAACCGCCGACACGTAAATCTTGCGCCGTTTTTCCGCCCCTGCTCCTGCCCGATTTGTTGCATGACCCCACTTACCAAGATTGAAACAGCGCCACGCGGCGCTTAACCGCCCGAACCGCTCGCTGTCACCGGGGCTCCCGGACCGCTGGGCGTGGCAGTTCCCATGCCGGACTTGCTTCCCGTCGATGAAGTCTTGGTGTGCTTCATCTTCTTTTGCGACATGCCAGGATTGGCCGTCGTTCCCGCCGACTGGTTCGTCGTCTGAGCGTTGTCGCCAGCCTGCAAGCCTGTGCTTGAGCTCGGCGGGTTGTTTTGGGCGAAAGCCGTGCTCGAGATGCAAAGTACGGCGCCGATCGCGTATGCCATTGAGAATTGCTTCATGCCTGATTTCCTTTCTGTAAGACGGGCGAGGAGAGGACCATAGGTGGTCGACTGCGGGCAAGCGGACGCTCGCCAGCTTGCTCTACAGCCTATTCAGCATGTGACGTGCCACCACCAGGGCGCCGGGTTCCCCGGGCCGCCACCAGTCAGTTTTCGTCGCCGAGCATCGCTAAAGCGCCTCGCCGTGCCCCCGTGTTGCCTTACTGACGCCGCCATCCCACGTGCATGCCGTTTTTGTTCTATCAGCGGAAATTGGCGTGCGGTGCAATGGCTACCTAGTGAAATCCCATGCAGTCCACTCACAAGGCACCTCATGAACGTCAGCGTTTTCGATCTGTTCAAGATCGGCATCGGTCCGTCAAGTTCGCATACGGTTGGCCCGATGATCGCAGCGTGCCGCTTTGCTTCGCATATCGAGGACGCAAACCTGCTCGCGTTCGTGCGCCGCGTGCGGGTGGATTTGTTCGGCTCGCTGGGCGCAACCGGCAAGGGTCACGGTACCGATAAAGCTGTGTTACTTGGACTCGAAGGCAATCTCCCCGACTCGATCGATCCGGATGCGATCGAACCGCGTCTGCGGGAGATCCGCGAGTGCAAGAGCTTGAACCTGCTCGGCAAGCACGCGGTTAGATTCGACGAACGCGAGCATATAGGCTTCTTTCGCAAGCTGATGCCGGGCGCGCCCGGATCTAGCGTGGTGCATCCGAACGGCATGCGCTTCCAGGCCTTCGATGAAAACGGCCAGCTCGTCGTCGAAAAAGAGTACTACTCGGTCGGCGGCGGTTTCGTCATCAACAGCGAGGGCACGCGCGTGAACGGCGTGCAAGCGGGCGGTGGCGTGCCGCACCCATTCCGCACTGGCGACGACCTCATGCGCGTGTGCCGCGAGACGGGTTTATCGATAGCTGAAATCACGATGCTCAACGAATCCGCGTCGCGCCCGGAGCGTGAAGTGCGTGACGGCCTGCTCGCGATCTGGCGCGTGATGGCGGCGTGCGTGGAACGCGGCTGCAAGGTACGCGGCGAATTGCCCGGCCCGATGCATGTGAAACGCCGTGCTGCCGATCTTTCCGCGCAGTTGCGCAAGCATTCGGAAGAGTCGTTGCGCGATCCGCTCTCCATGCTCGACTGGGTCAACCTCTACGCGATGGCTGTGAACGAGGAGAACGCCGCCGGTGGCCGGGTGGTCACCGCACCCACGAACGGCGCGGCCGGCGTGATCCCCGCGGTGCTGCATTACTACGTGAAGTTCATGCATAACTCGACCGACGAGGGCATTGTCACGTTCTTGCTGACGGCGGCGGCTATCGGGATCATCTACAAGGAAACGGCATCTATTTCCGGCGCGGAAGTCGGTTGCCAGGGCGAAGTCGGTGTGGCGTGCTCGATGGCCGCCGCGGCGCTTGCCGCCGTGATGGGCGGGACGCCGACGCAAGTCGAGAACGCTGCCGAGATCGGCATGGAGCACAACCTCGGCATGACCTGCGACCCCGTTGGCGGGCTGGTGCAGATCCCCTGCATCGAACGCAACGCGATGGGCGCGATCAAGGCGCTCAACGCCGCGCGCATGGCCATGAAGGGCGACGGCACGCACTATGTATCGCTCGACAACGTGATCAAGACCATGCGCGAAACCGGCGCGGACATGAAGACGAAATACAAGGAGACGTCGCGCGGCGGGTTGGCCGTGAACGTCATCGAATGCTGATTTTTACGGTTCTGCAAAAGAGCTTGCAACGGGTTTGCAACATCAACAAGTTTAAGGAAACACCATGAGCCGCTATTCGATATTCAGCCTCTTGCGCAACGGCATGTCGTATCACGAGAACTGGGAACGCCAGTGGAAAAGCCCGGAGCCCAAGCAGGAATACGACGTGGTGATCGTCGGCGGCGGCGGGCATGGTCTCGCGACCGCCTACTATCTTGCCAAGGAACATGGCGTGCGCAACATCGCCGTGCTCGAGAAGGGCTGGATCGGTGGCGGTAATACGGCGCGCAATACGACCATCGTGCGCTCGAACTATCTGTGGGACGAATCGGCGGCGCTGTACGAAAAAGCGATGCAGTTGTGGGAAGGACTCTCGCAAGACCTGAACTACA
>Ga0302178_10002711_pt1 | contig 13803 bp, 16 predicted proteins | sample I_Palsa_E1_3_FD_198790 | JGI IMG/M metagenome (GOLD analysis project Ga0302178, IMG submission 198790) | Peat permafrost microbial communities from Stordalen Mire near Abisko, Sweden - I_Palsa_E1_3 | ecosystem: Environmental > Terrestrial > Soil > Palsa > Peat permafrost | place: Sweden... | reverse complement strand
CTGGTTCACCCGGAGCGCCTGGTTCACCACTTGCGCCGGTCACGCCCTGCGCTCCGGTGGGCCCGGTCGGGCCGGTCGGGCCGGTCGCTCCAGTCGCGCCTTTGCCTTCCGGCCCGGTGGGACCGGTCGGGCCGCTGCCGTTGCCGGTCGGACCGGTTGGACCCGTCGCTCCCGTGGCACCCTGCGCTCCGGTCACGCCATTGGTCCCGTTTTTCCCTTCCGGTCCGGTCGGTCCGGTCGGGCCCGCTCCGCCCCCGCCCGAGCCCTTCGGGCCCGTGGGACCTGTCCCACCGGTTGCGCCCTTGGCCCCGGTCGCGCCCCGTTCGCCATTCTTGCCGGGAGGTCCTGCGGGGCCAGTCGGTCCCTGTTTGCCTTCCCTGCCGCCTTCCGGATTCAACTTGATTTCCGTGTAGCCGTGTGGACAGCCCCACCTTCCACTTGTGATGGTGCCTTGGTATTCCCCGTGGGGCACGCACAGGATGGCCGTCGGCGAGCCCCCGGCGAGCGCTGCGCTTGCAGTCAGCAGCAATAGCCCGATCGCCGCCGCTCCCGCGCCCCCCAGGGCCTTGAACGCTTTCATCGCACAACCTCCATGTCTCCTCGCGGGCGGACCCAAGTGCCACCCATGAGTTGAAAGTCAAGCACTCTCGCCAGCAGGGCGCTTGCGCCTCGGGAAGATCGAGTAGCTACCTATCGCCGTGACCAGCAGCCGGCCGTCCTCGGCATGGACCGCCGATTTCATCACCCCGGTGGTGCGATTGCGGCGGTCCAGCTCCGAGCTGCAGGTGATCTCGCCCTCGGTGGCCGTCTGGATGTAGTTGATCGAGATGCTGATCGTCGCGATGCGCTCCTCCGCGGTCGTCTGCGCCCACAGCGTCGAGCCCATGCAGTAGTCGACCAGCGCGTAGGTGACCACGCCCGAGAGCAGTCCGCCGGCGTTTATCAGCTCAGGGCGGATCTGAAGGCTGACCGTCTGCGGATCCGTCCAGCGCATGCCCATGAAGCCGGTGATGCCGTCGAACGCTCCCGTGCGGCCACTGGGCGGGGTCGTGGCGCCGCCGGACGGCGCGTCCGCGGGACCGGCTGAGTCCGTGCCGTGCGCGGGGCTCTGAGAGCTGTCTGTCACCGCTGGGAGGCTACGCGAGCGGCGGTCCGGGCGCTCGCCTGCCGGCCGACCGGCACAGGACACTGGTTCGCCACGAAGCGGACGCTGAATGGGCACAGAGCGCTTCCTTCTGCCACACCGATCGCTCTAGCGTGTGCCGTCGTGCCCGTCGAGAAGCCTCCACGTCCGCCCGCCCCAGCGCCCGCGCGCGGCCGTCCGGCCGACGCCCGGCGCGCGCTCGGGCGGCGGGGCGAAGACCTGGCCGCGCGGCACCTGATCGGGCTCGGCTACTCGGTGCTGGCCCGCAACGTGCGCACCCGCCACGGCGAGATCGACCTGATCGTGTTCGACGGTCAAGCGTTGGCGTTCGCCGAGGTCAAGACCCGCCGCATGAACGCCATCACGGCGGCGCACGACTCAGATCGCCGGCCAATCGCCTGGCTGGGAGGGCGCCAGCGAGCCCGCCTGCGGCGCCTGGCGGTCGCGTGGCTGAGCGACGAGAGCCGGATCCGCCCCAGCGCCCGCACGATCCGCTTTGACGCGATCGGCGTGACCGTCGATCGCAGCGGAAAGCTGCTCAGCATCGACCACGTCGAAGGCGCCTGGTGAGCGCTCAGACCGCCGTGTTGAGCGGGAGCTGCTGGTAGGCGAGCGACTGGAACGACATCCGGTGCAGGGGCGAGACGCCCTGGCGGAGGATCGCGGCGCGGTGCACTGGCGTCGAGTAGCCGACGTGCTCGGCGAAGCTCCAGCCGGGGTGCTGGGAGTCAGCGTGGCGCATGAAGCGGTCGCGAGTGACCTTGGCGACGATCGACGCCGCCGCGATCGCTGCGCTCGTGGCATCCCCGTCGACGATCGCGCGCTGGGGGCGTCCGAACTCCGCCACCGAGAAGCCGTCCACGAGACACAGCACCTCGCCGTCGATGCCCTGGGTGACGCCCTGCATGGCGTCGCGCAGAGCGGCGAGGTTCGTCTTGTGCAGGCCGAGGGCGTCGATGCCGCGCACGCACCTGGACACGACCACGACCCGAGCCGCGCTGAGCAGCACCAGCGGATACAGCTCCTCGCGAGCCTCGGCCGAGTGCTGCTTTGAGTCGTTCAGCTTGCTGAGGGCCCGCAGCTCGCGCGTGGTGAGCGCCTGGTAGTCGAACAGCACGGCCGCCGCGACGAGCGGCCCGGCAAGGCAGCCGCGGCCGGCCTCATCGGCGCCCGCGATGAGACGAACGCCGAGGCGGCGGTCGAAGGCGAACAGCCGCCGCCCGCTGCCGTCGCGCCGAGCGCGGCGCCTGGCGCGCGCGGAGGAGCCGGACGATCGCCGCGCCTGCTCGGCTGGGCCGGCGGCGGCGGCGGCCGCGAATGGCCTAGAAGATGCCGATCCGGTCGGGGGGCCAGTAGGTGGCGAATGCTCCGCCGATGATCCACTTTGTGGGGACGGGTCCCCAGAACCTGCTGTCGTCGGATTCCCCACGGTTGTCACCCATCATGAACCAGTGACCGGCGGGAATCTTGATCGGCGTCGGGAAGTTGCACTCCGGGCTCGTCCCGCATTCGCGGATATAGGAGTCCTTCTCCCGCACGCCGTTGCGGATCACGTGCCCGTCGACGATCGAGATCACGTCGCCCGGCCCGGCCACGATTCGCTTGATGAAGTTCACGCTCGACTTTTCGGGCTCGGGTTCCGAGCAGGCGGCGCCGCCGAGTTTGATCACATGCGGTAGGGGGCCGCACACCTCCTGCGTGGCGTCCTTGGGGGGGTGGAACACGGCGATCTCCCCGACATGGGGTTCTGAGAACTGCATGCCTATGCGGTTGACGAGCACCCGCTGGCCGATCGCCAGCGTGGGCTCCATGGAGCCGCTGGGAATGCGATACGGCTTGACGATGAAGGCCTGGATGCCGAACGCGAGACCCAGCGCGACGACGACGATCACGACCAGCTCGACGATCGAGCTCGTCGTCGACTTCGAGCGCCTGCGGCCAGCGGTCACGCCGGCTCGTCGCCGGCCGTGACGTCTCCCTCAGCGCCAGCGGCATCGGCAGGAGGGGTGGAGTCCTCGGCGTCCGGGGACGGGGCGGCGGTCGCCTCGGGGCTCGCTTCGCCGACAGCGTCCGGCGCCTCGGTGTCCTCCCTGCCGGCGCCCGGCGCGCGCGTCTCCTCCGCGCCCGCGTCCGCGGCATCAGCATCAGCAGCGGCATCAGCATCGGCATGGGCATCGGCGGGAGCCTGAGCGCCCGCGGCGGTCGCGGCGCCGTCCGGCTCGGATCCCGCGGCGGCCTCGCCGACGGTCTCCTGCGCGGTCATACCGTCCGCGTCGGTGGCCTCTGTGATCTCGTGCAGGAGGCCCGGCTCGACCGCCTCCTCCGGGCCGGTGTAGCGGCGCTCTCGCACGCGCGCTCGCTTGCCCACCCTGTCGCGCAGGTAGTACAGCTTTGCCCGGCGCACGTCGCCTCGTGCGGACAGCTCGATGCGCTCGATCTTCGGGGAGTGCACGGGGAAGGAGCGCTCGACGCCGACGCCGAAGGATTGCTTGCGCACGGTGAACGTCTCGCGTGCGCCATGTCCCTGGCGCTTGATCACGACGCCCTCGAACACCTGCACGCGGCGGCGCGAGCCCTCGATCACCTGGAAGTGGACCTTCACGCGGTCGCCCGGGGCGAAGTTGGGAACGCGGCGCAGCTGCGCGCGCTCGATGTTTTCGATGACACTGCTCATGATTGTGAGGGAGGGTGCGCCTTGGCGACGGGGGAATCGCAAAATCGTGTTGCGGCGCGGAGAGCCATGGTAGCGGACGACCGTCGCGGTTCGTCGCACCGGGCGCGCTGCGTTCAGGAGCCCTGCGGCGCTCGCGCGTCCCCGCCCCGTTCGCGGCTGCGCTCGCGCCGCCAATCCTCGATCGCCTGGTGGTTGCCGGACAGCAGGATCTCGGGGACCCGCCAGCCGCGGTAATCGGCCGGGCGGGTGTAGTGCGGATACTCCGGAGCGCCCTCGAGCGCGACGCTGAAGGACTCCTCGACGGCTGAGCGCTCGTGCCCGAGGGCGCCGGGGAGCTTGCGCAGCACGACGTCGCACAGGACCATCGCCGCGAGCTCCCCGCCGGCGAGGACGTAACGACCAATCGAGATCACGTCGGTCGTGAAGTGCTCGATGATGCGCTCGTCGAAGCCCTCATAGCGACCGCACAGCAGCGTGAGCTCCGGCTCGCCCGCCAGCTCGTCGGCCAGGCCATCGTCGAGCACGCGACCGCCGGGCGCCAGCGCGATCACGCGCCGGCGCGCTCGCAGCTCGACCGGGTCGAGCCTGTAGTGGGCGCGCAGGGCGCTGTCGAGCACGTCCACGCGCAGCACCATGCCCGCACCACCGCCGAACGGAGTGTCGTCGACCTGGCCCCCGCTCAGCGGGCTGTGATCACGGAAGTTCACGAACTGGAGGCTCGAGCCGCCCGCGACGGCGTTGCTGACGTGGCGCTGTGAGGCAAACCAGTCAAACCACTCGGGGAACAGGGTGAAGACGTCGATCCTCACGAGCGGCCCTCTCGCCGGCGCTCCGGCCCGGCGCCCGGCTCCTCGGGCAGGGCCAGGAAGTCGAGGTTCACCTCGATGCGCCCCTCGGACACCTCGACGCGGCGGATCGCGTCCCTGACCATCGGCACCAGCACCGGCTCGCCGCGCTCGCGCAACACCTCGAGCGCCTCGCAGGAGGGCAGCTCGATCAGCCGGCTGACGGTCCCGAGCAGGCGCTCGCCGTCCACCACCTCGAGGCCCTCGAGCTCGTGCGCCCACCACTCGCCCTCGGCCAGGGAGGGCGCCTCGCGCTGCTCGACGGCCAGCGCCTCGCCGCGCATGGCCTCGGCCGAAGCTCGGTCCTCCACGCCTCCCAGGCGCACGATCGGGCGCCTGTCGGTCCCCGCGCGGCGGACGATCGCGACGGTCCGCCCGGCAACCGACACGCTCGTGCCGATAACGAGCAGGCGCGGGCGCGGAGCGGTCACGTAGAAGCTTCCATCGAGGCCGTGCGGGCGACCTACGCGACCGGCCTCTAGCTGCGGTGCTCCGCGATCCGCCATGCGCTTGCGATCAACGATCGCGTCCGTTTGCAAGGCGCCGGCACCGCGCGTCAATCGACGATGTCGACGAGCACGTGGCAGCCATCGCCGGTGGCGGCAGCTTTCACGACCGTGCGCAGCGCGTGCGCGGTGCGCCCGCCGCGGCCGATCACCCTGCCGTAATCATCTGCAGCCACGCACAGCTCGAGCACGATCGTGCCGTCATCGCCCTCGAACTGCTCGACCGACACCTCGTCAGGCTCATCGACGAGGCCCTCGGCTAGGTACTCGAGCAGCCGCCTCGGGGTATCTGTGGCCATCGCGGCTGAGCCGCCCCCTAGCCGGTCTGAGTGTCGATGCCCTGTATGCGCAGCAGCTTGCGCACCGTGTCCGTGGGCTGAGCTCCGCGCGCCAGCCAGCTGCGGGCGCGCTCCTCGTCGATCACGATCGTTGACGGGTCCGTCTGGGCGTTGTAGTGGCCGATCGTCTCGATCACGCGGCCATCGCGGGGCGAGCGCTGGTCGGCGACGACCACTCGCCACATCGGTTGCTTCTTGCCGCCCACTCGCGTGAGCCTGAGCCTCACTGCCACGTTTTCCTCTCGGCCGGGTGCTTGCCTGTTCTCATCGCAGAGCTTAGACGGTAAGCCCGTCAGGGGCGGGCCCACGGGCCCTCAGCGCGGGTCGCGCAGCAGCGCGCCGATGTCCGGCATCTTGCCCCGTCCCACCCCGCGCATGACCTTGCGCATCTGCTCGAACTGCTTGACCAGCCGATTGACGTGCTGGACGTTCGTGCCCGAGCCGCGCGCGATCCGCAGCCTGCGCGACCCTTTGATCAGCTCGGGCCTGCGGCGCTCCTCGGGCGTCATCGACAGGATGATCGCCGCGATGCGGTCGAGCTCGCGCTCGTCCACCTCGGTGTTCTGCAGCTGCGCCCCGCTGACTCCGGGAATCATCCCGAGCAGACTCGTCAGCGGGCCCATTTTGCGGATCAGCCGCAGCTGCGAGAGGAAGTCGTCCAGCCCGAACTCGTTGCGCCTCAGCTTGCGCTCCAGCTCGAGCGCGTCGTCCTGGTCGAACTGGCTCTCGGCCTTCTCGATCAGGCTCATCACGTCGCCCATGCCGAGGATCCGCTGCGCCATGCGGTCGGGATGGAAGCGCTCGAACTGCTCGAGCCTCTCGCCTGTCGAGGCGAACAGGATCGGCTTGTGAGTGACGGCCTTGACCGACAGCGCCGCTCCGCCGCGGGCGTCGCCGTCGAGCTTTGACAGCACCACACCGTCGAACTGGACCGCCTCGGCGAAGCTCTCGGCGACGTTGACCGCGTCCTGGCCCGTCATCGCGTCGAGAACCAGCAGCACGTCGTGAGGCTTGACGGCATCGCGGATGCGCACGAGCTCGGCCATCAGCTGCTCGTCGACGTGCAGACGGCCGCTGGTGTCCACGATCAGAACGTCCTTGCCCTCCTCCCGTGCGCGCTCCAGTGCCCACCTGGCGATGTCGACGGGATCGCGCTCGGTTCCCTGCTCATACACGGCCGCCCCGGCCTGGGCGCCCACCTTCACGAGCTGCTCGACAGCCGCCGGGCGGTATACGTCGCAGGCCGCGAGCGCCACCGTCGATGAATGCTCCTCGCGCAGGTGGCGGGCCAGCTTCGCCGTGGCGGTCGTCTTGCCGGACCCCTGCAGCCCGGCCATCAGGATCACCGTCGGTGGCCGCGGCGAGAAGCTGAGGCTGGCCGAGGCGCCGCCCATCAGCGCCGTCAGCTCCTCGGCCACGATCTTCACGACCTGCTGAGAGGCGTTCAGCCGCCCGACGATCTCGGCGCCGAGGCAGCGCTCCTTCAGCTGAGCGGTGAACTGTCTTACGACCTTGAAGTTGACATCCGCCTCGAGCAGCGCGAGGCGGATCTCGCGCATGGCGACGTCGATGTCCTGCTCGGTCAGGGTGCCGCGGTTGCGCACCTCAGACAGTGCCTGCTGGAGCTTCTCGGCGAGCGAGTCGAACATGGAGCTGTGATTCTCGCAGTCACCCGGCGCGGCCCTGCCGAGGATTCGCTCGTCAGGCCTCGGGCGAAGAGCGCGGCGCCGGCGGGCGGGCGGGCGCCGGCTCCGGCGGGCGGCGGGCCAACGCCTCGCCGATGCCGCCGAACGCCTGGGCGAACTCGGACGGCACGACGAACACCTTGTTGGCGTCGCCTTCGGCGAGCTGGGGGAGCATCTGCAGGTATTCGTAGCTCAACAGCTCGCGGTTCGGTTTGCCCTCATGGATCGCTTTGAAGACCGTGTCGATCGCCTTGGCTTCGCCCTCCGCGCGCAGGATCGCCGACTGGCGGGCGCCCTCGGCGTTGAGCACCGTGGCCTGCTGGGCGCCCTCGGCGGTGAGCACGGCCGCCTGCTTCTCCCCCTCGGCCGTGAGGATCTGGGCCTGCTTCTCGCCTTCGGCGGTCAGGATCGCCGCGCGGCGGTCGCGCTCGGCGCGCATCTGCTTCTCCATCGCCGTGCGGATATCCGCAGGCGGGTCGACCGACTTGATCTCCACCCGGTTGATCCTGATCCCCCACTTTCCGGTGGCCTCGTCGAGCACGACCCTCAGCTCGGTGTTCACGTTCTCGCGCGCGGTCAGCGTCGCCTCGAGCGTGAGACCCCCGATCACGTTGCGCAGCGTCGTCACGGTCAGCTGCTCGATCGCCTGCAGCGGGTTGGCGATTTCATAGGTCGCCGAGCGCGGGTCGGTGATCGTGAAATAGAGCACCGTCTCGATCCCCACCACCACGTTGTCTTCGGTGATCACCGACTGAGGAGCGAAGTTGACGACCTGCTCGCGCAGGTCCACGAGCGGCTTGACGCGGTCGATGAACGGCGTGACGATCGTGAGCCCGGGCTCGAGCGTGCGGCTGTAGCGACCGAGCCGCTCAACCACTCCTGCTCTTGCCTGCGGGATCACGCGGATGGTGCGTGCGGCCACGACGAGCGCGAACACCACGACCACGGCGATGACGATGAGAGCGACCATTGGGCGGTTCCTTTCTCGTTTCCTTGCTCCGGGCTCGACGCATCGCGAGCGTACGGAGAGCTAGTGCATCACGAGCGCCGTCGCGCCCCTTATCTCGACCACCTCGACGCGCTCGCCGGCATCGATCACCTCGTCGGTGTCGTAGCTGCGGGCCGTCCACACCTCGCCACCGTCTATCTTCACGCAGCCCACGCCCTCGTCGTTGGCGATCCGCTCGAGCACGATCGCGGGACGGCCGATCAGCGCGGCCGCGCCCGTGCGAATCGAGGGGGGCAGGCGGCGGTGGCGCTGGGCCACCGGCCTGAGCGTCGCGAACACGATTCCCGAAGCGCCCACGAACACAGCCGCGCTCAGCAGCGCGCCCACGCCGAGCAGGCTCACGACCGTGGCGATCGCCGCGCCGAGAGCGAACGGGGCCAGGTAGAAGCCCCCCTGGTGCATCTCCCCGACACCGAGGATGCCTGCCGCCAGCAGCCAGATGACCCATACGTCCATGCCTTGAGGTTATCCCTCCGCGATCATCGCGCGTGCGAAGTCCTCCGCGTCGAAGGGGCGCAGGTCCTCGACGGACTCGCCGACGCCGATCAGCTTGACCGGCAGGTCGAGCTCACGGGCGATCGCCAGCGCGATACCGCCGCGGGCCGTGCCGTCCAGCTTGGCGAGCACCACCCCGGTGATCCCGGCCGTCTCCGCGAACAGCCTGGCCTGGCGCAGGCCGTTCTGGCCCGTTGTCGCGTCGAGCGTGAGCAGGGTCTCGTGCGGAGCGCCCGGCAGCTGGCGGGCGATGACCCGTCGCACCTTTGCCAGCTCGCCCATCAGATCGCCCTGTGTGTGAAGCCGCCCGGCGGTGTCGATGATCACGACGTCCACCCCGCTGCGCCTGGCCTGGGCGATCGCCTCGAACGCGACGGCGCCGGGGTCCGAGCCCTCCGCGCCGGTCACGATCTCGGCGCACGCCCGCTGCGCCCAGCCTTCGAGCTGCTCGGCCGCCGCCGCCCTGAACGTGTCCGCCGCCCCCAGCAGCACGCTGCGGTGGAGCTCGTGGTGCAGATGCCACGCGAGCTTTCCGATGGTGGTCGTCTTGCCGGTGCCGTTGACCCCCACCATCAGGATCACGGTCGGTGAGGGTCGCAGGTCGATCCGCCCCTCCCCCACGCTCGCCGTCTCGGCGAGCAGCCCGATCAGCCGCTCCCGCAGGGCCTCGCCGCCCTCGATCCTGCCCTCGCCGGCTTCGGCCTCGAGCGTCCCCACCACCGATGCGGTGGTTGAGACGCCGACGTCGGCCATGATCAGCGCCTCCTCCAGGCGTTCCCAGGTCTGCTCGTCGAGCACCCCGAACAGCGTCGCCTGAATCTCTGAGCCGAGCGCCTGGCGCGTCTTGGCCATGCTCTCGCGCAGGCGGCGGAAGAAGCCGCTGCGCCGGGGCCCCTCAGCCGAGTCGTCGGCTCCCACCGCGCGGGCGGTGAGCCCTGGGCCGGCCTCGGCGGTGATGAACAGATCGCTCCAGTCGCGCGCCACGGGCCGGGCGACGATAGCAGCGCCTCAGGCCACCTCGGCCACCGCCGCCACCTCGGGCTCGGCCGGGCGCTCGGCGGGCAGGCGCCGCGACAGGACCTTTGAGACACCGTCGCCGCCCATCGACACGCCGTACAGCCAGTCGGCCGCCTCCATCGTGCGCTTCTGGTGGGTGATCACTATGAACTGGGCACGATCTGCGTAGCGGCGCAGCAGCGCCAGAAAGCGGTCCAGGTTGAGGTCGTCCAGCGCCGCCTCGACCTCGTCGAGAACGTAGAACGGACAGGGCCGCGCGAGGAACACCGCGAACAGGAAGGCGAGCGCCGTCATCGACTTCTCACCGCCTGACAGAAGCGACAGGCGCTTGGTCGACTTGCCCGCCGGCGTGATCTCGATCTCCACACCCAGAAGCTCCTCCTGCTCGCCGTCGTCGAGCTCGGCCTCGGCCTCTGCGGCCGCCTCGATCGCATCGGGGTCTGAGCCGCCCAGTCCGTTCGCCGCAGCGGCGCCACCGTTCGCCGAGGCGTCCGCGGACAGGGCCTGGCCGCCCAGCACGCCTCGCGGCGCGCGCTCTTCGCTCACCAGCCGCAGGCGCCCGGAGCCGCCCGGGAAGACGTCGCCGGCCAGCTCCTCGAAGTTGCGCGCCGCAGCCTGGAAGGTCTGCTCGAAGGTCTCGGAGATCTGGCGGTCGGTGTCCTTGATCAGCGCGCGAAGCTCGCGCAGCGCGGTCTCGAGGTCGGCGCGGCGCCCCTCCATCTCCTCGACATGGGCAACCGCCTCTGCGTACTCGTCCTGCGCCAGCGGATTGACCGGGCCGAGCTGCTCGCGCCTGCGCTCGAGGCGCTCCACGCGCGCCTGAAGCGAGCGCGCCTGCTCCTCGTCGAGGGGCTCTGCCGGCTGTGAGCCGTCGAGCCCGAGTCGCTCGGCGATGCTCCTCACCTCGAGCTCGGCCTCGCCCGCCTGGTCACGCAGGCGCTGCGCGGCTACCTCGGCCTCGGTCACGAGCTCCCCGGCCGCGCGCAGGCGCGTCTGGATCTCGGCCTCCTCACCGGCACAGGAGCTCAGCTCGCCCGCGATCCGCTCACCCGCGGCGTGGTCGGCGCCGAGCTCCTCCTCGAATGCGCCGATCCGCTCGGACACGGCCTCACCCGCGTGGCTCAGCGCGGCGGCGAGACGCCTCGCCACGGGCAGCAGCGCGGAGTCGGCCGAGTGCTGGGCGCGCAGCCGCTCGGCGCGGCGCAGGCGCTCGGCGCGCTCGCGCGCCACATGCTCTGCCTGGCGGCGCTCGGCGGCCAGCTCGCCCTCGAGCTGCGCTCGGCGCACGGCAAGCGGTCCCTGCTCGGATGCGGCCCGGCGCTGGGAGATCAGCCACTCGGTGCGCGCCTGCTGCTCGCCGGCCTCGGCGCGGGCGCGTTCGGCCTCGCCCAGTTCAAGCTGGGCTTCGTCGCGAACGTCCTCGGCGGCTCGCACACCCTTCAGCGCATACTCGACGACCCCGCGCGCGACGCGCTCGGCCTGCGCGGCCACCTCCCCCGCGGCGGCCTGGCGCCGGCGCGGATCGCGCTCGCCGAGGATGCGCTCCACGCCGTCGGCGAGCACCCGGCGAACCTCCTCCCAGGTGGTGGACCAGACGCTTCCCTCGCGCGCCTTCTCGACAAGCTCCTCGGCCCGCTCGCGCGCCCGGCGCGCCACGGTCAGCTCTGCCTCGAGCTCGGAGACGCGCTCAAGCTCCCGCTCACGGGTGCTCTCGAGCTCGGCGGTCTGCACCTCCGTCTCGCGCTCGCGCCTGACCTCGATGGCGGCCAGCTCCGCTTCGAGCGCCGCGGTGCGAGCCCCGGTGATCGCCGCGGGCGCTTTCCCGCCTTGCCCGGGCGCCGCGCCGCCGTCGTCGCCGTGTGGGGCGGCCTGCTCGCTGAGCGCCGCCAGCTCGAGCTGCACGCGCTCCATGCGCCGCTCCAGCTCGTTCGCGTTCGCGTTCGCCTGATCTGCTCGCATCTGCAAGCGCTCGCGCGCCGAGCGCGCATCGTAGACGCGGCGCGCGAGGCTGTCGTGGCGCTGCGAGCGCTCCTGCAGGGCCCGCTCGGCGAGGCCCCTCCTCGTGACCGCCGCCTGAAGCTCCGACTCGATCGCGCTGCGCGCGTGGCGGGCATCCGCCACGTGCCCCTCGGCCCGGCGCAGCTCTGCCGAGCGCTCGCGCGAGTCCTCGCGCGCCAGCTCCCAGCGGGCTTCCAGGGTCTGGCGCTCCAGGCGCCCGTGCAGCTCAGCCGCTTCAGCCTGGCGCTTGAGCGGCCGCAGCCGCGTGCGCGCCTCGCGCTCGACGTCGAGCGCGCGGTCGAGGTTCTCCTGCGTGCGCTCCAGCTTCAGCTGCGCGCGCCGACGGCGCTTGCGGTGCTTGCCGAGCCCGGCCGCCTCCTCGATCAGCAACCGCCGCTCGCGCGGCTTGGAGGTCACGATCTGCTCGACACGCCCCTGTGAGATGACCGAGTGGGCCTCTTTGCCGAGACCCGTGTCTGAGAGCACCTCGACCACGTCGGTCAGCCGGCAGCGGGCTCCGTTCAGCCAGTATCCGCCGTCGCCCGTGCGGTCCAGGCGCCGCACGATCGATATCTCGCTGAGCGGCAGCTCAACGGTGCCGTCGGAGTTGTCGAGCACGATCTCCACCTCGGCCGCGCTGCGCGCCTGCACCCCCTGCCCCCCTCCGAAGATGACGTCCTGCATCGACTGGCCGCGGACGGCCAGCGGCGACTGCTCGCCCATCGCCCACAGCACGGCGTCGGTGACATTCGACTTGCCCGAGCCGTTGGGCCCGACGACGACGCTCACCCCCGGACCGAAGTCCAGGCAGGTGCGCTCGGGGAAGGACTTGAAGCCCTTCAGCGTCAGCGACTTCAGGTGCACGCCCGGCCCACCCCGGCCATCGCTTCCAGCGCCCCCATCAGGCCTCGAGCGCCTCGACCGCTTCGCGCGCAGCCTCCTGCTCGGCGTGCTTCTTGCTCCTGCCGCTTCCGCTGCCCATATCCCGCCCGTCGACGCGCGCCACGACCACATATGTGCGTTCGTGCGGCGGCCCGTCCTCGCCGGCGATCTCGTAGTTCACCGCGGTGCCGCGCTGGGCGAGGAGCTCCTGCAGCGCGGACTTGAAGTCGACCGGATGCTCGAGCGCCTGCTCGATCTCGGGCCTGAACGCCTCCACCACCGCCTCGGCGGTGCGCCCGTAGCCTGCGTGCAGGTAGCAGGCGCCGATCACCGCCTCGATCACCGAGGCGAGCACGCGCTCGGTCTCCACCAGCGCCGCCGCGCTCTCCTCGACACCCGGCGGGGCGGCCGCGCGCAGGCGCCCGGGCAGCGCCAGCCGCTCGGCCACCGCCCGGCAGGAGACGCCGGAGACGGCCTGTGCGCGGATCTTGGTCAACCGTCCGGCGCCGAAGCGCTCGGCCTCCAGGCGCGGATACAGGTGCGTGGTCACCGCCAGCGCCAGCACGCTGTCGCCGAGGAACGCGAGCCGGGCGTAGGAGTCGCTGCGCCGCTGGCTCCAGGACGCGTGCGTGAACACCTGGCGCGCGAGATCCTCGGGCAGTTCCTCGAGCAGCTCGCCGAGCAGCTTCATCGCTCCACATCGGCCGTCCCCGGCTGGTGGGCGAGCACGAACTCGACAGCCTGCCCAACAGTGAGGATCTGCGCCGCCTGGTCGTCGGACATGCGCACACCGTAGGTGTCCTCGAGCTCCTGCACCAGTGTGTACAGATCCAGCGAATCCGCCTCGAGGTCCTCCTTGAAGCGGGTGTCTGTGGAGATCGCTGCCGGGTCGACGTCCAGCTCGTCTGCCAGATGGGCCTGTATCAACGCGAGCACCTGCTCGCGGTCGTGCGCGCTCATCGGCCGCCGCGCACGAGCTGACGCGCGCACCGAGCGCTGTGCGGTGCAGCTGACTGCCACGCTGTTGGGGGCGCAGATTGGCGATTCATTATGAGTGGCGCAGGCTAGCGGCCGGCTCGGACATGGGCGAGCTCCTAAGCGCGCCGGCCTCGCCGAGAGCGCGATGGGTCTGCCCGACGATGTCCTCGCGCGCGCCCCGCTCGGCACGCACGATCGCCTGCGCGAAGCCCGTTCGCCTGAAGCGCCCGTG
>Ga0302178_10002710_pt1 | contig 13813 bp, 10 predicted proteins | sample I_Palsa_E1_3_FD_198790 | JGI IMG/M metagenome (GOLD analysis project Ga0302178, IMG submission 198790) | Peat permafrost microbial communities from Stordalen Mire near Abisko, Sweden - I_Palsa_E1_3 | ecosystem: Environmental > Terrestrial > Soil > Palsa > Peat permafrost | place: Sweden... | reverse complement strand
AAGGGATGATCATCGCGGGGATCGTGACCAGGGCGACGAAGGGTTATATCTACGTGCGCAGCGAATATCCGCATGCGATTGCGACGCTGAATCGTGCCATCGATAAAGCCCGCGATGCAGGCTGGCTCGGCGCAAGCGTGCTCGGCAGCGACAAAGCGTTCGAACTGGAGGTAGCCAAAGGCGCCGGTTCGTATGTTTGCGGTGAGGAAACGGCGTTGCTCGAATCGCTGGAAGGCAAACGCGGCGTGGTTCGTGCAAAACCGCCGGTGCCTGCTTTAGTCGGTTTGTTCGGCCAGCCGACCGTGATCAACAACGTCATTACCCTGGCGACCGTACCCATCATCTTCGCGAAGGGCGCGGCGTTTTATCGCGACTTCGGTATGGGCCGCTCGCGCGGCACGCTGCCGTTCCAGATTGCAGGCAACGTGAAGCAAGGCGGCCTCGTGGAGCTGGCGTTCGGCGTGACCCTGCGTGAACTGATCTACGAATACGGCGGCGGCACGGCAAGCGGCCGGCCGGCGCGCGCGGCGCAAGTCGGTGGTCCGCTCGGAACGTATCTACCCGAAAGCCAGTGGGATATTCCCATGGACTACGAAGCGTATGCAGCGGTCGGCGCGGTGGTCGGGCACGGCGGTATCGTGATTCATGACGACACCTCGAATCTCGCCGATCTCGCCCAATACGCAATGCATTTTTGCGCCGTCGAATCGTGTGGCAAATGCACGCCCTGCCGCATCGGTTCCACACGCGGTGTTGAGGTTATCGCGAAGATCCGTGCTGGCGATACATCGCCGAAACAAGTCACGCTGCTGCGCGATCTCTGCGACACGATGGTTTCCGGCTCGCTCTGCGCGATGGGCGGCATGACGCCCTATCCGGTGCTGTCTGCACTCGACCATTTCCCTGAAGACTTCGGTCTTTCCAAAAAGCCGTCGCAGAAAGCGGCTTAAAAGAAGGAACACAACATGTCCAACTCATCCTGCGGTTCCGGCAATTGCGCGTGCAAGACGAAGCTGCGCGATCCCTTCGACGATACAGACTACGGCACGCCGCTGCGCCATGCGGATATCGATGTGACGCTCGACATCGACGGTACCTCGGTGACGGTTCCGGCGGGAACATCGGTGATGCGCGCGGCGATCGAAGCCGGCGTCAACGTTCCGAAACTATGCGCGACGGATTCGCTTGAGCCATTCGGTTCGTGCCGTCTGTGCCTGGTTGAAATTGAAGGTAAACGCGGGTATCCGGCGTCGTGCACCACGCCAGTGGAAGCCGGGATGAAAGTGCGCACGCAGACGAACAAGCTGCAGTCGCTGCGCAAGAACGTGATGGAGTTGTATATCTCCGATCACCCGCTCGACTGCCTCACCTGCCCCGCCAACGGCGATTGCGAGTTGCAGGACATGGCGGGCGTAGTCGGCTTGCGCGAAGTTCGCTACGGCTACGAAGGCGCGAATCACCTGAAGGACAAGAAGGACGAATCGAATCCGTATTTCACGTACGACGCGTCGAAGTGCATTGTCTGCAATCGCTGCGTGCGCGCGTGCGAGGAAACGCAGGGCACGTTCGCGCTGACCATCGCGGGACGGGGTTTCGAATCGCGCGTGGCCGCGAGTGAAAACCAGCCGTTCATGGAATCGGAGTGCGTGTCGTGCGGTGCGTGCGTGGCGGCTTGCCCGACCGCGACGCTGCAGGAAAAAACAGTGATCATGCTTGGGCAGCCCGAGCATTCGGTTGTGACGACGTGCGCGTATTGCGGCGTCGGCTGTTCGTTGAAAGCCGAGATGAAGGGCAGCGAAGTCGTGCGCATGGTGCCGAATAAAAACGGCCAAGCCAACGATGGTCACGCGTGCGTCAAGGGCCGCTTTGCATGGGGCTACGCCACGCACAAAGACCGCATCACCAAGCCGATGATCCGAGCAAAGATTACTGATCCGTGGCGCGAAGTGAGCTGGGACGAAGCGCTCTCGTACGCTGCCAGCGAATTCCGTCGCATCCAGGACAAGCATGGCGTGGATTCGATTGGCGGGATCACATCGTCGAGATGTACCAACGAGGAAACCTACCTCGTGCAGAAACTCGTGCGCGCGGCGTTCGGCAATAACAATGTCGATACCTGTGCCCGCGTTTGTCACTCACCGACCGGTTATGGCCTGAAGGCGACGCTGGGCGAATCGGCGGGAACGCAGACCTTCGCGTCCGTCGAGAAAGCCGATGTGATTGTTGTGATCGGCGCGAATCCCACCGATGGCCATCCTGTGTTTGCATCGCGGCTGAAGCGGCGTGTGCGTGAAGGGGCGCAACTGATCGTGGTGGACCCGCGTCGTATCGATATCGTGGATACGCCGCACGTGAAGGCGTCGCATCATCTGGCATTGCGACCGGGTACGAACGTCGCGATGGTCAACGCGCTCGCGCACGTGATCGTGACCGAAGGCCTGGTGAAGGAAGCGTTCGTCGCCGAGCGCTGCGAACCGCGCGCGTTCCAGCAATGGCGCGACTTCGTGACGCTCGAAGAGAACTCGCCGGAAACCATGGAAGCCGTCACCGGCGTGCCGGCGCAATCGGTACGCGAAGCCGCGCGCATCTATGCGAATGCAGGCAACGGTGCGATCTACTACGGCCTTGGCGTGACGGAACATGCGCAAGGCTCGACGACGGTCATGGGTATCGCGAACCTCGCGATGGCCACCGGCAACGTAGGCCGCGAAGGCGTGGGCGTGAATCCGCTGCGTGGTCAGAACAACGTGCAGGGTTCCTGCGACATGGGTTCGTTCCCGCATGAGTTGCCGGGTTATCGCCATATCAGCGACGCAGCAGTGCGCGCGCTGTTCGAGGAAGCATGGAGCGTGAAGCTGCAATCGGAGCCGGGTCTGCGGATTCCGAACATGTTCGATGCCGCCGTTCATGGCAGCTTCCTTGGCCTTTACTGCCAGGGCGAGGACATTGTTCAATCCGATCCGAATACGCAACACGTATCGAAGGCATTGTCGTCGATGGAATGCATCGTCGTGCAGGACATCTTCCTGAACGAGACGGCGAAGTACGCACACGTGTTCCTGCCGGGTTCATCGTTCCTCGAAAAAGACGGCACGTTCACCAACGCTGAGCGCCGCATCTCGCGCGTGCGCAAGGTTATGCCGCCGCTGCCGGGTCTGGCCGACTGGGAAGTGACGATCAAGCTCGCCCGCGCGCTCGGTTATGAAATGAACTACACGCATCCGTCGCAGATCATGGATGAAATCGCGAGCCTCACGCCCACGTTCACCGGCGTGTCGTACAAGCGTCTCGATGAACTCGGCAGCATCCAGTGGCCGTGCAACGCGCAAGCGCCGAACGGCACGCCGACGATGCACATCGACGAATTCGTGCGCGGCAAGGGCCGCTTCGTTATTACGAAGTTCATCGCGACGCCGGAGAAGGTCACGCGCAAGTTCCCGCTGCTGCTCACTACGGGCCGCATCCTGTCGCAGTACAACGTGGGCGCGCAGACGCGGCGCACGGAGAACTCGCGCTGGCATGACGAGGATCGGCTGGAGATTCATCCGCATGATGCCGAGGACCGCGGTATCAAGGCGGACGATTGGGTCGGGATTGAATCGCGTGCCGGGCAGACCGTGCTGCGCGCGAAGATCACCGAGCGGATGCAACCGGGCGTGGTGTACACGACCTTCCACTTCCCTGAATCCGGCGCGAACGTGATTACGACCGACTCCTCCGATTGGGCCACGAATTGTCCTGAGTACAAGGTGACGGCGGTACAGGTCATGCCGGTGGAACAGCCGTCGCAATGGCAGAAGGATTATTCGCGCTTCAATACGCAGCAGTTGGAGTTTCTTGAGTTGCGTGATTCAACAATGGCGACGGCGGCGACGGTGACGTCGTCGGGGAAATGATCATGGGTGGGAACAAATCATGGATGTGAACAGCCTGGTCGAGATGGCGAACCAGATCGGTGAATTCTTTGATTCGATGCCGGATCGCGCGGAAGCGGTGGATGGCGTGGCCGATCATATTCACCGGTTCTGGGCGCCCCGCATGCGGATTGCGCTGCTCAACGGACTGGACGATCCGGAGGTTGCTTCCGAGCTCAAACCGATTGTGCTGGAAGCGCTGACGAAACATCGGGTGGCGCTGACGCCGGCGGGGGCGGTGGTGACTTAACCCCTCACGCCTCCCCCCGCGGCTGCGTCGAACCGAACCACGTTTCGCAATGCCGCAGCAGCGCCTGCGTATCCGATGGCGCTCGCCCTCTCGCCGCAATATATCCATCCGGACGCACGAGATAAAAGCACGGCCGCGTGCGCCCGTACGCATCGGTCAGCGAGTTCGCGCTGTCGCTTTCGTTATCGGTGATACGCCACACGCGCACCGTATTCGGCAACACTTCTTCGACCAATACCGCCAGCTCGTCCAGGTCCTTATCGCGGAAAGCATGCGCGAGGGTGAGCGTCGCGGGCGCCATCGCCATGTCATCTTGCTGGGCCGGGTTCACCAGCAAGAACAACGAGAAGCACGCGGGATCGTGGAGATCGAACAGACAGCCCACGCCCGGCGCCCGTCCAAGCGGGCCATCGATAACATGCACCCACGCGTCCGGCGCGCGCTCACCCGCACGCGGACCGCCGTCGAGCGAGCGATCCAGCGTGAGCGGACTGCGCCGGTATTGAATCGACAACTCGCTGACCGTGCGTCGAGCGGCATCGCGCAACGGGCCGATCGCCGATAAAGCCGGCATCACGTGATCGCGGATCAGCTTCATCGGCCCGTGCTCCGCAGCGGCCATTTGCGTCATGAAACTGGATTGCCGCAGCACTTCGCGCTCGATCGGATGCCGCTCGTCGTGGTACGTATCGAGCAAGCGATCCGGCGCGACACCGGCGAGCATCCTCGCGATCTTCCAGCCGAGGTTGAACGCTTCCTGAATGCCCGTGTTCATACCCTGCGCGCCGGCCGGACTGTGGACATGCGCGGCATCGCCGGCAAGAAAAATGCGGCCCGAACGCAGCCGGTCAGCCATGCGGTTGTTCAGATGAAAATAGGACGACCATTGAAGGTTCGTCGCCGTCACACGGTGATGAATTCGCCGTTCGATAATCGCCCGGCATTCGTCGAGCGTCGGCGCCGCGCTTTTATCCGGACTGTCCGCCGCGTGGTCGGGTGCCGCACCGGGTGCCACGTCGGATGCCACGCCGGGTGCCGCACCGGACGTCACGCGCTTGTCCGCGATCAGGCGCGCGCGGCCACCGCCCATCGGAAACAGGGTCGCGATGCCCTCGCCGGACGCGAAGATATGGAATTCGTCGTCGGGCCATTCGGTGTCGGTGTGAAGATCGGCGAGCAGGAAGGTTTGCTCGAAAGTCTTGCCCGTGAACTCGATGTCCAAACCGTGGCGCACCGTGCTATGCGCGCCGTCCGCTCCGATCAGATAGGACGGGCGAATCAATTCTTCTGCGCCGTTCGGATGCCGCACGGCCGCCTCCAGCCCCGCCGATCCTTGCCGGAAACGCATCAATTCCACGCCGCGTTCAATGCTCACGCCGAACGACGCGAGGTGCTCCGTCATCAGGCGTTCGGTGACGGACTGATCGAGGAACAGCAGATACGGATACCGCGTTTGCAAGGGATCGAAGTCGAGCCGAGCTAGGCGCTGGCCATTCGAATAGAGATTCGCGACACGCGCCCGATGACCGAGTTCGAGAAACGGTTCAATCAGCCGGTGCTGCTCGAAGAGCTCAAGCGTACGTGCCTGAATGCCGATGGCGCGTGACCACGGCGAGGGTTCAGGGGCTTTGTCGATGAGACGCACCGGGATACCGGCACGCGACAAGGTCATCGCGGCGGCGAGGCCCGTTGGACCGGCACCGGCGATCAGAACCGGCGGCACGTCGAGGACTTTGTGTCGATTCGGCGTCTGCGCGAGCATGCGCTTCTCCCTCAAACTTCACAGTGCCAAGTATACGCCGGTCGCCTCGCGCGAACGACCGCTCACTCAATGCGTGTGCGCCTGAGGCTGCGGCTGTTCTGGCGAACGTTCGTGTAGCGCGCAGTGATGCTCCGTCGTGCCTCTTTCCACCTGCAGCGTGGCATGGGTCATCGCGTGATCGCGGCGCAAGGTTGCCACGATGCCGTCCACGAAAACATCGCCGGGATGGCCGTCCGGCATCACCAGATGCGCGGTCATTGCGTTCTCCGTGGTGGACAGTGCCCAGACGTGGAGATCGTGAACATCGGTGACGCCGTGCACCTCCGCCAGATATCGTTCGATACCCGGCTTGTCCACGCCCGGCGGGACCGCGTTCATCGCGAGGCGCATGGCGTCGCGGCCAAGACTCCACGTGCCCACCACGATCACGCCGACCACAACAATACTCATCATCGGATCGACCCAACTGGCACCGGTGAACAGGATCACGAGGCCGCTGACGGCGACCGCGGCGGAGATGCCGGCGTCGGCAGCCATGTGCAGGAAAGCGCCGCGCACGTTCAGGTCCTCCTTGCTGCCGCGCATGAAGAGCCATGCCGAGAACCCGTTCACGACCATGCCGATCGTCGCAACGATAAACACGTCGAGGCCCGCGACGGGCGCCGGATTGAGCAGGCGCTGCACGGCTTCGAGCACGATCGCGCCGCAGGCAAAGAGCAGCAGCGCGGCGTTGGCGAGCGAAGCGAGTATCGACGAGCTGCCCAGCCCGAACGTGTAGCGCTCGGACGGTTTGCGCGTGCCGAGCCAGACGGCTCCCCAGGCGAGCAGCAGGCCGAGGACATCGGAGAGATTGTGGCCGGCGTCGGCGAGCAGCGCGGTGGAATGGGCGAGGAAACCGTACACCGCTTGCACCACCACGATCAGCATGTTCAGCCCGACTGCGATCGCAAATGTGCGGCCCTGCCCCGCTTGCGGCGCGTGATGGTGATGGTGTCCGCCGGCACCGTGGTTATGGGCGTGACTCGGCTCATGCTTGTGATCGTGATCGTGATCATCCTCGTGGCTATGGTCATGCCCATGAGCATCCGAGTGCCCGTGCTGGTGCTTCGATTGAGGTGCCATTTATTCGTTATCCGGTCGGAAGTCGGTTTGCGGCTCGGCAACGTGTTCGAGCAATTCGGCCAACATGGCGCTGATGTGGTTATCGGCGGCGAGATAGAAAACCTGCTTGCCTTCACGCTCGGCGCGTACGATCCGCGCCGCCCGCAGCAAACGCAGGTGATGACTGACAAGCGAGGCCGACAATCCCAGCGATTCCGCTATTGCCCCCACCGCGCAGCGCCGGTCGACGCACGTCAGCACAATGCGCAAGCGCGTGGGATCGCCCAAGAGGCGGAACAGGTCGGCGAGCGGAACAACGCGCTCATCGGTTGCTACAAAGGGAGAAGACAAAATAGGTCAGCCAACAATTGAACAGGTGTTCATATGTTACAGACATGAATCCGAGGGCGTCAATGCAAAATTCCGCAAAATTCGGGATCGGCGGTGAACGTGTGTAAAAATGAGGCGTTTGCATTCGATTTTCCTCAATGGATACAGTTTTTGCGCGTGGCTTCGCGGCGCATCGCGATGGCCGCCTCACCGAAGCGGAACGCGACTATCAAGCCGCGCTTGCCGCAGAGCCCTCCCATGTCGACGCACTTCATCTGCTCGGCGTGCTGCGCCATCAACAGGGCCAGCACGCGGAAGCAGCCGAACTGGTGCGTCGCGCGGTGGACCTGCGCCCCGCCGATGCCGGTCTGCAGCTCAATCTTGGCAACGCGCTGAAGGCGCTGGGCCGGATTGACGACGCCATCGAGCGATTCCGCAACGCGCTGCATCTGGAACCCGGTTTTTCGCTCGCGCAGTACAACCTCGGCAATGCATACGCGGCGGCGGGCCGTCACGAAGACGCTGCCGATGCCTTCGAAAAAGCGCTGCGCCTGCAACCGCTGGACGCCGCGACCTGGAATAACTTCGGCAATGCGCTGCTCGGCATGCGTCGCTACGAAGAAGGCGCGAAGGCGTTCCACCGCGCGCTGCAGATCCGTCCCGGCCACGCGGGCGCGCACAACAATCTCGGCATGGCGCTCAATTCGCTTGGGGACACCCACGGCGCAATCGAGCAATTCCGCGCCGCCATTGCGGCCGAGCCGAATTATGTCGCGGCGCATTTCAACCTGGGCAATCTCCTCGATGCCGTCGGCCGTCCGCATGAAGCCGTGCCGGTGCTCCAGAAAGTGCTGCGTATGCAGCCGCAATTCGCGCCGGCGCACTTCGGCCTGGGCCACGCGCTCGCGGCTGTCGGCTCGCACGAAGCGGCGTTGCCACAATTCGAGCGTGCAGTCGGGCTCGATCCGAAATACGGCGTTGCGTGGCTGGGCCTCGGCAACGCGCATTTGGCGCTCGGTGCGCACAAACCCGCGTTGCGCTCGTTCGATCAAGCTTTGCGGCTCGATCCGGGCCTCGTCGCGGCGAATCTGAACCGGGCGCTGACGCTGCTGGCACTCGGCGACTACACGCGCGGCCTGCCCGCCTACGAATGGCGCCTGCGCGCGCCGGGCAGCATTACGCTGCCGTCGCTGCCGAGGTGGAACGGCGAGCCGCTGCCGCGCCGCACGCTGCAGATTCGCGCGGAACAAGGTTTCGGCGATACCTTGCAGTTCGTTCGCTTCGTACCTTTCGCGGCGAAGCTGGTCGGACAGATCGTGCTTGAAGTACAGCCGGAACTCGTCGCATTGCTGGAGCCGGCGGCTCACGCAGCCGGGGTCTTGCTGAAGAGCACGGCCAATGGCTCGGCCAAGAGCACGGCCAACGCAGCCCCGCTCGCTGACGCAGACGCTTTCTCGCCGTTGTTGAGCTTGCCCCTGGCGCTGGGTGTATCGAGCGCCGACAAAGTGCCCGCGCGCACCCCGTATCTCGTGGTGCCGGCGGCGTACAGGAAGAAGTGGCGCGGCTCGCTCGGCGGTCAGTCGAAACGCAAGCTGGGCATTGCATGGTCCGGCCGGATTCAGCCGGGCGAAACACGCTCGGCGCCGCTTGGCATGCTCGAACCGTTGTTCAGGCTGGAGGGCATCGACTGGATCGTCTTGCAGCCCACGTTGACCGACGAAGAGCGCGCGTTGCTGGACACTCATCCGCGCGCCCGCTTCATCCAGCGGCTGGAAGGCAAGCTCGAAGATTTCGCGGATACGGCTGCGATCGTGGATCGGCTGGACGGCGTGGTATCCGTCGATACCGCCGTCGCTCACCTGACCGGCGCGTTAGGAAAACCGTTATGGCTGATGCTGCCGTTCGCGGCTGACTGGCGCTGGGGTATCGATACCGCGACGACTCCGTGGTACCCGAAAGCACGCTTGTTCCGGCAACCGAAACCCGGCGCATGGGACGATGTGGTCGGACGCGTGGCTGGAGAAATAGGCGCGTCGTAAAAAAGCAATTACGTTGAGCACAAACAAAAATCCCCTCGCCGTGGCGAGGGGATTTTTAGTTTCAGCACTGGCAAATATCACGCCGTCTTGTATTGACTCCGCGCTTCCGTTGATCGATACAGCACGAGCGTCGCGATCAATCCGCAGACCGCGGCAACGGCCATCCATGCGCCCGGCGCCGCCTTGTTGCCGGTCGCGTGGATCAGGTACGTGGAGATGGCAGGCGTAAAGCCGCCGATAGTCGTCGCCAGGCTGTACGCCAGCGAAAAACCCGTGGTACGCACTTCGACCGGCATGACTTCTGTGAGCGCCACGACCATCGCGCCGTTATAGCTGCCGTACAGGAACGAGAGCCACATCTCCACGCCGAGCAAGCGCAGGAACGATGGATCGGCGACCAGCCACTGCACAGCCGGATACGACGTGAGAATGGTGAGGATCGTGAAGAACAGCAGTACCGGCCGGCGTCCGATGCGGTCGGATATCGCGCCGGAAAGTGGCAGCCACACGAGATTCGATAATCCGATGAACACCGTCACCACCAGCGCATCGATGGAAGAAAGCTTGAGCACTTCCTTGCCGAAGGTCGGCGTGTAGGCGGTGATCATGTAGAACGACACGGTGGTCATGATGACCATGCCCATGCCGGCAAGCACGATGCCCCAGTTCGAGAGCATCGACTTCATGATCTCGCCCATCTCCGGACGATGTTTGCGCGCGAGGAATTCTTCAGTTTCCTGCAACGAACGGCGAATGATGAACAGGAACGGCACGATCAGGCAGCCGATGATGAACGGCACACGCCATCCCCACGAAGTCATCTGGTCAGGCGGCAAAAGCCGGCTCATGCCCACACCGATCAACGCAGCGAACACCACGGCCACTTGCTGGCTACCGGACTGCCACGAGCAATAGAAGCCCTTGTTGCCCTTGGTCGCGATTTCGGAGAGATACACCGACACGCCACCGAGTTCCACGCCCGCCGAGAAGCCTTGCAGCAGACGCCCGAGCAGAACGATGATCGGCGCTGCTATGCCGATAGTCGCGTACCCCGGAATCACCGCGACCAGCAAGGTGCCGACGGCCATCATGGCCAGCGTAAGGATCAGGCCTTTGCGCCGTCCGTGATGATCGATATACGCGCCGAGCACGATAGCGCCGATCGGCCGCATCAGGAAGCCGGCCCCGAATACGGACAACGCCAGCATCAGCGACGCGAATTCGTCACCGCTCGGGAAGTAGGTCTTGGCAATGGCCGAGGCGTAATAGCCGTAGACCATGAAGTCGTACATTTCGAGGAAATTGCCGCTGACAACGCGGAACACTGACTTCGCCTTCGACTCGTTCGCAGGCGTTGCATGTGACGGGCTGGACATGGCTATCTCTAAAAACAGTGGCCAGATTCCGCAGCTGATGCGTCGTGAATCGACCGGATGTTGACGACGACCCGATAGCACTGCACCGGATGCCTGTGTAAGCTTCGCCGTGCTCAAACCGGCGAAAAATGCTCAAAACGATGCGAAAGCGCGCCCGATAACCGCACATAAGGGTTAACCTTGGCGACACTAAAACCATGCACGACGCCAATGTTACAGCGGGAAAGTGAAATCCGCCTATTCGGAACATCGCTCATATGTGTGTAAAACCATCTTAAAATTAGATTACATATGTCTATCTATAAGCCTACATTTTCGGATCCGTCATGGCCTTTCATGCTGCGGCAGGCAACGTCGACCGATGCACAACTCATCGCCGGCATGCACGCGCAAAGTTGGGCGTCGGCGTATCGCGGAATTCTGCCGGACGATTTTCTCGATCGCGAGATGTCGGCCGAACGCGAAACGCACTGGCAGACACGATTCGAAGAACTGGCTGCGGGCGCGGGCGAGGTATTGATCGCTATACAAGATGATCGGCCGATCGGTTTCATTTGCCTGGTTGCACCCGATGAAAACGGCAGCGTGCTCGTGGACAATCTGCACGCGCTACCGGGAGCCAAAGGCAGCGGGTTGGGCACCGCAATGCTCACCGTCGCCGCGCAATGGGCACGCGAGCGTGGCGCGACCAGCCTGCATTTGTCGGTACTCGAGCCGAACGTTGCGGCTATTGGTTTCTATGAGTCTCGCGGATGGAAACTGGCTGGCCGCGAAGACGACACAATGGGCGGCATTGATATCATCGCGCTGCGTTATGTCCTGCCGATCGGCTGATGCCTTGGCGTTTCTTTTGCCTTCGCGGATGGGGCGTTGTAATCTCATTCAACGCCTGTACGCCGACTGCAAAAACGTGTCTCCGGGGGAGTCAGGCGTCGTGCGCTGAAACGTCCGTCGCGTCCGTGTCGAATCAGCGAATTTTTTTCACTCCGAACACCCCTTATTCAAGGAACTAAGAAGGTTCTGAGCGACGCCCAAGCTGGCGCTGGGTATCATCGAGGGCTGTTCTGTGGCGGGTCCGGGAAAGGTGAACTATTCAACACCTTTGCGGCAACAACCGGGCGACGTCCACACGGCTGCCCCGCTTGTTCGTTCGATGAGCAGTCCTGACGCCCGCTTTCGGAAATGAGAAAAAGATGAATGCTCCTCTGGTCGTTGTACAAGGCGATCTGCTTCTGCCGACGCTGTTCCCGCTTGCCAGTATGCCCAACGCCGTTTATGGCGAAGAGTGGACGTTAACCGGCACGCGTCCGGTCCTGACTGAATATGAAATACCGTTCTACGCGGCTCGTTTCCTCACGGCCTATATCAGCGCGCTTTCGCTTCGCAACGATCGTTTCCCGTATACGCCTGCCAGTCTCTGGGGCAAGTTCAAACGCAACGACGAAGTCAATCACGCGGAGCAAGGCGTTGGTGTTCCGCCGGTTCCCGTCAATGCAGCACCGCCAGCCGCCGAGCCGGCGCCCTTCGCGTTCGAGCCATTCACCGCGCCTGACGACCGGCATGTGAAAGCACCGGCAGCTAATCACGATCATCGCAAGCAGCTTGCTGGCGGAGCGATTGCGCTGGCATGCGCTGCGTTTATTGCGTGGGCATTATTCGGTACGAAAATCGGCCATCAGGATGCCGAAACGCAAAAGCCCAAGGTCGTGTTGAGCGCTATCCCAGCGATCAAGCCGACATCTGATTCCGATTCTGAAACGGTTCATGCATCCGGTGCGTCAAGCGCAACGGTGACGGTTGCTACGGCTTCGGCTACTGCTACGGCTTCGACTTCGAATGGCGCTTCAACTTCGGCGGTTGCTACGACTTCGACTGGCGCCTCGGCTGTAGCTTCCGCGACAGCCAAGACTGCTGCTTCGGCTGGAGCTTCTGCCGCTCACTCTGCAGCCGCTGCGATTGCCGCTTTGCCTGCGGTGCAAAAAGCTGTCGATCTAAGTATCGGCAACGGCAACAGCAAGCCGCCGGTGAGCACGGCCACGAGTATGAGCGCCATCGCTAGTAATAGCCGCGCCGCCGCACCGAATACCGTGTCGGAACGCGCAACCAAAGCGCGGCCAGTTGCGCAATCTCTGGAACGCCATGGCGCGAAAGCCAAGGCGAAGAGCAAGCGCGATGCGCATCGGTACGAGGTGATGCATCGGCGGCATGGTCATGGATATCAGGGCGAGCCGGTTTATCGCAGCACCGGGCATGAAGCTCCCCTCACGTCGCCGGGCCGCCGTACGCTCACGCGCAATGACTCGCGCTCAAACACGGCAAGCTCATCGCTTAGCGTCACCGATATGTACAACATGCTCGCGCACTCCGCCGTACTCGATGACAACAGCGGCTCAGCCCGCCAGCCAGTTCGCGTAGCGCCCAGAGCAGCGGCGGCTTTGCCTTCCCCCCGCTCCAGCGATGCACCCAGCTGGAATTCCGACTTGAGCCAACGTCGCGTCACTGACACGCCCACGCAATTTTCCAAGTGACCGGCAGCTCTCATGGCGACATCGTGCAGCGCGTTTTCACCCCGCGCGCGGCACGATGCATCGTTATTCGGTAGCCGAAACTTACTTAATCTTGAAGCCTCGCCCTATGAAGCACGCCTCCCTCTCCACCCTTCTGAACGCGCTGTTCGTTGCTGTGATCGCGCTTGGCTCATCCGTCGCGACGGCTTATCAGCCAGTTGGCACGCTGCTCTCGACAACAGGCCTCGCCGATCCCATCCGGCAACCTACCGCTAACGGTTCCATGGATGATTTTCAGGACGGCTCCGACGCTGCGTCGAACGCCCAGACACCGGGCAATGTGTCGGAACTCATGCAGATGGTCCAGGCCCATAAGGTGACTGAATTACGTGTCACGTATAACGGCAACTATGGCGCGGCGCTGTTTTTCTATCCGCAAGACATGGTGTATTACGTCGCGCTGTTCCAGGACAAGAATTTCTGGCGCGTGGTGAAATCACAGGACGACGCCCGAGCCGAAACGGTGTACGCGCA
>Ga0302178_10002709_pt1 | contig 13821 bp, 21 predicted proteins | sample I_Palsa_E1_3_FD_198790 | JGI IMG/M metagenome (GOLD analysis project Ga0302178, IMG submission 198790) | Peat permafrost microbial communities from Stordalen Mire near Abisko, Sweden - I_Palsa_E1_3 | ecosystem: Environmental > Terrestrial > Soil > Palsa > Peat permafrost | place: Sweden... | reverse complement strand
GCTGAATCAAACAGCACGACCTCAAACCCTGCTCACCAGGAGAAAAAGGCTGCATAAATTTTATCCGTCGAGGCGACAACTAGCTTGAAATCTTCCGAGTTCAGTAACGCCGAATCGGCGCTCACGACATCCTCGCCGAGTTCCTGGATCAACATCCGTTTCAAGTTTGAAATGTCCATCGCTTTGATTGTCAAGTTCGTTCTCCGTATCTCGTACCAATTCGCCGAGCTTTGATGTGCTGCTCGGCATTACCCTGTGGACCGATTGCGACAAGCTTCGCTACTGACGGTGCGAATTCATCGCCCGCGCGTCAGGTGCAGAGCGTATCGGTGGGATGGGTGACGATCTGTCGCAGTTCCGGCACGGTAGCAGGAAGGGCCTCCAGATCCGGCCGCGGGCGCCGCAAAACCTCCTCATCGTTAAACATCGCTTCAAGCGCCGCTGCGATTGCAAGTAATTCCTTATCACCTCGAAACTTTCCGATGATCTGCAAGCCGAATGGCATACCCTGATAATCGGTGCCACAGGGCAAGGTGATGGTCGGATTGGTCGCCAAGGTGACGACGTACGTCAAGGCTATCCACCGATAATAGTTCTCGAGCGTCTGGTTGCCGATGCGATCAACATAAGCCTGCGTCCAGGGGAACGCCGATACGGGGACGACGGGCGAAATCACAATGTCGTAATGCCGGAGGACCTTCTGGAAGGTGTGGAATATGTTCGTTTGTGCCGATTGCGCCCATGCGATCTCTTGCAGACTGATCTGCGCTTTTTTATTGTCGGGTTAAACCGCCGTTAAATGTCGGTCCTTAATCAGGATTTTTTTATCACTATCCTTTTCTCGGACCGCAATGGCACACACCCGCTTTAAACAGGTGTCCGTATTTCGTGATTGATTTTTTTAATTAGCGAACGAGACTATCTCGAAGGGCCAGGCCCGAGTCGGTCGCACGCCAACAGCGGTCAGCGTCCACCGAAGCTAGGCCTGCACGCTGCAGCGAAACCATTGTGTCCACGTTGCATACGCGCGAACCATTCACCAGCAGAGTAGAACCAGCACCCGGCTTCGCCACCCAACCGAGGGCAAGCCACTTCATGACTCTAAGTTGCGCCGCCGTTAGCTTATGATCCATCGCTTTTTCCCTTTGCGCTGGCTAAGCCGGCTTATTCGATTGCAATGGCAAATAGTAAGTCTGCCAACTCTGCTTGATCTACAACCCCTTCGGCAACTGCAACCATAATGTCTTCGAGTACGTCAGACCGAGGAACGTCATAACCTTGAAGTCCCAGATACATCAGGGCAGTAACCAGCGCGGTGCGCTTATTCGCGTCGTTGAAAACGTGTCCGCGTGCGAGCGCAACGGCATACATTGCGGCGATTTCAAACACGTCGTCGAGACCCTCATAGGCCATCCGACTTTCGACTCGCGCCAAAGCGCCTTCTAACGGACCCATGCCATGATCACCATGCAAGCCAGGTTCGTCGCGAAGAATCAGGTCGTGAATGTCCATCACCCGACGCGCGTCAATTGGCGCTCTGGTGGTCATCGTTTCGCCAATGCCTTGATGACCTTCTCATGCGTGGCGATAACGCGCTTCGCAGCGTTAATCACCACTCGCGATCCTTCTTCGCCGGTCAATTTCATTTCAACGGGCCGCACAGGTGCCGACCGGACCTTCAGCTTCACACCAAAATTATTTTTCATCAGGCAACTCCATTGAAGAACTGACAATGATTATATATCCCCTGTGGGGACGATCAATCACTCTCTGTCTTCCACAGCAAAATTTCAGAAACGTATGCTTTACCCATGTCAGGCATAGGCCGAGCATCCGGTGATTCGTCTGGCAGGAGCCACTTATCAAGCGTCCGAACAGGGACGCAGATCCGCGCCGCGAATTCAGTCCGCGTCATTTTCAATGATGACATAGCCTCGCGCAGAAGCTCTTGTTGAGCCTTAGGCTTCTTTCGTGCAGTATGGACAATGGGTGGCTCGACTCGTTTCACAGCCATCAAATCCCCCCCGCCACCAATGCACTGAATTTCATGAGATCGCTATCAATCAACTGTTTCGTCAAGGTTAGCGTGGTGTATCCGAGCTGCTCATTTATGAGCAGCAAACCATAACCTTTACGATATAAACGTACTGCAAAAGTCCCACAACCTGATAAGGCGTTAGCGCCATCGACTCCGGCCTGTCCATGCGGCTTGCGATACTGCTGGCTCAGGCTGTCAAAATCTTCAACTACTGGCGCTTTTAGCATATATCCCCGATTTAGATCTTATTCGGAGATGATAAGTCGATTTCAATGAAACATGAAGCCGCACACTCTGCCACACCGGGCAATCTCTGGAAAAATAAAAGCCGAGGAGGGCGGTGTCGCATCCGAGGCCTAACAAATGCAAACGCCGTCGAATCTCGGGGACACGACGACGCTGGCGGGGATAGTTCCAAACAACCGCCTTAATCGCCTCCTACTTGCTCCCCGTCCAGAGCAACCCCGGTCACGCTGGCGTTTTTTTTAAATCTCGGGCAGCACCTCGCGCGTCGGAAACGCAATCGAGCTGTCCTCCCGATTTTCAAAGATGTCAGGCGCATACCGCTTTTTTAAAAGGGCATAGCTCGCTCACCAACCCACGCGAATCGCGCCGAATTGGCGCCTACTGGTGCGCCGAATCGGCGTTACGCCACGCGGGCTCACCGCCGGGGATTCCAAAGGGCACTCCCTTTGGGCACGATATGTAGGATGAACGCGTAGCGTTTGTCATACATATCCATCGTGCCTCTCAACACCCGCAATTTGCGCACGCAGATACAGATAAGATACAACAAAGAACAAAATAGATACACGATAGGACAGTGGAGGACAAAATGAATACAAATACGATACAAGGAAGATACAATTAGGATACAAAAATGACAGATTACGGGCAGGTAGCGACACATGGACAAGAAAGCTGTCAGCGAGCGCTTCGCCGCGCTAGCAGTAACCGAACAACGTCCGCTCATCGCTCGATTCCGCGATGTTTTCGATGCCGTGCAGAACGCCATTGACGCCGGGGTCAGTCGAATCAAAGCCCGTGATGAACTCGCGCGCCTCGGCCTCGATCTCACGCAAAACACCTTCAATACCTTTCTCACGCGCATCAGAAAAGAACGCGACGAAAAAGCAAAGGCGTCATCGTCAAATGAAAAGCCTGCTGCCGCAAAACTGGCCAGTAACGCCCAGCCGGAAGAATCCGCTCAGGAAATAGAAACGCCGACACCCGTTTTGCAGAAAACGGCGGTAACGAAAAATGCGCGAGATTTAATACTGCCGGATGACTGGCTAACCGCCGAATTAACACCGGCACAATCACGGTCGCTATCCTCAGAACAAAAGCAGCTGCGCCGAAAAGCCCGTGACAGGCTTTTTCATCCGACGCCTTACGACAAGTTCAACACTTAATCGGAGCTGTAAAAGTACATTTGCAATTGCACTAAGCCGCACGTACCTCATTGAGTAATTCTGGATGCCGATACAGCACCTTCAGCAGCTTCACTAATGCGACGGGTGGTTTGGTCTTCCCAGTCTCATAGCGAGAAAACGCATTGGTGCCGCCGCCGAAAATCACGGCAGCTTCGCGCTGATCCAGATTCAATTTCTTGCGCACGCTTAGGATGAACGCCGGATCGGTCAACTCGGAATTCACCTTCTTGTTAAATTCAAGCATCAGCGCCATCGTGCGCCGTGATTCCGCTGCATCGAGAATAGACTCATCGCACGCAAGGCAAAAATCACCGGTCACGTGCTCAAGGGTAAACGCCTGTCCCTTATAGATGTACGGTACATCGCGTGTCTCATGCACCAGTTTTGCCGCACCACAAGACGGACATTTCATGCTCACAACTCCTTAAACGATATGATCAGCACATCGTCAATGACGGTCAGCTTAAGGTACACCGGACCGGCGCTCGTTACGGGCCGGTACACGTCTTGCCACACCTTGTGATCATCGTATGTCGTCATGCTTTTAAAAAAATCAGCGGGGGTCAGTGCCCTGACGACCCCAATCATCCCGTCGAAATCAAAACCTAAAGCTGTCGCGCCTTCTCGCGCTACCTTGGTCGTACGAATCTGATCAGCCTCAGCGAGTTTCTTAACTACTGACAGCTTGCAATGAGGCGTCTTCTTTTCCATAACACATATTAACCTAATAGGCTATTTTTGGCAAGTAGGTTAATATGGCGTGTTGGTTAATATGGCGCGCAAAAAATGCACCAGAAATGCCACCAGATGCGCTCTGTCCGTATCCTCCCATTGTCGTCAATCACTGTTCCCACCGTTCATCGCTTTGGATCCCACATATAGCCAGCTTTTGTCAACCGGGTAACCCAGGCACCACGTTTTCCGTGTTGTGACATCTGCCGTTTCGTTATCGCTATTTGCACCAGAACCGTTGTCGATCAGGTATTTCATCGTGCTCACCTACACGGCCTGGGCCGTGCTCTGCGACATGGTTGGGTTGGGGCGAATCTGGCAAAGCCGAGACACTGCAGGAAATTATGCGAGTGAATTGCCGTTGACGGAGCACACCATCAATGCGGCGATGACTTGGTGGGGCGCGCTGACCAAATCAGAGCGTGCTGGCTGGCTCGAAAAAGCCGAAATTGACAAAACACCCACAAGGGCCTGGGTTGCTTATCAGCAAGCCGCGCGATCCGTGCCACACGTCGATTGATGGCCAGAAAAAATTTTGAGGAAATGGATATCGCGAAGAGTCATCCGTCGCGACAAGTTAGCTACCAGGATGTTGCCTTCACGTCACCATTCCTAGCAGTCCCCACCAGTCCTGGGCCTCATGAAGCACTCGCACAATCGACACGCCGTCAGGGCGCGGCATATAAAAAATGAGGACATTCTCAAACTCATCAACCGACCATTTGCGCATGCCTGACAACTTCGGGTGACTGAGCGCCAGAAGTGACCCGATCGTCGGTTGCTACGACAAATCCACGAAGCTCTTTTCGGCGTTGGTGAAAAACCGCTCTGCGATTTCCAGACTAGCATTTTCGGCGAGATACACATAGCGGTCGATTAGATCGAGCCGGGCAGCACCCCGGACATAGACCGTCGCCATCAACGTTGTTTCTTGTTGGCCACCACCTTCGCCAAAGCCGAAGCGCGAAGATCGCTCCAGTCCTCTCGGCTCAACCCAGTCTCAGCACTATTCAGCCCATCAAGCAATAAGGTTTCAAGCCGCTCCTCGGCCTTGCGTTTTTCGTCTGCGCGAATTAATTCGCGCACGTATTCGCTGACACTGCTATAGCGGCCTTCGGTAATTTGCCCATCCACGAATTGCTTAAGCGGATCGGGCAGCGAAATATTCATGCTTTGCATGGCATCACCTCCTTCTGAGGCAACCTTACCAGAAATGGCAATAAATGCCATTAAGGTGGGGTAATATGCTTCGCTTCGCGCAAAATGTCACCAGATGCGCTCCACCCGCATTCTGACGATTGTGGTCAATCACCGTCCGCCGCTCATCGCTTTGGCTCCCACATATAGCCAGCTTTTGTCAGTCGGGTAACCCAGGCACCACGTTTTCCGTGCTGCGCCATCTGCCGTACAAGCCGGCGTCGAAATTCCACTTCGCGTTTGGCGTTTGCATACGCTTCGGCAAGATCCTGCAGCGCTTGGAATGCCTGGTTGTAGGCCGATCCTGATCCGCGCTGAAGCTTTGAATCGATGGCGGACCAAGCGCTGTCTTCGTTTTCAAGAAGCGAGGTGAGGTAGCGGGCACGCTCCGCCTTACGCCGCACCTCAGCAGCATCGCGCGCCTCCCGCTCCCGTTGTTCACGCATGTCACGGTGAAAACTGACCCGCGCCGTAATTTCGGCCACACATCGACGTTCGGGAAGTGCGGCGCGATTGGGCTCCCGCGCCTGTTCCCATTTCAAGAACCCGCGTCGCAGGGCTCGCTCAGCTTCCTGGCCGCGTCCTTCAAGCAGCATGCGCAGTGCAGCCTGCATCTCACCCTCGGTCAATTCGAGTAGCCAAGCATCGAACAGATCGCTATCGTTGGACTCGGTGACCAGTGAAGCGCTCGGCTCTGCTGCGGCGGCGAGCCAGTCTGGATCGAGCATCAGGAATTCAGCCAGGGCATCCTGCGCAGGCGTCGGTGTTTTTAGTCCGTCCGGTAATGGCGGCTCAAGATCGTCGTCCTGTAACTCGCCATGGCTCAGTCGGGCTAACCAGCCGAGATAAAGCGGGCGCGTGTCGCCTCTTAGCAGCTCGTCGCGTATGGGCAGCAGCTGTGCCATCCATCCTGCGCCATCGGCCTGTTCCGAGAAGCGCGCGTGTTCTCCCGAGTCGTCATTGAAGCACCAGTCAAGAAGGCAATAGGTATCGGTATCAATCGCATCAAATGACTTTTCAAAGCGCGAACTATTCGCATGCTCCCTACCACCTGTGTAGTCGCGCAGTGATCTCGCATCGCATATTTCCCTCGGCAGTCGCAAAAGAAGGCGGCAACTACCCCAGTCGGCGGAGTAGAGGTGGGCATCGAAATAACGCTCCACCCAGTCGAGCGGATCGCCTTTGAGGTTGCCCCAGTGGTATTCATTGACGAAGCTGGAAGCGGTAATCATCGCGCGCGTGGAGCGGCTTCGCAACTCGGCCTGCTGGTGCGCGGTCAGTGGTCGGTCGATTGCTACAAATTCGTAATATTGGTATTCGCTCACATTTCACTCGTCATTCTCGGCGTCTGCATTTTCGGTTCGGCACATTGTCGTTTGCAAAATACATGCCGGCCACGATCCCAACACTCGCTACAACAGTCGATCGGTCGGGGTTGCACTTCCTATCCTATAACCCATTGCCCGATAACCGGCCTGGCGCCGGTCCCACATCCGCAGTAGGCCCGAATGTCCGGTGTCGACGAAATCAATAATACGCACATCGGTTTTAGTTGCATGCTCGCGGTGCAGCCGTCCTGCATATTGCTGAAGGGTACCTTTCCATGAGATGGGCATCGCAAGAACAAGCGTATCGAGCGGCGGGTGATCGAAGCCTTCGCCGACCAGCTTGCCGGTTGCCAGAATCACTCGCGCAGCATCTGCCGGCAACGCTTCGAGTTCGGCGATTGTCAGGCTCCGTTGCTTCTTCGACATGCGCCCATGCAGCGTGAAAATCCGTGGCACTCTTCCGTTCAGTGCATCTTCGATGGCCGTGACGTGTTCGGTGCGCTCGGTTAGAACAAGAATTTTGCGTCCGCTGGAAAAAGCATTGACCACTTCATTTCCGATGACCGCGGTACGATGCAGATCGGTAGCGACGTGCCGGAATACATCCTGGATACCCGCTTCGGCGGGCAGATCAATCTTTGTGGACTGGATCCGGGGAATAACCTCGAGGTCGTGCGGCGCCGTATCCGGTCGTGAGGCGGTATGGCGGATCGGCCCGCACTGCATGAATATGATCGGATGCTGACCATCCCGCCGGATTGGCGTTGCCGTGAGGCCGAGCACATACTTTGCTTTTGCCCGCTTCAACAATGCCTCGAACGAAACGGCAGACAGATGGTGGCATTCGTCCACGATCACATGCCCGTACTGTTCAATCAACTCGCTTGTTTCACCTTGGCGCGACAGCGACTGCATGACGGCAATGTCGATTTGCCCGCTCGGTTTTGCTTTGCCACCGCCGATAGTGCCGACGACGCCTTTGCCGACACCCAGAAAGGCCTGCAGTCGCTCCTGCCACTGCCTGAGCAGTTCCGTTCGATGTACCAGGACAAGCGTGTTCACCCCGCGTCGGGCGATCAGCGCTGCCGCAGTCACGGTCTTGCCGAAGGCAGTGGGAGCACAGAGCACCCCGGTGTCATGTCGAAGCATCGCCGCTACGGCACCTTCTTGGTCGGCGCGCAATATCCCCGAGAAGGCAACATCAAGTGGTTTGCCCGAAAACCGCTCGTCACGAAACTCGCAGCGAATCTTGTTGCTGCGAAGCAGCTCAAGAGCGGCGTCGAGACATCCCCGGGGTAATGCGACGTGCTGCGGGTAGTTCTCAGCACAACCGATGATGCGCGGTTTATCCCAAACCGGAAAACGCATGGCCTGCGCCTTGAAAAATTCGGGGTTGGGGAATGCCGCCAGGCGAATTAGCCGGTTCAGCAGAGGTTGGGGAAGGTGCGCCTTCTCGAAATAGACGAGATTGGCTACGGTAACGCAGAGCGACGCCGGCATCGGACCGGGTAGTATACCTAGCGGATTCTTGCGCACTTTCCACGGTTCTTGCTGGTCCTCCTCGGCCATGAAGATAACGTCGAGCGGGTGTGTACCGCCGGTGGCACTCATAATGGTTTGTTCGATCGCGTTGGCCATCATCGGCTGGACCGAGGCCAGATAGGCCCATTGATCGGCATAGGGCCGGAAAATTTCGTCGACAAAAATGCTGTAACCCTGCTCGCGCGGCATCTTTTGCAAAGGGAGCGCGATCAGGTTGCCGAAACCGCCTTTGGGTGTCATATCCTGGTTTGGGAACAGGCGGTCGTAGGATGCGAGTCGAAGCTGCCGCGTCCGCGCACACGTATGGCTGATGAGTGCGGTGCCTAGTCGGCGCGCATCGCGAGCAGGGACAGCAGACTGGAAGAAAATCCAGATGTGGGCGCCATTGCCTGAGCGAGAAATCTCAAGCGCGGCGGGCACGTTCAGCTCATTGCATGAAGACCTGAAGGCCTGCGCATCTTCCCGCCAGTCAGCCTCATCGAAATCGACCGCAAGAAAATGGCAGGTATCGTCAGCCTGTAATGGATAAACTCCGATCGTATGCCTGCCGGCAAGATGGTCATAGACGATCTGATCGGACAGCGGTATCAAAAGCCGGTTACCGCAATCCGAGCACTTGATTCGAGGTTTGTCACAAACCCCGGGTCTCCACTCGTTGGCACACGCCGGTGAGTAGCCGGATTTGCCCGCTTTGCTTTCCCAGCGGATCGGATACGCATCGATACGACCTCGAAACAGGCGGCGAAAGAGCGCGATTTTCTCTTCGGTACTCAAGCGGGAAGGTTCAATTTGTATCGTGTCTACTGACACGGATAGCGGCGGCCGTGCGTCGATCTTGTGCGACTCGAGCAAAGCCAGAAGTCGGGCATTCTCGGCGCGTAACCATTCCAGTTCGTTGTTGCCAGATGTCATGAAAGTGTCGCAAGCGGAGTGCCAAAAGCGGCGGATCCGGTTACGTCCTCTCCGCACGCATCGAGACAGCATCTGCCGTAGAAATTTGGAGGCCAAGAAACTCAGCTTCCGCCAACTCTGCCCACTCCTGCGTGAAAGGCAGATAGAGCCGGATAACCCAGGAGCGGCCATCAGCCCGCCCATTCTGCCGCGCGGCATATGGATGCAGGATCTCGCCGTCGGCACGCACGCGATCGAACTGCAATAAGCGCTTGCGCGGGTACAGATTGTCGCCCCGCTTCTCGCCCATCATCCGGCTCACCACCTCGTGCGGAAAGCCGGGATGGCCCGACGTGTCTGCTTCCGCAATGCTGGCCAAGATCGCGTCTTCCTCGGTCAGATGTGCGTCTTCCAACTCGGCCTCATCGAGTACCACTTCATCGACCATGTATGGCGGACCTACATACCAAACAGGATCGTTTTCGACAAGCCGAATCGCCGTCACCGTGCGCGTGCCAACGTCTGTGCAGCGCCACCAGAACGGACCGCACGTGAATTCAATACCGATGTGAAAGTCAGAAGGTTTCATGGACATCTTTTAAGCGGTTCTCGTGTGCAAAATCAGATACAAGTTGGACGAATCAAATCTGATCAGCGTCGGCGACGATCGCCATTCATGCAAATCTATAATCAATTCAATTAAAGCTTGCTATCCGTCTCACCAGAATCCAGGCGATCCACAGACAAATCGCGCAGATAGTCGCGCAGCTGAATAGCCACATTACGCTTCACCGGACCGTAACGAGGTATCAGTCGATCCGCAGACACTAAATATTCACGCGCACGATATAGCAGCAATTGATACTCGTCCCACCAATGATTTGCCGCAACACGATCCTCCGACATCACGCCGCCCCCGTTGCCACGCCGCGCATCGGCCCATTCTTCCCGCAGCCAGTCACGCTCCTGCACCAGTTCATCGTAGCGATCGACAACAGCTGGAACATTTTTCGTCACGGTAACATTAATTTCGGCCGCTTTCTTACGCGCGCGAAATGCTGCTTGACGTTGTGCATTGGACAATGCATCAGGTTTGCGAGGACGTCCTCGGCCGCGATTTTTCGTTACTAAGGGTAAAGATAACGTTTTATTATCTTCTGGCGGAATCACCATCGGCTCCTAATTACTAACTCATCACTCAATTATTTGTTACTGTAACAAATAATAAGGCGGGCGGCGCCGGGAAACTTTTTACAGGTAACAACCCGGATCTAAATCGGCGCCTACAGCAACTGGGAATCCAGGCTGTTCCGCCATCTCGGTAGGGGAGCGACGGCTGATCAGGACGAGTCAGCGGCCAAAAAGCGTTACGCGTAGGGTACTTGGGCCAATGACAAGAACGTTATCCACAGGGTTTTCAACACAAACGGTGGATAACTCGTCGTGCCGGTGACATCTGCCAAAGGCCGAGATTTAAGGGTAGCGGGGCGGAAAATCTCGTCCAGTCACAGATCCTCCGTCGGTTTACTTGATTAACCTCAAACCAGCAGACTTGGCGGCCTTGGTGTCAAAAGTCGCGGTGTATTCGCAATGAGCATCGTGGCAAATGCGCTCAATGAGGCAGTCGGGAAAGTCCGCCTTCGAGGCAATGAACACGCGAAGAGCTTTCCAAACTGTCTCGGCGGCTTCAACGTTCAGCTCTTTCGTTCGAAGAAAACCCTCAACCACTTTGGCAATCTGAGCACGATCTGCTGCGTACAGACTGGAGAGAACCCAAACGACCTCCACAAGGGCGACTTGCGTCACATAACCAGGTTCGTCGACCGTCAGAGACTCAATCAGCGAACTCGCCTTCGGCGACTGTACGGCGTCATCCTGGGCGATGTAGCGGACCAGTACGTTTGTATCAAGACCGATCATTACGCCCCGGCTCCCCGCGCAGCAATAGCGACATTCATATCTTCAATAGACACAGACTTGAGCGGCTTACCGACAAGTCCCTTGAGAGATTCCACCGATTTAGTCGCCGGCACTAACTCGTAGCGCCCGCTGGTGTCGTTGAAGACAAATTCAATCCTGTCGCCGGCTCCCAATCCCAAGTCGCTCCGAACCGCCACAGGGATCGTTACCTGGCCTTTCGATGTCATTGTTGCGGATGCCATAAACCCCCCTTAATTTCATATTCCTTACTTTAAGGTAAGGACATGGATGAATCAAGCACAATCGATTCAATTAAAGCTTGCCATCCGCCTCACCAGAAGCGAACCGATCCACAGATAAATCGCGCGGATAACTTCATCTACTTTTTGGATGTCGATAAGCAACAACCTGTCTTAGGCAACCGAGCTCGACACACTCAAGCTTGCGGTCATTGTGAATTTTATAGATAATAGATAAAAATCACAGTTGAGAACATGTCATGGTCGGAACCTCTAGCATCAAACTTACCGGCGACGATCTTACCGTCGACCAGATTGTGGAAATCGCTCGGCACGGAGCTGTCGTCAGTTTGGGCGAAGCGGCGCGTGAGAACCTCATTTCGACCCGACAGTTTATAAACGACCACTGGCTGGTGGACGACGCACCACTCATGTACGCCTTTAACACCGGCGTGGGGGCCCTGAAAAACCAAAGGATCGGCGCGCGCGACATTGCCAGATTTCAGAAGAATTTGATTCACTCTCACTCAGCTAGCACCGGCGAGCCCATGCCGCAGGAAGTCGTCCGCGCAATGATGGCGATCAGGGTCAACACTTTTGCCCGTAATCATTCGGGCATCCGCATCGAAGTCGTTGATCGACTCATCTCGATGTTGAATCAGGGAATTACACCCGTTATCGCCGCAAAGGGAAGTGTCGGAGCTAGCGGAGACCTTGCCCCGTTAGCCATGATGAGCGGCGCACTGCTTGGCCTTGACCAGTCGAAAGTTATCTTTCAGGGGCGCGTTACCAGTGCTAAAGCCGCGTTTGAGCAAGCAGGGTTGGCGCCGACCTTCGATGTAGAAGCCAAAGATGCTACCGCTCTCATCAACGGCTCGACTGCTTCGCTTGCCTACGCAGTCATCGCGGCGTTTGACGCGCGTCGGCTCTTATCCAGCGCGACAATTTCCCTGGTGCTGTCACTCGAGGCGATCAAAGCGGAACGTGCATGCTTTGAAGACCGCGTTATGTTGGCGCGGCCGCACCCGGGACAGCGTCGAGTCGCGCTAGCGATCAGACGTCTCCTGGAAGGCACAGCGCGATGCACCAACGAGGCGCGAGCATTTTTAGCGCCAGATTCTGAACAACAGGGCACGACATCGTCCGCAGCGGCACAACCGCGCATACAGGACGTTTATTCGTTCCGTTGCGCGCCGCAAGTTTATGGGCCTGTGCTTGATGCGCTCGACTATATCGAAGGGATACTTGTCACCGAGATGAACAGCGCGACGGACAACCCGCTGATCTTCGCCTCCGACGAAGGTTATGACATTGTGTCCTGTGGTCATTTCCACGGCCAATATGTTGCGCAGACAATGGATCTTTTGGCCTTGGTGGTGACTGACTTGAGTGCCATCTGCGACCGTCGAAACAATCTGCTAATCGATCCCGCTTATAATTTCGGGCTGCCCCGAAATTTGATCGCGACCGAGCCAGGCATAAACACCGGCTTCGCCGTCGTCCAAAGTATGGGAACAGGGCTTGTGCTGGAAAACATGGGGCTTTGTAGCCCTGCGAGTGTGACAAGCCTGCCGGCTAAAGGAAATCAAGAAGACCATATTAGCAATTCTTGTTTCGCGGCACGGCGTACGCGAACGGTGATAGAAAACGCGCAGGCCGTCGTAAGCGCGGAGATACTCATCGCAGCGCAAGCACTATCGCTCACGCAGCAAACTTTTTCGGCTTTCCCCATAGGAAAAGGCGCATTGGCCGCTCTGGAAAAAGTTCGCTCGGAAGTCCCCGCCATGCTGGGTGATGATCGATGGGTCTACGATGACGTGGAATCTGTAAGATGTCTCGTGCGCGACGGAAAATTGATCAATGCGGTAATGGCTGCCTGTGGCGATATGTGGGCGCCTGCAGCGTAAAGGACAAATTGAAAGTGGATGTTGAAAGTTCGGACTCGCTTCCGGCACGTATTGCAGCTGGTTTGGCGGAACAGATAATCCGGGGTAACCTCAGGCCAGGCGATCGTGTTCGTCAAGACACGGTAGCCAGTGATTTCAATGCGAGTCATGTACCCGTGCGAGAGGCTTTTCGACGGTTGGAGGCTCGCGGGCTGCTTATCTCACGTGAACGCAAAGGCGTCTACGTTCCACTGCTGGATCAGGCTTCGATCATTGAGATCATGCGTATGCGTGCGGCTCTGGAAGTGCTCGCGTTGAGATATGCAATACCAAACTTAACCGAACACGATGTTGCCTTAGCAGAAAATGCACTCACTCAAGCAGAGCACTGCGACGACATAACTACATGGGAAGAAGCGAACCGCGACTTTCACTCAATCTTGTATCGACCTTGCGGAATGGCTCGCCTGCTATCAAATATCGATGGCCTCCATGAGGCACGACTTCCCCCTGTGTCAGACTAGTTGTCGCCTCTGAATTTTCTTAAATTAAAGAAGTCAGAGGTGCATGTTGAAGCAAAAGCAAACGTATTCAGTCGAATTCAAAGAGCAAGCG
>Ga0302178_10002707_pt1 | contig 13828 bp, 8 predicted proteins | sample I_Palsa_E1_3_FD_198790 | JGI IMG/M metagenome (GOLD analysis project Ga0302178, IMG submission 198790) | Peat permafrost microbial communities from Stordalen Mire near Abisko, Sweden - I_Palsa_E1_3 | ecosystem: Environmental > Terrestrial > Soil > Palsa > Peat permafrost | place: Sweden: Abisko... | reverse complement strand
CGAGGCCGGCGGGTAGCGGATGTGGCCGCAGATGTCGAGGCAATCGCCGATGAGTACAAGCTGGAAAAATTCGCAGTCGTCGGCCGGTCCGGGGGCGGCCCGCATGCGCTGGCCTGCGCCGCGCTGCTGCCGGAACGGATGACCAGGGCCGCCGTCCTGGTAGGAATTGCCCCGCGCGGCGCTGAGGGGCTCGACTGGTTTGACGGAATGGCGCAGTCGAATGTCCTGGAGTTCACGGCGGCAGCGGCCGGCTATGACGGGATCGCCTATTTCCTGAAGACGTCCGTCGACACCATCCGCGCCAATCCGGCTAGCCTGCTTGCCAGCCTCCGGACCGAGCTGCCCGCCCCGGACCAGCGGGTGGTGGCAGACAGCCGCATCCGCTCGATGCTGGTGGAGACCTATGCCGAGGCGTTACGCACTTCTGCCTATGGCTGGATCGACGATGCGCTGGCGTTCAGCTCCCCGTGGGGATTCGATCCCGCGGCCATCACCGTTCCCGTCCTGCTCTGGCACGGCGCGAATGATGTCTTGTCCCCGGCCAGCCACGCCCGGTGGCTTGCCGGGCGAATCCCGGGCGCGACTGTGATCGTCCAGGCGGGCGCCGCTCATTTTGGCGCTCTGGACGTACTGCCGGATATCCTGCGATGGCTATCCGCCGGCCGCCCGGCCGCATGATCACCGGTGCGCAGAGCACCTGACCCGCGTCTGGCGGCTAAGCCGGTCAGATGGAGTGCGGCTCCAGATCACGGCTAATCCGCTGCCAGTTGTGCAGCAGCTCCGTGATCGGGTGACCTGCCCCCAGGACGCGGCTGAAGTCGTCCAGGATCTGCTCCCTGAGCCGCCCCGCCTCCTCGCCTCTACCGGCCTCGTGCAGGGTGACCGCGAGGTTGGCCTGGCAGGCGAGGGTGTCCGGGTGGTCCTGGCCGAGCGTCTTGCGCAGCCGGGAGATGGTCTCGAGCTCGATCGCCTCGGCATCAGCGAGCTCCCCGGATTCGCCGAGGCAGTTAGCCAGGTTGACCGCGCAGGAGAGGGTGAAGGGATGGCTATCCCCGAGCCTTCGCCGCATCAGGCGCAGCGTCTCCTCCGCCAGCTGGCGCGCCTCCGCCACCTGGCCGGCATCGCGCAAGTAGATCGCCAGGTTGTTGGAGGCAGCGAGGGTGTAGGGATGATCCTCGCCGACGCTCGCCTGGTAGGCCGCCCTGATTTCGGTCACGAGCCCCAGTGCCCGGGGAATGTCGCCGACCGCCGAGTAGTCGCAGGCGAGGTTGAGTCCGCAGGCCAGCGCATCGGGGGTCTCGGCGCCATAGTGGCGCTTGTAGCGTTCGTAGGTCTCTTGCGTCAGGCTCATCGCCTCGCTCTCCTCCCCCGCCTTGCGCAGGGATACGGCCAGGCTCTTAGCGGTCCGCAGGGTATCGATCATGTCGTCGCCCAGCACCGTCCGGTACTTGTTCCAGGTCACACGGAGCAGGTCAACGGACTCCCGGAAGGCGCCGGCCTCGCGCATGTCACGGGCGATATTGGCCAGCGAGTAGAGGGTGTAGGGATGATCAGTGCCCAGGACCGCATTTTTCCGGGCATGGGTCTCCTCATCCAGCCTGCGCGCGGCGAAGCAATCGCCGACCAGTAGCAGGGATTCCGCAAGGTTATGGGCGGCGCTCAGGGTCTGCGGGTAGTCCTCACCGAACTGTTCCTTGAAGCTGTCATAGGTTTCCTGGTCAGCGGCAAGTGCCTGCTGGAACTCGCCGAGCGCGCGCAGGTCGGCGGCTAGCCCGCCCGCCGTCATGAGAGCGTGCGGGTGGTCAGGCCTGAGCACGGCTCGCTGCCGCTCGAGTACGTACATGTCGAGTTCGCGTGCCTCGGCGAAGCGGCCCAGGGATCGCAGCACGTTGGCGATATGGAAACGCAGGTGCAGCGTCTGCTGATGGTCGGGCCCGAGCTGCTGAGTCCAGAGATTCTCCAGGCGGTTGGCCAGGCTGAGGCAGGCGTCGAACTCGCCGTGCTTCCACTGATACCGCACCCAGTCGATGAGCAGCTGGCGGGTTCGCGGGTCATCGCACTCCTCCGCCCGGGACGGCCCGAGGTGCGGCCAGATCAGGTTGTACCGGGACCAGTTCGCCGGATCGTCGGTCTCCCCGCGGGACGGTCGGGCGCCAACCAGGACCTCGTGCACCTCGTGCATAACCGTGAGCTGGTCCTCATCGGTCATCTGGGAGCGGATCACGGCCTGCACGAGCCGGTGGATCTGCAGCGAGTTGCTGCCCTGGTCCACCCGGACCAGCGCGAACCGGCTGATATCTCGGATCACCCGGCCGAGCATGAGCTTCTCGCTCAGCGACTCGTCGAAGGGCAGCAGGGATGCAATCATCTGATCGCCGTAGAGCAGGGTCATGGAGATCGGCCCAGGCGACAGGAATGCGCAGAGCTGCAGGAGCCTGACAGCGGCGGGCGACCGCTCCTTGAGCTGCTCGAAGGAAAGGTTCCACGTTGCTACCACGGGCGTCGGGTAGTCGTCCGGCTGGTTCAGGGACAGGATCCGGGTGGACTGCGTCGCCAGCTGCTCGACATAGACCCGCGCCGGCATGCCCGTCTCCTCCAGCCACGCGGCGGCCTGCTCGACCGCCAGGGGCAGGTGGCCCAGTGCGTCGGCGACTCTCTTCGCGTCTGCCGGATCCATCTCGGGCACGTGATGCATGAGATGCGCGACGCTCTCATCCCGGGTGAACACGTCCACCTCGAGCGGCTCGGCCGAATGGCTCCACGCCTGATTGCGCGAGGTGATCAGCACATGGCCGGAGCCGGTGGGCAGGTAGGGCTCGAGCTCCTTCGGGTTATCGGCATTGTCGAAGATCAGCAGCCAGTGCGGCGTGGTGTCACGGCGCAGCTCCTCCAGGGCAGCTTCTGCTGCCTCTGCCATGTTGTCGCCGACTTTAAGGCCCATTTTTCGGGCCAGCTCTGCCAGCGCCAGGATGATCTCCTCTGCCTGCTCAGCCGGAACCCACCAGATGAGGTCGTAGTCGGACATGAACCGGTATGCGTACTCCAGCGCAACCTGGGTCTTGCCGACCCCTCCCAGCCCGTACAGCGCCTGGGCGACGACGACTGCCACTCCGCCGCCCGCCAGCTTGTCACGGAGCAGCTCCAGGGTGCCGCCGCGCCCGGTGAAGTCGGCGTTCCTGGCAGGCACATTCCAGATCTGCGGGATCGCGCCCGGGAAGCGGGGCTCCTCGGCCGGCAATGCCGCGCTCGCGGGCAGCTGAGCAGGCCGGTCCAGTGCCCACAGCAGCTTCGCGGTCGCCTGGCCGGCGTCCAGCCGCGCGAGGTCGATCGCGGGATGATCGGTGAACGGCTCGGTCACGCGAACGTCGCTCACCCGGACCGGGGTCAGCTGCCGGTGCATGCCGGCGGCGTCGGCTGCCGACATGGCCTTCCAGATGGACCTGGCGTCCGGCGAGTGCAGGTAGGCGGAGGAAAGCACCGCGATGGCGCGGGGAGCGACCTGAAGCTCGTGCTCGGCCTGCAGGCTGGCGGCGACGCCACCGTCTCCCTTGGCTGCCGTGGCCACCGTGCTACGCGGCAGCACGCGGAAGCCGGAGCGAGTCAGGATGGCCTCGATCCAGTCGGCCCACATACGGTCTTCCGGTGCGTAGCTCAGGAACACCTGCGTGGACGATGCGGGCGGCCGCCGGGTGAAGGCGTCCCGGTACTGCAGCCGGCGGTTCTCCGCTATGGGCCGCATGGCCGTCACCTGGCCGCCGGTGACCGCGTCGCTGATCCGCTCGAATGAAGCGAGCAGCGAAGTCGGTGATCCTGGCTCGTCGCCGAACGTCGCCAGGGTCTCCTCGAAGGCGTAGAACGGCTTGTACGGGACTTCGACTGAGGCCCAGTACTGCGCTGACTTTTCCTGGCTCAGCCCTTCCGGGAAGCCCTCGAACTTCATCCGGGCCAGGGCACGACCGACATCCAGCTTTTCCTTCTCGCCATCCTCAATGCGCATCGGCACGGGCAGCACCCGGATATTGCGGTCGCGGTAGCGGCTCCTGATCTGGCGCGCGACGTTGGCTGCTCCCTCTACGCTCTGATCACTAAGGGTGAAGCAGACGGCCAGGACATCGGGCAGCTCGATCGTGCAGATGTCCGCGACGTCACTCAGCCCGGTACGGCTATCGATCAGTACATAGTCGTATTTCTGCTTCATATCCTCGCGCATCGCACGGAAGAATCTGCCTCCGCCCAGCCGGTCGTAGAAGTTGTCCCAGTCCAGGGAGCACACAGCAGCGGAATAATCACGATTCTGACGTCCAGCGGACAGGAAATCCAGCCTGCCATCACCCGGGAACTCCCAGCTCAGGGAAACGGCATGGCGCTCGACCTCCGCGTATTCCAGATGCCAGTCGTCGGGACGTGGCGAGGGATCGACGGCGGCCGAGGCATAGTCATTGATGATCTCGATCACGCCAGGCGTGGCGCTGACCGTAGACTCGTTCAGGAACGGATGGAAGAATTTATGCAGTCCCGGTGACTCTAAGTCCCAGTCGACGCACAGGACCCGCTTCTCGCTGCTGGCGAGGATCCAGGCTACGTTCGCGAGCGCCATCGTGCGGCCTGTGCCGCCCTTATACGAGTAGAAAGTGATGATCTGGCCCTGGCTAGACTCGCTCATCAGGCACCTCCGACGTCGTCTGGATTCGCCATTCTGAGTCGCGGGCGCTCAAGCTGGGGACCTGCAGGCGGATAGGCAGGAGCACTCTGGCGGAATCTCTTCAGCATGATCATTGTCATCTGGGGCAGCAGCTGGCCGAACTCCTCCAGGGTTGGTATCCCGGTGGCCGCCATCCGGCACTGGTGCGGCACGCTAGCCAGCCTGTTGCCCAGGGACTTTCCAAGGCCGTCGCGGAGCGCCTGCTGAGCTTTGGCCATCTCGGCATCCTGGCTATTCCATGGCACTAGCACACTGATCCAGGGCTGGTCGAGCCGGTCGAGGTGGCGAAGCCGCTGCTGATGCGCAGGTGAGATGGTCACCCAGGCGTCGACGAGGCACAGGCCAGGTGGCAACGGCTGGCCATTGCCGACCGAACCTGAGGCACCGTCCTCAAAGGTCCCCACGAAGGGCTGGCAGCCGAGGCATTTATTGGCCAGTTCCATCGCGTAGTCGGCCAGCGGTTGCGGGTAGTCCGGACTGTACGGGCTCCACGTGTGCGGCGTACTGCCATAGTAATCACCGGCACGACCTTTGGGAAGCGTCGAGGTATCGTGCGCCAGCACGGTAATGTGAAGCTGGTCTATAGCTATTTGCTTGATGCTGGCTGGGCCGAAGGCGCTCGGCAGCGACTGGTAGTCGGCGGGCTTCTCCGCATTGAGCGCTGCCTCGTCAGCCACCTCCACGATTCGCTGAGCTAGCCGATGGACTGCCCGCTGATAATCGCTCCGGTACTGCTGCAGCTTCATTATCCCGTAGAAACCCTCGATGCTGTAACGCGGGCCAAGCTCGGCATGATTATACTGAATTGACTGCGCCACATCTGGCAGCCTGTCCTGATCAAGCTTGGTCCACAGGGCCGGTACGATAGCGTTTACCGCTTGGTGTCCTTGCGCATTATGGTTTACTCCGCGCCGCGCAAACGCAAACCATTCCTTGCCGCAGTTATCGCTTTCGAAATAGCGTTGAGAATATAGCGGCACGAAGACCCGGCAGGTTGCCAGGGCGTTAGTCAGCTCGGGCGGCCATTCGACGCCTAGCCTGTTCTCCCGGTCCATGAATCCGGCCTCTTCAGACCGCGCGCTGGTCATTTGTAAAATAGCCGCACGCAGATCCTGATAGAGCTTATAGACCCATCGGTCCGGATCATCTTTGTCCGTCGGATCCCGCTTCGGAGTTCGTGCATAACTCAGGAAGAAGTACGGCATTTTGCCGAGAGGCCCGGGCTCGTCTCCCGCGGACATCAGCGCGTTCCCCCCCATCGCGCGGCCACCCTGGCCCCAGCCTCCTCACCTACCACGAAAGCCGTTTATATGATCACTGGCTGCCTAGATGATGATATATGGGTTTTCTGAAGGTGACCAGAGCCCGTCACGGCCCCGCGACCTGCCCGTGGTAGGGCGATTTTGTCAGGTCGCTATGCCGGGCAAAGCGGAGCCGGCGAACCGGGGAGGCCGGGCTGGGACTGCAAGCGGGACGAGCCCGGCTGGCCCTATGCGCACCGCCGGGACCGGGCCGGAACGGACGCGTCAGCCGCCTGCGCCGGGCTGCGGGGCAGACACCATTTCGTCAAGCATGGGAGAGATAGAGGCGCGCATCCCGTCGATGAACTCCTCCCCGAGCGGGGTCAGCGAGCCCGACGCGGCCAGGTTCTCGATTGCGTCGGCGGTTTGGGCGCGCCAGTGCGCGAACCGTGCCCCGGCTGCCTCGGCTGCCGGGCCGGTGGCAGCGCTGCGGCGAGCTCGCCAGAAGTCGGTGACGGCAATGTGTGCGTAGGTGCCCTGGAGCAGGCCTTCCAGGGGCCGGGGATCGTCTCGCCACGGCGCGTGATAAAGCCGGTTGTCTGTCGCGTCATAGAGGTCATACAGGTCCAGCACCGCGCCCAGCTTTACGTGCTGGAACTCGTGGATCAGCAGCAGGGCCAGGGTGGAGTGATTGGCGGGAAGCGCAGCGGCGACCGCGCCGAAGGCCTGCCGTGCGGTGGCGCTGACGTCGCGGCCGGCCGGGGCGGCGGACAGCGGCGTGACCGTGCACAGCCCGGCTGCCAGGCCGGGAGCGTAGGCGCTGTGCTCCTGCTCGATCTGCGCCCAGGCCCCGCTGAACGCCTGCTGCCAGGCAGCGAACTCCGCGTCGGTCAGCCGGGGCGCTGCTGCCCACTGATGGCAGTCGCGGTAAGGATCGGTGTCTTCGAGCGCGACCGAGATGCCGGGTGCGGTCAGCCTGCGCACCGGCTGCCAGCAGGCAGATCCGGCGTCCTGGGATCCGGGGACGTCCTGAGATCCGGGCCTGCCCGCCAGCAGATCCTGGCGGCGCATCCTCCACTGGCCGTCGCGTGTTCCCACCAGGACCCCGTCGCGTGCTGCATCAATAGTCACGGTCGCGGTCAACGGCGCCGCGGCCGACACCGAAGCGCGTCCCGGCTCGCTGTCCGGCGGCGGCTTCGCGAGGCCGGTAACTAGCCGGCCGAGCGTCGGCAGGTACACGACGCCGCCGCGGACCGGAACGATGACGCGGGCGTCGGTGCCGGAGCGGATGGCGGCGGCGGCGGCGATGGCCCCGAGATGGCCGAGATCGGCGGCCAGGGCCGCGGCGCCGGCACGCTTACCCGGCGGCATCCGAAGCTGCTGCAGGCAGGCTACTGCCCAGACACGGACGTACGGGTGGCCAAGCACGTCGGCGAGCACCTGCGGGCTGCCGGCGTCGATGCTGGTCAGCAGGTTCCACGCGGCCGGCAGGTCCACGGCAGACGCGCCGGGAACCGCGACGGCGGCCTCCTGATAGACCGCGCCCAGCAGCGCCCGGCGCATGCTCCGCTGCGTTTCCGCCAGATGCCCGATGGCGCTGGCCGCGCCGAATCCTGCTGCCAGCGCATGGAACTCGGCAGCGGGAACGCCGTGCGCCGGGCTCACCGCAGCGCCCCGTTGCGGCACCTGAGCCGTCCGGCTGCGCACATGGCTGACCAGTTTCAGCAGGTCGGCGCAGTAGACAGACGGATTGGCGAAGCCGTTGCCCGTGCGATACCGATGGGCATACAGGCCACCGCCGCAACTTGTGACGACCGGGCAGGCCCGGCAGGTCTCGCAGAGTCCGGCGAGCCCCTGCTGGCGTGCGAGGATTCCCGGATGCTGCCCGACCACGTCCAGGGTCTGGGTGAAGACGTCGAACCCGGTGGCTGGGGCGCCGTCGAACGCGGTCTTCAGCGAATCGGCCTGCTCGTAGCTGCCGTCGGTCTCTACGACCACCAGGTCGCTGGGCCCGAGCCCGAGCGCCTCGGTGAGGCTGTCACCGCCGCCGCCGGTCGAAATGATCGAGTCGAACGTCCGGACCCCGACCGGCCGGCCGCCAGCCAGCCAGCGGTCGAAGATGGCGATCAGCCAATCCGCGTATGCGGTCGCCGCCGACTGCCGCCCGACCGGCGGCTCGTCCCAGGTGGCATGCGGCAGCAGGAAGTCGATCCGCGGCGGATCCAGCTCTAGCAGCGACTCATACACTGCGACCGGGTCGTTGGCCACGTCGATAGTACAGAGCAAGCCCGCATACAAGTCCCGGTACCGCTCCTGACGCAGCAAACCGACCGCGCGGAGCACCTGGTCGTAGCTGCTGCGGCCATCGGCATACCGGCGGTGCCGGTCATTCGCTGCCCGGTAGCCGTCAAGGGAGATACCAACCTTGACGCCGCATTCGGTGAACAGCTCGCAGAATTCCTCGTCCAGCAGCACACCATTAGTGTGAATCCGCAGGTCGAGATCGCATACGCCAGCTAAAGCCGACCGGAGCGTCCCGGCGACGTGCCTCAGCCGCGCCGAGCCGACCAACAGCGGCTCCCCGCCGTGCAGGACAACGTGCACCCCGGCCAGTTGATGAGCCTTCGCGTGCTCGGCGATCCGCTGCGCCGTCCAGGCGATCGTCTCATCGGACATCGCCTTCGGCTGGCCCCGCCAGCTCTGGTCGGCGCCCTGGTAGACGTAACAGTGATCGCAGGCAAGATCGCAGCGGCTGTGGAGCTTCAGCACGAACTGCCGAAGCGGCACAGCAGGCCGGCTCATGCCGGGCACCCAGGGTCAGATAGACGAAGTGAACGCGGCTACGGGAACCTGCCCGGCCAACGGCGCAGGAACCAGCCGCCGCAGCGCATTGTCCAGCACGTCGTTGCTCAGCGCCGGCAAATCCGCGAGCGGAACCCGGCGCAGATCTGCCAGGTCCGACGGGTACTCCGAGCGCTTGTCCTCAGTCGCGATCATAGGTTTCGGCCTGTCTGGAGTGGCGGCTTGGGAGCCGATATAGGCAATTGGGCAGTTTAGCGCAGTATGTAGACCGAGCCAGCAATGCCAGCTACCAGCTTGGATAGGCTGATGTTACTCCGCGTGGTCATTCTGTCTACCCGGTCCCAGCAAACACACCAGGCCGATTCCAGATCGTGATCTCGCGCGCTCAGCCTGGCACTGGTCAAGCATGCCTCACCGACGGCGCAGCATCGTCAGCAACCCTCCGGTCAGCGCAAACTGCCTGCTAGCCATACCCGAGCCTGATCCGGAGCGTCACCCTCGACGGCGGCGGACCCCTCGGCCTGGAGGCGCCGGCGTGCTTCGCTGCTGAGGTTCGCGACGCGCCGAGACGCAGCGTGCCCGCCTGAGGGCGGGTCTCGCCGACGCACCTTCACGCAAGGCACGCAGGGGGCTGACGACAAAGGTTGCCTGGCCTTGCCGCAGACGGCTGGGCGGCTTTATCGGTATTAACGCCTTATACGCCTTGCGCCGGGGCAGGAAGGCTCGTGCCCATGCAATGAGGATGCGTCGTCCGAGTCGTAGTGCGCAGCAGCGTAGTTACTAACCGTCTGCCAGGACCCGAAGATCCACTACGGCTCGCCGCTGCCCAGCGAGCAGGGGCAGGCGCTGGGCCAGGGCGGAATTCGAGAGCACGGCCCGCGTACTTTTGGCGGCATGGCCGTCCGTCTACCGCTGTCCGTTCTCCTCTCCAAGGCGCTGATCGCGCTTAACCAGGAGTTCGAGCGCGCTGGCGCCGGCGTCTTATTATCTAGACACACATACATAATTTAAGACGCTCGCCTGATACTCTGGACGACATGGATCTAGGCCGCCCGCTCGCAGACCTGATCCCGGGACCACGCGGGCAGCTGCTTGCCACCCTGGCCCAGCTCGAGACGCCGGTAACCGTACGAGCCCTTGCGCGGTACGCAGCTGTAGCGCCACAGACAGCACTCAATCTCGTCAATGACCTTGCCGACGCCGGAATCGTCTCCGCTGAGCGCGCCGGGAGCGCGCAGCTGATCAGCCTCAACCGGGCTCACCTCCTGGCCGAGCCGCTCATCTCGCTGGCCAGGACCCGCGCCAGGCTCATCCAGCGACTCACCGGTGAGCTAGCCGCGTGGCCGCACTTGGCAGGAGCCTGGCTCTTCGGATCAGCCGCCCGCGGAACCGGTGATCGTGGATCCGATGTCGACCTGCTTCTCGTCGCCGACGCAAGCACGCAGACCGCCCAATGGGCGGGCGCGACGGCACAGCTAGCGGATCATGTACTGAGCTGGACCGGAAACCAGGCCCAGCTCGTCGAGCACACGCGGAGTTCCTTCGCGCAGCTGGTGGGCAGCGACAATCCGATGGTCGCTGCCGTGCGCGCCGAAGGAATCGCGCTCACGCCGCATAGCCGCAGCCTGCTCCGGCGGGCCGCATGAGCCCCCGGCCCGCCGGACGGCGCAGTCCCTGCACCGTCGCCGACGCCAGGGCCCGCCTGCACGATGCCGAGGCGTTCCTCGACGCCGCCGAGACTGCGAAGGATCCCGACGTCATCGCCACCAATGCCATTCATTCGGCCATCGCCGCCGCCGACGCCGTGTGCTGCGTCGCTTTACGGGAGCGATCGGCCGACGGAAACCATCCCTCAGCAATCCAGCTACTCGGCCGGGTCGACGTGGGACTGTCGGCCGCCCTGAAGCGAGCACTCGACCGCAAGACCCAGGCTGCCTACGAATCGCGAGACATTTCGGCCGGCGACGCCAACATGTGCCTGCGCCAGGCCACGATCCTGCTTGATGCGGCGCGAGACAGGGTTCTCGCGATCTGATCGTCAGTGGCCAGCGGGCGGCGGCCAGGCGCACGGTCAGCGGCCAGGCGCAATGCAGCGGAGCCCTCAGCGGGCCTGGTCCTGAGCCGGCGCGGGCAGCAGCCGGGCCTTGATCTCGTTCTTGAGGACCTTGCCCACCCTGGAACGCGGCAGGTCCGGCCAGATCTCGATCTGCTTGGGGGTCTTGACGCTGCCGATCCGCTCCCGGACGAACGCCTTCAGCGCATCGGGCGCCGCGGGCTGGCCTGGCTTGGCCTGCACGACAGCGGTGACCCGCTCCCCCCACTTGTCGTCCGGCAGGCCGATGACCGCGCAATCCCGGACGTCGGGATGCTCCATCAGCACCTGCTCGACCTCAGCGGAATAGACGTTGAACCCGCCAGTGATGATCATGTCCTTCGCCCGGTCGACGATATAAAGGAAATTATCGGCGTCGAGGTAGCCGATGTCGCCGGTGTGGTGCCAGCCGTGCCGGGACGCCTCCTGCGTGGCGGCCGGGTTCTTGTAATAGCCGGCCATCACCAGGGAGCTGCGGATCACGATCTCGCCGCGCTCCCCGGCCGGCTGCAGCCGCCCCTCGTCGTCCATGATCGCGACGGTGACCAGCGGCGCGGGCCGCCCGGCCGACGACAGCCGCGAGCGCGCGACCGAGCCGTCGGGATGGAAATGGTCGGCCGGCGCCATCGTCGAGATCATCATCGGTGCCTCGGTCTGGCCGAACAGCTGCGCCAGCACCGGGCCGATCGCCTCGATGGCCTCCTCCAGGCGGGCGGCGGACATGGGCGCGGCGCCGTACCAGAGGCACTGCAGGGACGACAGGTCGGCCGCGGCGAGATCCTGGTGTCCCAGCAGCATGTAGATCAGCGTCGGCGGCAGGAAGGTGTGCGTGACCCGATGCCGCCCGATCAGGGAAAGGAACGAGGCCAGGTCCGGCTTCGGCATGACGACGATCTCGCCGCCCAGCGCCATGACCGGGAAGCACAGCACCCCGGCCGCATGGGTGAGCGGCGCGAGCGCCAGGTACACCGGCCGCCCGGCGAACGGGTACCCCATCAGCGTCACCGCCGACATGGTCTCCAGGTTCCGGCCGGTCAGCATCACGCCCTTCGGCCTGCCCGTCGTCCCGCCGGTGCCCACGATCATCGCGATGTCATCGGCCGGCTCAGCAGAATAGGGCAGAACGGGGACACCGGACAGCCATGCCGTCAGCGAGGTCGCGCCGGCGGCCGGCCGGTCGAGGCAGACCAGGGTGGTCAGCTTCGGCAGGCCGGGCAGTATCTGCCCGACGAGCGGCTCGAACGCGCCCTGGAAGATCAGGCAGCTGCAGTCGAAGAAGTCGAGCAGGTCGCGGTTCTCTGCGGCCTCGTTGCGCGGGTTGACCGGGCACCAGATCGCGCCTGCCCGCGCGATCCCGAACACGCAGGCGAAGGCGACCGGGTCGTTCGCCGACAGGATCGCGACCTTGTCGCCCGGCCCGATGCCAGCGCTGCCGAGCGCCCGGGCGACCTGCCAGGACAGCTCCTGCACCTGGCCATAGGAGAGCGTGGCGTCTCCCATGGTCAGGCACGGGGCGCCGGGGCCGAGCGAGGCCCCCTTGTCGAGGTAGGCGGTCAGGCTCATCGCCGGGCCGCCCGGATCACGCGGGTCGCCCGGGTCACGCGTGCGCGGTGACGACGGGTTCCATCACCAGGCCGAAGCTGCGCAGGACGCCGAGCAGCTCGCGGTGCCCGAAGGCCTGGCAGGCCGAGGCGAACCCGGCCCGCCGCGGCGGCTGCTGCAGCAGCGAGTACGCCGCGTGCGCCTGCAGCAGCCCGGTCTGCTTGTAGTTGCAGTTGCCGTGGATCACGCAGTGCACCCGCCCCAGCGGGCCCGACGCGTAAACCGAGTCCAGGGAGGTGTTGACCCGCGGGTTCTCCCGCGGCGGCATGCCGCCCTGCACGGAGCTGGCGATCTTGGCCAGCGCGTCCTCCTGCTGGTCCGGCGGCAGCGTCTTGATCTGCTCCTCGACCATCTTCACCGTCGCCACGACGCCTTCCATGACCGTCCGGTCGAAGACGCCGCCGATCGCCTTGCAGGTGGCCACGCGGGGGTCGTCCTTGAACCACACCGGGTGGGATGTGCCGCCCCAGGGCAGTGCCAGGCCGGTTTCGTGCTGACCAGGGACGACGACCTCGAACTTCGCCTCGGGGTTCCATTTCCTGTACTCGTTCTGCTCAAGGTAGTACCAGTCGGCCTTGAGGATCGTGAAGATCGTCTGGGTGGATGCCTGGGTCGGGAATCCCTTCCATAGCACCAGGATGTCCAGGGTGTCCACGCCGGGAGTCTCCAGGCAGATGTTCGCCGCGATCTCGCCGGTGGTGTACATCTGCGCGACGCCGGGTGACAGCAGGAGTCCCTTCTCGGCGAACTTGCCGCCCCACCGCTCCTTCGCGTCCAGTACCCAGTCCTGCTCGCCGGTCGTGTCGAGGTAATGGCAGCCGGCCGCGAGGCTGGCCTCCACCGCCTCCGTGCCGTGCTTGATGAACGGCCCGACGATGTTGCACACCACGCTGGCGCCGGAGAACAGTTCGGTCAGCGGCCCTACCTCGTGCCCTACCTCGACGACCTCGTGCTCCACATCCTCGATGCCGGGGATCTTCTCGATGACCTCCTGGAGGCGGGCCTTGTCCCGGCCCGCCGCGACGAACGGGATGCCAAGCTCGCGGAGGTATTCGCAGACCAGCCTGCCGGTGTACCCGGAGGCGCCGTAGACGACGACGGGCTTGCTAGCGCTCATGAGTAACTGCCTTTCCGTAAATGGCCCTGGGGCTCAGCCATGGTCCTGGGGTTCAGGGAGGTCAGATCCTGGGGTTCAGGGAGGTCACATTCCCATGCCGCCGTCGACCGGCAGGCCGGCCCCGGTGACGAAGCGGGCCGCATCGGAGGCGAGGAACACGACGGCGTCGGCCATGTCGGCGACCTCGCCGAGGCGGCCGAGCGGGGTCAGCCCGATCACGTCGCCGACCGCGGCCTCGGCGCTCGGCCACAGGCCGAGTGCTGCCATGTCGT
>Ga0302178_10002705_pt1 | contig 13835 bp, 11 predicted proteins | sample I_Palsa_E1_3_FD_198790 | JGI IMG/M metagenome (GOLD analysis project Ga0302178, IMG submission 198790) | Peat permafrost microbial communities from Stordalen Mire near Abisko, Sweden - I_Palsa_E1_3 | ecosystem: Environmental > Terrestrial > Soil > Palsa > Peat permafrost | place: Sweden... | reverse complement strand
GTAGTTGGGCTTGTCCTCCCACTCGCCGGTGCTCCCGTTCTTGCGCCGCGTGTTGCAGGCGATGCGCAGCTTGCACACCGACGTGCCGCTCGGCAGCGAGCGCAGCTCCGGATCGGCGGTCAGGTTTCCGGTCATCACGACCCTGTTTATGTTGGTTGCGGCCACGGTTCCTCTTCCTTTCAGCTTGTACCCAAGTTCGATGTTCGAGTCTAGACCCGCCTCCGGGCACGATCCTCGCGCTGCGGGTGTGACCCCGCTAGTTGCGCTCTTTTGGGCTCGCGCCGGCCCGTAGGTCCCGCGAGGAGGTGCCGAACACCTCGTCCCAGTACGGCGCGCTGATGCCGAAGCCGCGCGTCTCGTCCTGGAAGTGGTGGCGCATGTGCCGCTCGCGCAGCATCCTGCCCAAGCGCCCGCGTGGACGGAAGTGATGCAGGTAATAGTGGATCATGTCGTAGGCGAGGTAGCCCGCGAAGAACCCCGCGCCGAGACCGGGCGCGTAGCCGGAGCCGAAGATCAGGTACAGGACCCCGAACACCACGAGCGCCAGCGGCACACTCACGGCAGGCGGCATGACCAGGCGCAGGGGATCGTTGGGGTGGTCGTGATGGACGCCGTGGATGATCCAGTGCATGCGCGCGCCCAGCCCGTCCTCGGGCTCGAAGTGAAAGACGATTCGGTGCAGCCAGTACTCGAACAGTGTCCATAGCGCATACCCAGCGACGAACAGCGCCACCGTGAGCGCGACGCCGGCACTCGAGAGCTCCCACGCCGCCAGCGCGACGATCGCGGGCCCGAAGATGATCACCGGCACCGCCGGATGCACGCGCGAGAGTGCGTCGAGCACCCTGGAGTCGAACATCGGCGGCGAGGCACGCAGCACGTCGGTGCGCGTGGTTGGAGAGTCGGTCATATCTTCGGCCCAGCCCATTGGCCGATATTAGTACCCCCGCGCCGCTCTCGTAAGGCCCTCATGACGTCCCGGCAAGGACGCCAAACGCCGGTGCCGTTATGCCGGCTCGCCGGCCTCGCCGTCGACGTCGGGCAGCGACCCTGCGGCGGCCTCGGACTCGATCGCCTCGACGACCTCCTCCGCCTCCGCCTCGACGACCGCCTCCGCGACGGCCTCGGCCTCGACAGCCTCGACGACCGCCTCGGCGATGGCGTCCGCCTCGGCCTCCTCGAGAACCTCCTCGACCTCTGCCTCCAGCACCGCCTCGGCCACGATCGCCTCGGCGACCTCCTCGACCTGGCGCTCAGGAGCGCCGAGCACGGCCGGAGCCTCGGGGACGCCTGGCTTCAGCTTGATGATCCGAAAGCGCACGATGCCGTCGGTGATGCGAAGCGTGCGGTCGAGCCCGGTGAGCAGCTCCGGTGCACCCGCGTGGAACTGCAGCAGGTGGTACTCCGCGACAGCCTTGCGATCGATCGGGTAGGTGAGCGCCCGGTCGCCCCAGCCATCGTGGCGCAGGAACTCTCCTTCGGCCTCGATCGCCGCGCGCGTGTCGGCGAGGATCTTCTCGCGCGTGGCCTCCTCGGCCTCGGGGTCGAGGAGCAGCACGAGATCGTATGTGGGTGCGGGAAGTGTCATGTCGTTTGCTCCCGCAGAGCCTAGCGGCTCCGGCCCTTCGCGCGGATGTCCGCCAGCTGCTCGTCGATCCAGTCGCCGGGATCGCGTGAGGTGACGATCTCTTCGAGGCCCTTCGCGCGGCGGCTGCGCTCGCCGCTGTCCATCGTCAGCGCAGCGTAGATCGAGTTGGCGAGCTCCTCGATGTCGAATGGGTTCACAGACAGCGCATAGGAGCCGAGCTCCTCGTGGGCGCCGGTGTTCTCCGAGAGGATCGAGACGCCCTCGCGCTCGTTCACGATCGGGCCCTCCTTGGCGACCAGGTTCATGCCGTCGAACATCGCGTTCACGAGCAGCACGTCGTAGTGCTTGTACGCCGCCATCGCCTCGTCGAGGTCGTCTCGCAGCTTCAGCTGTATGGGCATCCAGTCGGGCGTGCCGTGGCGGTGATTGACAACCGCCACCAGCGCCTCGATCCGCTCCAGGTACTCGGCGTACTGGGGCACATCTGTCCGCGAGGGCATCAGCTGGGCGATGAACGTCACGCGTTCTATGAACTCGGGATGCTCCTCGAGGAACAGGTCGAACGCGGAGAACCCCCGCAGCACGTTCTTGCTCAGATCAGCCCGGTCGACACGCAGGATCAGATAGTCCCGTCGCCGGCGCAGGAGCTCCTGCTCGAACTCGCTCACGCGCGCGCCCTGCGCGATCAGCCGGGTGGCCCTGTGGTCGATCGGCAGCGGGTAGGCCCGGACCCAGACCTCGCGATCGCCGAACTGCACGACGCCGCGATCGAAGTCCACCTCCAGGTCCATCAGATCGCGGCAGCACTGCAGGAAGTTGCGCCGGTAGGAGCGGGTGTGGAAGCCGATGATGTCGTTGGCAAGAAGGCTCGTGTAGATCTCCTCGCGAATCCGCGTCGGCAGCACGCGCCAAGCGTCCGACTGCGGCCAGGGGATGTGGATGAAGTGGTGCAGAAACGCGTCCGGCCGCGCCCGGCGCACCAGGTCGGGCAGTGTGTACAGGTGATAGTCGTGGACCATCACCACCGGCTCCTCCACGCCCTCGAGCTCCTCGACCACCGCCCGGGCAAGGTCCTCGTTGACGGCGTTGTAGCCGAACTCGAAGGCCTCGATCTCCTCACGGCGGATGTCCGGGGCGTTCGACAGATCCCAGAGGTAGTGTTGGATGAACCACAGCATCGGGTTCGCGAACACGTTGTAGAAGCGGTCGTAGGCCTCCGGGTCTGAGACCACCAGCCGTACCTGGAAGTCTCCGCCGGCGGGGGAGCGCACGGTGAATGCCCGCCCGCCGTTGCCTTCGGAGACCTCGGCGTCGTACTCCGACATCGCCGAGGCGATCCAGATCGCTTCGCGATGGGAGGCAAGACCGGTGAGCGCCGTCACCAGCCCGCCGGAGCCGCGCTGGACCTCGCCGTCGGCGTGAAAGGTGACGGGCCCGCGGTTGGATACCAGCACCAGCGGAATCCGCCGCGCCGGTGCCTCGGTCATGGCTCCTTCAGCTCATTGAAGATGCGCAGGTAGTCCCGCAGATAACGCGGCGTCAGGAAGTGCGTACGAACGTGCTCCTTGCCACGCCTGCCCAACTCCTTGCCCAATGCCGGGTCGACCAGGATCGCCTGCGAGCGCTCGGCGCACTGCTCGGCGCTCGACACGAGGTAGCCGGTCACGCCATCCTCGATCTGCAGAGGTATGCCGCCGACGTCTCCACCGATGAACGGCCTCGCCTTCCAGATCGCCTCGGAGACGGTCAGCCCAAAGCCCTCGCGCGTCGACTTTTGGATCAGCACGTCCGCGTGCGACTGGAACGCATTGACCTCGATCGCTCCGACGTTGTTGAAGTTGTTGAGTATGTGCACGTCCGGATCTCCGTCCGCGTGAGCGATCGTGGCGTTGAAGAAATCCCAGCCCTCCGGGTCGTCGCTGGCCATCGAGCCCACCAGCGCGAGCTGCACCTCGGGCATCGTCTCCTTCACGATGCGATACGCGTCGATCACCCCCAGCGGGTCCTTCCATGGGTCAAAGCGCGAGACCTGGCACATCAGCGGACGGTCGAGGTCGATTCCGAACTGCCCGCACACGAACGACGCGTCCTCGGGAGAGAGCGCCATGTTCTTCGGCGTCAGCGGGTCGATCGCGGGCGGGACGATGTTGACTTTGCCTCCCATCCCCGCGGGCACGTACTCGCGCATGTGGAACAGGGACTGGGGGTAGTTCTCGATGTAGGGCAGCAGTTGCGCGATCGTGTCAGGGTTGGGAGTCGAGACGTCGATGTGACACCGCCACACCCACCCCTTCGCCTTCTCCGGCACAAGGCCGTAGAGCGCCGCCGGCTGCGGATCGTGGACCAGGCACACGTCCCACCCGTCTGAGAGCTCACGCGCGTTCATCTCGTTGTACTGGCGCCACGTGTCCCACTGCTCTTCGTCGAGATCCTGCGGCGAGCCCTGGAGCGCGTTGTGCATCAGCTTGGTCGCGTTGAAGAACTCCTCCCGCCCGTAGATCACCTGCCACTCGCATTCCAGTCCGACGTCGCGCATCAGGGGCACGAGCGTGTACAGGATCTCGGAGACCCCGCCCCCGAAAGCGGTGGCCGAGATGTGGACAACGCGGCTGCCCTTCAACGGCTCCGCCAGCTCGCGTATTTCGGCGATCAGCTCACGCCCGCAGATATGCGTGTAGTCGGCGAGCGTCTTGTTTCCTACTGCCACAGGCTGGAGCACGCGGCTGGACGATACCTAACGGCGTCCGCGTCACTTCCGCCTGCGGGCAGGCGAGAAGGAAACTATGGTCTAGGCAGATGCTCAACTGGCGCCTCTATCGGGTGGCTTTCGTGCCCTTTGTGTTCGCTCTCGCGATCGCCGCGTTCTCGCTGGCGGCGCGGCCGCTGCCGCTCACCGCGACGCTCGCACCCGATGCCTTTGATGGCGCGCAGGCGCTCGCCGACGCCAGGAGCCTGGCCGCGGAATTCCCCAATCGCGCCCCGGGTAGCGCCGGCGACGAAGACAGCGCCCGGCACATTGCGGCCATGCTCGAAGGGCTCGGTGGGACGGCGGGAGGCGGCTTCTCGGTGCACACCCGCCGCTTCACGGCGCAGACGGTGGACGGCGAGCGGACGCTGACGACGGTGATCGCGCAGCGCCCTGGGTCCACGAACGCCACGCCGATCGTGATTCTCGCCCACCGCGATTCGGTCGCGCGCGGCGCCACGGCCGAACTCTCAGGGACGGCGGCGCTGCTTGAGCTCGCACGCGTGTTCTCCGCCAGCGAGACCAGGCGCACGATCGTGCTCGTGTCAACCAGCGGGGGCAGCGGCGGTGACGCCGGCGCTGCGGACTTCGCCTCCCACGCTCCTGGCCCGTTCGACGCCGCGATCGTGCTGGGCGACATTGCCGGTGCGCATGAGCGGAAGCCCTTCGTCGTGCCCTTCTCCGATGGCTTTGGCTCAGCGCCGGTCCAGCTGCAGCGCACGCTCGCCGAGGCGATCACCGCGGAGCTCGGTGGCGATCCCGGGGCCCCGAGTGCGCTGGGCCAGCTTGCCCACCTGGCGTTCCCCTTCGCCGCGGGTGAACAGGGTCCGCTCAACGCCGCGGGTCTTCCAGCCGTGCTCGTGCAGGCTTCGGGCGAACGCGGACCCGCCGCCGGGGAGGCCGTGAACGCTGAACGCCTGGAAGGCTTCGGCCGAGCGGTTCTCAGCGCCGTCTATGCCCTGGACGCGGCGCCGGACGTCTCCCATGCTTCACAGACGGGCCTGCTCGTGCAGCGCCAGGTGGTTCCCGAGTGGGCGCTGAGGCTGCTTGTGGCAACGCTTCTGCTGGGACCGCTGCTGCTGGCCGTCGACGCGCTCGCGCGCCTGCGCCGACGCCGCGAACCTGTCGGGCGCTGGACGGTCTGGACGCTTGCGTGCGCGCTGCCGTTTGCGCTCTGCGCGCTGTTCGCGTACCTGCTGGGATGGCTGGGAATCGTGCGCAGCGCCCCCGCCAATCCCGTTCTGGCCGGCGCGCTGCCGTTCAACGGCCCGGCGGTGCGGGCCGTTGCAGCGGTGGTGCTCGTGCTCGGGCTGGCCTGGCTTCTGTGGCCGATGCTGATGAGGCGCGCCGGCCTGAACGTGCGCCCCGGCTCGGAAGCAGCCGGCCTGGCGATGCTGCTGGTGCTGCTCTCGGTCTCCGTCGTCGTGTGGGTGGCGAACCCGTTCGCGTGCCTGCTGCTGCTGCCGGCGGTGCATCTGTGGCTGTTGATCGTTTCGCCGGAGCTGCGCCCTCGCCCGCCGGCCGCGCTCGCCCTCGTGGCGATCGCACTGCTGCCGCTTGCGGCCCTGATCACCTTCTACGCCCACCAGCTGGGCCTCGGCCCGGGCGAGGTGGCGTTGACGGCGGTGCTGCTGCTGGCGGGTGGGCACGTGCCGATCCTCGGAGCCGTGCTGTGGAGCATTGCGCTCGGATGTGTCGCTGCGTGCGTGATGCTCGCACTGACACCCACGGCGGCGGTGTCGGGACTGGGCGCCGACTACACGAGCGAGATCACGATCCGCGGTCCCTCCTCATACGCCGGCCCGGGCTCGCTCGGCGGCACCGAGTCGACTCTTCGCCGCTAGCCTCGGCGAGCCGTGCCGCTTGGCTTGCAGGGCGTTCATATCCGGGGTCTATGCTGGCATGAGCCGCCCAATCGCAGTCCGCCATGTCCGACATTCCGCTATCGACCAGATCCTCGAGGGGGAACCTCTCTCCGCGTAGAGCGCCCCACCGGACCCGCGGGGGCCGGCTGGGCCGCCGCGCCTCCAGCCTGCTCGCGTTTGCGCTCATCGGGCTGGGAGCGCTCGCACTGATCGACGCCGGCGTGACGCTGGTGTGGCAGGAGCCGCTGAGCGCGCTGTATGCCAAGCTCCGCCAGGACCATCTGTCCGGCGCACTGCACAAGATCGAACGTGCGGCCCCCACGGCGGTTGAGCGGCGCACGCTCGCCAGCCTGCCTGACGAGCAGCGGCGGGTGGCGTTTCTGGCGAGCGCGCTGGAACACAACACCGGAGCGGGGGGCGCGGTCGGGCGCATCGTGATTCCGCGCATCGGCGCGAGCTTTGTGGTCGTCAAGGGCACGGGCACCGAAGAACTCAAGAGCGGGCCCGGCATCTATCCGCAGACGAGCTTCCCGGGGATCGCCGGAACGACCGCGATAGCGGGCCATCGCACGACATATCTGGCTCCGTTCCGCCACATCGACCAACTGAGCTACGGCAGCCAGATACTCCTCTACATGCCGTACGCGCACTTCACCTACACGGTCATCGGCCACGAGGTGGTCGCGCCGAGCGACTTCCGTGCAGCGGTCAACGAGGTGGGCTACTCGAGGCTCGTGCTGTCGGCGTGCACGCCGCTGTTCAGCGCCGCCAAACGGTTGCTCGTGTTCGCCCACCTGACCCGCACGGTGCCGGTGGGCGCCGCGCGCGAGGTGCCGGGGGGCGGCGCCGTTCGCCCGATCGAAGCGCCATCCCGCGCCGTGCTCGAACGCGAACGGCTGAAACCCAAACCCTCCTCACCAACGGTGCTCGAATCCCTCACGCCGCAGGTGCTCCCCCCGGCTGTCTAGGAGCGAGACGCCGGGGGCGCCTTCGCGGACCTGCCCGACCCAGGTAACTCCGGCGTCGCTCACCGCCGCCACCGCGTTCTGCACGTCCTCGCGCTTCCCGGGCGCCACGCAGAAGCAGAGCTCATAGTCTTCGCCCGCCGTGGCCGCGAGCGTCCACGCGGGTACGCCCAGTTCGGCGCAGACCTGCTCAACGCCCTCCTGCAGCGGCAGCGCGGGCAGGTCCACCTCCAGATGCACACCGCTCGAGCGCCCGATATGAGCGGCGTCCGTCGCGATCCCATCTGAGAGGTCGATCATGGCGTGAGCTCCCGCGAGCGCGAGGGCACGCCCCTCGGCCAATCGTGGCCTTGAATCCGAGACGCGCGCGAGCAGCGCCTCCGTCGCGGGCGAGCGCGCGACCCGCCCCTCCGTGACGGCCAGCGCGGCGCCCGCGCCGCCCAGCCTGCCGGTGACGCCCACGAGATCGCCCGCGACGGCGCCATCGCGCCCGACCAGCTGATCCTCGCTGTCGGCCCAGCCGACGACCGTGAGCCAGAGTATGAGAACGGGCGCCGCGACTACGTCTCCGCCGACGATGGTCGTGCCTGCCTGCACGGCGAGCGTCTTCGCACCACGTACCAGCTCGAGGCCCTGCGCCTCGCCGAGTCCCGGCGGCAGGCCCAGTCCGAGGTAGGCCTCGCCGGGGTCAGCCCCCATCGCAGCGAGGTCCGACAGGGCGCCGGCGAGCGCCCGGCGTCCGACCTGCGCAGGCGTCGCGGAGACGTGGCTGAGACGGAAGTGCACACCTTCGACCATCGCATCGACGGACGTCACGCAGAACGGCCGCGCACGCACCACTGATGCATCGTCGCCGATCCCGCGCACGATCCGCGACTCGTGCGGCGCGCCCGTGCCCTGGAGCTCGGCCGCGATGGATTCGATCAGAGAGAGCTCAGCGATGCCGGTAGACGATGCGGGCGCGGTCCAGGTCGTAGGGGGAGAGCTCGCAGCGAACGCGATCGCCCGGAAGGATGCGGATGCGGAACCGCCGCATCTTGCCGGCCACGTGCCCGAGCACGACGTGGTCGTTGTCGAGCTTCACCCGGAACATCGCATTGGGCAGGGCCTCGATGACCTCGCCCTCGAATTCGACCTTGTCCTCCTTCGCCACGCTACATCCCATCTGGGCCCTCGCCGCAATAAGTGGACGGCCCTTTGTCTCGGTTATCGAGACTCAAACTACCAGTGCTCGCCCCGAAGGGGTGTTGCAGCTGTTGCAAACAGGCTCAGCCGGGAGCCGCGCCACCGGATGGCCTGATCGTCGTTCCAGCACCGGGCGACGGCGACGCCGGCGCCGGGGGCGGAGGCTTGGTCGCGCCGCCGCTGAGTTCAGGAGATTCGTGGGATTCTGCCTGCGGGTGGGCTCCGCCCGCTTCTGTGGGCTTCGGAGTGCTCTCGGGAGCGCTTTCGTGGTGCTGGTGAGATTGGCTCTTGGAGTGGTGCTTGGCGGAGGCGTTCAGTTCGCTTTCTTCGCGCCCCTGCGAGGCGAACCCCGTGGTTGCGAATTTGCCGTAGAACGGCACGTAGGAGACCGATTCTTTGGCGACGGGGAACGGCACGCATGGCTTGCCTTCGGTCACCGCCGACATGTACGCATGCCAGATTTCCGCCGGCAGGTAGCCGCCCTGCTGTGGCTCGCCGTGCACGTCGGTCATGGAGACTCGCCTGTTGGGGTAGCCCATCCAGACGACCGTCGAGTACTTGGGCGTGTAGCCGTCTAGCCAGGCGTCGACCAGTTCGCTGGTCGTGCCCGTCTTTGCGGCCGTCGGGCAGTTGATGGCCGAGCGGGTCGCGGTGCCGCTCTGCACGTTCTGCTCGAGGATGCTCGTCTCCTCGGCGGTCACGCCTTCGCTGAGCACCTTCACACGGTGCGGTTGGCCCCAGTTTTCATCAACGTGCCCGTTAGGGAATACGACCTTCGTGATTGCGATCGGGCTGTTGCGCCAGCCGCCGTCGGCGAGCGTCGCGTAAACGTCGGCCATTTCAAGCGGCGTCACGCCGAGCGTCAGCCCGCCCAGCGCTTCCGCCGGAAAGCTCGACAGGTGGGTGGTGACGCCCATCTTGTATGCCATCTGGGTCACCGTCTGCTCGCCAAGATCGGCGGCGAGCTGCGCATAGACCGTGTTGTCAGAGGCGAGCGTCGCGCTGACGAGGTTGAGCGACTTGTTCAGCGATGTGCCCTCGAACGTCTTGACTTCGTAGGTCGGATAGCCCATCAGCCAGCCCGGCTCGAGCGTATGCGAGAGGTAGTAGGTGGTGTTCGGGTCGACGCCGCGCGAGAGTGCGTCGGCGAGATCGATCGCCTTGAAAGTGGAACCCGGCTGGCGGTGCCCGTCGGCGGCGAGGTTGTACTGGGATTGCTCGTAGCTCTGCGACTCGGCCATCGCCTCGATGTCGCCGTTGGCCGGGTTGAGGGTGACGATTGCCGAGGCGGGGTCGCCGGGCTCGTCGAGCACGTTCGCGATCGCCTTGCGCGCCAGGCGCTGCATGTTCAGGTCGATCGTCGTGTAGACCTTCAGCCCTCCCTGCTCGACCATCTTCGTGCCGTAGCGGTGGACGAGCTGCGCGCGCACGTATTCGAAGAAGAATTTCTCGCGCCGCTGGGTGTAGAAGTCGCCGTACTTGACGCCGAGAGGCGCGGCTTCGGCGGCAACGGCCTGCGCCTGGGTGATGTAGTGCAGCTGCGCCATCTTCGAAAGCACCTCGTTGCGCCGCTGGCGAGCGGCGGAGGGGTCGAGCAGCGGGTTATATTCCGAAGGCGCCTGTGGCAGGCCGGCGAGCAGCGCGGACTGCGCCAGGTTGAGCTCCGACGCCGGCTTGTCAAAGAAGATGCGAGCGGCCGCCTGCACGCCGATCGCCGTCTGCCCGCCCACCGTGCCATAGGGGACGGTGTTGAGATAGCTCGTGAGTACCGAGCGCTTGCTGTGGTGTTCCTCATACTCGATCGCCAGCTTGGCCTCGATGATCTTCTGCCTGAGCGTGTGCTGGTCACCGCCCAGATAGAGGTTGCGCATCAGCTGCATGGCGATCGTCGACCCGCCCTGCAGGGCCGAGCCATGGGTGATGTCCTTGATGGCCGAGCGGAATATCCCGGTCAGGTCGACGCCGTCGTTTTTGTAGAAGCGCTGGTCCTCGATCGCGACGGTGGCGTTCTTCAGGTCTTCGGGTATCTGTCCCCACGAGACCGGGCTGCGCAGCTCGTCGGACTCGATGAAGCCGAGGCTGGTCCCATCGGCGGCGAACACCTGCGAGGAGCCGCCACTGACGATCGGGTGCAGCTTTTCGATGTCCGGAGCGGAGCGTGCGACATTGATCACGTACCCGACTGAAGCCAGCGCGCCGACGATCAGGGCACCAGCGAGCACGCCGCTACCAACGAGTAGGAATCGTACGGGTCCGCTGCGGTTGTGTCTCTGCCGACGTTGTCGTGCTTGCCGTGACATCTCGGGGCTAGTGCCGAGATTACCGCCCGGAGTGTGATTTCCTGCCATTTGCGCTGCGGCGAGGAGCTAGGCTCGGCGCCACAACACATGAACCCCGATACCGCCGAGCTGGCCATCCTCGAGAACGGAAGCGAACTCGCAGCTCCGTTCGGAGCATCGGCAACTCCTCGCAACGGGAGCGGTAACCTCGGCCGCCGGTGGTCCCGGCTGCGCGCCGATCAGGCGCGGATCGCGGCCGTGCGCGATTGCTGGCGCGCCCTGTGGGTCTCGCGGCTGCTCGTGTGGGTCGCGGGCGCAGGCACGGTGCTCGCGCCGACGCGCCGCGTGTTCGATCCCCCCGGCGTGACGAGGGGGTTCGGATGGCTCGGCAACCTGCTTGCCGCGCCCGCCGCGCGCTGGGACAGCGCCTGGTACCTGGTAATCGCCCACTATGGCTACCGGCCCGAACTGGGCGTGTTCACGGCTTCGCGTGCTGCGTTCTTTCCGCTCTATCCCCTCGGTCTGCGCGCGATCGCCTCCGTCGGCTTCGCGCCGGTGCTCGCAGGCGTGCTGCTGTCGGTGTTCGCGCTCGCATGCTCGCTGTACGGCATCCACCGCCTGACGACGCTCGAGCTGGCGCAGGCCAGCCGATTCTCGCTGTCCGGCCTACAGGGCCGCGAGGTCGCGCGCCTTGCCGTGCTCGTCACGGCCTTCGCGCCGATGGCCTTCTATTTCTCGGCGGTCTACTCGGAGTCGCTCTATCTCGCGCTTTCGGTCGGGCTGTTCTGGTTCGCCCGCCAGGGTCGCTGGGCAGCGGTGGGAGCGCTCGGTGCGCTCGCGGCGGCCACGCGCAGCGCCGGTGTGCTGCTCGTGGTGCCTGCGCTGATCCTCTACCTGTACGGGCCACGCGAGGACCGCAGACCGGACTTCCCCGATGTTCTCTCCTGGGCCCGGCCTCGCTACCGGCTGCGCAAGGACCTCCTGTGGCTGGGCCTCGTGCCGGTGGGGCTGATCCTTTACATGGCCTACCTCACGCTCTCAGGCGGCGACGCGCTGACGCCCTTTCACGCACAGGATGTGTGGGGCAGGCACTTCGCCGGGCCCTACCTCGGCGTATGGGACGGCATCAAGGCTGCATTCCAGGGCGCCCGCCAGCTGCTCTCCTTCCAGCGTCATCACCTCTACTTCGCAAGCGCCACCGGCAGCCCGTTCATTGCCGCCTGGCACAACCTGATGCTCGTCGGCTTCCTGATCCTCGCGGTGCCCGCCATCGTTGGGGTGCTGCGCACGCTCCCGCTCGCCTACGGCGTCTACGTGGTGGTCGCCCTGGCCCTGCCGCTGTCCTATCCGGTGACCGGGCAGCCGCTGATGTCACTGCCGCGCTTTCTCGTCGTGCTGTTCCCGCTCAGCATCTGGCTCGCCTCATGGCTGGCCGCCCATCCACGCGCGCGATGGCCGGTACTCGCCACGTCGCTCGTGTTGCAGGGCTTCTTCGTCGCCCAGTTCGCCACCTGGCACTGGGTGGCGTGAAGCCGGTGCAGGAGCCTCTCGGTCCGCTGGTCGTTCCCTCGCCGAGCGCGCCCGGACCGCGGGAACGCCCGGTCGAGCGGATCCCTCCGTGGCCCCCGTGGACCGCGCCCGCTGCGCTCGTCGGCGGGATCGTGCTGGCGGCCGTCGCCGGACTGCTCGTTGACCTCCCCGCGCTGGCGCTCGGCGTCAACGTCACCACGTCGCATGTGCCGGGCGGCCTTGAGATCGCCGACACGGTCGTCCAGGACGCCGCGTTCGTCGCTGCCGCGGTGTTCTTCGCGGGGCTGGGCGGGCGCACCGTGAGGGCGTGGCAGTTCGGCCTGCGGCCTCCGTGGACGGGCTGGAAACGGGCGGCAGGACTGATCGTGCTGGTGTTTCTCGCGTTCCTGATCTTCAGCGTGATCTGGGGCTCGGCGTTCCATGCGGAAAAGGACAAGCTGCTCGAACAGCTGGGTACCGGGGAAAGCACCGGCCTGCTGCTGCTGAGTGCAGCGCTCACATGCGTGATAGCGCCGATCTGCGAGGAGTTCCTGTTTCGCGGCTTCATCTTCACGGCGCTCAGGAATTGGCATGGCACCTGGCCGGCGGCGATCATCACGGGGCTTGCGTTCGGGGGGGTCCACGTGGGCTCGGCCCCTGTCGTCGATCTCGTGCCGCTCGCGGGGCTCGGCTTCGGGCTGTGCCTGCTGTACCGCTATACGGGCTCGCTGTACCCCTGCATCGTCGCTCATTCGCTGAACAACTCGATCGCGTTCGGGAGCCTCGAGGGGTGGCGCTGGCAGAGCGTCATCCTGCTGCTGCTGGCCGCGTTTGCCGCCATCGGCCTGATCGCTCTGGGATTCATGCGCGCCGGCGTGATCACTCCTGAGACGCCCACTGCAGGGTCGGATGCGTTCGGCGTCGCTTCCGGCGGATAGGATCGGGGTCAGTGTCAACGTCTCGGTTTCCGGGCGGTGACGTCCGACCGACCGGGTTGGTTCTCGGGCTGGCGGCGAGCTGACTCATAGGCTCCGTGTCGATCAGCGTTCTGACCAGCATCGGTTCTGTCGCTCGCCGCCGCCCGAGGATCCCTGGCGTGACTTGATAGGAGCGTGGCACCGCCCCAACTGAGGTCTGTCCGCCGGAGGTCCACTTCAACGGCAATCTCGATTTGAAGGGACGGTGATGAATGATCGTGATCGGAGCGGATATCCACAAGAGCACTCATGCGTTGGCCGCGGTTTCAGGTGATGGCGGCTTGGTGGCCGGCGAGCTAGAGATCAGGGCCGATGAGTCCGGACATCTCGCTGCTCTGCGCTGGGCAAGGGAGCTCGATGAGGAGCGGGTGTGGGCGATCGAGGACTGCCGGCACCTGTCAAGACGTTTTGAGCAGGCGTTGATCGCGGCGGGCGAGCGGGTCGTTCGTGTTGCCCCGCGGATGATGGGCCAGGCGAGGAGTGGTGAGCGCGAGCCGGGCAAGTCTGATCAGATCGATGCGAGGGCTGTCGCCCGCGCTGTGGTCAGGGAGGGCGTGGAGCGTTTCCCGACCGCGTTCCTCGATGAGCGGGCCTTGGAGATCCGTCTCCTGGCTGACCATCGCGCAGATCTCGTCGCCGAACGAACCCGCCAGATCAATAGGTTGCGCTGGCACCTTGTCGACCTCTGTCCGGACCTTGAGGCCAAGATCCCTGCGCGCCA
>Ga0302178_10002700_pt1 | contig 13844 bp, 11 predicted proteins | sample I_Palsa_E1_3_FD_198790 | JGI IMG/M metagenome (GOLD analysis project Ga0302178, IMG submission 198790) | Peat permafrost microbial communities from Stordalen Mire near Abisko, Sweden - I_Palsa_E1_3 | ecosystem: Environmental > Terrestrial > Soil > Palsa > Peat permafrost | place: Sweden... | reverse complement strand
CACTGTCGGCAGCCTCATAGCAGGAATTATCCTTACCGCTACTCTTTTTGTCATTCCCTCTGGCAGCGGATCAGTCTTAAGCGCTCTCAATCAGCTCAATCGCTTCTTCCCCATGGCGATTGTCCTAGGATCCATCAACACAATCCGTCGCAGTGGAGGCAAACGCAGTTTCAATCTGCCCGTTCTGATTGCCGGGATTCTCATGTTCGTCTTTGGGCTTATGAGCTTCTCAAAAGAAGGAATGTTCGCCGCCTTAGCCTGCTGGCTTCTGGCCATATCCTCTCAGCGTTACAATTTCAGCCGTGCGCAGATCGTCGGGTTAATCCTCGCCACGATCTTTATCTTTCGGTATCTCGTTCCGTACTCCCAGTATGGAAGATCCTTCCGCGAAGAAAACGGCGCAGCCAGCGTTTCGACCGTCCTCTCGCTTCTTTCCGATCTTAGTTACGTTCGCCAGCAATATCTCGAAACCTCGAAAGACTCCTATGAGGACAGGGTTTTCGGCTACTACGACACCCCCCAGGGGTTCTTCGATCGCCTTCAGATGGTCTCCATCGACGACGCTCTGATTAATCGCACCGCCCAGTTCGGAACCTTCGGTCTTTACCCCATCGCCGTAGCCTTTGAGAATCTGGTTCCTCACTTCCTTTGGCCCAACAAGCCCTCACTGCTCAGCGGAAATATCTACGCGCATGAAGTTGGCATTCTCGCTGAAGAAGATTACAGCACAGGAGTCTCATTCTCCTCTTCCGCAACCGCCTATCATCTGGCAGGATGGCCGGGGATCTTTCTCCTCGCGCCCGCCATTTGGTTTCTTCTCTTCTTTGTCTTCGAGTCACTATGCGGGGACACGAGACAAACCCCCTGGGGACTCCTCGTTCTGGTTCTCTATAGCCACGTCGCTCCCGAAGGAGACATCGGCGCATTGATATACGAGTCGAGCTATGCAGCTTTCAGCATCGTCTTTGCCGCATTCGTCGGCTCTTATGTCGCACCTCTCATCGGAACCCTCTTCATTGGTCCAGAAGGCATCATGCTTCGCCGCGGAGCGTCGATCCGCAGCGTCGCAGGCCGACTCATCCCATCTCAGCCGCCGAATCCTGATCAACATCCCGCGTCCTGATCAACCACCCCCGCGGCAAACACACTGCCCGGCCAACGCCGCGTCCCTCATTCCCATACACTAAGAAAAGAATGAATAAATTAGTCGCCGGCAATCTGGTCCACCGTCCCCTCCGCTCGCTCATCAGCTGCCTCGCCATCGCCATCGAGGTCATCATGATCCTCTCTATCACTGCGATCCTCATGGGCAAGCTCAACGGCTTCAAGACCCGCCAGAACGGCATCGGCATGGACATGTTCGTCCGCCCCAACACCGCCAGCAACCTCATCGGCATGAGCCCCGCCGGAGCCTCCATCAAGGTCGCCGACATCCTCGCCAAGATCCCCCACGTTATCGTCTCGGCACCCGTCAACGTCCAGATCAACAGCTCTCTCGATACCATCTACGGCATCGACTTCAAAAGCTTCAACGCCCTCCTGCCTTTCACCTTCCTCTCCGGCACGCCCTTCCAGGGGCCAGACGATGTCATCCTCGACGACTACGCCGCCGCCGGCAAAAAAGTTGGCGACCACATCAGCATCCTCAATCATCAGTTCCGAATCTCCGGCATCGTCGCTCACGGCAAAGGTGGCCGCAAGTTTGTTCCCATCGAAACCATGGGCTACCTCACCGGTACCGAGGGCAAGGCCACCATGTTCTACCTCCGCACCGAAGACCAGCCGAAGTATCAGGATGAGGTCCGCAAAGACATCCTCGCCACTCCCGGAATGAGCACCTACAACGTCGCCACCGCCGAAGAGTACCTCTCCTCCATCTCGCCCGACCGCCTCCCAGGCTTCAACGTCGGCCTCCGCGTTGTCATCGGCATCGCCGTCGTTATCGGCTTCCTGGTTATCTTCCAGTCCATGTACACAGCTGTCATGGAACGCACCCGCGAGATCGGCATTCTCAAGTCCATGGGAGCCTCCCGCTCATACATCGTTGGCATCGTCCTGCGAGAAACCGGCGTGCTCGCCACCATCGGCATTGTGCTCGGCATCGCAGCCAGCTTTGCCCTCAGCGCCGCACTCGAAGCTCGCTTCCCGACACTCGACTTCGTGATCAACGTTCCCTACGTCTGGAAGGCGACTGTCATAGCCTTCATCGGAGCCTTGTTAGGCGCGCTCTACCCAGCTCTAAAAGCCGCCAGCAAAGACCCAATTGACGCCCTCTCCTACGAATAAGTAGGACCGTAGATTAGAGGGCAACTCTCCTTCCCGACTAACGGGAGCGAGAACAGCAGCTGTAGTTGCAAAACGATAAAAAGCCATGAAATGGCCGCTCTTCGCGCAGGAGGCCGTCCGGCAGGACGAGGACGTCGCTCAGCGAGAAAGCAAGCCCTCGGATATCTCGCCAGGCAAAAATCGCTGCATAGCGATCTCGATCGTCAGAGGCGCCAACGCCAGCGCAAACGGCAAAAAGATCCGTACCTCTTTCATCCTCCCCGCGACTAGCCACATCCCCAGAAAGATCAACGCCCCAGCCAACATTGCCACGCCAGCGGCCCCGCTACGATACCGCCTCACCATCCAGACGGTCCAAGCAAACGGCACCATAAACAGCACAAATGGAATCCAGTATGCGGGAGAACTCAAATTCGTAAGCAGCTGAAAAATCGCGGTCCTCACATAGTGAGCCTGCAGGAACGCCCGCTGCATCAACCAGTACTGAATCCCAACAACGATCAACAGTGCTGCGAAACTCGTACCCACCTGCAAGCCTCGGGAGAGAGCAAACCCGCGCCCCAGAGGCGCAAGACAAACCAGCAAAATCCCCAAATGCAGCGCAAACCCAACATCAGCGCGAACGAACCCCTGCGCCACCGCCAGCAGCAAGAACCCAATCACCGCCATCCCCGCAGGCAAGCGGACTGTCAGCAGCATCAGCGCCAACGCTAGGATTGCAGCCGTAGTCAGCGTCTCCGGCCGCTGATACCAAAGCAGCCACGCCAGATAAAACTGCACGATCACCAGAAATCCAGCTGCCCCAAACCACTGCCCACCCAACCCCGCCTCGCGATAAACTGCAGACCGCCGCAACACAAAAAACAGCGCAAACACAGCAATAAAAGCCGCAATCACATCCAACCCCGCCAACATATAACGAAGTGCCAAATGAGTATGCTGAGCCAGAAAGTAAGCCGTATCGATCACGCCGATCCGATACTGGTTCGGCGCATCCGCTGTCCCGTTCACCACGTCCATCCAGATTCCTGGCACCGAATGGTACGCCTGACTGTAGCTCCAGTAATTCAGGAAACCCGCCGACAAAACGACAAGACCCAGTAATACGCCGACGACCTTCTTTGGGCCCTGCATCATCCGTTCTCGTCTCGCTTCCGCACTGCGGTTTGAGAGGAAGAATAGCATCCGACCGTAGCCCCCAACACCTTCGGTACCAAACCCATACGCAACTCTTTGCACCCCTTCGTACTAATTCTGTAATACCCTGAACTCTTACGACATACTTGCGTTTAACTATCCGTACATAATGAAGCGGCCAGGCTCCATCTCGTTCCCCATTCTCCCTGCCCTAGAGGCGGTTCTCCTCAGCGTCTCTGCCATCTTCCTCATCCTGCACGCCTTCCATCTCAGCGCCGACTTCCCCAACCACTCCCCCTGGATGGACTGGGCCAAGTACACCGACGAAGGCTGGTACGGCGACGGCGCCATCCGCCACTTTCAGCGCGGCCACTGGTACGTCCCCGGCGACTTCAACCCTGCCGCCGCCCTACCCGTCTGGCCTCTCCTCGAAGCCGCCCTCTTTCGCTTCACTGGCGTCAGCCTCACTGCCGTCCGCGGCCTCACCGTCGCCATCTTCGGACTCATCCTTGCTGCCTCCTATCTTCTGCTCCGTCGCTGGCAAAATCTCGCAGCCCCAGCAAATCAGAAACCCATCAACACCCTCGCCCCTGCCATCGCGGTCCTCCTCCTGGCAGTCAGCCCCTTCTGCTTCGTCTTCACCCGCATGGCGATCCTCGAGCCTCTCCTCATCCTTCTCACACTCCTGGCCCTCCTCGCCGCCTCCTACGCCGAACCGGTGCAGGGAAGCGAGCCCACCAGTTTCCAAACCGCGCTCCGCCGATCTCTTCCAATCGTCTCCCTCGGCCTGCTTCTTCCACTCATGGTCCTCTCCAAGACCACGGCCGTCTTCCTTCTCCCCGCCATCGGCTGGATCCTCTGGGCCCGCGCCGAATACCGAGCCCGTCCCTTCCTTCGCCTCGTCCTTCCCGCAGCCGCCCTCGCCGCCGTCACTTGGATCGCCTACTACGCCTTCATCATCCGCCCCCACTTCCTCGACGACTACCACTACCTCTTCAGCGCCAACGCCTACACCGGCATCACCCCCGCCACCGCTCTCTCCGTCCTCGGCGACACCATCGCCGACGGCCTCTGGATCGGCAACATCCTCTATCCTTTGGCCCTCCTCGCCGCCTTCTCCGCCGTCCTGCTCCATCCCCGCCTTCTCCGCAACCCGCTCATCCCAGCTCTCCTACTCTGGACAGGCGGCTATGCCGCATTTCTCGCCTACCACAACAACCTCCAGCCCCGTTACTACCTCGTCCTCGCAGTCCCGCTGACCCTGCTCATCCCAGTCGTCTTCTCCACCCTCTGGACTCGCGCTCAACTGCACTCCGAACCCTTGTCTCCTCTCCGTCGTCTGGCTACGGCCATCATCGTCGCGGTCCTCGCCATCCTCACCATCACCGACGCCAGCCAGACCCTCCACTACGTCCGCACTCCCGACTACACCTTCACCTCCGCCGCCGCGCAGATCCGGAAGATCGTCTCCGCCGACCATACCCACAACCCGCTCATCCTCTCCATCAGCGGCTCCAACCTCTCGCTCATGACCGGCCTGCCCTCCATCTGCGACGACTTCGGCACCATGGACCTCGCCGTCCGCGTCAAGGCCTACCACCCCGGCTGGTACGTAGCCTGGAACCAGGTCGACGACGACAAGATGGACGCCCTCGCCCCCATCTATCACCTCCAGCGCATCGCTGCCTTCCCGGCAATGGACGACCCCGAGCGCAACCTCCTCATCCTCTACCGCCTCGACCCCGCCACGCCCGGCACCTCTCCGCGCCGCCATCGCAAACCCGCCATCCCGCGCCTTCTTCAAACCAGCTTCGGCCAGCAGCCCAGCCCCATCCAGCTCGAACACTAGAACCGCGAACCGCCCACATAATCCCCAAGCTATACTTGCCTGCTGCTGCGTCCGATTCGAATAAGTCAATCCGGAGAACCTCGCATGACCTCAGCTTCGCTGCTGCACTTCGTTGTAGCTCTCTTTTGGTGTGTTCTCCTCTTCCTTTCGATCGCAGGCTACGGAGCCGCACTCCTTCGTCTCTTCAGCATCCGCAGGCCCTCCCTCACCCTCGCAGCCATCAGCGGCTTCGGCGTGGTAGTCCTGCTTGGAGGCTGCCTCAACCTCCTCAACGCCATCACCTCTCCGATCCTGATCACCGTCACCATCCTCGGCCTTCTCGCCGCCATTCTGCTAGGCATCACCCTCCCCGAGACAGACACATTAGCCCCCACCACTGCTATTGAGCAGTCGTCAGTGCTTTCAAAAGCGGCCCCTTACCTCCTGCTCCTTGCTGCGCTCATCTTCGTCGTCCGCGTCGCTTCGACCGTACACACGCAGTCCTACCAGGTCTCCGACGACTACAACTTCTACCTCGCCTCCCCGGCCAAGATGCTTCAGCTCCATCACTACGCCGCCGATCCCTTCAGCGAGCGCCGCATCATGTCCAGCATCGGCGGCAACTACTTCCTTCAGACCCTCGTCCTCGCCATCCTCCCCCTCGCAGATGTGCAAATGGCCGACCGGGCCCTCGGTCTCATCCTGCTCGCCATTCTGTCCTTCTCCCTCGCCTCAGAGCTCCGCCTCACCCCGCTCCAGCGAGCTGTCTTCGCGTTCCTCCTCTTCACGACACCGCAGATCGTCTTCAACCTCACCTTCGTGCTTTTACCCAGCGCCCTCTTCTTCGCGCTCGTCTACCTGGCGGCCAACCGGAGACTCCTCGCCGAAAACCCCGTTCTTCAAGCCGTCCTCCTAGGCACAGTCACTGGCGTCCTCGCCGCCACCAAATCCACCTACCTGCCTCACGGAGTCCTCTTCATCGCCTGTTTCGCGCTCTTCCAAAGCCGTCGCCGCGGTCTACCCTCCGGCGCAAAGATACTCGCCCTCGGCGCTCTTTCCTGCTTCCTCGTGATGCTTCCCTGGATGATCGCCAACCACGCCACCTCAGCTACATGGTTCTACCCCTTGCTCGGCAAGGGCTATCAATACGCCGTCTACGGCCTCTACCCCGCGCCCTCGGGAGCAGGCCTCTCCATCATCGTTCACAAGGTCATCCCCTTCTGCATTCCCCTCGCTTTCCTCCTCGCGCTCGAGTGGTTCCTCGGCGACCACGACGAGCAGGCAGAAGCCATCCTCTCGCTCTCCACCGCCGCACTCTGCGCTACTCTGCTAGTCGGCATCAGCACCGGCGGAGACTCCGTCCGCCGCTACAACTACCCCTGCATCATCCCCGCGATGCTCCTGCTCTACATTGTCTTCAGCCGTCGCCAAAACACCTTCCCCAACTCCCGCCGCTGGCCCATTCTGCAAACCGTCACCATTCTCTTCATCGCCTACACCGCCATCACCACCTGGCGCAGTAAATTCAGCAACGAGTACGACCAAATCCCCATCGGCCTCAAAGCCGGCCTCCTCGACACCCCCATCGTCCCCGCCAGCGTCTCAGCCGAGTACGCCGCCGTCCAGCGCGCCATCCCTACCGACGCTGGCGCCATCGCCACCGTCAGTAACAGCTTCCTCTTCGACTACCGGGCCAACGCCATCAGTATCGCCGACTATCCCGGAGCCGCCAGTCTCCCCGCCGGCTGGCCGTCCCGCGGCGACGGCAACGCTCTCGCCAGCTATCTCCTGGCCCACAACCTCCGTTACCTCGTCTGCTCCTACACTGACTTCATCCCCCTCGACCATGAAGCCGTCAAAGTCCTCCATGACCCCAGCCGCACCCAGTGGATCAAGAGCGAGCAGGGCATCATCCTCCGCTCCCATCAGCAATTCGCCGAACTGGCCCGCACCCGCCGCCATCTCTACGACGACGGCCAGATCTACGTCCTCGATCTGGCGGAGCCACAGTAGCGGAACCTGCAGATATTTCATCGCGACCAACGGGAGCGCCAACCGAAGGGGTATACCCGTCACGAAGTGACCGCCCCGTGCGTAGCGGGCCTTTAGAAAGCAGTGGCCTTCCGAAAACAAGCCAAACAATCCTTGACGCAAGCCCCGAACCGCCAGTAAGATTAAATCTCGCGCAGTCTCGCGTCTGTACGTCTGTGTCAGTCCCGTTCCCAGGCGAGTCAGGTTTCCGAGACATCCGTGGTGGATCCACTGGGGAGCAGCTTTCAACACAGCCGCCCCTGAAGCACCCATCCCATAGGTTGTGCGTAGTCCAGCTGTAGTCCAGGCCAAGCGGGCTGTTCCGCGCGTTTTGGAGAGAAAACTCTCCTACCCGCACGTCGCCTTGCTCTGGAACAAAACGTTCTTTCGGGCTTTTCAGTTTTTTAGCGAACCATCAACCTGGCACCACTTTCTTCATGCACCAAGCCGACCACTGAAGACGGCAGAAACAAGGAGTAACCCAAACGATGTCCACCACCATTCCGAGTGGCAAAGATATTAAGCGCAAGTGGTACGTGCTTGATGCCAGCGGTAAGACCCTCGGCCGCCTCGCAACGCAGGCCGCCTCCGTCCTCGCCGGCAAGACCAACCCCCTTTACACCCCCTACATCGATATGGGCGATCACGTCGTTATCATCAACGCCGAAAAGATCGTGCTGACCGGCCTCAAGTCTGACCAGAAGCTCTATCGCCGCTACACCGGTTTTCCCGGCGGTCTCCGCGAAGAGTCCTTCATCAAGCTGCTCGCCCGTCGCCCCGAAGCCATCGTCGAACAGGCCGTCAAGGGCATGCTTCCCAAGTCCAAGCTCGGTCGCCAGATGGCCACCAAGCTCAAGGTTTACAAGGGAGCCCAGCACCCCCACCTCGCCCAGCAGCCCGTTGCCATGGACTTCCATGCCTCCAACGCGCCCAAGGTTCTCACCTCCAAGGTCATGGTGCCGGCTCATCCGGCTCACTCCCTCGAAGGCTAAGCGTCCCCTCCCGATCTTCGGGAGCTAACGAGTTTTGGGGCATCAGCCCCGGGTTTTCTCAAGTTCAAGGAGCACCATGGCAGATCTGATTCAGTACTACGGAACCGGCCGTCGCAAGTCCTCGATCGCACGCGTCTTCCTGCGTCCAGGCAGCGGCAAATTCACCGTCAACAAAAAAGAGTGTGACGTCTACTTCGTCACCGCACAACAGCGCGCAGCCGCCAAGCGGTCGCTCGGCATCGCCGACATCGGCGAGACCTTCGACGTCATCACCACCGTAAAGGGTGGCGGCGTCATGGGCCAGGCCGACGCAGTCAAGCTCGGCATCGCTCGCGCCCTCATGGTATTCAACCCCGAGCTCCGCAAGGCGCTCAAGGCAGAAGGCCTCGTTACCCGCGACTCGCGTGGTAAAGAGCGCAAGAAGTACGGTCAGAAGGGCGCTCGCGCTCGCTTCCAGTTCTCGAAACGATAGAAAAAGCCTCACAGCAAGATCTTTTGCTGTTGCTTTTGTCTTTCCCTTCAGAACCGAAGCACCTGTTATCCGGAGGAGGTCTGGGCCTCACCCTTATCTCCTCCGTCGCATCACCCGCAGGCTTCAACCCTTGCGGCAAGGAGTCAAATCTCCCTCACGAGGGATCAATCCAGGCACCGGAGCACCGGTCCGGCTGTCTTAAACCAAGGAGCTACATTGGCAAACATCACTATGAAAGAACTGCTCGAAGCTGGCGTTCACTTCGGGCATCAGACCAAGCGCTGGAACCCCAAGATGAAGGAGTACATCTTCGGCGAGCGCAACGGCATTTACATCATCGACCTCCAGAAGACCCTCAAGATGTTCAAAGAGGCTTCGAAGTTCGTCACCGATCTCACCGCCACCGGCAAGCTCATCCTCTTCGTTGGCACCAAGCGCCAGGCGCAGGACGCCATCGCTGAAGAAGCCACCCGCGCCGGCATGCCCTACATCAACAGCCGCTGGCTCGGTGGTCTTCTCACCAACTGGGTCACCGTGCAGAAGTCGGTCAAGCGCCTCACCGAACTCGATGACATGTCGACCGACGGCCGCTACGAGCTCCTCACCAAGAAGGAAGTCATCAAGCTCGAGCGTGAGCGCAAGCACCTCACCACCAACCTCGCCGGTATCAAGACCATGAAGCGTCTTCCCGACGCCATCTTCGTTGTTGACTCCAACAACGAAGCCATCGCCGTCGCCGAAGCCCGCAAGCTCGGCATCCCGGTCGTCGCCGTCGTCGACACCAACTGCGACCCCACCGTCGTCGACTACGTCATCCCCGGCAACGACGACGCCCTCCGCGCCATCCGCCTCTTCACCACGAAGATCGCCGATTCCGCCTACGAAGGCGTCCAGATGGTCTCCGAGAAGGCATTCGCCACCGAGTCCTCTGACGTTCAACCTCTCGCAGTCTCGCCCGAATACGTCGGCGAAGACGGCGAGATCGAACCCGGCGAGATCCACGCTGCTGCCGAGCCCGCTGTCGAAGCTGCTCCCGAAGAAGACGAAACCGTCGACCTCGCCGCAGTCCTCGGCGGAAACATCCGCAAGGCGCCCTCAGCCGCCAGCGAGCCCGAAGCAGAGAACGAGTCCATCTCCGCCCAGGCCGCCGTCTAGCACCATCTTTCGTGCCGAAGGGCCGTCGCAAGAGGAAAGGGCAGGGCATTAGCCGTGTCGTAACCGTCTCTTGTTATTTTGGTGGGGGCGCGGGCATCCAGCCCGCGCCCCCTTTCGCAGAAACCCGCAACTCAAGGAAACTCACAATGACTGAAACCGCCGTAAAGATCGACGCAAAACTCGTCAAAGAACTCCGTGAAAAGTCCGGCGCCCCCATGGGCGACTGCTTGAAAGCGCTGCAAGAGGCAAAAGGCGAGATGGAAGCCGCCTTCGTCGTCCTCCGCAAGCGTGGCATGGCTTCGGCCGCCAAGAAGGCTACCCGCACCACCAACGAAGGCGCAGTCGGAACCTACATCCACGCCGGCGGAAAGATCGGTGTCCTGCTCGAGCTCAACTGCGAGTCCGACTTCGTAGCCCGCACCGACGACTTCCAGGAGCTGCTCCGCGACGTCGCCATGCACATCGCTGCCGTCGACCCGCGCTTCGTCAGCCGCGAGGACGTCACCGAAGCCGACCTCGAGCGCGAGAAGGACGTCTACCGCGCCCAGGCCGCTGCCTCTGGCAAGCCCGCCGAGATCATCGAGAAGATGCTCACCGGCAAGCTCGCCAAGTTCTACGAAGAGTTCTGCCTCCTCGACCAGCCCTTCATCAAGGAAGCCTCGCAGACCATCGGCCAGCTCATCGCTTCCAAGGTCGCAAAGCTAGGCGAAAACATCAGCGTCCGCCGCTTCGCCCGCTTCAAGGTAGGCGCCACCGACTGGACAGTAGCCCAGGCCAAGGCCGTCGCCACAGAAGAAGCCGCCTCCTAATCTGTAACCATCACCAAAACAAAAAGCCCGGGCCACCAGCCCGGGCTTTTTGTTTCTACGAGTAGATTGCACTTCGATATGCTTGTGAGGCTGCGAATGGTTTGAGATTATTACTTTATTATGAGGAGTTCCAGAAGACGATCTGTGGGTGTTGCGCTAAAGATCGTCGGCCTAGTATGGCTGGCATATAGCGCGTTCGCCACTCCGCCTTTGACGACCGCATTTGTATCGACGGGCCTGCCTCAAAGATTATTGCTGATGCTCTTCTACGCGGATTTCGTATTCCCGCTGTGCTTTGTCTGTACAGGCTTTTACCTAGATAGCAGGTCAAGATCAAACTGACAGATCAAGCCCCATAGCTTGACGCCATACATCATCTCCACTAATCTCCAACCATGCACCTCGCCTCTGCAGCCCGTTATTGTTGTCCGTCCAGCCTCTAGGCTGACGACACCTCAGGGCACTGCAGAACCCTCCAGATCAATCGTCAGCCGAGCAACCACGAGCGCTCTCATCTCGCTTTGACCTCGCGGTCAGGCATCCGCTTTCAGCGCCGACATCTCAGCCAACGACGATCAATCACGGAGACCACACCGATGCGCAAACTCATCAACCTTTCTCTCGCTATCCTCACCCTCATCGCACCCATCACGATCAAGGCTCAATCCACAGCGCCCACCCCGGCCAAGCCTTACCTTGTCGAGTGGGTCTACCGAATCCAGTACGGCCATCAGGACGAGTGGTGGTCTCTCTTCCGCAAGTATCAGATCGCCGCCCTCGACCGCGAGCAGCAGCTCGGTTACGTCAACAGCTACACGGTTTACGGCCCCGGTCTGCATACCTCGGAGGACAGTCGCTGGGACTACCGCATCGTCATCACCTACAAGGACCAACCCTCCTCCACTCACGAAGGCGAAGTCCTGCACCAACTCTTCTCCGACCAGAACACTCTCCACAAAGAGGAGAACCGCCGCTGGGAGCTTACCTCCAACCACTACGATCTGCCCATCCACATCGTCGATCCCCACGCAGAGTAATCCGCACCATCATCCCACCACGAGTTCACCACAACGCACCATCGAAGAACCACATCCAGGAGACACCATGAGCAAGGTCCTCACCGAAGTCCTCTCCGCCAACGACTCCTACGCAGCCTCCTTCGGTGACAAAGCCAACCTGGCCCTCCCACCAGCCCGCGGCTTCGCCATCCTCACCTGTATGGACGCGCGCCTCGACCCCGCTAAATACGCAGGCCTCGCCGAAGGAGACGCCCACGTCATCCGCAACGCCGGAGGCCGCGCCTCGGACGACGCCATTCGCTCCCTCGTCATCAGCTACAAGCTCCTCGGCACGAAGGAGTTCTTCGTCATCCACCACACCGACTGCGGCATGCAGTTCTTCAGTAATGAAGTCATCCGCGGCCTCCTCGCCAACAGCCTCGAAACCGCAGCCCTCACCCCCGAAGGCTTCAAGGACGTGGGCAAAGGCCCCGGCTCCACCGCAGCCGAGTTCGTCGAATTCCTCACCATCAAAGATCAAGCCGAATCAGTCCTCGCGGACGTCACCCGCATCCGCACCAGTCCGCTCGTGCCGAAGTCCATCCCAATCTACGGCTTCATCTATGACGTGAAATCCGGCAAACTCATCGAGATCCCAGCCGCCACCGCAGCAGGCCGCGCCCCTGCCTAGATGGTCGGCGCAAGATCCTTGATCGCGACCAACGGGAGCGCCAGCCCAAGGGGTATACAAGTCACGAAGTGACCGCCCCGCGCGCAGCGGGCATCTAGAATTTAACGCGAAGAAACGGAGTACTGCACCAGCACCCCATTCACAAAGTCCGCCTGAACCCTCTCATCCTTACTCTGATACGTGCACGAGGTCATGGACATCCCATTTTCCGTCCGGTCATGCGCCTCCACCGCCGGGCCATACAGAGCCTCCACCTGCTCTCGTGTCATCCCCTTCTTCAAACCCTGCGCCGGATCACCCTGATCCGAAGGACGCACAGCCAGCCCCGGCGACCCACCAGGCGCGCTTACAACCGCAGGCCCACCGGGAGCATCCCCAGAAAACGACACATACTGCGCCAGCGCACTCTCAATCACCTGCGGCGTCAACGAATCCCCCATCTTTCGTGTATCCATTCGGATGTTGAACCGCGACCCGCCCTGCTGACGCTTCATGTCGAGCTGCTGTGTCCTCATCGCCGCATCGTCCTCTGCCCTCGCGTGGTTGTAGGCGTCGCGTCTCGCTCGGTCCGACCTCACATGGTCCAGCTCTCGCTGCAGCGACCGCCGCCTGTCGGGATCGCTCTCATTGTTCAGCTGGTTTTCCAACTCTTTCTCCCGATCGCTTTTATCTGCCGGGGTAAAGTGTACGGCCGTATCTGTGTTGTCCCCCGCCGTCCCGTAGCCTCCACCGCCAAGCTGAAACTCGACGTTGTCCTTATTCACCTTTACCTTGGTGACCATCGTCGTATCGCCATTTCGCAACGACACGCCGAACTGCTTCATCCGGTCCCCATAGCTCTTCGCATCCAACGTCGGCTGCCGGTTCGGATAGATATCCACGCCCTTCTGTGTCCCCGGCATATCGATCTTTACGGTCACCTGTTTGCCTTCAAAGTAAGGAGAAAGGGCATCAGGATTCTGCGCCCCTGCGCTCGATACGCAAGCCAGCAAGACAGCCAGACACAACAAAACGCGAAGGCCTTCCAACGACCATCGGAATCGACGCATAGCACTTCCTCCGAAATCAAGGGGTAACGAGCAATATGGAACGAGCAAAGGGCCCAATGACGATGCGGTTACGGATCGCACTATCATAGCCTCAATTCATGAGAGATTTGCTGATTGCGGGCCGAACAGAAATCTCTGTCAAGCCCCGAACAACCAAATCCCCGCGCCAATCAAGGGCATTCGCGTGGCGTATGAGTTATAGCGGATCAGCTAAAATAGAGACAGAGTCAGAAAAGCCCCGAAGCAGCCCTTCGGGGCTTTTGTTTTTTCTGCCGCAAACCATTGAAAACAAGTATTTTGTACGCAACCCATTTCAAATGAATATTGCAGGCGCCACCTTGCTCTAACATAAACAAAAAAAAGGACATCCGCCCAAAATACCCTCAAAGGGGGGAG
>Ga0302178_10002699_pt1 | contig 13847 bp, 10 predicted proteins | sample I_Palsa_E1_3_FD_198790 | JGI IMG/M metagenome (GOLD analysis project Ga0302178, IMG submission 198790) | Peat permafrost microbial communities from Stordalen Mire near Abisko, Sweden - I_Palsa_E1_3 | ecosystem: Environmental > Terrestrial > Soil > Palsa > Peat permafrost | place: Sweden... | reverse complement strand
TCGGTTCCAGCCCCTACGGGCCGCGCTTCGCCGCCGTCAACGGGATGAGCGCCGTGTTCGCCCATCACATGAGTCCCGATCTCGCGTTCGAGGCGCTGCGCCAGTATCGCCGCGACTTCACCCCCGGCGCTGCGGGCGACGTGCCCTATTCGGCGATGTCGGTGCTGGCTTTCGCTAGCCAGGACGATGAGGCGGTGCTCGACTTCGAGGCCGCGTGGACGCTGACCATCCAGAACATCCGCCGCGGCATCCATGAGCCGGTGCGGCCGGAGCAGATCCGCGACGTGGCCCGGTCGGCCGAGTTCCGGGCCGGCCGCAAGGACGACGGCCACATGGTGACCGGCGAGCCGAAGGCCGTCGCCGAGCGCCTGCTGGAGATGAAGGAGCGCGCCCAGGCCGACGAGATCGTCGTCGTGACCCCCAGCCTGGACCGCGACCGCCGCCGGGACAGCTACGTCGCCCTGGCGGACGCCTGGCGCGGCGCCGCCTGAGCCAGCCCGCCTGAGCCAGCCCGCCTGAGCCAGCCCGCCTGAGCCAGCCCGCCTGAGCCAGCCCGCCTGAGCCTGCCTGCCTGGGCGTTTCCCTCCGGAGGCAGCTCAGGCCAGTAACCGCGGCCGCGGGACTGGACGCCGGGCGTGCTGTCGCGCGAAGCTGATCACCAGCACATCGCTGCGACGGAGGAGCGTCATGACCCGCACGCCGGAAGAAGTATTCGGGCACCACGCCCAGGCCCTTGGCGCGGGCGATCTCGACGAGATCGTCGCCGACTACACCGACGACGCGATCTTCATCACGCCGTCCGGTACCAAGCGCGGCAAGGCCGGCGTCCGGGCGGGGTTCACTCAGCTTCTCGCCGACGTGCCGGACGCGGCCTGGGATCTGAAGACGCAGATCTACGAGGACGACGTGCTGTTCCTGGAGTGGGCCGCGGACGCCGCCGCGACCCGCGTTGACGACGGCCTGGACACCTTTATCTTCGCCGACGGATTGATCCGCGTGCAGACCGTGCGCTACACCCTGCAGCACAAGAGCTGACCGGCGCTGGAGCGCGTTCCGCCGCCCTGACGTGACCGCGGTCAGCCGGGGGAATGCTGGTCGCTTTCCTTCATTCGCCGCTCGTACCGCTTGCGGACGTCCGCGGGATCGATGCCGAGCTTTTCGCCGATCAGCTCGGACCAGGCCTCGGACCACAGATCGGTGAGGTGGTCGTTTCTTTCCCGTTCGTCGTCCCGCTTGGCGCCCTCGTTCTGGCTGATCAGCACGAACGTGGACAGGAAGATCGCCTCGAGCGAGACGATCAGCGTCAGCAGGCCGAACGGGAAACGGTCGAACGGGTGCTGGGCCCCGACGTTGTACCCCCGCCGGGGCCGAACGTCCTGCTCTGCTGGAGCGAGGCTGGTCAGCAGCGCGGGGCGCGGCAGGCCGGCCCGCGACCCCGCCTGTCCGAGCGTGGTGCGTCATCCGGCCGGATCCGCGATGACGATTTCGTGCCCAACGGGACCGTACGCGCCGTTTGGGCGAAAGTGCGACTTCTTTCCATTCTGTGACACTTCCTTAACATTCGTCACGCAAGGTGCCTCTGAGCTGTGACATATACGTCAGGTTACGATTAAACGTCTTAAATCGAAACATCTGCTTACGTGTTCCTCACTGTGCCAGACTCTCACCGGGCCGTAGTGAGTGGAGTTGCCCAGGGTGTCCTGGGCGTTCCCAGCGGGAGTGGGGCAGTATGTCCAGTTCGGTTGTTACTAGCGATAGCTATGGCAATCGGACTACGCGGCGGCCGTCCACCTGGACGAAGGACTACTTGCGCAGAGTCGCCGTTGCTGACCTCGGCTGTGCGGTCCTCGGCGTGTTCGCGGCGGCCCAGCTCCGGTTCGGCGACGACGTCACAGCGACTTACCTGATCCTGAGCATCTCGCTGCCAGTGGTCTGGCTCATCGCCCTCACGATGGCTGGCGCGTACGACGTCCGCTTCATCGGGATCGGCTCGGACGAGTTCCGTAAAGTGCTGAACGCCGGGGTGGGCCTCACCGCGGCGGCTGCGATCTTGTCCTATGCGGTCAACGTCAAATTGTCGCGCGGCTACCTGCTCATTGCCCTGCCGAGCACCACGATGTTCGACCTGCTCGCCAGGTATGCGCTCAGGAAGCATCTGCACAAACTGCGCCGGACCGGCCGGTGTATGTCCAGTGTGGTGGCGGTGGGCCACGAGCAGACGGTAGCCAGCCTGGTCAGGGAGCTAAAGCGGGACCGCTATCACGGGCTGAAGGTGGTTGGCGCCTGCGTAGCGCAGCCGGCTGGGGACGATGAGGTCGCCGGGGTGCCGGTGCACGGAGGATTCGGCGATATCCCGGCCGCCGTAGCGGCCTTCGGCGCGGACACCGTCGCCGTGCTGACCTGCCCGGAGATGGATGGTGTCAGGCTACGCAGCCTCGCCTGGGAACTTGAGAAAACCGGCACTGACCTGTGCGTCTCGCCCGCGTTGCTCGACGTCGCGGGTCCCCGGACGACGATCAGGCCGACGGCCGGGCTCACCCTGCTGCATGTGGATCACCCGCAGCTATCTGGCCTCCGCGTTGCCCTCAAGGGCCTGTTCGACCGGTGCTTTGCCGCGGTGGCGCTGATCCTGCTCCTCCCGTTGCTGGCCGCCGTCAGCATGACGGTATGGCTTCACGACGGCGGCCCGGTGCTGTTCACGCAGGTCAGGGTGGGCAAGGACGGCCGCGTATTCAGAATCTATAAATTCCGCACCATGGTCATCGATGCCGAGCAGCGGAAGGGGGAGTTGCTTCCTGCTAACGACAATGACGGTGTTTTGTTCAAGCTCCGCCAGGATCCGCGTATCACGGCCGTCGGAGCGCGGCTGCGGCGCTGGTCCGTCGACGAACTGCCGCAGCTGCTGAATGTGCTCCGTGGCGATATGTCGCTCGTGGGCCCGCGCCCCGCCCTTCCGGGCGAGGCGGCCCAGTATGCCGACCATGTCCGTCGACGGCTCGTCGTCAAGCCAGGCCTGACTGGGCTCTGGCAGGTCAATGGCCGCTCAAATTTGTCCTGGGATGAATCGGTCAGACTCGACCTGAGGTATGTGGAGAATTGGTCGTTCACACTGGACCTGCAAATTATGTGGAAGACGACTTCCGCAGTGCTCCGAAGGTCGGGCGCGTACTTAATGGCCGGCTCGCGGGAACACCAGGTCCTCGTCCCGGTGGCGGCGGGACTTCGGCTGCCTGGCCCCTAACGCTCCTTCCGCCTCCGCAACGCTGCAGGTCCTGGTGATCGGCCTGATGTCCGCCGGGTGGGCGCCAACTTGGTGCTGATCCCCACCCGTTCGCGGGGCCGCAGCGTCCGGTGTCTGGTGAGCGAGCCAGCGGTCGCCGTGCTGGCGCGCACCCCAGGTCTCAGGCTGCGCGATCGACGTCCATTTACTTCCGAATTCTTCGATAAAAGAGTGGAAAATAGTACTTTTTCGGTTCATCCAGGTAAACCTGCGTGTTCACGTTAGCGTCACCTACTTGAAGGAATGCGCCTGCCGCGAGCTGGGCGTTTCCGTAAGGAGGGAAGAGTGCAGGCATCACGGTCGGCCCGGTCTGGCCTCAGTTCAGCCTGGCTGTTCGACCTCTTGTTCGCCGGCACGCCGGCCGTGCGGTGGGCCGTCGCCGGGACGCTGCCACCGGGGTTTGAGCGCGTTGATCGGTTCGCCGTGTTCCCGGCCGCGGGCAGCCGGAGCTTCATGGTGTCGCTCGCGGACCGGCGCGGCACTTCGTCCGCGCTGACGTCCTACAACTCGCTGCGTTCGGGCCGTACCCGGCTTGCGCGCCGGGTGCTGGGACTAGGACTACGGACCGGCCTGGCGCAGCCACTGGTCCGCGACAAAATAGACATTGGGATCGCCACGGGCGCCACCGACGCCCAGCTGGCCCGCGAACTGCTGGGCGAGCACCTGCGGCTGCTCTTCGGCCGTGAGCAGATCGTCATGGCCTTCGGTGGCGGCAGTGGCCCATACCGCAAGCCGGTGCTGCAGGTCTTCAGCACGGGCGGGACGCCGCTGGGCTATATCAAGGTCGGCTGGAACGACTGGGCTCGTGCGGCAGTAAGCCGCGAGGCCGCCGCCCTGCAGGCGCGCGCGGCGCAGCCGATGAATCTGGGCGTGCCCGACTTCCTGGGCCTTTCCGTCTGGCGTGGCCTGGATCTGCTCATCACCGGTCCGCTGCCCCGTCGCAGCAGGCGCGTGAGCAGCAAGAGCGGGCTGCCTCCGGCCAGCGTGCTCCGGGAGGTCAGCGCGCTGGCGCCAGGATTCACCGGCGAGCTCGCCGCCAGCCCGTGGTGGCTGAGCCTGCGCTCACGAATCCAGGCCGCGGGGTTCGACCCGGCGGCCCGGTCGGCTCTGCAGCTGGCCGTCGACCGGATCGAGCAGGCTCATGGCCACGTGGCGCTGACGTTCGGGGCCTGGCACGGCGACCTCGTGCCGTGGAATCTCGCCCGGTGCGGTTCTCGCCTGTACGCCTGGGATTGGGAGTACAGCACGCAGGACGCGCCCCTCGGCTTCGACGCGGTGCACTACTACTTTCAGGTCGCGTTCGTCGCCGGGCAGTGCCCGCTCGGCGAGGCGACAGCGCTGGCGGCGGACCGGGCCGCAGCTGCCCTTCGGGCGCTCGGCGTGCCGGCCGAAGCGCATCGGCTGGTCGCTACCCTGCACCTGCTTGAGCTGGCCATCCGGCACGAGGACGCTCGCAGCGCTACGGGTGAGATCGACAAGCGGTTCTACCCGGCCGTGACGGACGTGCTGCGGCACGCGCTCGCGGAGCCCGGCGGCCTGACTGACCCGCGGTCAGCTGGGAGAGCGGCATGAAGGCCCTGCTCGTCTGCTCAGCGGGCGGCCACCTCACCCAGCTGCACCAGTTGCGCCCATGGTGGGGCAGGCACGAGCGGACCTGGGTCACCTTCGCCCATCCGCAGGCCGAATCCCTGCTCGCGGGCGAGCGCGTCATTACGGCGTTCAGCCCAACGACCCGCAACATCCCCAATGCTCTCCGGAACCTCGGGCTCGCGATCAGGGTGATACGTGCGGAACGGCCCGACGTGATCATCTCTGACGGCGCCGGCCTGGCCTTTCCATTCTTCGTGGTGGCGAGGCTGCTGCGCGTCCGCACCGTCTACCTGGAGGTCTACGACCGGATTTCGCGCTCGACGCTGACCGGCAGGTTGTGCTATCCGCTCACGGATCTTTTCCTCCTGCAGTGGCTCGAGCAGGCCGCCAGCTACCCTCGCGGCACGGTCATCGGATGCCTGCTGTGACGGCGGCAGCGGGCCAGGAGCCGGCCGCGCCGGCCAGGTTGCGCGTCGTCGTGACCGTCGGCACGGACCATCATCCATTTGACCGGCTCGTGCACTGGGTAAACGACTGGCTCGCCGCTCATCCCGGGCAGGCTGACGGGTTCTTCATGCAGTCCGGCTCTACGTCGGTGGTTCCGGCGTGCCCCTGGTCGCGGGCGGTGGAGGTCCAGCGACTGGACGCCTTGCTCGACGAGGCGGATGTGATCGTCTGCCACGGCGGTCCGGCGACTATGGCCGCGGCGTGGGCCCGGAGCCTGCTGCCCATCGTGGTGCCACGGCTGCCGCAGCTGGGCGAGCATGTCGACGATCATCAGCTGGATTTCAGCCAGAAGCTGGCCGGACTCGGACGTATCCGGCTGGCGCAGACGCCAGCGGAGTTTGTCAGCGTCATGGCGGCGGCCACCCGCGATCCCGGCTGCCTGCGGGCTGGGCTGCCTGCCGCTGATGTAGACGTGGCCGTCGCGAGATTCGGCGAGCTCGTCGAGGACCTGGTCCGCCGTCCGCATCGGCTCCGCCTGATTGGCCCCGGCCGGCGGAGCCGCCGCCACCTTCCGACTGTGGCCGGCGTGCTCGCCGGCCACCGGGATTCGTCCGCCGGACTCACGTCGGCACCGGGGCCGGCAGACGGCTCCCAGGACAGCCCGCATGGCTTCCCCGCACCAATTCACGAGGAGCATGAATGAAAATAAGAGTCCTCGGCGCGGCCTCAGCCGTGGCGCTCAGCGCCGCGATGCTGGCCGTGCTTCCGGCCGTGCAGGCGTCAGGAGCCAGTTCGGCGCCGAGCGCGAAGTCGGTTGCGGCGGTGAAGGCCACTGCACCGACGCCGCTCCCGGTAGGCCAGTCGGACGGCAACGTAAGCTCCAGTGCCCTGTCGACCTGGCAAACCGACAGCACGGTGTGGGCGGTGGCCTACGGGAACGGCGTCGTATATGTGGGCGGTCAGTTCCTGAATGCCCTGCCGCCCGGCGTGCCGTCCGGGACGACGACGGGAGAGGTGTCCCGCACCTACCTGGCCGCGTTCAGCTCGACGACCGGAGCGCTCATCACCTCGTTCGATCCGGTGATCTCGTCTACCAGTAGCTCATCGTCGCTCGGCGTCTACTCGCTGGCGGTGTCACCGAATGGCAGCACGCTGTACGTGGGCGGCCTGTTCAACCACGTCAACGGGCAGTACCGGGACAACCTGGCTGCTTTCAGTACCTCGACCGGTGCGCTGACGAGCTGGGCGCCTTCGGCGTACGGCAAGGTGAACGCCCTGGCCGTCGCGCCGAACGGGCAGGAAATCTACGCGGGCGGCGGCTTCACCGGGCTCGGCACGGCTGGGACGACCGCCGGGATCCAGTCACGGACCTACGCGGGCGCTGTGGACGCCTCAGGAAACCTGCTGCCGTGGGCGCCGGTCCTGGACAACGCCATCGCGGCTCTGGCGGTGGACCCCGATGACTCCCAGGTCTTGCTGGGGGGCTATTTCGGGAACCTTAACGGTGTTTCCCAGCCTGGCGCCGGCGCGGTGGATCCGGTCAACGGCACCACGAACATACCGTGGGGCGCCAACATCGTGCCGGACAGCGGCAGCTGCTACCCGCCAGCGGTAAAGACCATCGTCATCAGCAATGGCGTCGCTTACCTCGGCTCCGAGGGCACCGGCGGCGGCTGCTTCGACGGCGACTTCGCGGTCGGCCTCAGCGCCACCAGTGACAGCCTGGTCTGGCAAAACGATTGCCTCGGGGCGACCCAGTCGCTGGTGGTGATCAACGGATACCTGTTCAAGGGATCGCACGCGCATGACTGCGCCTACGCTCCCGGCGGCTTCCCCCAGGTCAACAGCGGCTCAGGCTGGGTCACCTATCACCTGCTGGACCAGTCGCTCACCGACGGGTCACTCGGCCACTGGACGCCGGCCGACAATGCCACCAACCTCGGCCCGCGGGCGATGGCGACCGACGGCAGCCAGCTGTTCCTGGGCGGCGACTTCACCACGGTGAACGGCAAGAATCAGCAAGGCTTCGCGATCTTCCCGGCGAAGCCCGACTCGGTCTACCCGTCGAATCCGGGCACCGCACCGACGGTCAGCAGCACCTCCGCCGGCACGGTCACCGTCAGCTTCCCCGCAGTGAGCAGCGCGGATGTCGGCACGCTCAACTACGAGATCTTCCGCGACGGCGGCAAGACCCCGATCGCGACGCTGACGGCCACGTCCTGGCCATGGGCGCTACCCAAGCTGCAGTACCAGGACACCGGCCTGGCGGCTGGCTCGTCGCATACCTACACCTACGCGGCAACCGACGGCACGCACCTGAGCGGACGGTCGCCATCCTCGGCGTCGGTGACAGTGTCGTCGACCAGCCCGGCCTCGACCTACAGCCAGACGGTCCTGAAGAACAATCCGTCCTTCTTCTGGCCGCTGAACGACACCGGCAGCACGGCAGCCGACGCGTCACCGAACGGCTTCAATGGCAGCTACTCCGGCGGTACGACGCAGGGCGTGCCTGGTCCGCTGACGGGCAGCACGGCAACGTCCTTCGGCGGCAGCACCGGCAACGTGGTGTCCCAGAACGCGGTGACAGGACCGCAGACCTTCACGGTCGAAGGCTGGTTCAAGACCACGACGAATACCGGCGGCAAGATCATCGGCTTCGGCGGCAGCCCGTCCGGCCTGAGCGGTAACTACGACCGGCACATCTACATGATGAACGACGGCCAGCTCGTCTTCGGCGTGTGGAACAACCAGACCGAGACCATCGAAACGCCGAACGTCTACAACGACGGCCAGTGGCACTACGTCGTGGCCACCTACGACGCCACCAACACCACCGGGCCGAATGAGGCGCTGTACGTCGACGGCCAGCTGATCGGGACCACCACCAGCAGCTCGGCGCAGTCGTACAACGGCTACTGGCGCGTTGGCGGCGACAACCTCAACGGCTGGAACCTCGACCCGTGGGGCAGCAACAGCCAGGGCACCACGCAGCCGAACAGCTACTACTTCGGCGGCACCGTCGCCGACGTGGCCGTCTACCCGACCGCGCTGACCGCGGCTCAGGTGACGGCGCACTTTGCCGCCGCGCTCGCACAGGGAGGATGAATTCGGCGGTGACGGGTTAACGGATCTTGCTGCGCAGCGCGCCGATGGCGGCCAATCATCTGGTGACTGGCCCCATCGGCGCGCTGTCCGTCGGCTCTGGCTGCATTCCGTGCAATGACGCGCGATCTGTACTTCAGCGTCCGGCCAACGATTCAGTAATACGGCACCTAACCCCGCTCCATGAAGGACCGCCCCATGGCCATTAGGCAGCCTCGAGAGCAAGATGATTTCGCTGCGGAGCCACCCTCTGTAGACCTGCACGATTACTGGTCGATCATCCGCCGCCGGTGGCGGCTAATCGCAGTATTCGTCGTGCTCGGCGTGCTCGCTGGGGCTGCGTACTCGCTCGAACTCGCGCCTACCTATACGGCGAATGCCGAAGTGGTGGTGGAGCCTGTCACCCAGGGGCCGCTGAACCAGCCGGCCCAGACCGCTTCCCAGGTCAACATGAGCACCGAGCAGGCCATTGCCCAGTCAGGACCGGTGATCCAGCAGGCCGCCGCGACGCTAAAGGTTCCCGCCAGCACGCTGGAATCAGCCGCCGCCAGCAAGCTCTCGGTCACCGTCCCGGCCAGCACGCTGACCACGTCAAACGTGCTGCAGATCGGCTGGAAGGCCAGTAGCAGGCTAGCCGCCCAGCAGGGAGCCGACGCCTTCGCCAGCGCGTACCTGTCCTATCGGCATCATGAGCTGGCCGGTCAGATCGCCGTCCTGCAAGGGACGCTGCAGCGGCAGGCCTCGTCGCTGCAGACTCAGATCGGTCAGCTGTCCGCACAGCTGGCCGGGACCACGTCGGCGACCACGCACCAGGTCCTGACCGTCCGGCTGAACGAGCTGAGCAGTCAAGCCAGCTCGGTAGCGGCTCAGCTAGCGGCGCTGCCCACCTACAACGACTCAGGCGGCAGCGTCATCCCGGCCGTTCCGCCCAGCAAGCCCTCGGGCTTCAGCCGCTCGATGCTGCTTGGTGTCGGGCTCATCCTTGGACTGCTGATCGGCCTGGCGGTGGCGTTCGGAAGAGATTTTGTCGACGATCGTATCCGGGACGCCGCGCAGCTGGAGCAGCGACTCGGCGCTCCGGTGCTCGGGATACTGCCGTCGGCCGATGCCGTGGCGGCGAGCCGCCGTGGCCGGCCGAAGCGGCAGCCCGCCAGCGTCACCGTGGCTGTCGCGGCCGACCCGGACAGCCGGGCCGCCGATGCCGCACGCGTCTTCCGCGCCACCGTCGTAGCGCTGGCGTCGCGACGCAATTTGCGCGTGCTGATGCTGATCGCGGCGGATGCCAGTATGTCTGCGGGGCTGATCGTGGCCGAGCTCGGCGTGGCACTGGCCGAATCGGGCCAGCGAGTTCTGCTGGTGGCGTCGGATACGCAAGGGTCTGTCCTGCCGCAGATCTTCGATCTAGCCGGAAACGCCGGGCTCAAGGAGCTGCTGGCCCGGGGCGGCGATCCTGCAACGTTCGCCCGGTCGCCCAAGCAGGCATCGGGCGCGGTACTGCCCGGCGAAATCGCAGAACGGCTGTCGGTGCTCCCGAGCGGTCAGGAGGGCGCTCATCCGCTCTCGGTCCTGGACGCTGGCCGGATGGCCACCGCACTGCGCATGCAGCGTGAAGCCCACGACTTCGTGCTGCTGGACGCTCCTTCAGGAGCAGGTGCGGGCGTCTTTTCGCTCGCCCCGCACGTTGACGGCGTGATCGTGCTGGCTCGCGAGGCGCACACCCGGACCAAGGACCTGCTATCGCTGAGCCATCGCCTCAGCCAGATTGGTGCTCCCGTGGTGGGCGGTGTCCTGATCAGCAAAGCGCGTTATGGCCGCGGCCGGCACGCGCCGGCGGCCACCTCGCCGGCTGCCGGCCCGGCCGGCCCGCCCGCTCCGGCGGCACCAGAGCGGACATCGCAGCCGGATTCAGTATCGCGAGCGACTTTGCCGCTTTACCTGGTACCTGCCCACGCGGCCAGGTCCGTGGCCCGGCGGAGCTGGCCAGCGCGGCTGTGGTGACGGCGGCGGATGAGTCAGGCCAGCTGGCCCTGGCCGCTTCGGGCGGCGGCCCGGGCCGTCCCGGCTTGACGCAGAGCCACCTGCGCCTTCCGGTGACCTGGCCGCTGGTGACACTTTTCGTCGCGTTCCCGCTCTGGTGGGTGCTGGGACTTAGTGCCCTTATCTGGCCGGTACTCGCCGTGCCCATGCTGGTTGCGATGATCTGGCGGCGGTGGACCAGAGCTCCAGCACCTATCGTCCTGTGGTTCCTGTTTTCCAGCTGGGTCCTGATGTCCGGGCTCCAGCTGGACAGCGGAACCAAGATAACTACCTTCTGCTATCGGCTTGCGCTCTACGTCGGTGCGGGCGTCCTGTTCCTGTACGTCTATAACATGCCCAGGTCAGGGCGGATAGACGTAAAGGTGCTGCGCATCCTTATCGCCTTCTGGATGATCGTGGTCATCGGGGGCTATGCCGGCATTATCGGGGGTGCGCACACCTTCCCCGCGGTCATCGAGTTCGTCCTGCCCCACAGTCTGCGCAACCAGCCATTTGTACAGGAACTCGTCCAGCCGGTACTTGCCAATGTCGAGAACTTTCTCGGTTTCCCGGATCCACGCCCTTCGGCTCCGTTTCCATACACAAATAATTGGGGCGGCACTATCGCGGTGCTGACCCCGGTAGCGCTGGCCGCGCTTTCCGCTACCAGGCCAGGTCCGCGCCGCAAGCTGATCATCGCCTTCCTGGTCGCGTCGCTGGTGCCGATGGTCGTGTCGCTGAATCGCGGGATGTTCCTCAGCATCGGGGTCGGCCTGCTGTACGTGGCGATCCGGCTCGCCCTGCGCGGCCGGGTCGCCACGCTGGTGTCGCTGCTCGGGCTGATCGTGCTGGTCGCCGCGGCCGTGGCGCTGACACCGCTCAGCCACTTGATTTCGGCCAACCTGTCCAGCACGCATGGCCACAGCAACGCCACCCGGGTGAGCGTGGCCCAGCAGGCGTTTGACGGCGCGAACCAATCGCCGATCTTCGGGTATGGCGAGCCGCAGGCGGTAACCGGCCAGGGCGGCACGCCGCCCATTGGTACCCAAGGCCAGCTGTGGATGGTCTTGTACTCGAACGGCTACATAGCCACCGCGCTGTTCCTCGCCTTCTTCCTCGCGGTGCTCTGGCAGACCCGGCGGGCCAGCGGAACTGCCGGCCTGTGGCTGCATGCGGCGCCGCTGGTCGCGCTGACGCAGATCAGTTTTTACGGGTGGCTGCCCGCTGAGCTTCAGGTGGTGATGGTGGTCGCGGCACTGGCCTATCGCCGGTGCTGGCGAGCCAGTGACCACGACGCGCCGGGGATTGCGCGCGATCGGCGCAGCCGGGCTTTCCAGCCGCCGCTGGCATCGCCACCAGCCCAGGCGATCTACCGGTGAGCGAGGAGGCAGGCCGTCCGGGAGCAGGGCTCTCGGGTACGGCAGCGGTCGTCTTCCGCGGCTCGGTCGTCAACGTTTTCGCGATGGTGGCCGGCGCCGCCATGAGCTTCGGCCTGGTCGTACTCGTCAGCCGGTGGCTGCAGCCACGAGGCGCGGGTGCGTTCTTCGAACTGATCGCCCTGTTCACGATCTTGTCGAATACGTTCGAGCTGGGCGCGGACACGGGCCTGACCAGATGGATATCACGGGCGCGGGCCATCGGTACGCTGCGTCATGTCCGGCGTGTGGTGGGGGCAGCCGTCGTCCCGGTCGGCGTCATCGGGGCCGCCGCAGCGGCGGCCACGTGGGTGGCCGCGCCGCAGCTCGCGCGGCTCTTCCTGGATGGCCTGCCCGTCGGCGACGGCAGTACGGACATCCGGATCGTAGCGCCGCTTATCCCGCTGGGCGCGCTATCTGCGTGTTTCGTCGACGGCGCGCGGGGATTCGGCCGGATGTGGCCCTACCTGCTGATCGAGGGCCTCGGCAAGCCCACGGTGCGAATCGTTCTCGTCGTCGCCGTCCTGGCGGCCGGCCTGGGGCTGCGGTTTGCCGTGATCGCCTGGGGGCTGCCGGTCGCCGCCGGCCTGGCGGCAGGAGCGATCATCTTTATGCGCCTGCTGCAGAAGGAGGCGCCGCCCTCGTCAGCGCGGCGCCGGACCGGAGGCGCACCCGGCGCCGCTGCCGGCCACTCCGCCCCTGGGGTCCTCGCGAGCCAGAACCTGGTGCAGGCCGGCCCGGCCAGTACGGGCGGTGATCAGGTGGCCGGCGAAAGCCCGGCCGGTCCCGGCCGTGCGGGGCATCGTGGGCCATGGCGCCCCATCAGCCGCCGGAGCCAGCAGCTCACCGCAGAGTTCTGGGGCTTCACCGGGCCGCGTGCCTTCCAGGCCACTTTCCAGGTGATCATCCTCTGGCTGGACATCCTGCTCGTGGGCGCACTGGCCTCTAGCTACGCCGCAGGTGTGTACAGCGCGGTCAGCAAGCTGGCCATTATTGGCACCTTCACGCTTGAGGGCAACAGGCTGGCCATCGGCCCCCGGCTGAGCGCCCTGCTCGCCCGCCGGGAGTACGGTCGTGCCGCTGAGCTGTACCAGAGCAGCACCCGGTGGCTGATGCTGGCGTCCTGGCCGCTCTACACGGTATTCGCGATTTTTCCGGTCACCGTACTGAGCATTTTCGGGCCGCGCTACACCGTCGGCGCGTCCGCCCTCACCGTGCTGTCGCTGGCGATGCTGGTCAACCTGGGCACCGGCAATGTCACAGTGGTTCTGCTGATGGGCGGCCGGAGCACCTGGAGTGCGATCAACGCGGGCGCGGCGCTGGCCGTCAATATCGGCCTGAACCTCCTCCTGGTACCCCGCATCGGCATCCTCGGCGCGGCGATCGCCTGGGCAGCCAGCATCGTGGTGGACAACGTCACCGCCATGGTCGAGATCAGGTGGGTCATGGGCCTCGACCCGTTCGGCCCCGGCTACTGGCTGGCGGCGGGGACCGCACTGGCCTGTTTCGGTGGTCCGGGCCTGATCGCCCGCGTCCTGCTCGGCCAGACCCTGCCAGCACTGGCCGTGTCACTCGCCGCCGGCTTGGTCGCGTTCGCGATCGCTCTTTACTTCGCGCGCTTGCCGTTCCAGCTCGCTGGCATTTTCGCGGCGCTGCGCCCAGCTTTGCCCAGGCTGTCGCCCGCCCTGCCGGGCAACGGGCCACCTAAACCCCAGTTAAACCCCAGTTAAACCGCAGTTCACGGCTCCCGCAGAGCGAACGTTGACGAAGAGGAGACGACTATGACCCAGGAAGGCAGAGGACCGGTCAGCCGGGCGGTCCGTGAGTCCGCCAAACGCGCCCTGCGCGGTTACGGTGAGGCAACGGCCGCGCTGCGGCGAGGGCCGGACTTCGTGATCATCGGGGCCAAGCGCGGCGGAAGTACATCGCTGTACAACTACGTGCTCGAGCATCCGAGCATCGTTCCGTTGTTCCCGAGCCGCCAGCACATCAAGGGA
>Ga0302178_10002698_pt1 | contig 13849 bp, 14 predicted proteins | sample I_Palsa_E1_3_FD_198790 | JGI IMG/M metagenome (GOLD analysis project Ga0302178, IMG submission 198790) | Peat permafrost microbial communities from Stordalen Mire near Abisko, Sweden - I_Palsa_E1_3 | ecosystem: Environmental > Terrestrial > Soil > Palsa > Peat permafrost | place: Sweden... | reverse complement strand
GCAGCGCGAGTACCGGGCCGACGCGGCGGGCGCCCTGCTGGCCGGCGACCCGGTGGACCTGGCCGCCGCCCTGCGCAAGATCGAGGCCGGCGTGACCGAGCTGGCCCTGGCCCCGGACGCGCGGCTGAGCTCCGTGGCCCACCTGATGATCGCCAGCCCGTTCCACCCCGAAGGGTTCGCCCGGCTGTTCGTTACCCAGCCGCCCGCGGGCGAGCGCCTGCGCCGCCTGGAGGCCCTGGCGGGCTATCGCCGCTGAGCGCCGCCGGCGCCCCCGGCGGGCGCGTGCGCTACGGTGGCAGGAGGCTGACAGAAGGCTGGTGATCGCCGTGGAGGAATACAGCAGGCAGCATGTGGTCGACCTGCTCAACCGCCTAGGGCACACAGAGCTGGCCGAGGAGGCGTCGCGGGTCCTGCCCGATCCGGCTGGCATCGATCAGATCACGGCCTTCGGGATGCAGCACGGCGTTTCCCTCGATGACTTGACCAGCCAGATGGGTGGCAGTCCCTGAGGTTCGGCGCGCGAGTACCGGACCTGGCCTGCGCTAGCGGTAGTTGACGAACTGGACGGCGAAGTCGAACTCCTTGCCCTTCAGCAGCGCGATGACGGTCTGCAGGTCGTCCTTCTTCTTGGCCGAGACGCGCAACTCCTCGCCCTGGATCTGGGCCCGGACGCCCTTCGGCCCCTCGTCCCGGATGATCTTCGACAGCTTCCTGGCGTTGTCCTGGCTGATGCCCTCGTTGAGGGCGACCGCCATCCGGTACTCCTTGCCAGAGAGCTTGGGCTCGGCCGGGTCCAGGGTCTTGAGCGATACACCGCGTTTGACCAGCTTGTCCTTGAACACGTCGAGGACGGCCATGGCGCGCTCCTCGCTGTTGGCCCGGATGTCCACGGCGTGCTCGCCGGACCAGGAGATGGACGCGCCCACACCGCGGAAGTCGAACCGGGTGCCTATTTCCTTGGCCGCCTGGTTGAGCGCGTTGTCAACTTCCTGGCGGTCGAGCTTGGACACGATGTCAAAGGAAGAATCTTGGGATGCCACAGCCCCCAGGCTAGACGCGCGAACCGCTGGCCGTCACGCCGAACGCGCCGGCCGCCGTACCCGGCAGGACCCGATGGGCCGTCGGCTAACCGTCTTGTCGTGTCTTGGGCTATCCTTTTCGATGCCGCCCGCGCGACGGCACACGGCAGGTTGCCCGAGTGGCCAAAGGGAGCGGTCTGTAAAACCGTCGGCTCAGCCTACGTTGGTTCGAACCCAACACCTGCCACCACCAGGGAAAACGGCCCGCCGGCTGCGGAAACGCGGCCCGGCGGGCCGTTTTTTCTCTGTCCCGTCGTGTGTGTCACCTTGTCGCGCTGCGGACCGCTGTGTCGCGTCCACGGACATATAGCGGACGGCGTCCAGCCGCTAGGACGGTCGGTGTGCACCGTCGGCTTTTCACGGGCGGCCACGCACACTTGCCCGGGACGCCCGATCATGTTGCCGGACCCGAAGACGCTGCCCGGGAGGAGCGCATCGCGCTCCGCGGCTGTCACGCGGCCTGAAGCGCACGCCGCGCGGATCCGGGAGGTTGCAAGCTCAACTCCGGAGAGGCGCACACTCCGATGTGAATTGCCTACGCGGTCAATCCTGACTCGCGTCTGAGCTGGGGAGGTCTCCCGGCACCCGGTCGCCCACCTCAGCTCACTCCGGCCCGATGCATGTCATCTAATTGGTCGGCTTCCTGTCGAGCGTGGTCTCCCTGTGATCGTGCTGGTGCATATCGGGTCGATCGGCGCGGCTGACTCGGAGAGTTGCTTAGCGGTACGCGATCCGCATCCGCCGGTCATGTCGGCTCTGTGCCTAGGGCTGTGCTACTTACGCGCAAAGCTTGACACGAAGCCGCGCTGCGTCCGGGTGATGCAGTTCGTCGAGGATAGTAACGGCCTGCCGCCAAGCATCCAGGGCCCTGTTCTCCTCGCCGGCGGCACAATGGGTGTCGCCGAGGTGAGTGAGGGTGTCGGCTTGGTAGTAGCGGTTGCCGAGTTCGCAGAATATGCGCAGGGCGCGGCCGTAGCACTCCGCGGCGTTAGTAAAGTTCCCGAGCTGGTGCTCGGCGTAGCCCAGGCTGTCCCACGAGCTCGCCTCGCCGGGGCGGTCGTCGAGCTGGCTATACAGGCGCAGAGCTTGCTGGCACGATGTCTGTGCCTGCTGATAATCGCCGAGCCGGGCGTAACTGCAGCCGACGTTGTTGAGGGCTTCGGCTTGCCCGGCCTGGTTGCCGGTGGCCTGGAACAAGGCGAGGGCCCTTTCGGCGTGGCTGAGCGCGTCGGCGTTTTGGCCCTGTTGCGCGGACAGCCAGGAGAAGGTCTGATGGACATGAGCCGCGCCTGCCTGGTCGCCGAGTTCGTGGTTGAGCCGGAGGCATTCGGTCAGGTGGGCGCGCGCCTGGTCGTAGTCGGCAAGCTTGGCGCAGGAGTGCGCAAGCAGCCTGTGTACTGCGGCTTGCCCGGCGGTATCGCCGAGGCGGACCGCCGCCGCCAGTGCGGCGTGCTGAACCGCGGCCCATTCGTGCCAGTGCCCTCGCCAGTCGAGGAAGTTCGCCATGGTCCAGGGCAGCTGCCAGCCGTAGGCGTCAAGTCCGCGCTGGGTGGCCAGGATGATGGCGGAGGTGACGACATGGTGCTCGGCTTCGAACCAGGTCATTGCCTGCAGGTGGTCGGCCAGATGCTCGGGAATAACCCCGGGCCGCGGTTTGTGCAGGGTGAGCGGCTCGCGTGACGGGTTGAGCAGCAGAGCGGCGGCGTAGGCGGTATGCAGGTAGTGGTCTAGGGCCCGGCCGACGGCTTCGTCAGGAGCGGTGCCGTGGCCGGCTGGGCCGGCCTGCTCGACGGCGTAAGCGCGGAGCAGGTCGTGGAGACTGAACCGGCCGGGAGCGTGCTCGGTGATGAGGTGCGCCTCGGCGAGCTGGTTCAGGGCCGAGCGCGCCTGCGGCAGTGATACCCCGGCCAGGCTGGCCGAGGCCGGCGTCGTTATATCGGGTCCAGGGTGCAAGCCGAGCAAGCCGAACATGCGGGCCGCTGGGGCTGGCAGGCTGGCCAGGGACCAAGAGAAGACCGCTCGCAGGCTGGCTGAGGTATCTCCGGCGTCAAGCGCGTCAAGCCTGCGCTGGGCATCCTGGAGCTCCTCCACTAGGGCGCCAAGTCCGAACCGGGGGCGGCCCGAGACGCGGGCCCCAGCGATAGCCAGAGCCAACGGCAGCCGCGCACATAGTTCGATCAGTGCGGCGGCCGCTTTCGGTTCGGCGCCGAGCCGATCGGCGCCGAGCCGCAAAGACAGCAGTTCGTGAGCCTCGACATCGGACAGGACGTCCAGGGTCAGGAGGTGCGCGCCCTCGGCGGTGGCCAACCCCGTCAGCTGGCGGCGGCTGGTCACCACCACCAGGCAGGACGGACTGCCAGGCAGTAGTGGGCGGACCTGCTCGCTGTCTCGCGCGTTGTCCAAGAGCACGAGCACTCGCTTGCCTGAGAGCAGGCTGCGGTACAAGGCGGCCTGCGCGTCCAGGTCAGCCGGGATCTGCTCGGCCGCCACTCCCAGCCCATCCAGGAAACCACGGATCGCCACAGCCGCTGATACTGGCCGTCCCGCCGGGCCGAAGCCGCGCAGGTTCACGTACAGCTGCCCGTCCGGGAACTGGCCTGCCACCTGGTGGGCCCAGCGCAAAGCCAGCGCGGTCTTGCCGACGCCCGCCGTCCCCCCGATCGCCGAGATCACCACGGTGCCTGCCGTGCCTGCCGCCTCGTTCACCAGCGTGTCCAGCGCGCTGAGCTCGGCAACCCGGCCGGTGAAATGCCGCGTCCCGGCTGGCAGCTGCCGTGGTACTACCCGTCCCTGCTCGCCCCTACCCGCCGCTACGGGGACGGGGTGCGCCCGGTCGGGCGACTCGCTGACCAGGAGCCCGGGGTCGCCAGCCAGAATGCGCCGATGCATTTCCGTAAGCTCGGACGCCGGTTCCACGCCAAGCTCATCCCTTAGTGTGGCCCGCGTGTCCCGGTACACCTCCAAGGCCTCGGCCTGCCGCCCGCAGCGGTAGAAGGTGAGCATGAGCTGGGCTCGCAGGTGCTCACGCAGCGGGTACTCCGCCGCGAGCTGCCGGAGCTCGGCCACGAGCTCGTCGTGCCTAGCCAGGCGAAGCTCGGCATCGATGCGGAATTCAGTTAGCTGGAGCCGCAGCTCGGTAAGGTGCGCCACCTGCTGAATGAACGCTGGTGAGGGAACGTCGGCGAGCGGGTCACCTCGCCACAGGCTCAGAGCTGCCGAAAACAGCTCTGACGCCTCCGGCCACCGGCCGGCTTGGGCGGTCGCCCGCGCGTCGCGGCGCAGCTTATCGACCTCGGCCACATCGAGTTCACCGGCTCCATGTACTTGGATCGTGTAGCCGGCTGGCCGGGTCACGATCCTGGATCCGGCTGACCCCATCTGGCGGCGCAGCCTCATGACGTAATTGCGCACCGCAGTCGCCGCGCTGGGCGGCGGCGACAGTTCCCAGAGGATCTCCGTCAGCCTGTCCGTCGATACTTCTGTGTTGGCTGATAGGAGCAGCGCCGCCAAGATTACCCGTTGTTTAGCCGCTGGCAGTGCCGCCACTTGGCCTGTTGCATCGGCGACAAGCAGCGAACCGAGCAGCCCGAAGCGAAACGTGACGCCCGGCCGGCCCTCCGTGAGATAATCCACGCGCACTCCCTTTTTACGGCTGCCATTCCGAGATACACCTACGTTACAGCGAAGATACTGGTTCTCGGGAGTATGGGCATTCAGATCCGCAGCAGACCGGCTTGCCGGCGTCGGTGACCACCGGCCCAAACAGCTCCGCATATAAGGTGGCCAGGAGATAGACTATGCGCTCCTTCACGTTAACGCGAAAGCGAAGGCGTATCCCTTGCCGCCGCCGGGATAGCAATAGTTCGGGTGCTTGAGAATCGCCCGCGTTCACATCGTCAAGAAGTTCCTGGCATGGAAGGGCTATTCAGGCCGTTCTGTGAAGCGAGCAGAGCGTCTACGCTCCGGCCCGAACCTCCGCTGGATGTCCGAGCTTTCTGGATGTCCGCGCGGGCCGCCAACCCCTCACGGAGAGGAATGTGTATGAAAATGACTATCTTCCGCCGGGCGGTCATTCCTGGCCGTCGCATAGCGATGGCGACCGCCATACTCGCCACCGCTGGACTCCTGGCCAGCGTGTCCGTGGCGCCAGCTTCCGCGGCGCCCGCTAGAGCGGCACACGCGTCCACTATGGGCACGAAGCAAGCATCCGCAGCCGCGGATCCCTACGAGGAGTGCCTCACCAACACCTCCACCAACTGCGTCGGCCTTATCGACGAAGTAGTGGTAGCCGCAGGCACCGTAATTACCATTTATGGGGATGAAGTCAAGGCCGGCGTTAAAGTCGCCGCCATGTTCATCAAAAAGGTGTGGATACGATGGGTACCCGGTCCCGGCTCGCACAAGCTGTGGGCGGGATATTACGAATTCGATGGTGATAGCGCAGGCGCAGGCGCTAATACCAACCTTTGCCTGGGCGATACATCCTTCACTGCTCCCATTACGCTCAAGTCCTGCGGTGCCAACGGAACCGTCTGGATCGAGGAGCCCGACAATAATGGGGGGAATTATAACTTCAACGAGTACTTCGTTGACAATACTGATTGCGAGATAGCTAGCCCAGGGTACACCTCATACGGTGACTGCATGGTCATGTCGGCCAATTCACTTCAGGACGGCGCAGCCCTCTATCTCGATCGCCCGGAGCAGTCCGGTGGTGGCCTCTTCCAGGATTGGAACCCGTAGCAGGCGCGGCCTCGCCGGCCACCACTGGGTCACGCTTCGTCATAAAGCCGATCGCAGCGGTCGCTGCCGCACACGCTGATACGCAGCCAGCGCGCAGGAACCGATTACGGGCCGGTGGCCTCGCCCGCATCCGGGCGCCGCTATCGGGTCAGGAAGGCGACGTCATGATCCTCAGGTCGCTGAGAGAGCACCAGGACATGGGCAGCCTGGCCGCCCTGCTTGTCAAGGGCGGCCTGGCCGTCGTCAAGGCCAGCAATCTGCTGCTGGCTCTGGCTTCCTTCGCGGTGTATGCGTTCCTGTTCACCTGGCAGTTCGCGATCATCATCGTCGGCATGCTCGTCATCCACGAGTGCGGCCACCTGGCGTGCATGAAGCACTACGACATGAAAACTAGGGGTATCTACGTCATCCCGCTGGTTGGTGCCGCCGCGGTGGCCGAGGAGAACTTCCCCAGCCGGCGCGCCGAGGCCACCGTAGCCCTGGCCGGGCCACTGACCGGGGCCGTGCTGGCGGCCGGGACGGGGCTGGCGTACTTCGCCAGCCACAACGGTGCCCTCGCCGCTGCCGCTGCGTGGATGGCATTGATCAACCTGTTCAACCTGCTGCCGGTGGTACCGCTAGACGGCGGCCGGGTGGTGAAATCGATCACCTGTTCCATTGGCTCGCGGACGGGCCTGGCCGTTCTTATCGCCGGGATGCTGTTGGGCGCGGTGCTGGCATTTACCGCAGATCTGTGGATCTTCGTTATCCTCATCCCACTGGGACTGCTCGACTTCCTGCATGACCGCCATCAGGCGAGCCAGGCGGGGCGTCGAGATAGCCGGCAGGCGGGAAGACATGCGCGCCCGGAGACCAGCGCCGACATCCCCGCTGCCAAGCTGCCGCTCAGCCCACGCGCATCCTGGGCTGCTTTCGCTTTCTACGCGGGACTGGCGATGCTTCTGTGGCTGTTCATGCTAGCGATGGGCCACCAGCCGGGAGCCGTGGCGGCGACGCACGCCCTGCAGGGCTGAACGTCCTGTCCTCGAAGACGTCGCTCAGGGTGCCAGCCCCTGTACCGCTTCAAAACTGTCGCATGGTGGTTGACCTGGGGCTTCATGAGATCGGCTCAGGCGGCTCGGTGGTACTCGTTGATCACGCCGCCGAGCACTTTTGCGCGGGACTGCCGCGCGCCCAGCCGAGGTCCTATTTCCGGTTAGGTTCCGTTCTGGAGACTGGTCTTAGTTTGGGTATTTGGGCGGGGATCTTGGCAGGAGCGGGCGAGCGCCGCGTAGCGGCGTAGGAGCCAGGGGGCGGTCAGCAGGCCCAGGGCGATGAACGCGATGCCGAGGGCTACCGACAGCCAGGCGGTGCTAGCGGTGGTCACGTGGATGAATGCGTACCAGTTGTTGCCGTGTGCGGTGACGATCGGGTGCCATACGGCGGGCATGACCACGCCGAACAGCCCCCAGGCGATCAGGCTCGCCGGGGCGAGCGTGAGCAGCCAGCCCGCCAGGATGTCAACGGTGCTCCACAGCAGGCTCCGCCAGGTGTCCGGGTCGGCCATCAGGGAACCGAACCGGACCCAGAAACTCGGCTCCCGTTCCTCCTGGCGGGCGGGTCTCGCGGGGCGGGAGCCGCTGCGGCGAACCCGCACCCGTCGGCTACGTGTCGCCAGGCCTTGGCCTCAAGACCGCGCATGGCCCGCAGGGCGACAGCGGTGAGCGGCAGGCCCACGCCGAGCGGGATGAGGGCCACGGCTGTCAGGAGCATCGCCCACAGCACGAGGCTGGCCAGCGTGAACCCGAACAGGACCATGCCCCGCCCGGCCGCGGCCGCGCCCTGGGTGGCCCAGTTCCTGGTGCGGCCGGGGATGTCCGTGGCTGTGTCCAGCTTGATCGTTCCGTTCATCACTATCTCCTTGGCTCAGAACGCCCCGGCGGGACGCTCGCTTTTCGTCGTGCCGGGGCTTGGGGTAGTGCGGCCGGGTAGCCAGGACAGCCAGCGGGGCAGGTACCAGCACCGGTTGCCGAGCAGGGCCATGGCGGCGGGGAGGAGGACGCCGCGGACGATCGTGGCGTCCAGCAGGATGGCGGCAGCCAAGCCGACACCGAGCATCTTCAGCTCGACGAGCCCTATGCCGATGAAGATGGAGAACACCGCCACCATGATGATCGCCGCGCTGGTGACCACCCCGGCGCTGCTGGCGATGCCGGCCGTGATGGCGCCGACCGTGGTCTCGCCGCCCCGCCGTAGTTCCCTGATCCTGCTCAAGATGAAGACGTGGTAGTCCATCGAGATGCCGAACAGGAACGTGAACAGGAACAGCGGCACCCAGGGGGTGATCGCGCCGGATCCTTGGTAGCCGAGCAGTCCCTGGAACCTGCCGTCCTGGAAGATCACGGTGATCAGCCCGTAGGCGGCGGCGACGGACAGGAAGTTGAGCGCGATCGAGACCAGCGGCAGGACCACCGACCTGAACGCGAACAGCAGCAGGCAGAAGGCCACCGCCGCGACGACGGCAAGCACCAGCGGCGTGCGCCCGCTCAGCTGGCTGGCGTCGTCGTGATTGCTGGCTGTGTCGCCGGCCACCGCGTAGCTGACCCCGGCCCGGCCAAGGGTCTCCGGCAGGATCCGGCCGCGCAGCGCGTCTAGCGCGTCATAAGACGCGGCGTCGCCGCCGTTGCCCGCCAGCGGGACGCTGACGATCAGCGCCCGCCCGCCGGCGACGACCCTGGTCGTGACCGGCTCGCGGATCGGGCCGCCCGCGGCGGTGGCCGGCGAGGCCAGGGAACTGCCGCTTGACGCGGAGCTCGCGGCCGCTCGCGACGTCCTGGCGTCTGCCGGCATCGACGTTCACGCGCACATCGGCGCGAACCCGCCGCCGGAGGCGGCCTCGGTCCTGGTCCCCGTGCTGCGGGAAGCCGTCACGAACATCCTCAAGCACAGCAGCGCAAGCTACTGCACGCTCGAGCTGACCACCGGCCCTGCCGGGCAGCTGCGATTGTGGGTCAGCAACGACGGTAGCAACGAGGCCAGCAGCGCGCCGCTGGCCGAGGCCGGGCGTACTGGCAGCGGCCTCGGCAACCTCGCAGCCCGCCTCGAGGCGGCAGGCGGGCAGCTGGCCGCCAGGCGGGAGGGCGACACCTTCAGCCTGGCCCTCGAGCTCCCGCTGCCCACTAGCACCCCGCCCGTGGTCGGCCAGCCCGTGGTCGCTCAGCGGCTCGTTTAGAGCCAGCCGGCCTCCGTGGCGACCCGGACCGCGTCCATCCGGTTGCGACCGCCGAGCTTGGTAACCGCTGATGCCAGGTAGTTCCGCACGGTCCCGTAGGACAGGAAGAGCTCCGCCGCGATCTCGGGCAGGTCCACGCCAGCCGCGAACCGCCGGAGGACATCGGCCTCGCGCTCCGACAGCGGGTTTTCCTTCATCTCCAGCGCCGCCAGGGCCAGCTTCGGGTCGATCACCCGCTCCCCTGCCGCGACCCTGCGCAGCACGTCGATCAGCTGGTCCGACGGGGCATCCTTGATCATGAAGCCCGATACGTGCGCGGCAAGCGCCGCGCGCAGCTGCCCGGGGTACCCAAGCACGGTCAGGATCACCACCCGGCATGCGGGCATCCGTTCATGCAGCTCCGCCGCGGCGGTGAGCCCGTCGAGCCCCGGCAGATCGATGTCGAGCATCGCGACGTCGGGACGCTCCGCCAGCGCCGCGGGCACGATGTCGGGGCCGGCCGCTACCTGGGCGACCACTTTGATGTCTTCTTCCAGGTTCAGCACGGAGACCAGCGTGTCCCGCAGAATCCGCATGTCCTCCGCGACAAGGACCCGGATCATCACCCCTCCACCCGTGCGAACGGCCACATCTCTCAGAGCCTAGCCAGAACGTCTCGCCCCTCGGACACCTGGTCGGCCCGGCCTCCTGCCAGCGGATCCGCGCCACCCTCCGCTCGGCGATCAGCACCTACATGAGGCAGCACCCGGGCGCGCCACCCTGTGCTGTGCCAAAACCCTGCGCATGCCTGACCGGGACGCGGAAGGCGCCCGGGGACTTTAGCCGCGGCTGTCGCAGGCGGTCAGGCGACCCAGGAGGGGACGATCTGGGCTAGCCGGTCGGGGTCGGTCAGCGCGCGGATTGCCGTGACCGCACCGTTCGCGACGGTGAAGGCCAGGACGGTGACCGGCTGCCCGTCCACGATGACGAGAAGGCCCGGAAGGCCGTCGACGACTGCCGGACGGAGCGCGCCCGGGCGCGCGCCCACCCTCGCGCTGCGTGCGATCTGCTCCGCGCCGCGCACGACGAAGGGACCTTGCGGACCGTTCCCGCGAAGCTCGGCCTCGGGGGCGAGCACGGCGAGCAGCCCCGCCATATCGCCCCGGCCCGCCGCGAGGAACGCCTCGACGACCTCCCGGGCAGCCGCGTCCGCGGCGGTCGCCGGCGTGCCCAGACGGATCCGCGCGCGGGCCCGGGTGGCGAGCATCTTCGCGGCCGGCGTGCTGCGACCGAGTATGGCGGCGATGGCGTTGAACGGGATCTCGAACATGTCGTGCAGGACGAACGACACCCGCTCTGCCGGGGTGAGGGCGTCCATGACGACGTACAGCGCGAGACCCACGGAGTCCCCGAGCAACACCTCTCCTCCTCGGGGCTGGTCCGCGGCCCCGCATCCAGCGACAGCATCTCGACGCTGAGCTCGAGCGGCTCCTCACCCCGCGCGCCGCGCCTGCGGAGCAGATCGAGGCAGATCCGGCCGGTCACGGTGGTGAGCCAGCCGCGCAGGTCCTCGATGCTCCCGTCGCCAGTCCGGGCGAGGCGCAGCCACGCCTCCTGCACAGCGTCGTCCGCGTCAGGGTGCGAGCCGAGCACGCGGACCGCGATCGCGTGGAGGTAGGGGCGGTGGGTCTCGAACTCGGCGGCGAGCTTCTCTTCGTCTGTCACGCTCATCCTCATCCCGAACGGCAGCGTGCGATGCCCGGCACTACAACGACGCACCGGGTCCCGGTGAGGTAACGCACCGGTCGGCGTTACCTCAGCCGCCACCGCACGTCGTAGTGCTGTCCATGATCCGCGATCTGCTTCATGGAGGAGAGATGGCAGCACGTATCCAGCACACGACGCCCAATCCCGATCTCACCACAGGCGTCCAGCACCTGTTCAAGGCCATTTACGCTGGGGGAGTCCCGCAGCAGACGCTGGAGCTTGTGCACCTGCGCGCGAGCCAGATCAACGGCCGCGGCTTCTGCATTGACGCCGGCGCGAAGAACGTAACAAAGGCCGGCATGAGCCCCGAGAAGCTGTCCGCCGTAGCCGCGTGGTACGACAGCGGGCTCTTCGACGACGCCGAACGCGCCGCGCTGGCGCTCACCGAGGCCGCGACCCGCCTTGCCGACCGGCCAGGCGCGGTCACCGACGAGATCTGGGACGAGGCTGCGAAGCACTACGACGAGCGGCAACTCAGCGCTCTGGTGCTGATGGTGGGGGTCAGCAACTTCTTCAACCGCATCAACACCACCCTCCGGGTACCGCCCGGAACCCCGTACAACTGACCGTCGGCTAAACCATGGTGGGAGCGGCCCAGCCGCTCCCACCATCAGCGAAGCAGTTGCCCCCATCAAGTCCATCCGGCTCTTCCGATGATGGGAGTTCACGCGCCGCCCATCGGGAAGGCCCCGACGTGCCTGACGCCACCTTCGCCTGCCGCGCTCATTGATCGCGTGAAAGGGCCCGAGGCGCCTCTACCGGCGGCGAACTGTGGAGATCGCTTGCCGTGTTTCCAGTAATGGTCATCGGGTCGGCGTTGCGGGTGTCCTGCTCGGGGAAAGCGATTATTCGAGCGGCACACGGTCTATCCGCGCGACGGTGATCAGGTTACCTTCGACCTCGTACAGCACCCGCTAGGGCCGACGCGCAATCCCGGCTTGGTCGGCCATGAAGCGGACGAAGGTCGCCTGCGCGATCGTTGACCAGATGATCCTCACCGGGAGTCGCCGCCGAACATCTCAGCCATGAACTCAGCTGCGAGCGGGATGGGGAACACCGGACAGGAAAGCCAGTCGCAGTTTGGTCTCGTCCTCGGTATCGGGGGCTGCGGTAAGGATCACGATCTTTAGCTCTGCGTCGCCGTCGGTCAGGATGTCGCAGTCCACCGCGATCGGCCCGACTGTAGGGTGCTCGACGATCTTGTGGTCTTCCCGGTGTGCGCTGACCCCGCCGGAGGCCCACAGCTCGGCGAAGCGCTGGCTGCCCGTTGTGAGTACCTGAATCAGGCTGTTCAGGCGGCTGTCGTTCGGGAAGCGCCCGGTGGCACGGCGCAGGTCGGACACGATGGCGGCTTCCACCGTGTCGCCGGCGAGCGAGGTTACCGGCCATTGCGACAATCGCGGAGCGTCGCCGTTGACCGGGAAGCTGTCGCGAGCGAAGTTGCGAAGCGCCGGCGGCGTTGACGACGGGTCGCCAAGGAGCGCCGCCCAGCCGCGGTTCCACCAGATCAGCTGCCAGTCCGCGGAGAAGACCCCGACGGCGGCGTCTCCAAGCCGGTTTAGCATGCGGTGGACGCCGGGCGGGATGTGGTCAGAGATCTCCCCATCGGCTGGAGGAGCAAGCCGGGCCAGCCGGTACAGGTGATCTCGTTCGGTGTTCGTGAGCTGCAGTGCGCGAGCGAGCGCGGCGACCACCTGCGCCGAAGGGGTTGTGGACCGTTGCTGCTCCAGGCGGACGACGTAGTCGACCGAGATCCCGGCGAGTTCAGCAAGCTCCTCCCGACGCAAGCCCAGTGCCCGGCGCGCGTGCCCGGTCGGCAGCCCTGCTGCCGCTGGGGAGAGGCGGTCGCGCCAGGCGCGCAGCGTTGCACCGAGCTCGGTTGCGTGAGTCGCCATACGGCCGATTATCCCGCACGGTCACGTTCCGAGGCTGGTACCGCTGCTCCTACCGTTGTGCCTTCCCTGGCGCGCCTCGCGCTGCAGGCACACGATGGGCGTATGACAACCACCGACAGCGCACCTTCACTCACCGCAGACTCACTCACTCGCCTGCTGGACGAGGCGGCTATCCGCGACGCGACCGCCCGCTTCGCCGATGCCGCAACTAGCGTCGACTACGACGGCTTCCGCGCGTTGTGGGCCGACGACGCCGAGTGGGTGATCGGGGGCACCGAAGGCCAGCCCTTCGGGAGGCACGCCGAGGGCATAGATGACATCGTGTCGATGTTCCGCAGTCTCCGGGACGAGAGAGACTACTTCGTTCAGTTCGCAGTGCAGGGCTCCATCGAGATTGACGGCGATGACGCCACATCCCGCTGCCTGTGCCACGAGGCCGCGCGCGGGCCTGGAGAGAGCTACTACAGAAACAACGGCGTATGGTCTGACCGCCTGCGGCGCTCGGAAAATGGCTGGGTGTTTACGAGCCGTACCTATCGATACCTGTGGCTCGACCTCTCCCCCTTTTCCGGAGAGATCTTCCCGGGCTGACACACGCGAATCGCGGGTGCGCGGATGGCTGGGCTGGCGGTCCGGGAGACCGTGACGTTGCTGGGCGGGCAGAGCGGGCGCAGGTCGCCCGCGCATTCATGGGCGGGGTGCTCGGCCCCGGCGCTCGTGCGAGGAAGCCGGAGGCGCGGCGAGCGGGCAGTGACCTGGTTGGAGCCATGGTGGCGCTCTGCCGGGTGAACGGCTGAGTGGTCCGTGACCGAGCGGCTGGCGCTCCCGCTCATTCGTTCTCGAAGGGGCGCACCTCGATCGGGTGGGACCGGGCGGCCGGATGGGTGGCGGCGAGCTGGATCGCCTGTTCCTGGTCGGCGCAGCTGACCACGTCGATCGCGGCGATGTACTCGCCGGTGGCGAAGAACGGGCCGTCAGTCAGCATGGTTTTCCCGTCGCGGACGCGGAGGGTGGTGACGGTGTCAGCTCCCTCGAGGGTTCCGCCCAGGATGTGCAGGCCGCGGGCGGCTACGTATTGCCGCCAGGCGTCTCCTTCGGCTAGGACCGCCTGGTCAACCGATGGCGGCGCCTGCGTTCCGCCCGCCCAGACCGCCAGTGCGTAGGGGCGGGCGGCG
>Ga0302178_10002694_pt1 | contig 13866 bp, 14 predicted proteins | sample I_Palsa_E1_3_FD_198790 | JGI IMG/M metagenome (GOLD analysis project Ga0302178, IMG submission 198790) | Peat permafrost microbial communities from Stordalen Mire near Abisko, Sweden - I_Palsa_E1_3 | ecosystem: Environmental > Terrestrial > Soil > Palsa > Peat permafrost | place: Sweden... | reverse complement strand
ACCCGATCGCCGGCACCACGGCCAGCGCGATGACCGCCACCGCCGCGCCCAGCATCAGCCAGCGCACCGGCGGGCGCCAGCCCCGCCGGACCGCGGCCAGTCCGGCCGCGACACCGGCGGCGCCGAGGAACAGCGCCGCCCACAGCGCGGCGGTCACCGTCAGGTCACTCAGGTGCAAGGACGCGAACCACGGCGGCCACCCGCCCGCCCGGTAGACCCGCACCGTGGCGGCCGAGGGACCGGCAGCCCCTACGCCCACCAGGATCGCGACGCTCAGGCCGATGAAGGTCGGTGTCGTGATCGCGGTCAGCCGCGTGCGGCGTTCCGCCCGCGTCACGACGCCTGGAGTTCTCACGGACACGACCAGGCCACTCCTTGCCCGAGCAGACGCAGCCAACGGCAGGGGCTGCAGACGCCTTACAAGATAACGCGGATAGCGGCTGACGTGGCCATGAACCGGGCACGTGGCGGTCCCGGTAGCGTAAGGGGATGGCAGCTACCGACAAGATAGAGGCATTCCTGGCCGAGCCTCGTAACGTCATCGTCGCCGGGATCCGCCGCGACGGGCGCCCGCACCTGAGCCCCAACTGGTTCTCCTGGGACGGCCAGCGCTTCTACGTCTCGACCACGCGAAGCCGGGTGAAGTACGCGATCTTCCGCCGGGACCCGCGAGCCGAGCTGGTCATCGATGACTCGACCGGCTTTCGTGCCGTGCTGGTCCCGGCTGCCGTCGAGATCCGCGAGGATATCGCCGCTGAACTGCCCCGCTTTCGCGCTATCCGGGAAAAGCACGGGCTGGCCGTACCAGACGACGATGAGCATCTGCGGGCACTGGCGGCGGAGGGGCGGGTCCTGCTGGCCTTTACGCCCGACCAGCCGCCCTCGGGCTGGACGAGCTGGGGCCTGGACTGATGCCTGAGCATGGTGGTGTGTTAGATGGGCGGTATGGGATCGATTCACGTCTCTGCCGAGGGCAGGGTAGAAGCACCTCCAGAAACCGTGTACGGGTATCTCGCTGACTCCTGGTCGAGTCCGACACGAATTCCAGCCTCGTCACCACCACCACGGTCATCCCCGACGGCAGCGCGTCGCGGGTGCGGATCTCCACCACCTGGGACGGCGCGGCAGGAGTCGGCGGGTTCTTCGAGCGGCGTTTCGCGCCCAAGGTCATGCAAGGCATCTACGCCGACGCGCTGGAGCGCCTGAACGCCTACGCCCGGGAACATACCGGAACCGACAGCAGCCAGCCCGGAACCTGAGCCCCCGTCAGGTCGGCCTGGTCGTCCGGCTAGGCACCGGCACGACTGCGGTAGGCGGCCACGATAAGGCCGACGCTGGCGTCGATCGGCACCGCGGTGCTGTCGATCTGCAGATGGTAGAGGTCGGGATCGTCGATGTCGAAGCCGTAGAGCCGCCGTACGTACTGCGCGCGGGCACGATCGACTTCGGGCAGGCGCTGGCGGGCCTCGGCCACGTCAACATCCTCGATCCGGGCCGCCTGCGCGATCCGGGCCTGTTCCGGGCCGAACAGCCGTACCCGCAGAACCCCTGGCTCGGCACGGAACGCGGCGCCCCCGGCCCGGCCCAGGATGACGGCGCCGGTCGCCAGGGCCGTCCTCATGATGGCCTCAGCCTGCTCGCGGAAGAACGCGGCGTCATCGGGGGGCGGGACTGCCTCCGGCGGAGCACAGTCGGTGCCGGCTCCCAGCACGCCACCGGCCAGCGGCGCCAGCACGGCCAGGAACCTGCCAGGACCCGAGCGCTTGATCACCGCGCCTTCCGCCTCCTGAACGGAAACCTGGAGCTGCGCGGCCACATGCGAGCTGATCGCGCGGTCGAGCAGCGGCAGGCCGAGTTGCCTGGCGACCTCGGGAGCGATGATGCTCCCGCCTGCGCCGTAGCCTGCCGAGATGGTGACGCCGGGCATCTAGTGCATCCCTCCGGGAACGGGCGGAGCCGCGCCGGTCTCCCCGGCAGGTGCGGCGGACGTGACGGACGTGGCGGATCCCGCGGCTGCGGAGGATCCGTTGGCGGCGGCGGCCGCTGCGGGCAGGCCGGCACCGGCCGACCCTGGCTGGGTATTGCTCGTACGCAGCTTGACCTGCCTGATGAACAGCGCGGCGATGACGCTCAGCACCGACACCGGCACCGCGGCAATGAACAACCGGTCAATGGCGTGCGAGTAGGCCTGGATGATTCCCTCGTGCAGCGCGGGATCGGTGCGCTTCAGTGCGTCGAGTACGGCCGGGCTCTGGACGAGCTGGGATACCTTGCTGGCGCTGTTACCGCCTCCCGTCAGCGCCGCACGCGGCAGGAAGCGCGGGAACTCGGCGGCTATGCCCGCGGTCAGGACAGCTCCGAGGGCCGACGCCCCGATGGCGCCTCCCATCGAGCGGAAGAAGGTAACAGAGGAGGTGGCGACGCCCATCTGCCTCATCGGCACCGCGTTCTGCACGACGAGCGTGAGCACCTGCATGAACAGGCCAAGCCCGAGGCCGAAGACCAGGATGTCCAGGCTCACCACCAGCAGCGAGGTGTGCGCGCCGAGACGGGTGAGCAGTACCAGCCCGATGGTGACTCCGATCGTGCCGGCCAGCGGGAACCAGCGGTACCTGCCGGTGCGTGAGATGTACAGGCCTGAGCCGATGCTCATCGCCAGTAGGCCCACCAGCAGGGGCAACAGCAGCAGACCCGACTCCGTGGCCGAGACCCCGTGCACCAGCTGCAGGTACTGGGGCAGGAACGCCAGCGCGCCGAACATCGCGATGCCGCTGACGAACGCGATGATGTTGGCCACGGTGAAGATCTGGATCCGGAACAAGTCGAGCGGCAGGATCGGCTCCGGGGCCTTCGCCTCGCGGAGCGCGAAGCCGACCACGATCACCGCTCCCAGCGCGAACAACCCGATGATCTGCCACGATCCCCACGGATAGTTCTCGCCGCCAAGCTGGGTGGCGAGCAGGATGCACGACACCCCCGCGACCAGCAGCAGCGCGCCCTGCCAGTCAATCTTCACCTCGCGCTTGCGTACCGGCAGCCGCAGCACGCGGTTGGTGACGGCCAGCGCGGCGATGCCCAGCGGCAGGTTGACGTAGAAGATGTAGCGCCAGCTGAGACTGTCCACCGCGAACCCGCCTGCCAGCGGGCCGACGACGCTCGCGATACCGAAGACGGCACCGAAATATCCCTGGTAGCGACCGCGCTCGCGCGGCGGTATCACGTCGCCGATGATCGCGAACGCGAGCGAGAGCAGGCCGCCGCCGCCGATGCCCTGCAGCCCCCGGAAGGCGATCAGCTCGAACATGTTCTGCGACGCTCCGCAGAGCGCGCTGGCCACCAGGAACACGACGATGGCGAGCTGGAAGACGCGCTTGCGACCGTAGAGGTCACCGGTCTTTCCCCACAGCGGCGTCGAGGCGGTACTGGCCAGCAGGTACGCGGTGATCACCCAGGACAGCAGGTTGCTGCGGTGGAAATCCCCCACGATCGTCGGCAGCGCGGTCGAGACGATCGTCTGGTCGAGCGCGGCCAGGAACAGGCCTAGCATCAGCCCGGACATGACCATCAGAATCTGCCGGTGGGTGAAACCCTCGTTATCCGGCGCCTTCGCGGTCAAGGTGGGAGAAGTCATCTGTGGCCACTCTTCTGGTTCTGTGTCAGTGCAGACGTCCCTGGCCATGCTGCCAGCCGGGCCGTCGAAAAAGCTAGTAACGAGTTCGCACGGCGGTTGAGGGGTGCGCGGGAACACCCGGTACGTTACGCCGGGCGGTATCCCAGTTCTGCCGAGATCTGCCCGGCGGTGGTGCGGAGCGCATCGGCCAGCCCGTCGGCCTCGACCCCCTCGATCATCAGGCGGGCGGGCATGGCGAGGCCGATCGCGAGAACGAGGCCCCGGTCGGGGCCGAATACCGGCGCGCCGAGCGCCGCCATCCCGTAGATCATCCGGTGCAGCGAGCTCGTGATTCCGTCGCGCCGAGTTCTGACCAGAAGCTTCTCCAGCGCGGCGGCGCCGAGAGTGTGTGTCTCCTGCCGGGCTTGCTGGGCGGCCAGCACGCCGGCGGTCTGCGCGGCCGGCAGGTGCGCCAGGAACGTCAAGCCGACGGCCGAGTCGAGCAGCGGCAGCACCGAACCGACCCGCACGGTGATCGGCAGCACGTGGGTTCCCGAGTCCCAGCGGACGATGATCGGTCCGTCCTCGGTCCACACCGCCACGTTGGTGGCATGGCCGCTCTGATCCCTCAGCCGCGAGGTGTAGGCCGCGGCGATGCTTTCCGCGTCCGTGCGGCGCAGCGCCTCCATGCCAAGGTGACGGGCGGCCGGCCCCAGGTCGTACTGGCCGGTGCGCGCGTCCTGTGACGCCAGGCCGGCCCGGACCAGGCTCACCAGGTACCGGTGCACCTTGGCCGGGTGCATGGCGCAGTTGCGGGCCACCTCGGAAAGCGCCATCGGGCCGCGGCCGGACTCGAGCGCGCGCAGCACCTGCGCGCCGACCTCGATCGACTGGATGCCCTGCTGGGGGCTGTCGGCCCGGTCGATGAGCACCGCGCGCATTAGTGCGCCATCATCTCCGGATCGATCGGGCCCCATTTGTTGGCAGCCTCGGGTCCTAGGCCCCAGACCTGGGGCACCTGCGGCCAGTGCTCATGCCACGGCCGGGGCTGGAACTGGCCGGTCGTCTCGTCGTAGACGGTGTCGATCTCGGTGAAGAGCTCCACCAGGTTGCCGTCGGGGTCGTGGTGATAGGTGAAGATATTGTGGCCGGCGCCGTGACGGCCCGGTCCCCACTGCAGCCGGATGTTCCGGCTGGCCAGGTGGTCGAGCGCGTCTTTCAGGTGCACGATGTCGCGCATCTCGAAGGCGACGTGGAAGAGCCCGTGCTTCTTGACGCTGCGCATCAGGTTGATGGCGTGATGGTCGGCGTTACAGCGCAGGAACGTGAAGAAGTCTCCGATGGTGTCGGACCAGCGGAAGCCGAGCACGTCGGTATAGAAGCTCTGCGCACCCTCGAGGTCTTCCACATACGACGCGATATGGCCGAGCTTGGTCGGCCTGATGCCCAGCGCGGTCGGCACCCCGCTGGCCTCCTGGCCCTGGTAGAGGTAGATCGGCGTCGCCGTTTCCGGCTCAGGCAGCGCGAGGGCGGCCCGGATCTCGGGCTGAGGGTCGGAGCGCAGCTCGGCGTCGAGGCCCATTTTCTTGAGGTCGCGCTGCACGTCGGTGAGCGATCCGGCCACCTCGAAGCCGACTGCGGCGCGGCCATCGCGCTCGCCCGGCTGGACGATCACGCAGTGATGGTCGACACCGGTGGTGAGGTACGTCGTGGATCCGGACCGCTCGGTGATCACGAGCCCGAGCGCGTCCTGGTAGTAATGCACGAGCCGTTCCGGGTCGGGGGTGCGGACCTCGTAGAACCCGGGCTTGGTGACGGGCGCCGGGGCGCGGTTATCCGAGCTTGTCGTCATGCACCTACTCCTCGGTCCTGCTGTGGGAAACGCGTTGCACTAACCGTAGCGAATTTCTCAATCCATAAGAAGACACGTACCCGGACCTGGCCGGAACGGGGGTTCAGTGGCGCGAGAGCTACGGCCGCCGCAAGGCGCGCAGCGTGACCGTTACCACCCGGCAATGTTATGCAACGGCGAGCTTGAGATCTTCCCGGCGGTGTCATCCGGCCGGGATTTGCGCTGGTGCCGGATCGGGAGCATGGTGAGTACTGCTTTGAGGCATTTCGTGCCCGTCCGCAGCGGACGGACCGTCCCAGGGTGTGGCGTTTAGTCAGCTGTCCGCCTCCGGCGGGTTCCTGGGACTGGTTGTGGACCATGGCCGATGCGAGCACGCCCGACGACGTCGCGGCGAGCATCGTGGAGATGCAAGCGCTGCTGCTGGGCACCGAGACCATCGAGGAGTTCCTGACCGAACTGGCCGGCCTGGCGATCCTGACGGTGGGTAAGGGGCTGTCGTGCGGGATCACGTTGCAGCCCAACGGGCGCCCGCTGACGGTGGCCTCCACGGATGCACTGGCTGCGCAGGTGGACGAGGTGCAGTACGGCCTGGATCAGGGACCGTGCCTGCACGCGTTGCGCACCGGAACCCTGGTGTCCATCGAAAACCTGGCCAGCGACCAGCGGTGGACCGCCTACGCGGCAACGGCCCTGCAGCACGGAATCCGGTCCTCGCTATCGCTCCCGCTCAGCAACGGCAGCAACACCATCGGCGCCTTCAACCTGTATTCGCTGGCAGTCGGCTCCTTCGGGCAGGCGGCGACCCGCCGCGCCGAGCGTTTCGCGCAGAGCGCCTCTGGCGCGCTGTCGATCGCCATCAGGCTGGCTGACCATGTCGCCCTCACCGATCAGCTGCGCGCCTCGCTGGCCTCCCGCGCGGTCATCGACCAGGCGATCGGCGTGCTCATGGGGCAACGGCGGATCACCGCCGCCGAGGCGTTCGCGATCTTGCGCACGACGTCGCAGAACCGCAACGTCAAACTCCGGGCATTCGCTGCTCAGATCGTCGAGGGCGCCGGCGCGCTGCCACCCCTGCCGCCCCCCTTCGACCCGCCCCGCTGACGCGACCAGGCCCAGGGCTAGTGAGTCAAATGTTCGAACTATCCGTGATATGACGCTAACTAATTGTGGGATTCCGCATGTCAGCGCCGTGATCGTGTCTTAGAGTCTTCGTTCAGAAACAGCATGCGGTCCTGAGATGTGGCTCATGCATCGAGTAAATCTGTAGCGACAGCGGGAGACTGTCTTGGACTCGATGGGTTTGCATCTCACCTCACAGAGGCATGGCCGTTGCCTGGTGGTGAACGTCTGCGGGAACGTCGGAGCTGGTACAGAGGGACTGCTGCATACCGGGCTTCGCGCCGCTCTGGAAAGCGATCTCCTGCTCATCGCGGCGAATCTGGCCGAGGCGGTGCTGGCCGACGCCTACGCGCTGGACGTGCTGACCAGCATCCACCGCCGCGCGGCCGCGGCCAGCAAGGTGTTCCTGGTGGTCGCGCCCGATCCCCAGGCGCACGAGACGATGCGGGTCACCGGGCTGGACCGGTCACTGCTTGTCTTCCCCACCGTTGCCGACTTCCACGCTTGGAACGGCGAACCAGGCACCCAGTAAAACCGGTGGCCTCCGCATCCAGTCAGGTGGCGGTGGCGTCCTCACGTGCGGATAAGCCCCAGCAGGTGCGCCAGCCGGGACGCCGCGGCACGCGGCTCGCCCGCGGGGGCCAGCAGCAGGCCGTCAAAAGCGACATAGGAGCCGCCCGCGACACCGACGCTCGCCGACAAGACAACAGACAGCGGGTTTGTCACCTCAAGTGCGGGACATGGCCCGGATCCCAGGCAGGCGTGCAAACCGAGTCGACGCAGGTACACGGCCAGAGCCCGCAGGGATCCGGAGGTGTCATCGTGCCCGTTCATGTCAGGCCGCCCTCCAACGGGATTCCCTCCATCATGCACCCAGTGACGGTCTGATCGCTGGACGTAGCTGGTTTTGGAGAAGGAACTTCCCAGGTCATCCCGCGCTCCTTCACCACGCGGCGCACCTGCACCGGCCGTGCCACGCACGGCCTGGCGCGCCGCCTGCCCAGGTGGCCGGTGCGCCGTTGCGGTCAGGTGCCTCTCGGGCGATACTGAAGCCGCTGCCGCGCCATCTCGCACACGCCATTGCGTTCGTTGTCCGCCGCGGCCTGCCTTGCCTCATCGAGATCGGCCGGGGTCAGCAGGTAGTTGGCGAGCAGGAAGTCGGCGAGATCACGCGCGTGGCCGCGTTCGGACCAGACGAGGCCCTGAAGCAGCTTCTTATAGTCGGATACCGCACCCTCTCCGCTCAGGTTCAGGGCGATGACCACATTCGTCATCGGCACCGTCTGCGGGGCGGCCAGGCCTCCGATGAACTCCTGGTAGTAATAGGCCATCGTCAGCCGCGCCGTGGCATTGCGCAGGAAGTAGCCGCGCACGCGAGCCACCGCGTCTTCCCCGGCCACGCTGCCCCGCCGCATGATTGTCCCGGCCCGGGTCGTGAGCTGCTTCTCACCGTCCGGGGCGGCTGGAACGGCCCGTGGGCGGGCCGGACTGTCGAGCCGCAGCCGCAGTACCCAGGTACCCACGCTGACTAGCCACGAGCCCGCTGCGAGGACCACCGGAAGCGCTTCGTAGCGGGCCGGTGCCACCGGCAGGACCTGGCACGCCGTCCGCTGCACGGCCTGAGCGGCCAGAGGTGTCCCGGCTGCTTCCGGCGCTAGGTAAACCCGGTAGGTCGTATCACGGCTGAACAGCTCCCAGCGGTGATGAACGTAGCGAAGACCCGCGCAACGCGGGGCGCGGTGAAGCGTGAGGTCCTCATCGCCACTGAGCGTGCGCCGGTCCAGCCAGGTGATCTCATCGGGCGGACAGCTCACCCACTCACCGCGCGCTTGCGACCACAGGAAAAGCTGACCGGTCGCCACTTCGTCGCCACTCCCGAACGACGGCGCGTCACCGGCGCGGCCATCCAGTCTCGCCATGTCTGGATGATAATCGTCGTACCTCCGGGCCTTAGCCGATCTCAACGCGAGACAGCAGCGCGTCGGGTCTGGTCCCCCAGCGGATCGCATCGCCGGCGGTGAGCGGCTGCTCCCCCGCCACCGGGGCGCCGTTGAGGGTGAGCCCATTCCTGCCCTGGTTGGCGATCCACCAGCGACCGTCAGAGAAGGTGAACCTCGCATGCTCCCTGGACACCGTGAGCACGTCGGGGAGCACCAGCTCAACCGACCCGCGCCCGGCCCGGGCGCCGGACATCATGGTCTCCGCCACCGAGGAACCCGTGACCAGCCGCAGCACAGGGACGGAGGCAAGGCTTTCTTCCCTGATCGTGGCCATGCCGCCGGCGACCGTCAGGCCCAAGTCGGGTCCCTGCCAAACGCGGCCGCGAGGCCCGGCGTAGTCGTGCTGCGGGACGGAATACGCGAACTGCGGCCCGGCGTCCGCGTACCAGGCGTCAGCCACGTCAGGCCGGGCATCGTTGCCCGCCAGGTCCCCCTGGCGCAGGCGGTAGCGGCCCGGCGGGACGGACCCGGCGGCGCTGACGTGCACCTTCGCCCGGCCCGACCCGGCGAAGCGAGCCCCATGCGCGGCTACCTGCTCTTCGTAGACCTCCGTCATGCTGGCGTTGATCACGCCGAGTTCCATCCGCTCGCACACTGAGCTGAGGTTGTCGGGGTTCAGCTGCAGCTCGACAATGTTCGGCGCGAGCAGCAACCCGCTGGGCGTGACCACGAACACATCGGACAGGTGCCGCATGGCCACGTTGAGCACGTCCTGCCCGTCGCGCCACGGCCGGGAGGCCAGCCGGCGTACCCACGGATGATCCCTCGTGATGCCCAGGGCCCGCAGGCCACCCACGCATCCGGCACCGAGTCCCGCGATGACCACCAGCAGCACGGTGGCGGAGACGGCAGAACCCGTCACGACCTCCAGAACCACCCAGCACGCCGCGACGCCGCCCGCGATCGCCCAGCGCCTCCGGCTTCGCTGCCGCGGCGGAGTGCGCACCGGCCGACGCGCCGCTTGGATGCCTTCAGTCATCGAGTACCGCCCTCGATCTGTCCTTGACTCGTCCGATGGCCTGATCCGTGCTGATTCACTAGTCCCCCGTCACCGAGGATGCGGGCAGCGCGCCCTTCAGTCAACGAATCACCGGCAGCTTCCAGATGTCTGGAAGTTGCCGGCGACGGATGGCGATCACCCGATCGTCGTTACCGGCCCAACTTCCAGATTTCCGGAAAAGACATTGAATTCGCGCGCACTGGACTCGGTATCGCCGCCCGCGGGTATGCTTCCCCTCCAGATGCCGGACCAAGGTAAAGGCCGGCCATCGCGATTGCCTTCTCATCGAATTTTACGCAGACGATGCTACGGAGGTCCAGATGCACATAGGATCGGTACTTCTTGCCGTCTGGCTGGTCATCGGTGGTATCGCCGCCGGGCAGCGCGGCGACTACAAAGGCCCTGTCGGCTGTAGCAGGGCTAGTACGGCCGCGGTGACGATCATCGCCGGTCCCCTCAATTACGCGGGCGTGGATCCGAATATCAGCTGCACCGTGCAGCACCCCAGCAATTAGTTATGGCGGCGAATTCTGGCAATTCTGCAGCCCCTGAGTTACGGCGAACCTACCGGCGAGGTAATAAAGCGTATTCGGCGGGCCCGTGACCTAAATATTCAAGGCTTAATACTGCAACGGCACTTAGCGATCTTTGGTCATAAGAAGGCCGGGATACCGTCTGATCTGGAAAAAGCTGGATTGGTGATGCCGCGCCCGGCCGGGCCTGACGGTGACGGTGGAGTTTGCGGTAGCCAGCCTCAATCGCGGCGGCTGATCCACACCGATACGTGGGCGGGTTCCAGGGCCTGGTGCACGACACCGGCCAGATCATCACGCACCGAGTCCAGGTCGACGGCGTCTTTCAGGCGGGCTGCGAACGCGGCCACGGTCTGGTCGGCGTCGTAGCGGGCCCGGTTGAACCGCCGGTCCACGGCCCGCTGCACCCGCCGCCGCAGCGGGTTGAACAGTGCCGCCGCCGCTAGCGTAGAGGCGGCCACCGCCACCGGAGTGTGGACCCGGAGGACCTGGGTGGCCAGTAGCACGGTCGCCGCGTAGACGCCGACGAGCAGGCCGGTCACGATCGCGTAGGCCAGGGTGCGGCTGATGATCCGGTCGATCTCGTACAGCCGGTACTTCAGGATCCCCATTCCGATGCCCACCGCCAGGCCGGCGATCGCGACCGCAGTCACCTCGGCCAGGACGTCAGAGAAGACCGAGATGACCGCGCTGCTGATGAGGCCGATGCCGACGGTGACCGCGGCGCCGGCCGCGAGCCACTTCAGCTGCTGGCGGCGCTCTCCCGTCGCCTGCCGCCAGCTGAGCACCTGGTGCGCCAGGAACGACATCCAGATCGCCGCGATCGCCAGCAGGGTGACCGCGACCAGCCAGGCCGGCGGGTGATCGAGCCAGCCGGCCAGGTGAGGCGGGTTCGTGACATCGCCGGAGGTGTCGACGTGAATGTCGTGCCCGGCCACCACCGCGGCGACGGCCGGGGCGGACTCGAAGACCAGCACGCACGCGACGAGCCCGGCGTAGGCCCACAGCACCGGCCGCCAGCGGCCGGAGGTCAGCCGTCCGTCCGGGAACAGCAAGATGACCAGCATCAGCAGCGCGAACGCGGGCACGTACAGCTGTACCAGCAGAACCGCCGCCGCGGCCAGCGGCAGCCCCGGATGGCCCAGGCGGTAGCAGAACACGGCGTAGGAACCGGCGTCGACGGCGAGCAGCTGCAGCACGACGAACAGGATCAGGATCCAGCCCACCGGGTTGGGCGGCTGGTGCCGGGCGACGACAACGCCCACCCCGGCGTAGGCCAAGGCTGCGACGGCCCCGCCCCCGATATGGGAGAGCGTCAGCGAATGGTCCAACACGCTCATCACAATGTTGGCTATCACCAGGACCACGACCACGGCGCCAAGGGCCGTCGCCGTCCCCGGTGACGCCACGGCGAAATGGCGGCCCACTGGCTGCGGCTGTCCCACGGGAGCCACGCTACGCCCCGAGCGTTCCGGAAACGTTACCGCTCAGCACGGAACCCCTCAACGAGGCCCGTGCCGTAATCCCGGTCGCAGGCGGCCAGGACGGCCCGGCCCGCGACCAGCCCGGATACATACTCCCGCACCCGGGTCCGCGGCTCCGCCCGCGCGAACCGCCCCGCGATCAGCTGATTTACGATCACCGCAGCTGTCAGCCGTCGAACCCGGTAGCGCCGTCTGTCCGCTCGCGCAATCGTCAAGCGAGAAGCCCGACGCGGCCTGGCGGGAGGGCACGCATGCCCGCTCGTACCCGGCGAGCAGGCTCTCGGCCGTGTCATCGCTGCTCAGGGTCCAGCCGTCACCCGGCCGTGGTCCTAGTGCGTCCTCCGGACCCCCGGCCAGCACCACCTGGAACCATTCCCGCTCGACGGCAGCCAGGTGCTTCACCAGGCCGCCGAGCGTGGTCTGAGATGGAACATGCCGCTGACGGACCTGCTGATCGGACAAGCCAGCCAGCTTGCGCTTCAGTATGTCCCGGTACAGGTCAAGGAAAGCCTCAAGCACCTGACGTTCTCCGCTGGTGCTCACCAGCTCATCAGGCGCCAGCGGCGGTACATGACTGGGCGGGGCCATGCCCGAACGCTATCGTGGTCCTGGCCGGGCAGACGGGGGAGCCACTTGAAATCCTGGGACACGTTCGCCGAGATCTGCGGTGGCGCCGCGGCCACAATGACCGGGCTGTTGTTCGTGGCGGTCTCGATCCGGATCGCGTCCATCGCGAGGTCTCAGGAACTGCGGAACCGGGCCGCCCAGACGCTGAGCCTGTTCGGCATGGTCCTCATTATTTCGGTCTTGATCGCGATTCCCGGACAGGCGTACCGCACGCTCGGCGCCGAGTTGGTCGTTCTCGGCGTGATTGCCGGTACCGGCCTGGCTGTTCTAGATCGACGGGCGAAGGGCGACAGGAGTAATCAGGCGATCGCCCCCGCACTCGAGCTCGCGACTCCCACCACGATCACTTCGTTGCTGCTGCTGGCGGCGGGCGTCGTCCTGGTCCTCGGCGTGCACGCGGGACTCTACGTCCTGGTCGGGCCGGTATTGGTAGCTCTTATTGGCGGCGTCACGAGCGCCTGGTTGTTCCTCACCAAGATCACGGAATAGTTGCTGTCGCATTACCCCACGGGTCATTTCTGTCCCGGGCGTCACACATCCTGGTGCTCAGCGGCAGGTTTTAGTGGATGATTTCGGCTCAGCGGACGATTGCAGGGGTACTGGGATGCGCAAAACTTTCCATTGAGCCCAGATCTTCCGCGATAAACGGAGCCAATTCCCTGGACCGAGCGCGACCAGCGCCAGTTCGACCTGCTTATCCAGCTGGTCGCGTCGGTCAACCGGCTGCTGCCCGCACCGGTCTCGCGGTTCCCGTTTAACGCCAGCCCGCTGGAACTGCGGCTGTGGATGTTCCGGAACCGGCTGGAGGAGCTGGGCCGGACGGTGGTACCCGCCCTGAGGATGGTGCGGCGACCAGAGCCGGGGAGATCAGCCCGCCTGACGGTAGCGGCCGGGGGGCGGCGGGACGGTTTTGGCTTCGAAGATGTCGATGTCACGGACGGCCCTCTCGACCGCGCCGTTACGCAGCAGCAGGTAGTAACCTCCCCGGCCGCGGTTCACGTCGTGGTAGCCGAGGTCGAGCTGGGCGATCTGCGGCGAGGACAGCGGCAGGCCGTGCGCGGCCCGGTGCCGTTCGATCAGCTCGTACTTGGCCACCCAGTCGATCTCCCGCGCGATGGCGTCCAGGTTCCCTGCCTCGACCGAGTCGAGTACCCGCTGCCACATTCCGAGGACGTGCCCGGTGGCCGCGTCCGCGCCGTCTCTGTCCGTGAAGTCCCTGGCCCTGGCTAGGTACTCGCGCTGGATGTCGAGCGCGCTCAGCTCGCGGCCGTCCGCCAGCCGCACCGGGCTCCGCCCGGTCACGTCAAGGCTGACCGCATCGACGGTCCTGACCGCGTTGTCCAGGATCAGGTCCGGCAGCACGGCGCCCGCCTCGATCATCCGCAGCACCATGTCGGTCGTCCCCAGCTTGAGCAGGAGGGTGGTCTCGCTCATGCTCGGCTCGCTGACGGCCACATGCAGGCGCCGGAAAGCCTGGCCGCCGACGCGCGGCTCGTGGCGCGTATTGATGAACGGCCGCCGCCGGCTCCTCGCCGAGGACACGCCCTTCCGGCTGGGTCCGGCCCCCTGGCCGAGGGAGAAAACGGCACCCCGGGGCGTCTGCAGAACCTTCCCGGCGCCGCAGATAAGCTGCCGGGTGAC
>Ga0302178_10002685_pt1 | contig 13892 bp, 16 predicted proteins | sample I_Palsa_E1_3_FD_198790 | JGI IMG/M metagenome (GOLD analysis project Ga0302178, IMG submission 198790) | Peat permafrost microbial communities from Stordalen Mire near Abisko, Sweden - I_Palsa_E1_3 | ecosystem: Environmental > Terrestrial > Soil > Palsa > Peat permafrost | place: Sweden... | reverse complement strand
GCCGGCCTTGCCGGCGGACACGCGGCCGAGCCACTCACCGAGCGCTGATAACTCAGCCGCCCGCCCAACCAGAGACACCGAGGCGGCCGCTGCGCCCACGGCCGCAAGCGTACAAGAGTCTGCGCACCTGGCCGATGTCTCGCCCGTCGATCGGCGGCAAGCTCACCACCGAGATGAGAGCACCAGCACAACCCGACCAGCTGCTTGTCAGCTTCAACCCTGATTCGGACCCGCCCGGAGGCACCGTGCGCGACCACACAGGAGCCGAGCAGCAGTTCAACGGCTGGCTCGGACTGCTGCGCCTGCTCGAAATCCACCACCAGCACCCGGCGCGCGACGTCACGCCCGACTACACGACAGGAGAGGACATGAGCACTCAAAGCAACGACACCGCCCCGATCGCCCTACAACCCCGCGAAGGGGAGGCGCTGTGGTTTCTCGGCTTCCTGGTCACGATCAAGGCCTCAAGCGAGACCACAGCGGGAGCAGTCGCGGTCATCGAACACCTGGGACCACGCGGAAGCGGCTCGCCGCTGCACATGCACAGCCGCGAGGACGAGTGGTTCTACGTGACCGAAGGCGAGCTGACCTTCTGGGTCGGCGGCCAGGAGATCAACGCGCCGGCCGGCTCGTTCGTCTACGGGCCAAGAGGCATCCCACACACGTTCACCGTCAGCTCCGAGCAGGCCCGCTTCCTGCTCGTGACCGAACCGGCCGGCTTCGAAGGGTTCATGCGCGCGCTCGCCGAGCCCGCCGAGCGGCTGGAGATCCCACCGGCCCCAAGCGCCCCACCGGACATGACCGCACTGATGACGCTCGCCGTCGAGCACGGAATCGAGATCCTCGGCCCGCCCGGGATCCCCGCCTGACCCGCCACCACCCCACCCCAATGCGGTTGAACGCATAGCGTTGTCCTGCTGCCAACCTGGAAGGAGTTTGTGATGACCTCAGGAACCAGCCACACCTCAACCGACCCGGCCTCGGTCGAGCGCAACAAGGCCCTCTGCCGCCGATGGATCGAGGTATTCAACCAGCGCGACAACGCGGCGGAAGCGGCCGTACGCAGACCAGATTACGTCGCCCACGCTCCCGCGAGCCTGGAACCCGCCCCACTGGACTCCGACGCGTGGACCCAGTTCCTGGCGGGATTCGTAGAAGGCTTCCCCGACCTCCACCTGACAGTCGAGGACACAGCCGGAGACGGCGACCTCGTCGCACAACGCATCCACTTCGAAGGCACCCATACCGGTGGATTCCAGGGGCTGCCCGCAACCGGTAAGAAAGTCTCGTTCGACGGGCTCGAGCTCAACCGGCTGGTCGATGGAAAGGTCGCCGAGCACTGGTTCCAGCTGGACGCCCTCACACTTCTCCAGCAGATCGGTCTCATCGTCGTCCCCGGCCCACGGCTGCTCCCGCGGCTCCTGGTCCATCAACTCAAGAAGCTGCGCAAGATCCGCTGAACTGAACCTCGGACCGGCGTACTCGGTGTCGTAGTGCCACCGAACTGACAGGACGAGCATGGACGTGCCCATCGCGACCGCGAAAGCACAACCGAGCCTGCATCGCGGTCACGACCTGCAGATCCGAAATACCCCTGCTACGAGCGGAGCAGGTCAGACCAGGCGTCGCGGAGAGACACGTCGGTGCTTGTTCGGACGCGGCCGCGACCTGAGGCGCTTCCGGTCTCCATGGCGCCATCCCGTCAGGAGTCTCCGGTTGGCGATGGAGACCGACGGGGGAGCCGCTCCGAAGAGCGGCACCAGCGGATCGCAAATGTGGCTCTCCTGACGTACCCGTCCACGGCGGCGCGTGCGACCCACGCGCAGAGCCGCCGAACTGTCACCGTGATGGCAGCGCAGCCAAGACCCGTTATGGTGGATCCGGGCACACGGGGCGAATGCGCGGTGATCAAGAGGGGCAGGGGACATGTCGGGTGCTGGGCAACGTCGGTGGATTCGGTGGCGGGCGCGGTCGGCGGCCGGGGGCCAGTGGCTCGCGGCGGTGATGATCGCCGTGTTCGGGGCGACGGTGCTGGTGGCGTCGGTTGCCGCGGCGAGTGCGGCCACCACCGGGGGAGTGCTGTATGCCTTCGGGGCCAATGGTTCTGGCGAGCTGGGCTCTGCCAGCAGTATCAGCAACGCGAATCCGACGCCGGTCGCCCTACCCGCGGGTGTTGGTGCTGTCACGGAGATCGCCGCTGGGGAATCGCCCCAGGGAATGGGCTACAGCCTCGCGGTCAGCGCCAGCGGCGGGCTGTATGCCTTTGGCGATAACCAATACGGCGAACTCGGCATCGCGACCAACAGCGGCTCAGATGTATCGAATCCCACGCCGACGGTGGTCACGCTTCCGGGGCAGGATGGTGCGGTGACGCAGGTCGCGGCCGGAGGCGGCTACAGCCTCGTGCTCACCGCCACCGGCCAGCTCTACGGGTTCGGCAACAACGACTCTGGCGAGCTGGGCACCCCCAGCAACAACGGCACCTTCAACGCGAATCCAACGCCGACCCTGGTCGACCTGCCCGGGCAAGATGGTGCGGTCACCCAGATCGCGGCCGGATTTGACCACAGCCTTGTGGTCACCTCCAGTGGCCAGCTCTACGCCTTCGGTTACAACGGCTGCGGTGACCTTGGCAATGCCACCAACGACGGTGCGGACGTCGCGAATCCGACGCCGACATTGGTCAGCTTGCCGGGGCAAGTAGGCCCAGTCACGCAGGTCGCCGCCGGTGGGTTCCAAAGCCTCGTGATCACGGCCAGCGGGCAGCTCTACGCCTTCGGCCAGAATGAGTATGGCGAGCTGGGCCTGACCGCTAACAGCGGCAGCTACGTCGCGAATCCGACCCCGACGCTGGTCACGCTCCCGGGAGCAACCGGTACGGTCGCGCAGATCGCCACTGGCCTCAGCCATAGCCTCGCCGTGACCTCAACGGGCCAGCTCTACGCCTTTGGTGACAATGACTACGGTCAGCTTGGCAACGACACCGGAAATGGCACCACGGCCGCCAATCCCACGCCGACGCAGGTGACGCTGCCGGGCCAGAATGGTGCGATCACGCAGATCGCTGCTGGTGAAGAGCACAGTCTTGCGGTGACCGCCAGCGGTCAGCTCTACGCGTTCGGCGACAACGACGACGGTCAGCTCGGCAACGACACCGACAACGGCTCGGACACCGCGAACCCGACGCCGACGCTGGTCGGCTTCCCGACGGGCATGACGGTCGATAGCGTCGCCGAGGGCCCGACGGCCAGGCACACGTTGGCGATTGTCTCCGGACCCGCCACCGTGCCAGCGCCAGCTCCAGCCCCTCCCGCCACCGTGCCAGCGCCAGCTCCGGCCCCTCCCGCCGCCTCGCAGCCTCCTGCGATCTCGCCGCCGCCCCCGAAGCGCTCGACGCCGGCAGCCGCGGCTCGACCGCCGATCGTCTCGCGCATTGCGCAGTCTCACTCGCGCTGGCGGGCGGGCAAGCGGGCGGCGACGGTAACCGACCGACGCATCCAGCCGGTCGGCACGACGTTCGCTTGGACGCTGGACCGGCCGGCAAGGGTGAGCTTCAGCTTCGCCCAGCTGCTGGCGGGACGCCGAGTCAAGGGTCGCTGCACGCCCCGGACCAGGCAGCGCCGGCACCGCTCGGTGTGCACGCGCGTCGTCACCCGGGGCACGCTCTCGTTCAGTGGACGCCGCGGCCGAAACAGGGTTTTCTTCTCGGGGCGCATTTCATCCGCGAAGACGCTGAGGCCGGGCCGCTACAGGGTGATCATCAGCGCGGCAAACTCCGTTGGGCGCTCAAAGTCCCACTCGCTGGGCTTTACGATCGTGCCCTGACGTCGGCGCACCGCTTACCGAGGAGCATGTCAGCCACCGGCCCGCTTCGACTGCGCGACCCGCGCCAAGCAGCGGCGACTCGGTGTTGGCACGCTCGCCGTGAGCAACCAAGGTCGATGCAGAAGACCAGCCAAACTCCGATCGCTGCCACATTCTCACGAAACAGTGAAGATGGGACGTCGCGTCCCGCCGGCTCCACAGCTTCCGCTCTTCGATCAAGCCGAAGACGTAAGCAGCAGCCGGAGCGACGCTGCCCGAGCGGCGACGAAGGAGCCGACGCTATTGCCGAACCGGCGCGCCTCGTATCGTCGCTTAGCGACCGTGCGAGGGCGCGGCCGCGTGCTGTCAAAAGCGCAAGTCAGCGTCTGCGTCTCGCCAGTGGCAGCGTTGCGTAACAAGTCATGGCTACGCCCGCAAAGGTTTCACGCGCTTTACATCGCGTTGCTCCCAAACCCGCCTCAGCTGGGACTTGAGGAACTGATCACTCCAGCAGCGGGAATCGCCCGGACTGCAGCAACGCCACGATCGCATCGTGGGCGCGGGCGCACGGCGGGCCTTATGCTCTGGCTGCCGTGGAGATCCTGACCAGTCGCGTCCTCTTGCGGCCAAGTGACATCGGCCGATCGCTGCGCTTCTACGAGCAAACCATCGGGCTTGCGATCTACCGTGAGTGGGGCACGGAACCGGCGCGCAGCGTCGTCTTCTTCCTCGGCGGCGGCGGTCTGCTCGAGATCTCGGGAACAAGCCCTGTACCTCCGTCGCCGGCGATCAGTCTGGTACTACAGGTCCGCGACGTCACCGCGACCCACGAACGCCTGACCGAGCAGGGCGTTGCCGTAGATGCCGCGCCGGAGCAAAAGCCCTGGGGTCTGATCGAGATGACCGTCCGTGACCCGGACGGACTCCCGCTCATCATCGTTGAGGTGCCGCCCGAGCATCCGCGCCGTCGCGGCTAGGGCGGCCTGACCCGACAGTTCGCCTTCGAGTATCCGCTGCTCACGTCCGCTGAGGCTTAGCCGACGATGACCTCGCCACCGCGGTCGGGGACGACGACGAGCAGGCTGCGCCGGGCGCGTTCGGCTTGCCGGTGGGCGGGACGCAATCGCAGTGGCGCGGCCGCTCGCAGCACCTCGCGCATCTCCATCTCGGCGAACGGCGCGCCGGCACAGCGACGTACTCCCCCGCCGTACGGGATCCAGGACAGGGGATCGGGCGCCGGACCGTCGAGCCATCGCTCGGGCCGGAACGCCGCGGCGTCGGGCCAGAGATCCGCGCGGCGCATCGCCAGCCACAGGCAGGCGGCGACCTGGACGCCCGCCGGGATCGTCCGGCCGCCGATCCGCGCCGGCGCGAGCAACAGCCGTGGAGCGATCGTCAGCGTCGGGCGCACTCGCAGCACCTCCTTGACGACCGCGGTGACGTAGGCCGGATCCCCGTCCCGGAGGCGCACCTGCACCTCGGGGTGACGGGCGAGGCGCTCGAACGCCCACGCCAGCGACGCGGCTGAGCTGTCGTGTCCGCCCATCAGCAGGGCGACCAGTTGATCGCGCAGATGCCGATCGGTGGGCGGGCGGCCGTTCTCGTCGCGCGCCTCGAGCAGCAGGTCCAGCACCGACTCACCGTCGTGCTGCCCGGCCGGCTCGGCCCGCCGTCGCGCCAGCAACTCGTAGAGCACGCCGTCAAAGCGCTCGACCGCGATCCGAAAGCGGCCCCACGGGCTCCGCGGTCCGAGGTCGCGCATCACCACCACCATCGCCAGGAGCCGGGGGAGCGAGCGCACCCCGGACAGCGTCTCCTCAACGGCGTCGCGCAGCTGCGTGAACTCAGCCGCATCGCGAGCGCCGAACACGACCCGGAGGATGATCTCCAGCGTGAGCTGTCGCATCCGCTCCAGGGTGTTCACCGGACCGCTCCACCCGTCCAGCTCGCGCTGCGCCAGATCGGCGACCAGTGGGCCGAGCGCGCGCATCCGCTCGCCGTGAAACGGCTTCTGCAGGAGCCGGCGCTCGCGGAGATGGTCGTCCCCGTCCAAGAGCAGGATCGAGTCCGCTCCGGCGAATGGGCGCAGAAATTCCCAGCTCTGCCCGGCGGGCGCGATTTCCGCCGGCAGCGCGAACACGTCGCGCACAGCGTCCGGGCTTGACACGAGCACCATCGGCTCCTCGGTCCAGTATGTGCGGATCGTCGCCGGGTCGCCGAATCGACGGTGGACGCCCTGCAGGAATGCGCCGGGCCGGCTCATCCAGGCGAGCGTCTGCCAGACGGCAGGAGCCCGCGGCCCGGGCGGCAGCACCATCGACTCATCGTACGCAACGACGAAACCGACGGCCGAGCTCCCGCGCCGTCGTGGAGTCGCGCCGACCCAAGGACCTGGCGCACGCCACCCGCGATGAGGCGAAGCAGGGCCTCGATCCTGACGTTTGTCGAGGAGTGATTCTTGACCTCCGAGCTGCTGATCGAGTTCGACTGATCGCCTCGAGGCGAACACCATGACGTCACGGGCCCGACGAACGAGAACGGCGACGATACGCAGCCCTGATGCGTGAGCTGATTGCTCTCGCAGAAGAGCTCCGACGGGGTTTGGGGTCGTGCCTTCTCGACGGACGATCGCCGACATCTCGGCGCAGACTCCGTCAATCGTTCCCGGTCGGGTTCACCGTCGCCGGCTCGACCATCAGCAAGACCGTGCGTCCGTGCGCGTGTGGGCGGTGAACGACGCCACGCGGGATCGTCACGCCCTGATGCACACCAAGCAAGAACGGGTCCCGCCCCTCGACCTCGAGCTCGAGCCTTCCCTCGAGCACGAGAAAGAACTCGTCTTCGTGCTCGTGGCTGTGCCAGTCGACGAGCTCGCCCTCGATCACGGCAAGTCGAACGACGCAATCATTCACGCTCGTGAGCGTCTGATTCACCCACGGTTCATACCCTTCACCCTCCGCGGCAATGTCGATTTGCGCCAGCTGACCGTACTTGTCGTCGTACCTGATGTCGTAGTTCTGCACAGATACCTCCCGGTTGTTTGTCAGATCGTTAGCGCGCAGATCTGGGCAGGCCACGATAGAACGAGCCGGCCAGCTGCGGTGCGATCCGGTGCCAGGTTGTGTGCGTCCGCGGGTGGCCGTGCAGCAGCACCACCGGCCGCCCGTCGCCGCCATGCCGGACGCGCAGCGTCACATCGCCGGCGTCGACGTATTCGAGCGTGAAGCCTTCGCACACGAGCTACTCCGACCCGCACGACGTCCGCGTGAGGGACGAGGCCGGCCGCTCCCTACTCGATGCCGGATCGATCCCGGCCCGCGGCCCCGAGCGCACGTCGACGGCAGATCGGCATGGCCATACGGCTGCTTGAGGAATCTCGGTTCGCGTCATGACGTCGGCCTGGGCGCGGCGTCCACGTAGTCGAGTCGACGCGGATCGCAGCACGGCGATTGGAGTGGCCGCAACGCGTGGCTCGTGCACGACGCGACGGGCGAGGCGGATCGCGTGCCTGCGGGCGGCAGCGCGATGTAGGTCCTCGATGCGAGCGGCGGCGAGCGCTTGAAGGAGACCTGGGTGCTGCATGTAAGCTCCTTTAGTCTACGACGACGTTTCACTCAATACTGAAGGGTAGACTACCACCATTCAGGCAGACATGAAACCTGAAGGAGTAGACTTGCTGATATGCGACCGCCGAACGATGCCCGGGTTCAACTATTGGCCGAGCTCGCCGACGAGACGCGATACGCCGTGCTAGAGCGCCTTGAGCAGGGCCCGGCCTCCGCCAGCGAACTGGCCGAGCGCCTTGACGTGTCGCCGACGCGACTGGCTAATCACCTACGGCGACTCCGCGATGCCGGCCTCGTAGCGGTCAGCCACCAGGGCCGCCTCGCGCTCTACGAGCTCGCCGAGCCGGGGCTGCGGGAGATCTTCTCGATGCTCAACGGCCTACGCGGAGCCCCGCCACGAACAGGTCGGCCGGCGCACGTGGCCGCCACCTGCTACGACCACCTCGCCGGGCAGATCGGCGTCGCTCTGATGGACCACCTCGTCCAATCACAAGCACTTCAAGCCCGAGACGGCGAAGGGGAACTCAAGCTCGGCCCAGAAGCCGCCGGGCGCTTTGCAAAGCTCGGGGTCGAGCTGTCCACCAAGCCCGCCCGCCGCACACTCGCCTTCTCCTGCATGGACCCTCGCATCGGACGACCACACCTCGGCGGTCAACTCGGCGCCCAACTCGCGGCCTCCCTGCGCCAAAAAGGCTGGGTCAAGCCCACCGCGCAGCCACGCCGACTCGAACTCACGCCAGCCGGCAATAAAGCCCTACACCGCCTCGGTATCCGCCTCGAAGCGGCCGCCGATCATGGCGGGAGTTGAGCCGCTGAGCACGTGCTTCGGTCAACTCAACCTCTGCCGAATCCAGTGGACCGTTGATGGCATGAACGTACGGCATCAACGTGCACTCGACCGCCGGGATTCGTTCGAGAAGGACTGCAGAACTTGATCGATCAGCGGACAGTCAATGAGCACTAGCGGCGAGCAGACACGCCGAGCGCTACGCGTTTACCAAGTCGACGCGTTCACGGCAACGAAGTTTGCCGGAAACCCAGCCGCAGTTGTCTCAGAAGCTGACGCCCTTAGCTCAGACGAGATGCAGGCGATCGCTCGAGAGATGAACTGCTCGGAGACGGCTTTTCTTCTCTCGCCGATCGCCGACGACCATGACATCTGGGTGCGCTACTTCACCCCGACAAGCGAAGTCCCAATTTGCGGACACGCGACCATCGCAGCGCACTACGTGCGCGCGACGGAAGTCGGGGCGTTCGCTGCGAGAAGAGTGCGAGCCAAGACCGGAGCCGGAATTCTTCCGGTAGACATCGAGCCGGTCGGACGCGATTTCGAGGTCACCATGACACAAGGAGCTGTAGAATTCGCGCCGCCTCTCCGCGAACGGCAACTAGCGGAACTCCTCGAAGCACTCGGATTGGATCGCGATGACCTGGATCCTCGCTGTCGGCCTCAAATCGTAAGCACGGGCCACTCGAAGGTCCTCGTCGGACTCAAGACCGTGGCCGATGTTGACCAGCTGAGACCAGATCTGGCGGCGTTACAGTCCCTCAGCATCGCACTTGCCTGCAACGGTTACTTCGCGTTCGCCCTCACCCGCGAAAGCAGCGCCCTGACGTATGGTCGGATGTTCGCACCGGCGATCGGCATCAACGAAGATCCTGTAACCGGAAACGCCAACGGCCCGCTCGGCGCCTACCTCGTTGAGCACCACCTAGTCGACGCGATCGATCACCGGTTCGAGTTCACGGCGCAGCAGGGCGATGCTCTAGGCCGTCCCGGCTCAATGCGCGTTGCCGTCACCGTTAAGGACGCGCATCCGACTTCAGTCGCCGTCACCGGCCGCGCCGTCATCGTCTTCTCAACCGAACTCATCCTCTAGCCGAACCAAAACGGTCGGATGTCGCTCAACGCTCGGGAACGACAAAGAGCCGGCTACCCCAGCCCCAGCTTTCGCTCTGACCAAGCCGACGACGAGAGCAGCAGCCCGGGCGACTCTGTCCAGACGGCGAGATTGCGGCAGCGAGCGAGCACCACCAGTCCGCCTTCGCGGGCGGCGTCCGTTTGCTTGGAATCCGGGGATCAGCCGAAAACGGACTGCTGCCAGAATCGCTACGCACATGGTGCATCGGGCCGCAGATTTCAACTCGAGTTTCTACCTGGTCGGTGCCACCGTACTTCCGGTTTTGTTCATCGCCCTCATGCTCGAGGGTGGCGGTCTAGCGCGAGCGGCGATCTGGGCCGCAAAGCTCCAACTCCGCGAATTTCGCCGCCTCTAAGCGCTCGCCCAAGCCGAGGCCGAAGCAAAGCTCAAGGACCAGCGAGGCATCGCGATCGCCGTCTCTGACCCGTACGGGGTGCTCGCGCTGCCCGCGGTCGCGTGCATTGTCCTGTTCGGACTCGGCGAGGTCTCCTCGGTCCTTGCCATCAACGCCCGCCACGCGACAGCGTTCGAGCACCTCTGCGTCGTCGCGGCGCTTGTCTCGTTGCCGATCGTCCTCGTGCTCGTCACCGCGGGCTCAATCATCACGACGGGCTCTCGCGAGCTCAAAGCGCCAGAAAGGGGCGACGACGCGACCCCGCCGGTATGACTGACTGCACCGGTCGTACTGCGACCAGTCGCTCTTCGGTTGTGGGGCGGGGAGGACGACGCTGTCAGCGCCGCCCTCGCGTTCGGCGTCAGGCCGTGGGTGCGGCGTTGTATCGCGCTTCGGTGACGTGCTCTCCCCAGGTGACGGGGCTGCCGGAGTCATCGGCTTCCTGCATCGCGGTGTGAACCATGAACCGGGTCGGCGTCGCACCGTGCCAGTGGTTCTCGCCGGGCTGGAAGTAGACGCTGTCGCCGGGCCGGATGGTCTCGACCGGGCCGCCCTCGCGCTGGCAGAGCCCGACGCCCTCGGTGACGAAGATCGTCTGGCCGAGCGGGTGGGTGTGTCAGGTCGTTCGCGCGCCTGGGGTGAAGTGCACGCTCGCCGCGCCCAGGCGCGATGGTGGTGCTCAGGCGACGGCGGGAACGTTGTCGTGAGCGAGGCTGGTCGAGAGCTCCCGGTAGGCGTCGACCTGGGCGAGCAGGTCGTGGGCCTTCTGTTCGACGGCGGTCACTGCGTCGGCGCCCGCGACCCACCGCAGTGGCGGCTGGTCCTGTTCGGCGATCGTGACCAGCGCCCGGGCGAGTTTGGCGGGGTCCCCGGGCTGCTGGCCGTTCATTGCCTGCCACGCCTGCTCGGTCTCGGCGGTGCGCTGCGCATAGTCCTCGATCGACAGCTCGGCGTAGGTCGTTGACGCCGGGTCGAGCAGTTCGGTGCGAAAGAACCCGGGCTCGACGACCGTCGCACTGATCCCGAACGGTGCGATCTCTGGGGCCAGGGACTCCATCCAGCCCTCCAGGCCGAACTTCGCCGCGGCATATGCCGAGCAGAACTCCATGCCATGCAGACCGGCCACCGACGACATCGTGATGACGTGCCCGGACCGCTGCTGGCGCATCACAGGCAGCACCGCCCGGGTGACGGTCATCGGACCGATCAGGTTGGTCTGAAGCTGGGTTTCGACCTGCTGGGGTGAGAGCTGCTCGAAGAACCCCGCGAAGAAGTTGCCCGCGTTGTTGACAAGCACATCGATTCCGCCGAAACGCTCGACGGCCGCCTGGACGGCATGCTCGGCGTCCTGCGGACTGGTGATGTCAAGCTTGAGGACGAGCAACTGGTCGGGCTCGCCGACGGCTTGGCTGACGGTGTTGGGATGGCGGCCGGTAGCCACCACGTGATGGCCGGCGGCAAGGGCCGCTTTGGCGAACTCGACGCCCATGCCGCGGCCGGCGCCGGTGATGAACCAGGTTTTCTGAGAAGTCATGGCCGTCACAAAAGCACCCCACCGCGGCTTGTGAGAGACCCTGTGAGAGGACCATTGGCAGGGTCCCCCGGGCGTCGGTAGTTCGATCTACGCTTCACCCGTGGACACCAGGAAAGAGATCAGCGAGTTCCTCACCTCTCGCCGCGCTCGGATCACCCCCGACCAAGCTGGGCTGCCGACATACGGGAACCGCCGGGTCCCCGGCCTGCGCCGCACCGAGGTGGCCGTCCTGGCCGGTGTCAGCGTCCCGTACTACACCCGGATCGAACGGGGCGACATGCACGGGGTCTCTGACGGCGTGCTCGACGCGCTCGCGCGAGCGCTGCAACTCGACGACGCGGAGCGCACCCACCTGTTCGATCTCGCCCGGACCGCCCAACTCGCTGTCACACCACGACGTCGGCGCCAGCCCAAACAGCATGTTCGTCCCGATGTCCAATGGACCCTTGACGCGATCACCGGCGCGGCCGCACTGGCCGGCAACGAACGCCTCGACATCCTCGCCGCCAACCCGCTCGGACACGCACTGTTCTCCGACCTGCTCACCGACACGGCCCGGCCGGCCAACCACGCCCGCTACGTGTTCCTCGACCCGCGCGCCGAAGCGTTCTACGGCGACTGGGCCCGCGCCACCGCCGAAACCGTCGCGATCCTGCGCCGAGCCGCCGGCCGCGACCCCTATGACCGCGACCTCACCGATCTCATCGGCCAGCTCGCCACCCAAAGCGAAACGTTCCGCACCCTCTGGGCCGCCCACAACGTCCGCTTCCACACCACCGCCCTCAAGCACCTGCGCCACCCCACCGTCGGCGAACTGACCCTCAGCTTCAACCGGCTCGACATCGCCGCCGACAGCGGACTCAGCATCTTCACCTACACCCCCGAACCAGGCTCAAAATCCGAGCAGGCCATGAACCTCCTCGGCAGCTGGGCCGTCACGCCGGGGGACGTGCCGGCCGCACACACCACCAACGGCTAACCATCATCGGCGGGCTCGCGCGAGCGCTCGGACGAGGATCTCCACGTCGGCTACCACCGGGGCGCCGTCGACCACGGGGCCGCCAGAACATCCCGAACTACGACCCATCTACAGAGAGCATCGACGCACTCCGATCCCGACGCCAACCCACCATCTCAGCGACCGCCGGGCTCACGCTCTGACAGACCGGCCGCTCGCCGGCCTGGCGAGCGGCCGGCTTCGGCCGGTTCCCCTTCGACCAACCCAGCTGCGAAGGCAGCAGCGACCTCGCAGCCGGTCCGGCGACGATCCGGAAGCGTCAGTGCCGCCGTGATCATGATCGTCTACGAGGGGACGCTCCTGGTCTTCATGGGCTGAGTGCGTTGGCGCAGGCGGTGAGGTCAGCGTAGAGGCGTTGTCGTTGTCCGGGGTCGAACGGGGCGAGCATGCGTTCTTGGACGGCGGCGACAGCCTCCGAGGCGCCGTGGAGGCGCCGGGCGCCGTCGTCGGTGAGGGTGAAGTGCTGGTGGCGACCGCCGCCATCGCCGTGGACGAGGTCGAGGCTCTTGAGTGTGGCGAGCAGCGGGTGCATCGCTTGGCGGGAGACGAAGGTGCCGCGTGCGAGTTCGGTGTTGGTGAGCCCGGGTTGGTGGGCGAGCTGTTCCAGGCACGAGTACTGCGGGACGGTCAGGTCGTGCTCGCGCAAGGCCGCGTCCATCGCGGCTCGTAGGGCGACCGTGGCGCGCTTGAGCACGTAGCCGACGGCGGTGTCGAGATCCACTTGACTCACGTCAACATCTTGACATAGACTGGATGTCAAGACGTTGACAACCCGAGGAGTTCTGCTGATGCCCCTAGGTCCTGACTTCATCTCCCTGCAGGTCCGTGATCTCGACACCGCCGCTGCGTTCTACGAGCAGCGTCTCGGCCTGCCCCGCGCGCCGGCCTCACCGCCCGGCGCTGTGGTCTTCGCGACTGAGCCAATCGCGTTCGCCGTCCGCGAGCTGCTACCCGCCACCGATCTTGACCCCGGCCAGCCCGGTCTCGGAGTCGCGGTCTGGATCAAGGTCGACGGCGCCCAAGCGCTGCATGACCAGCTCGCCGCACAGGGGGTGTTGATCACGACCGCCCCATTTGATGGTCCGTTCGGCCGCACCTTCGCCGTCGCCGACCCCGACGGCTATGTGATCACAATCCACGACGGCGCGTAGGTGACCATCACCCTGCATCCCCGCGGCCTGTTCTCGCTGACCGCGGCGGGCGCGTTCGTCGAGGACTTTCCCGGCACCCAGGCCGATCGACCTCCGCACGCGTTGCGCTACGCCTGGGCAGTTGACGGGGATTGGCGCACCGTGCAGGTCACGGTGCGCCAGGAGGACCGTGCGGTCCACGCCGAGCTCACCGGCCGGCCCGCCCCTCAGCTGGCCCGCCGGGCCGGCCCGCGACCTCGAGCAGATGCGCCCCTAAGGCGACTGGGTCGCGCTCCTGCTCAGAGTATGGCGGGAGGCCGAGACCGACGAGATCACCCACGGCCGACGCAGTAGCGCGGCGACGAAGCAGGAGGGCCGCGTGAGGTGCCCGCTCCACTGTTTGACTCGAGATGATTAGCTGACTAGGGTCAGGTAATGGCTGACGCGGCAGTAGAGAAAGTGCGCCACTTCAATCGCACGGTGACCGAGGTGGCGGGAGCCCTGAGCGATCAATACATGGGTCG
>Ga0302178_10002682_pt1 | contig 13908 bp, 10 predicted proteins | sample I_Palsa_E1_3_FD_198790 | JGI IMG/M metagenome (GOLD analysis project Ga0302178, IMG submission 198790) | Peat permafrost microbial communities from Stordalen Mire near Abisko, Sweden - I_Palsa_E1_3 | ecosystem: Environmental > Terrestrial > Soil > Palsa > Peat permafrost | place: Sweden... | reverse complement strand
TAACCACGCACGGAAGCGGTACCCAGCAGGCACTGAAAGTAAAGCAATCGGCGGCTGCCACCGCCACCGTGCACCTGGACCAGGACGGCAACGCCACCACGTTCCACGTCCACGGCGGCGGCCTGGTCATCTCGCGGATGGTCAACGAGTTCGGCATCGCCAAGAAAGTAGCCGTGACAATCGCAGAAGCCTTCGCAACCCATCCCGCCAGCTGACCATCGCGCTGAACGAGGACCGTGGCCTGAGCACCTCGATCGTCTGGAGGTGGCCCCGGCCAGCGAGAGCTGGCACAAGGAGACCGATTCGCTGGCGGCCTCAATTACATCCGCTAGGAAGGTCACCAGCACTCACCAACAAGGAGAAATCTGATGGGAACCATCACCACCAGGGACGGCACCGAGATCTTCTACAAGGACTGGGGCAGCGGCCGGCCGGTCGTGTTCAGCCACGGCTGGCCCCTCACCGCCGACGCGTGGGATGACCAGTTGTTCCTCGTGGCCTCGAACGGCTACCGGGCCGTCGCGCATGACCGCCGCGGCGGCGGCCGTTCCGGCCAGCCGTGGAACGGCAACGACCTGGACACCTACGCCGATGACCTGGCCGAACTTATCGAGGCCCTCGACCTGCACGACGCGGTCCTCGTCGGTCACTCCACCGGCGGCGGCGAGGTGACCCGCTACCTCGGCCGCCACGGCACCTCCCGCGTCGCCAAGGCCGTCCTCGTCAGCGCGATCCCGCCGCTGATGCTCAAGACCGACGCCAACCCCGGCGGCCTGCCGATCGAGGTGTTCGACGGCCTGCGGGCCAGCCTTTCCGCCGACCGGTCCCAGTTCTACCAGGACATCAGCGCCCCCTTCTACGGCGCCAACCGGCCCGGAAACACCGTCTCGCAGGGCCTTCGTGACTCGTTCTGGCTGCTGAGCATGACCGTCGGCGTCAACGGCGCCTACGACTGCATCAAGGCCTTCTCCGAAACCGACCTCACCGAAGACCTCAAGAAGATCGACGTCCCGACCCTGATCATCCACGGCGATGACGACCAGATCGTGCCGATCGGCGCCGCCGCCCTCCAATCCTCCAAGATCGTCAAGGACGCCACCCTGAAGGTCTACCACGGCGCCCCGCACGGCCTCGCGCAGACAACCGCCTATAAAGACACCTTCAACACTGACCTGCTCAGCTTCATCAAGGGATAAGCCCGAGGCCGCCGCCGCGCAGCCCGGCAGTGCTGGATAGCCAGGCAACAGCGCAGCGGCGGCCTCGTTCTACATCAAGATCAGCTCACTAGGCCACAGCGGCCGGACCGGACGAGGATCGGCACGCCCGAGGAGAGGCTCATGCAAACCGATCACTTCAGGTCCGTCGGGTCCGCGCGGTCAGCCAGCCGGCCGTTCCGCGGCATCTGCTGGCCGCCACGCCGGAAAGGGACGCCCGCCAGTACCCTCGCCGGCCGTGACCCGGCAATCACGTACAGAGGAGCTGTCATGACGTCCGCGTCGAGCACCTGCGGCCGCCGTCTCGGGAGGGTCATGAACGCTAGCACCGTCGCCGACCTGCTGCTGATCGTCGCCGCCGTGGTCTGGGTGCTGGCCCGGCAGGTACAGGTGGCGCGGGTCAAGCTGCGGCTGCTGCTGCTGGCCCCGCTGGTCCTAGCCTTCTTCGGGATCCGCAGCCTGCCCGCCTCGACCTGGCGGGTGCCCGCCGATCTCACGCTGCTCGCGGTGAGCGCGGCGCTGTCGCTGGGGCTGGGCGCATGGCGCGGCCTGACCATCAAAGTGTGGCGCGATGCCGACGGTACCTGGTGGCGTAAGGGATCGGTGCTCACGCTGGTCCTGTGGGGCGTGCTGATCGCGGCGCGCGGCCTGCCGTAGGGGGTCGGTGTCGCAGTTGGCCATCGCGATGCCTCGGGCCTGGGAGCGGTGCTGGTCACGCTGGCGCTGAGCTTCGCGGCGTAGAACACCGTCACCGCGCTGCGGATGAACGCCGCGCCGCCGCTTCCCGCCGGCCAGCCGGCGGGCAGCCAGCCGGCTGAGCCAGTCGCCAGCCGCAGCACGGTCATCTCGTCACGGCTGGCTGCTCACGATCGCCTCCATACCCGCCGGCACGAACGCATCCAAGCCCGCCGGCAGGAGCGACGAGAACGCCGCGAAACGCGGCGCTGGGAGTGACGCCCGGGCGGATACCGGCAGAGTGGCGCTGTGCCAGCGGCGCCGGCGGCGCAGCCCCGGGCTAGGACGCATTCCTCCGGCGGCGCGTACCTGGCGGGGATCCGCCACTGCCCGTCCAGATAAATGATCTTCCGTGGCGACGGGGAGCCGCACGGTCAGTACGGCGCCTGCCCGGCCGGGCTGTCTAGGGCCATGGTGCCGCCTACGGCCTCCACCTAGTCGGGCAGCCCGACCAGATCCGAGCTGCGATGGCGTCGGCGGCGCTATCAGCGCGGACCCGGACGGTCCGCACGCCGTCGGCCCGTTCGATGAGTATGCTCATCGCGGGGTCACCCGCGTGTTTCGCGTTGGTGATAGGCCCCGGCGGCGGGGGTAAATACGCGGTTGCTTCGCAGTGGCCGGGAGCCTGCCATCGGCCCGCATCTGCACCCGGACCGGGAGCGATGAGGACCGGACCAGCGCCGACGGCCGGCCCGAGGTCGGCCTCGACGAAGATGGCCGGAGCAGGCCCAGGAGAGATCACAGAGCTCCTCGAGCGTGCCGGCCAACCCGTTGCATACCTCGTCCACTTCGGCGCTCATCGCCGAAGCCATCAGGGACGTCGCCTTCCACTACATCCCTCGGCTGGCGCCGGGCGGCACAGGCGATGGCGCTGAGCCAATGACGCAGTGGTGCGTTCTTCCTCTACTCTCATGCGTGGGGCGGCTCGTATCGTGAAAGTGCGGAGCCGAGGCCGCTCCGAATTGAATGATCTGTACTCATCAAGGGCGAGAACTAGAGACCCGAGCCATAGCAAATATTCGGCGATCTGAAATTGTTCGAGCCGCTCACAAACGGCGATGCCGAGCGTGGTTCCCGCCGGCAGGACAAGCTCTGCCGCCAGGGGCGGTCCGGCCAGCGGACGGCCCTTGTTCAGCGGCACGAACGCGAGGTAGCAGGAAATGAGCACCAGGCTGGAGATCCCCGGGCCGATGGACAGCGCGGCGAACCGACGGCAGGACTGCCATCCGCACTGTGGCGGTCCGTGCGACCAGCACATGATCCAGGCGCTTGAGGGGGAGCATCCTCCTGACGGCCGGCTAGGTGAATCCCGGCCAGGACCGGTGCGGACGGGAATCTGCGCCGGCCGCCAGGAGATCTCGGAACGGACGGTGGTCTCGGCTGGGTTCGGCCTGAACCCCACCTGCCGACCTCGCCGGGTCCGCACGGGAGCGACGCTGCGGGCTACCTGGACGGGGCCGAGCAGATCCTGCGGCTGCCGGCGGATGCCGGCGACAGTGTTGCCGCCTGGGAGCTGACCCGCCTGCTGACAAAGCGCGCAGGAAGTCGGCGCTGAGCGGGGCCCGGGCACCGAGCCGGGCCACATCCAGGGCCGCGGTGAGCACCGCCCAGGCGTATGGGGCGGCGGTCTGGGCGTCTTCCCAGCGGGCGACCAGCTGCGGCGCGGCGGCCAGGGTCTGGGTCAGCCCGTACCCAGCCGATTCCAGCGCGGCCCGCAGCCGCGGATCCCGGGCCGCAGTGGCGTGGGCCCGGTCCTGCTCCGCGGGGCTGAACGCCGGGGGGACGCGGACGACGTCGGCCAGATCCAGCACCTGGCGTTCCCGCGCGTGCGGATCGGCGCCGCATGACTGTGCGGGAATAGGCCCGGCTCGGCCCGGGCCGGGTTCACCACGCCATGCGGGCCATCGGGATGGCCGAACGTGCCCTCGGGCTGATGGTGGACCGGGCGAAGTCGCGGACGGCGTTCGGCCAGCCGCTGTCTGACCAGGGCGTGGTGCGGGAGCTGATCGCCCAGTCCCGCATCGACATCGACCAGGCCCGGCTGCTGGTGTACAAGACGGCCTGGCTGATCGACAAGCACGGCGCCAAGGGGGCGCGCACCGAGATCGCGGCGATCAAGGTGGCCGCGCCGGCCATGGCCACCGCGGTGATCGACCGGGCGATCGAGGTGTTCGGCGGCGCGGGCGTCAGCGACGACACGCCGCTCGCGTATTTCTACGCCTGGGCCCGGGTCCTGCGCATTGTCGACGGGCCCGATGCGGTGCACCGTCGCTCGATCGCCCGGGAAGAGCTCAGGCGAGAACACCCCTTCGTAGGTTGACCAAAAGGAGTGAAAGCGCACTACTGGACCGGTGGTAACCGGGCGTCGATCCCGACGAATGGTGCCCTTCGCTCAACATTCGCTAACCTGCGACGGCCGGGATAACGCGCCATTACCGGGAACGTGCGCCGCTGCCCTGCACGACGACCTGCTCGACACCCCCGGCCACCGGCACCGCCGCAGCACTAGTCATCGGCGGATCATGGTTCGGATCTCCGCGCTGCTTCTGATTGCGCGACTTGTCCCGCGGCCTGGATCGCCGTATCGATGGTCGGATGCGCGAGAACGTCAAGAACGGCTGGCAGGATGAGCGGCAAGTGACGTCCGAACCAGTCACGGACCCGGACGATCGCGGTGACGTCCGGCGGGTCGTCTTTTACGGCACGATCGAGCATGTCGATTTGGCTGAGGGCGGGCTGCGCCTGACTGCCCGCCTGGGCCTGGACTAGGCAGCGCACTGTTGCGAGGGACTGTTCCAGTTGTGCTGCCGCTGCCCCCGATTCGATGTAAGAGCCCTGCACGGTGTAATTGCCGGTGCCGACCGCGACCTGGCTGTTTCGGATCCCGCTGATGCTGACTGATTGCGGGAGCGGGGGTAGTTGGTCTCGCTTGCGTTTCCAGGGCACGACGGCCTCCATTTCACTGCATCGAGGCTGATCGCCTCAATACTCTAGTAGGGGAACAGTGTTACAGTTCCTTTGAATTTTGAGAAAGTGTTAGAAGCGGTGCTAACCGGCTACTGCGATTTGTGATGGCGACGTCAAGGCGTCCGGTTCCAGGGTTCGGTCGAGCAGTCATCGCAATCGTTCCCCGCCGTGGTGACCTGGGCGCTGGCGCCATTGGCGGCGACAACGATGGTGATCGTTCCGGACCCAATGGATACCGGACAACTAGATGCGCGACCTGGGTAAAGCTTTATCGAGCCCTTATAGCGGCCATCGTTTCCTGTCACCGTAATGTCATTAGCGTTATAGCAATGCAGGGAACTTCCCATAACCTGGCTGGCAGTGTAGGTGTTTGATGCGCCTGCCGCGAAGTGGTAGGTATCGCCTGCACTATTGGTCCAGGTTCCTGCCAGCTGCCGGGTGGGTGGCCCAGGTCGGGTCGCCACCACGAGCCCGGTTGTCACGGCCATGATGGCCACGGCAGCGACGGCACCGTGGCGGACGGACAGTGCCCTGCGGCCATGGCGGATCAGGCGGCGGCCCTGTTGACCGTGTCTGGCGGTGCGCGTGGCCGCAGGAGCGGGAGCATGCTGATGGCTCAGCAGCTCGCCAAGCGCGGCGAGAGCCGCCGCGGCAGCGACGGTGTCACCCCGCAACAGCGAGCTTGTGTGCTGTTCGTTCAGGAAGAATTCGAGGTCGAGCTTACGCCTGGATTTGCTTGCGGCCTGGGCGCCCAGGGCTACTAGCCTGATCCAGACCTCGACCTCGCCGGCGGCCAGGGCGAGTGGGGCAGCAGCCCGGGTGAGCCAGGAGGTATACGCGTCGTTACCGGCGTCGCGCAAAGCTCTGGCTACCGCGAGCAGCAGGTGCGGATCGGGCGGATCGGACGCCTCGAGCAAGGGCATCAGGCCATCAGCGGCTACCTTAGGGTCGGTACGCTCGCCCCCTTCAGCCACGACTTGTGCGGCGTCGAGGGTGATGCTGAATGCGTCCCCCTCTTCCTTGATAAGGCCCGCGGCTACCAACTCGCCAGCGGCGCGGGCGGCCCCGGGCAGCCCGGTGACGGCGCCGAACAGGGCAGGAGTCAACGTGATCCCGAAGGTAGCCATGGCGATGAGCACCTGGCGGGCGGGCTCACTCAGTCCAGCCACCAAGATCGCGACCTGCTCTTTGAGCGGGGCGAGCTGCAGGTCGGTATGGCCGGGGCGTATGGCCGCTCGCTTTATGAACGCCACGTGCTCCATCAGTCGTTGGACCTGCCCCCCGGCCAGCCGGTAGGCCTCTGTCCACTGCAGGTTCTGCAGTCCGGCCAGGTCGCTGCGCAGCTCCCTGGTGACGAGTTCGCGCGCTTGACCGGGAGTCAGCGGGTCGACCTCGTACACGGCCCCGATGTCATCGCTGAGGGTTTGCCGGCGGGATGTCAGCAGGAACGTGCACCCGGGAAAACTCCCTAGGAGCCGGCTCAGATCCTCGTGATCCAGATCACAATCCATGATCACGATCAGGGCATGCAGATCCGCCCGGGCAACCTCCAGTCGAAGTACTGCCTCCTCGGGCTGATACCAGATCTCGCCGAAGAACACATGCACTAGCCGCCGGTAGAGCGATTCGAGGGTATGCGGCTGGTTCTGCGGCCGGAGTTCCACTCCGCGTACCGCGGCCAGCTGCCGAAGCACTGCCTCGGCCACTGCGGTGCGCCCGACGCCAGGGGCTCCGAACAGCTGAACGCTCGTCTGGCGGTAAAGGTCCCAGGACACCTGCTCGACTAGTGCGTCGCGGCCGACCAGATCGCGCCGGGCTCTGGGTGTCAACACCGGAACGTCGCGGACCTGCAGCGCAACTCCGCCCTGAACGTGTCCGAACTGTGTCGAGCCGTCCACATCTACTTTGATCTGCACGTTACCGTCGCCAACTGCCACTTGCGACCTGAACACATCACGCACCATCACGCCGGACCTGAATGAATCACCGGCGGTTCCAGCACCTCCGCGCAGAGTTCGCGGGGCGTCTGTCATAAGCCTGGCAACTGGCGGCGGCGTTGCGCTTACGGCCCTGCCGCAGTTGCCGCAGAATATGCCGTCCGATGCCCGCGGAAAGCGGCAAAACGCACAACGCCGGTCATCTGCCTGAACGCCTGCGTTCATGCCACACCTCCGGCGGGCACGGCGCTGCTGGCGGCCGGAGCGGGGGTGCGGAGCATGACGATCGCGGCGACCGCGCAGGCCGCGCATCCTGCGATGGAATCCAGCGCGCCGATGTTCGGGTACCACGACACCTGCAGGCCTGTCTGGTCAGTGATGCCCGCGACGCCGGCCAGGGTAAAGAGGCAGTAGCCGGCGAATCCCAGCAGGCTGACGACGAGTGAGGCGATCGCGATTCGCCGGCGGAACGCCGGCTGGTAGCGGGTCGATACTGCCAGCCCGGCCAGCAGGAGTCCGAAGAAGAGCGAGATGAACCGGTCCCCGGCGTTGATCACGGATCCGCTAGGGTATGGGGTTCCGTCGATCTGGACGTTGTAGATGAAGGGCAGTAGCGCGCCGATGGCAGCGCCTATGCCTCCCCACAGCGCCAGCACGAAGCCGTTCTCTCGCATCGCTATCTGTTCGAGCTGCGGGGGTACGACACCAGGCCAGGTTCCCGGGGCGGCCGTCGGCTGCCCGGATGACTGGCTTTGCGTTCCGCCCTCAGGAAGGCCGGGTGATGCCGCGTCGCGGCCGGGGAATCCCGCGTTCCTTTGTGAATACTCCATCAGTGCGCTCCGTTCTGTGAAGGGCCAGGAACTACTTGCCCCACCGCTTGGCTAGGGCGAAGTCAGGCATGATTGCCCCTTGATCTCCCTGGTGTCGCTCTGTCGTGGGCGCTTCACTTACGGAAGGCAGGAGCCGATCGGTTCGCTCGGCCGGCATGTTTTTTCTGGGCAGGCTCTCCTACTGAAATCAGGCAGAAAACCGGTCATTTGAGCGAACCGATCGGCAGATTGACCTCGTAGTACTTCGTTCGGGGCGGCCGGTCAGCTCCGCGCGACCGGAACCACGAAACTGGCGGTCCGAGGGCAGCCTCTTTAGCCGGCTGGGGCCAGATCAGCGCGCGGGAAGGAACAGGGTGACGTACTGCTGGTTTTCCTGAGTCTGGACCGAGTCGATACCGGTCACGAGGGAACCGGACCTGGCCAGCGTGGTGATGGTATGGTTCCCGCCTCCGGTCAGGCCGCCGAGCTGCGATTGCGTCCAGTTCGTCCCGTCGGCCGAGGTCCATACCGTGGCGCCTTGCTGCCCGGCCGCGCCGAACTGGCCGGCTGCGGTGAACCCGCCCACGCCGGCGGTCAGCGCGGTGACGGCGGTACCGGGTCCGGCGGAAATAAACGCCACCTGCTGCCAGGTCGTCCCGCCATCGGTGGACACCTCGGCCAGAGGTACGGTGCCAGCCCCCGTCGTCTGCTGACCCAGGGCCACGACGCGTTTCCCGCTGATGGCCACCTGATCCAGCACGCCACTGGAGGCACCGGTGGGCAGCGGCAGGACGTCGAGCTCCCAGAGTCGGCCGTTGACCGTGGTCCACACCGCGGGCACGTTGTTGTGCGAGCCGACCGTGACGAAGCCGTGCGAGCCGGCAGCGACCGCGAGCACCTGACTCGAGCCGGTCTCCGGTTCTGCGGTATGCGCGCGAGTCCAGCTGGTCAGGTCCTTCGACCACCAGTCGTCGGCCACGCACGCGCCGCCCTTGGCCACCAGCTTGCCGTCGATCAGGTACCCGGCCGGGCCCCAGGCCGTGGTGACCGTGGCCACGTCGGCCAGGTCCTGCTGGATTTTCCCGCCCGCCGCCTGCCAGCTCGTGCCCTTGTCTGAGACGTAGATGACCGGCCCCGGCGTTCCGGCCGCGACGAACCCGGCCGACCCGTACGTCACGCTCGACAGCGAGGCCCGGCCCGGAAGGCCGGACACCAGGGACAGCGCCGTGGCCAGGATCCACGATCCGTTCGACGCCTTCCGCCACACCGCCGGGTACCCGTCCGCGCTGCCCACGGCCACCTGCACGCCGTCATCGGACACAGCGGTGCTGTTCACCGCGACCTCGGGAATGAGGCCGCCTGGGATGCTGCTCAGCGAGACCGGACTGACGCTCCCTGCCGCGTCCGCCTTGAGGAAGACCGCCTGCTGGCTGACGTTGGTGCCGTTCTGTACCCCAACCGCCACGATCGTGCCAGCCGGGCCGGCTGCGGGGATGGGAATCGACTCGCCGGAGATATCGCCGAGCGACCCAGTCTCCCGCCAGGTGGTGCCGGTGCCCGTGCTGGCATAGGCCACGTAAGTCCCCTGGCCGGCAACGGTCCCGGTCACGACGAAACCGTCGCTGCCCCCCTTGACCTCCGCGGGCGCGAACCCGCCGGCCGGATCGATGGTGCCCGCGTAGGTCCACCTCTGCCCGTTCGGCGAAAAATAGGCGACCCCATCGAGGGCACCGCTCGCGGTGGTACCCGGCCGGACCACGATCAGGCCGGAACCGTCGAAGCTCACGCCGCTGACCTGCGGCTTGGCCCGGTGATCCGCGGGGACGGTCACCGGTGTCCAGGAGGTCCCGCCGTCGGTGCTCAGCCAGACGCCGGATCCGCCGTCGGATATCACCGTGTCATTGCCGTACGTGGCGGCCCAGGAGATGTTCTGCGCGGTGGCACCGCCTACGGTCAGGCCCAGCTGCGCGGCCGTCATCCGCTGCCAGGTCACGCCGTTGTGTGAGACCCAGATCACCGCTTGGTTCCCGCCACCGCTGGCCTTCCCGTCGCCGGCCGCCAGGAATCCGCCGGCGGTGTTGGCGGCCACCTCGATGTTGTCACCGGGGTCCTGTGGGCTGATCCCGTGCGCGGCCGCGAGCGTCCATGAGGTGCCGTTCTGGCTCGTCCAGATCGCTTGTGGGCCCTCCGCCATCCATCCGGCCGGGCCGCCGGCTATCCGCGTGGCCACCTCCCCGAGCGGGGGCTGGCCGCCGCCCGGCAGCTGAACCGGGGCGAGGTGCCAGGTGGCTCCGCCGTCCGATGACGCGAAGAACTGCTGCCGGACGACGCCATCGGTGGTCTGGGAGCCCGTCGTCACCATCGTGTTGCCCGAGGAGGCGATACGGTAAATCGCCTGGAACACACCACGCTGCCGCTGTCCCGGATAGGTGGGCAGGGCGGTTGTGGAAGGCGTGTTCGGTCGCCCCTGGCTGCCAGCAAGGTGGCCCGATCTGGGGTCGCGGCCCGGCAGCACGATCAGGACGACAGCGACGATGACAGCGAGCACGGCCAAGAGCCCCGTGGCGCCTATCGTCGTGCGACGGCTCACCCGCCGGCGGGCCGTCGGGGAGCCAGGCGACGGGGGGTCAAGCAGTAGGGAGTCGTTCGCAGGCGGGCCGCTGGCCGGGGGCTGGGGCGGGTCGGCCGAAAGCTGGCTGACCCGGGGCTGACTGGCCCGGGGGCCGGTGTCCTGCCAGGTCCGCGCCAGCACCTCCTGGGTCGGAGCGTCATAGAGCCGCTCGACGACCGGCTCTGGCCGCAGCGCTGGGGAGCTCGTCAGCCGATCGAGAAGCTCGTGCGCAGTCGGCCGGTTCTGCGGCTCTTTGGCCAGAGCGGCTTCGACCAGCGGCTTGAGCGAGTCCGGTACGGCGGCGATGTCGGGATCGGCGTACAGGACCCGGTACAAGACCGCATTGGTATCCCCGGTGCCGAACGGCGACTGGCCAGCGGCCGCGTACCCGATGGTCACGCCCCAGACGAAGATGTCAGCCGCCGCGCCCGGACGCCCGGTGACCTGCTCGGGCGCCATGAAACCCACGGATCCGACGAGCATGCCTGTCTTGGTGACCGAGGTCGCGTCCAGCGTCTGGGCAATTCCGAAATCAATGACCTTGGGACCGTCCTGGGCCAGGATGACGTTAGAGGGCTTGAGATCCCGGTGCACGATTCCGGCCGCGTGAATGACGGTCAGCGCTTCCGCCAGCCCAGTCGCCAGGCCATACAGCATGGTGTCGTTCAGCGGCCCGTACTTGTCGATGTACTCGGCCAGCGAAGGGCCGTCCGCGTATTCAGTCACCATGTACGGCCGGTACGAATCGGTATCGGCCTCAATGACCAGGACCGTGCACATGCCCCTGACGCGCATTAGCACGGTCACCTCGCGGCCGAAGCGCCGCCGGAATTCCGGATCATCGGCCAGTTCCGGACGCAGTACCTTGACCGCGACCAGGCTGCCGTCCGGGGAAACGCCGAGATACACCACCCCCATGCCGCCCGAGCCCAGCCTGGCCGTCAACCTGTATTGCCCGATCCGCGCGGGATCGCCCTCTCGAAGGGACGTGAGAGCCAATGAATTTCCCCCCCAGAAGTCAATGGTGGCTCCTGGGCAGCCTACACACAATACAGTTCTGACGATTTTCTCACGGCAGTGAGGTGGCAGAGGTTCAATAGAGCGGCCCGGCCTGGCTGTATACATCCTGGATGCCGCTTAGAAGGGCCGGCATTTGCTTCCCTTGTACGGCTTTTTATTGCTATAGCTACTCTTTGCAATTACTCATTTACGTAGAGTGTTAAGTCGTTGCGGTTGGTCGGCGCAAGATCTTCGTCGAGGACTCCGGGTCCGGCCTGGCCAGCGGTTAAAGCATTTGACCGGTGAGAATCACCGTGCCATGGATGGCGCCGTTACCCGGTGACTCGGCGGTGATCTCCATGGTGCGGAACAGCCGGGGGTCCACGCCGGTCGTCATCGTGACGGTGGTCGACCCGGAGTTGTCCACGACGAACGTGCCCCCACTGACCAGCAGAGGATGGAGCTGGGTACTGCCCGAAGCGGCATACCAACACTCATAAACGTCATTGCCGGGCAGCACCTTGAGTCCACGCACGGTCATATCGAAGGTCCAGCTTGGGCCAGCCTGCCGGGCTGTCGCTCGTGCGGTGGCTGCGCCGTCGCCGATCAGCTCGGCCGCAGCGGTGGCATGGAGCGGGATCACGACTGTGACCGAGGCTGCGGTGATCTGCCTCCCGCCAAGGCTGAGCGGAACGACGATGGCGGCAATGATGATGGCAGCGGCGGCGGCTACGACAACAGCGAGACGGCCTCGATAACGTCGCCACCCAGCCAGCTGAGTGACCACCGGCCGGGCCCGCGGCTCGGCCGGAGGCTGGAGCTGCGGTCTCGGCTGGACCCGGGTGTCGTCCCCGGCCGGAGGCTGGAGCTGCGGTCTCGGCTGGACCCGGGTGTCGTCCCCGGCCGGAGGCTGGACCGCGGGAATCGGGTAGAGCGAAGTGGCAGCCTGATCTTCGGGGTCCGAGCGGCGATCGCTCTGGGCCCTCTGGCCGGCGAGCGCTGCGACCATTGCGGCGACGGTTCGGTCTTCAAGGTCGGGTGACGGCTCGACGTGAGGGGGAAGGTCCTTGATGATCTGGCCGATGTCGCTGTACTCGTCGACGACGCCTTGGCAGTAGCGGCAACCAGCGAGATGGCGGTTGAAGCCGGCCCGGTCGGCGGCGGGGAGATTGCCCCATACGAAGTCGAAGGCCTCCGGGTGGGCGAGCTCGACGTCCCGTTCAGAAAGCATCGTCGCCGCCTCGTACGCTGACCAGCTCGGCTCGCAGCGTGTCGGCTGCCTTGGCCATCCGGGATTTGACGGTGCCGATCGGGATGCCGAGGCGCCCGGCGATCTCGGAATGGGTGAAGCCGTCTCGGACCAGGCGCATCACGTCAGCGTAGATCGACGGGAGCTTGTCCAGAGCCTGATCGACGGTGAGCACCGTCAGCGCCTGGTCGACGGTGTCATATTGGGGCGGCAGCTGGAAGTCCTCAACAGGCAGCAAAGGCCGGGACGACGGGCGCCGGGCGACGTCGTAGGCGGTCGAGCGGGCCATCGTGAACAGCCAGCCTCGCACCGGGCCCCGGTTGGCGTTGTAGTTCCGTGCCTGCTGGCAGAACTTGATGAAGGTCTCTTGCACCATCTCGTCGGCTAGCCCTTCGTCGTGGAGCACATGGAAGCCGAACCTGAACAGCTCCATGCGGTATTTGCGATAGAGCCGTCGTGCCGCGTCGTCGTCGTTCTTGGCGGCGATCTTGGCGATCAGGCCTATCTCGTGAGGCCCGGTCCGTGCCCCGCTGTCGCTCCACGACACAGCCAATCCCCACCCATGTTCCACGAGATCCCCAGCCGACCGGTTCACTCCTCCTGGACCGGCTTACCCAGATTTCTCAGTATGAGGGCCTGGCCCGGAAAAAAACATGCCGGCCGAGCGAACCGATCGGCCCCCTGGCCCCGTAAGTGAAGCGCTAACGACACAAAGCGACGGCAGAGAGGGGTGTCGGAATGCCAAGCCGGATGGCCGAGCTTAAGGGAACGCTTCGGCCCGGGGCGTATACGGACGCCAGCTCCGCCGGCCAAGTCTATGCATGAATCTCCCGCTACTGATCACAGGAACAAGGAGCGAGAAATGGTTTTGGCCTGCCCCAATTGCGGTTCATCGCCAGATCCGAGGGACCTTTTCTGCGGAAAATGCGGACATCCGGTAAGGGTCCACGTCGCGCAGACCGCCGCATCGACGGCGGCATCGGCCAATGGCCGAACTCAATGGCCAGAGCGGGGAACAAGCCGCATCAGCCAGGCAGCCCCGGCGGACGAGGCTGACGAGCCCGCCTATCCCCAGCGACCCGTTCGTGACCATCGCCAGGCAAGCCGGGACGTACCGGCGCCGCCCTGGTCAAGCGGTGGGGCAAGTAGTTCCTGGCCCTTCACAGAACGGAGCGTACCGATGGAGTATTCACAAAGGAACGCGGGATTCCCCGGCCGCGACGCGGCATCACCCGGCCTTCCTGAGGGCGGAACGCAAAGCCAGTCATCCGGGCAGCCGACGGCCGCCCCGGGAACCGGCAGCGGACAATTCCCCTGGTCTGGTGTCGTGCCCCCGCAGCTCGAACAGATAGCGATGCGAGAGAACGGCTTCGTGCTGGCGCTGTGG
>Ga0302178_10002677_pt1 | contig 13913 bp, 10 predicted proteins | sample I_Palsa_E1_3_FD_198790 | JGI IMG/M metagenome (GOLD analysis project Ga0302178, IMG submission 198790) | Peat permafrost microbial communities from Stordalen Mire near Abisko, Sweden - I_Palsa_E1_3 | ecosystem: Environmental > Terrestrial > Soil > Palsa > Peat permafrost | place: Sweden... | reverse complement strand
ACCCCGCCGGACGCTGGTTCGTGTCCCTGCTGTGCGAATGCGCGGTTGAGCCTCACCCGGCCAGCGCCACGGTCGTCGGCGTCGACGCGGGGATCACGTCGCTGGTCACCCTGTCGAGCGGGGAGAAGATCGCCAGCCCCCGGCACGAGCGCCGCGACCGGGCGAGGCTCGCGCTCGCGCAGCGGCGGCTGGCCCGCACCCGGAAAGGCTCCGCGAACCGGGACAAGGCCCGGCTCAAGGTCGCGCGGGTCCACGCCCGGATCGCCGACCGGCGGAAAGACTTCCTGCACCAGCTCACGACCCGGCTCGTCCGCGACAACCAAGCGGTCGTGATCGAGGACCTGAGCGTGCGGAACATGGTCCGCAACCACAACCTCGCCCGCGCGATCTCGGACGCGGCCTGGCGGCAGATGCGGACCATGCTGGCGTACAAATGCGAGTGGTACGGACGGGACCTGGTGGTGACCGGCCGCTGGTACCCCTCGTCCAAGACCTGCTCGGCGTGCGGGCGGACGGCGGCGAGCCTGCCTCTCGCCGTCCGCGAGTGGGAATGCGTGAGCTGCGGTATCCGGCATGACCGGGATATCAACGCCGCGGTCAACATCAAAGCCGCCGGGCTGGCGGTACTTGCCTGCGGAGCTGGCGTCAGACCTGCCCAGGAGCCATCCTCGGAAGGCAGCCGGCGGGCGACCGCCGGAATCCCCGCCCTTTAGGCCGGGGAGAAGTCAAGATTCGATTTTCGGCCAGATTAACCCCTCGGGCCAGAGGTTAAAAGGGAAGTGCCGGGTAGCAGTGCGAGCTCCGGCACCGGATGGAGGAGGATCCCGCGCCGGAAACCGCGCCGGTCAGCGGGGCCAGAGGGCCGGCAGAATCAGCGGGGCCAGGAGGCCGGAAGAAGCGGGATCGCGTTGTTCCGGACCACGTTCGAATAGAAGCGGGCGCTTGCCTTGGGGATCCGCCGCTGGGTTCCGAAGTCAACGAAGACGATCCCGAACCTCTTGGAGTAACCCCAGCCCCATTCGAAGTTGTCGAGCAGGGACCAGACGAAGTACCCGGCCAGGTTGGCCCCGTCCTTGATGGCCCGCGCGGCCGCCTCCAGGTGCGTGTGCAGGTACCTGACCCGCTCGACGTCGTTCACCTCGCCCTGCGGGTTCACGTAATCCTCGGCGGCGCGGCCGTTCTCGGTCACGTAAAGCGCCAGGCCGGGGGCCTGCCTGGAGATGTCGACGAGGATCTGGTGCAGCCCGCTCGGATCGACGAGCCAGCCCATGTTCGTCCGCTCCAGGTCCTCCGGGAGGTACTCGACAACGCCTGGAACCCGGCAGCGAGCCGGGTTTTCGTTGCGCCTGAGGTCGGAGGGGTCGCCGGCGCGCAGGAAGATCGGGGAGTAGTAGTTGACGCCCAGGAAGTCCAGCGGCTGCCTGATTGTCTGCAGGTCACCGTCGGCGATCAGCGACGGGGGCGGGAGCAGGGCGGCCGGAGCATGCTCGGGGTACCGGCCGTGCAGCACCGGCTCGAGGTAGATGCCGTTCGCCGCCGCGTCGGTGATCAGCCGCCCCTGCTCGAGGGCCTCGGAGCCGTCGCCTTCTCCCGCGCGGACCGGATGCACGTCCAGGGTGATGCCGACCTCGGCCGCGCCCAGGCTGCGCAGGGCCTGAGCCGCCAGTCCGTGCCCGAGCAGCAGGTGGTGGGTGGCCGCCGCCGCCGCATCAGCGTCGCGCAGGCCGGGGGCATGGTCGCCGGTGCGATAGCCGTTGTTGGACACGACCTGCGGCTCGTTCAGCGTGATCCAGCGGGCAACCCGGTCGCCGAGAGCCGCCGCGGTCAGCGCGGCGTACTCCGCGAACCGCTCGGCCGTGCTGCGCACCGCCCAGCCGCCCTCGTCCTGGAGTTCCTGGGGCAGGTCCCAGTGATAGAGGGTGGCCGTGGCCGCGATGCCCTGCTCGGCGAGCTCGTCGAGCAGCCTGCGGTAATAGTCCAGGCCCTGGGCGTTCACGGGGCCGCGGCCGCCCGGCTGTACCCGCGGCCAGGAGATCGAGAACCGGTAAGAGGTCAGCCCGAGCGAGGCCATCAGCGCGACGTCCTCGCGGTAACGGTGGTACGAGTCGCAGGCGATGTCGCCGGTGTCGCCGCCGCGAACCTTGCCCGGCGTGTGGCTGAAGGTGTCCCAGACCGACGGACCCTTGCCGTCGGCGCTGGCCGCTCCCTCGATCTGGTACGCGGCCGTCGATGCTCCCCAGATGAACCCCGGAGGGAAGTCCAGGCCACCGTCAGCATCTGTCGCCGTTCCCGTCATCAGGCTCTCCTTTGTTTAGCTACGGACCTTGACGGCCCCTGTGCTGAGGGTTAGTGTAAGCGCTTAGATTTCAGTTGTAAACGCTTACATGTTTTCTACGTGACATCTGAATGTCGAGTTCGTAGACCTGGTGTTTCCGTTCGTTGACCTGGTTTCAAGGGAAGCAGCAATGCCGCTGATCGGGAAATTGTGGTAACTCTCTACGATGTCGCGCGGCTGGCCGACGTCTCCACCGCGACCGTCTCGCGGGTGGTGCACGGCCAGGACCGGGTTCGCGATGCCACCAGGATCCGGGTGCAGCAGGCCATCGAGAAGCTCGGCTACGTTCCCGATGGTGCCGCCCAGAGCCTGTCCCGCCGGCGCAAGGACGTTATCGGCCTGGTGTGCGTGGAACGCCCGGCGCACCAGTACGACATCGAGAACATGAACCTGCTGTTCTACGACGAGGTGCTGCGCGGCGTCGAGGCGCGGATCCGCGATCAAAAGTGGTCACTGCTCATCACCTTCCTGCAGGGCGCCAATGATCCCGCCTTCCCGCGCCTGGAGTCGTTCACCGGCAAGGCGGACGGCATCTTGATCGGCGAGGGAATCGTGCCCTCCCGCTTCATCGAGCGGCTCGCCGCGCGGGTACCCGTGGTGATCTTCGCGGGTACCCCGGACGAGAAAGCCGCCGACGTGGTGACGGCGGACAACCTGTCCGGCTCGGCGGCCGTGGTCACCCATCTCATCCGCGATCACGGCAGGCGGCGGCTGTTCTGGGTACACGGTCCCGCGGATTCCCCGGACTCCCGCGAGCGGCGTCTCGGACTGGATCACGTGCTCCGGGCCAACCCGCACTGCCGGCTCGTCGGTTCCTTCCAGGGCTACTACAGCGTGCAGAGCGGCGAGCAGGCCGGGGAGGCGCTGCTGGCCATGGGCCGGGAGAACCTGCCTGACGCGGTGGTGTCGGCCAACGACCAGATGGCCATCGGGGTCCTCAAGGCCCTGGCCCGGGCCGGCGTCCGGGTCCCGCAGGACGTGGCCGTGGCCGGCTTTGACGACATCTTCCCCGGCAGCCTGTGCGACCCTCCGCTCACCACGGTCCACCAGCCGATGCGCATGATGGGCGAGCGGGCCTGCGCCCGGCTGCTTGACCGCATTGCCAACCCGGCCCTGCCTCCTGCGGTCGAACTGCTGGCCACCGAGCTGGTGCTGCGGTCAAGCTGCGGCTGCCCGCCCGGCACCGTCATACGCCAGCCCGTGCCAGCGCTCAACCTCCCGCGCCCGGACCCGGCCGCGGTGGCGCCGGCGATCACACCCCGGCCGGGTGCCAAGCCAGCCCGCAGGCCCGCCCGGCAAGCAGCGAAGGCCTAGGAGCCGCCATGTCCTTTATCGTCCGCCGCCTGGTGTTCTACATCGTGGCCGCCTGGGTGGCGCTTACCGTCAACTTCTTCATCCCTCGCGCGATGCCGGGCAACGCGGTCCAGGCCATCATGGCGAAGTTCCCCAGCCTGCAGCCGTCGGCCTACAAGGCCCTGGAGGCGATGCTGGGGGTGGGGCACCCTGGTTCGATCTGGAGTCAGTACGGGTCGTACCTAGATGACGTCTTCCACTTCAACTTCGGGACCGACGTCACGCAGTATCCCGCCCCGGTCTCCACGCTGCTCGCCGAGACCATCCCGTGGACGCTCGTCCTGGTCGGATCGGCGACGGTCATCGCCTTCGTGGTGGGCACCGGACTCGGCATCGTGGCCGGCTGGCGGCACGGCGGCAGGCTGGACCGGGTGCTGCCGGGCCTGATGTTCCTGCAGGCGATCCCCTACTTCTTCTTCGCACTCATCCTGCTCGAGCTGTTCGCCGCCAAACTGCACGTGTTCCCGCTCGGCCAGGGGTACGCGGAGGGCCTGGTGCCGGGATGGCACTGGGACTTCATCGGCAGCGCCATCTACCACTCCCTGCTCCCGGCCCTGACCATCGTGCTCACCTCGATCGCCGGCTGGATGCTGCAGATGCGCAACGTCATGATCACCACGGTCGGTGAGGACTACGTGATCGCGGCCCAGGCCAAGGGCCTGCACAACCGCCGGGTCATCTTCACCTACGCGGCGCGCAACGCGATCCTGCCCCAGCTGCAGGGGTTTGCCCTGGCGCTCGGCTTCGTCGTCTCCGGCGCCCTGATCATGGAGATCGTCTTCTCCTACCCGGGCATCGGCCTGCTGCTGCTGACCGCGGTCACCTCGAGCGACTACCCGCTGATGCAGGCGATCTTCCTGGTCATCACCTTCGCCGTGCTGATCGCCAACATGGTCGTCGACGTGATCATCGTCCTGTCCGATCCTCGGGCCCGAGCCAGGGAGGCCTCCTGATGACCGCCGTCCTGCCGATCACCGCCGATGCCGCCGCGCTGCCCATCCAAGACGCCCGGCCCGGCCGCTGGCGGCGGATGCCGCCCAAGGCCAAGGTCGGCGCCGTCCTGCTCGTCGTGTTCATCCTCGCGGGCATCATCGGGCCCCTGGTCGCGCCGTACGACCCCTCGTTCCAGAATCCCTCGCCGGCTCTGTCCCTGCGCGCACCGTACGGTGCGCACCTGCTCGGCACCACCCAGAGCGGGCAGGATGTCCTGTCCCAGCTTCTGGTCGGGATCCGGCTCACCTTGGAGCTCGCGTTCATCGTCGGCGTGGTGGCCACGGCGCTTTCGGTGATCGTCGGCGTCACCTCCGCTTTCCTCGGCGGGGTGTGGGACGAGGTGCTGTCGCTGCTCTCCAACGTATTCCTGGTCATCCCGGCCCTGCCGCTGCTCATCGTGCTGCTCGGCTCCCTGCAGACGAGGGGGCAGACCGCGACCATCGTGGTGCTCAGCGCGCTCGGCTGGCCGTGGGGGGCCAGGGTGATCCGCGCGCAGACCCTGGCCATCCGCAATCGCGATTTCATCGCGGCCGCGCGGGAGACCGGGGAGAAAACCTGGCGGATCATCAGCTTCGAGATCGTGCCGAACGAGGTGAGCCTGATCGCGGCGAGCTTCGTGAACACCGTGCTGTATGCGATCGGCGCGTCGGTCGCCCTGGCGTTCATCGGCGTGGCCAACCTGAACGCCTGGAGCCTGGGCACCATGCTCTACTGGGCGCAGAGCCAGCAGGCGCTTGAGCTCGGGGCCTGGTGGTGGTTCGTGCCGCCTGGCCTGGCCGTGGCCTTCATCGGGGCCGGCCTGGTGCTCCTGAACACCGGGATCGACGAGCTCGGCAACCCGCGGCTGCGCGACGCGACCAGCGCCAGCCGGATCGCCGGGCACTGGCTCCCTCCCGCCGACCCGACGCCGGTGCTGGCCGAAGTGTCGCAGCACCGCGGCAAGCTGGCCGGGTTCCTGCACTCCTTCTCCCGCAGTTCACTGCTCGACGAGACCGAGAGGGCCGGGCACCGATGAGCACATATCCAGACCAGGCCGCGACCACCGCCTCCCCCGTCGCCTTCCCTGGCGCCGTCCCCCCGGATACGGTGCTCGAGATACGGGACCTGTCGGTCGTTTACCGGACGCCGGGCGGTGATGTCCGGGCCGTGGACCGGGTGAACCTGGACCTGGCGGCCGGGGAGGTCGTCGGGCTCGCGGGCGAGAGCGGCTCAGGGAAGTCCACGCTTGTCTACGGCGCCTCCCGGCTGCTACGGGCCCCAGCCCTGATCACCAACGGCAGCGTCCGCTACTCCGGCCGGCGGGTGAGCGAGCCGGTCGACGTGCTCACGATGAAGTCCGACGAACTGCGGCGGCTGCGCTGGCGCGAGATCGCGATCGTCTTCCAGAGCGCGATGAACGCGCTGAACCCGGTGCTCAACGTCCGTGACCAGCTGACCGACGTCATGCACGCTCACCTGCGGATTCCCAGGGACGAAGCGCGGGAGAAGGCGGCGTCGCTGCTGGACCTGGTGGGCATCCCGCGCTCACGCCTGCGCAGCTATCCCCATGAGCTTTCCGGCGGCATGCGCCAGCGGGTGATGATCGCGATGGCGCTGGCCATCGAGCCTGAGATCGTCATCATGGACGAGCCGACCACCGCGCTCGACGTCGTGGTGCAGCGCGACATCCTGGCCCAGGTCGTGGAGCTCAAGGATCGCCTGGGCTTCTCGATCCTGTTCATCACCCACGACCTGTCCCTGCTGCTCGAGCTGGCCGACCGGATCGCGGTGATGTACGCCGGGCAGCTGCTGGAGATCGGCACAGCCGAGGAAATCCAGCACGAGCCGTCGCACCCTTACACCAGGGGACTGCTCAACTCGTTCCCTTCGCTGCACGGCCCGCGCCGTGAGCTAGCCGGCATCCCCGGTTCTCCGCCGGACCTGCGGAACCCGCCGCCCGGCTGCCCGTTCCTGCCGCGCTGCGGCTTCGGCACCGCAGCGTGCCGTGAGGTCGACATGCACCTGCTGCCCGTGACCACCTCAAAAGATCCCGATCACGTGACCGCCTGCCCGTTCGTGCTGCCGCAGACGCCGGAACCGCAGGCACAGCCGGAAACCGCCGGGGAGCTGGGAGCATGAGCGAGCAGGCGCAAGCGCAGCCGCTGACATCCGCGGCCGCGGCCCGCGGGCCGCTCGCCATGCAGGCGATCTCGGTCAGCAAGGACTTCCGCATCGGCCGTCACCAGACCCTGCACGCGGTGCGCGACGTCTCCTTCAACCTGTACCGCGGGGCGGTCGTGGCACTTGTCGGCGAGAGCGGCTCGGGCAAGTCGACCGCCGCGCGGCTGCTGGCCGGGCAGGAGCGCCTTACCTCAGGCGTCATCCAGCTGGACGGCAAGCGGGTCGAGGTGACCAGCCGCGGGGACTTCCGCCGCTATAAGAGCCACGTCCAGCTGGTCTTCCAGGATCCGTTCTCCTCGCTGAACCCGGTGCACACCGTGCGCTACCACCTCGAGCGCCCGGTGAAACTGCACCAGGGCAAAGACACGGACGTCGACGCCGAGGTCATCGCCCTGATGGAACAGGTGCGGCTGACGCCCGCCCAGCAGTTCCTGGTCAAGTACCCGCACGAGCTGTCGGGCGGCCAGCGCCAGCGGGTCTCCTTCGCCCGCGCCCTGGCCGCCCACCCGAGTGTGCTGCTCGCCGACGAGCCGGTTTCCATGCTGGACGTCTCGATCCGGCTCGAGATGCTGGCCCTGCTCGACGATCTGCGCCAGCGCTTCAAGCTGGCCATGCTGTACATCACCCACGACATCGCCTCCGCCCGCTACTTCGCCGACGAAGTGCTGGTCATGTACGCCGGCGAGATCGTGGAGCGCGGGCCGGCCGAGGAGGTGACCCAGCATCCGGCCCACCCCTACACCCAGCTGCTCGTCGCCTCGGCCCCAGATCCGGACAACCTCGGCAGCACCCTGCGACGCAAGACCCACCGAAGCAGCGCCGCTGACACCTCCGGGCGGGTGGGATCTCAGGCCGCGCAGAAACCCGGAAGCGCGGCGACGGCCGGCTGTCCTTTCAGCCCTCGGTGCCCGTTCGCCGACGACCACTGTTACCGGGAAGACCCGGCCCTGCTGCAGATCTCGGCCACGCGCGGGGCGGCCTGCTGGCACCTCGACGAGGCCGCACCCGAGCTTGTCGCCAACCGGCCGGACAACGGAGGTACCAGCCCATCGGCCCCCATCCGGAACCAAAGCACGAACTAACCCGTATCCATCACGAGAGAAAGACGGAACTGATGAGGAGATTGCACAGCTATAGACGGCTCTGCGCGGTTGCGGCGGCCGGCGTGCTCGCGGGCGGGCTCGCCGCGTGCTCGTCGAGCTCAAGCTCGAGCTCAGGCTCGGCGAGCACCGGCACCACCACCGGTAAGACCCTGGTCATGGAGAGCTCCCCGGAGACCGCCATCACCCAGGATTTCAACCCGTTCGCTACCACCGCTGCTCCCTGGGGCATGGGTGCCACGGGGCTCATCTATGAGCCGCTGATCCAGTTCGACCTGGCCGCGCCGCCGAAGTACTACCCGTGGCTGGCCACGTCCTACGCGTGGTCGAACGGCGGCAAGACGATCGCTTTCACGATCCGCCAGGGCGTGAAGTGGAACGACGGCACGCCGTTCACCCCGGCGGATGTGGCCTACACCTTTAACCTGGTGAAGAACAACGCGGCGGTCAACATCGACGGCCTGAAGATCTCCACCGTGAGCACGTCCGGCAACACCGTCACGCTCACGTTCCCGACCGCCCAGTACACCAACCTGGAGGAGATCGCAGGCACCGCGATCGTGCCGCAGGCGATCTGGAGCAAGGCCGGCAACCCGACGACCTTCGCGGACGCGACCCCGGTTGGCACCGGCCCCTACAAGCTGGGCAGCTTCACCGGTCAGGGATTCACTCTGGTGAAGAACCCGGACTACTGGCAGGCGTCCTCGGTCAAGGTCCCGAAGGTCTTCTTCCCGGTCTACACCTCCAACACCGGCGCGCTCAGCGCGCTGTTCTCCGGGCAGATCGACTGGACCGGGAACTTCATCCCCGGCCTGCAGAAGAGCTTCGTCGACACCTCGCCCAGCACCCACCACTACTGGGAGGCACCCGGCGGTACCAATAGCCTGATGCCGAACCTGAACAAGTGGCCGACCAACCAGCTGGCCGTACGGCAGGCCATCAGCCTGGCGATCAACCGCAGCGTCATCGCCTCAGAAGGCGAGGCCGGCCTGGAGGACCCGGTCCTCAACGCCACCGGCCTGACCCTGCCGACGTTCAGCGCCTGGAGCGCGCCGGTCGCGAACATGACCGTCTCCGCCACGGCCAACCCGGCCGCCGCCAAGCAGGTACTGGAGAAGGCCGGCTACACCTTGGGCAGCAACGGCTTCTTCTCCAAGGGCGGCAAGAGCGTCACGATCGCGGTCACCGACCCGTCCGCGTACACGGACTACGCTCAGGACGACGCCCTGGTCGCGCAGGAACTGCGGGCGGCCGGCATCGATGCGACGTTCGTGGGTCAGTCGACCGACGCCTGGAACAGTGATGTCGCCGACGGTAACTTCCAGCTGACCTCGCACTGGTCAAACGGCGGCCTCACCCCGTACAACATGTACGACGGCTGGCTGGACAGCTCGCTGGCCACCGGCAACGCCGCGACGGGCGACTTCGAACGGCTGAACGACCCGACGATCAACACCGAGCTGGCCACGCTGGCCGGAGCCTCGACGACCGCGGCGCAGGCCGCGGCGCTGGCCCCGATCGCGAAGTACGTGGCCGCGAACCTGCCGATCATCCCGACCACGACCGCGTCGGAGTGGTTCGAGTACAACTCGCAGAACTACTCCGGCTGGCCGACCCAGCAGAACCCCTACGAAACCGGTCAGCCGTCCGGGACGAATAACGGTCCCGGCTCCGGTACTGACGAAGTTGTGATCCTGCACCTGGTTCCGCAGGGCTAAGCTCCTTCTGGGGCATTAAGCCGGCCCGCCCCCGATACCCCCCCATCGGGGGCGGGCCCTCACCGGAAAGACCGCTGAGACCAAGAACCGTCGTGACAACAGCCCGGCTCGTCATCATCGAGGGAAGCATCAGCCGATGAGCGCCTCGTCGCGCATCGCCTTCAGCACCCTCGCATTCCCGGATGCCACGCTGGCCTCAGCCGCCTCGCTCGGGCGCCGGTGGGGCTACGCCGGCATCGAGCTCCGGCTCATCGACGGCGAGCTCATCGACCCGTCGATGCCCGCCGCCGACCGCGCCCGGGTCAAGCGGACCCTCACCGGCCTGCCCGTCGTCGCGGTGGACAGCTCGGTCCGCCTCACCGGTGAGGATCCAGGTCCGGAGCTGCGCCGGTTTCTCGAGCTGGCCAGCGACTGGGAGTCCCCGCTGGTACGCGTGTTCGGGGGCGCGCTGGCCGCAGACGGCCCCGCCCGCCGGGAGCAGCTCGGAAACGCGGCGCGGGTGCTCGAGGCCGCCGGGCCGCTCGCCGAACGGCTCGGTGTCGCCATCGGAGTGGAAACCCACGATGCCTTCTCATCGTCTGCGGCCGTGGCCGAGTTGCTGGCCCTGGCCGACCCGCGCTGGGTCGGCGCGGTGTGGGACAGCCATCATCCGCACCGGATGGGCGAGCGGCCGGAACAGGTCTACGCGAACCTCGGTCCGCGTATCCTGCTCGCGCAGGTCAAGGACGCCCGGCGAACGGCCGACGGCGACTGGCAGCTGGTGCTCCTCGGTGCGGGCGAGGTACCGGTCGCCGGCATGCTCGCGCTGCTGGCGGCCGGTGGCTACCGGCACTGGATCTCGGTCGAATGGGAGAAGCACTGGCACAGGGAAATCGAGGAACCGCAGGTCGCGCTGCCTCAGCACCTAGAGCTGCTCACCAAGTGGCTGGAGGAGCCCCAGTGACTTCGCCCGTGGGGACCCGCGGCTTCGGCATCGTCGGTACCGGGATCATCGCGGCCATGCACGCCGACGCCATCGCGGCCTTGCCCGGCGCCCGGCTGGCCGCCGTCACCGACCTGGACGCGGGCGCCGCCGCGGCCTTCGCCACCAGCCGCGGTGCTACGGCCGAGCGCGACCTCGACGCGCTGCTCGCCCGGGGCGACGTCGACGTGGTCTGCGTCTGCGTGCCAAGCGGCCTGCACGCCGAAGTCGGCACGCGGGCGGTTAAGGCGGGCAAGCACCTGGTGGTGGAAAAGCCGGTCGATGTCACCCTGGAAGCCGCCGACCGCCTCATCGGGGCGGCACGCACGGCCGGCGTGGCGCTGACCGTGATATCGCAGCACCGGTTCGACCCGGGGCTGATCGAGGCCAGGCGGCTGATCGACGAGGGCGCCCTGGGCCGGCTCGTGCTCGGCGAGGCCAGTACGAAGTGGTATCGCGGCCAGGCCTACTACGACAGCGCCGGGTGGCGCGGGACCTGGGCCATGGACGGCGGCTCGCTGCTGAACCAGGGCATCCACTACGTCGACCTGCTCCGCTGGCTGATGGGACCGGTCGCCGAAGTCACCGCGGTCTGCACCACGCAGGCTCACCAGATCGAGGTCGAGGACACCTCACTCGCCATCGTCAGGTTCACCTCGGGCGCCGTCGGCACCATCGTGTCCAGCACCGCCGCCTTCCCCGGCTTCGCTGCGCGCCTGGAGATCACCGGCACCAAGGGCACCGTGATCATCGAGGACGGACGGCTCGTCAGCCGTACGTTCGGAGACGGTGCGCAGCCGGCGGACCGCGGACCCCAGCCGGCGGACCGCGGACCGCGGCCGGGGGCGGCGGCTGACCCGGCGGCCCTTGACGTTTCCGGCCACGCCGCGCAACTCGCCGACCTGCTCACCGCGATCGACGAAGGGCGTGCGCCCGCGGTCGACGGCGAGGCCGGCCGGGCCGCGCTCGAGATCGTCTGCGCCGTCTACGAGTCCTCCCGCTCGGGCCGCACCGTGATCCTGCGCTCATGACCGTCGTGCTGTCCGGTTTTGCCGACGAAATCTCAGCTGACCCGGACGAGCAGCTCTCGACCCTCGCCGCCGAGTCGATCACGCACCTCGAACTGCGCAGCGCGTGGTCGGTGAACGTCGCCGACCTCACCGCCGGGCAGCTCGCCGCGTTCCGCGACGCGCTGGGCCGCGCCGGGGTGCGGGTATCCGCGATCGGCTCGCCCATCGGGAAGATCCCGCTGCAAGCGCCGCTCGGCCCGGAGCTTGACCGGATGCGGCGCATCGCCGATATCGCCGGTGAGCTCGGCACGACGATCGTGCGCGTCTTCTCCTTCTTCATCCCGCCGGGCGAGCCGCCCGAGCGCCACCGGCACCACGTCATCGACCGGATGGCCGCGCTGACCGGGATCGCGTCGGACCGGGGCCTGATCCTCGCGCACGAGAACGAGAAGGAGATCTACGGCGACACGGCTGACCGCTGTCATGACCTGATCACCTCGGTGGACTCCCCCGCCTTGCGGGCGACGTTCGACGCGGCGAACTTCGTCCAGTGCGGCGTCAGGCCCTTTTCGCAGGGCTATCACCTGCTCCGGCCTTACCTGGTCTACCTGCAGGTCAAGGACGCGCTGACGGCGACAGGCGAGGTCGTGCCCGCGGGGGAAGGCGACGGGCAGGTACGGCCGACGCTGGCCGCGCTGCGGGACTCGGGCTTCGAGGGCTTCGTGTCGCTCGAGCCGCACCTGGCGCAGGCCGGACGCCACGGTGGCTTCAGTGGCCCGGAGGGTTTCGTCCGGGCGTCACGGGCTCTTAAATCCATCCTGAACGAACTCGCGATTTCCTGGCGGTAAACACCCTCAGCTCCCCGGGTTTACCGGTACCCGGCCGGGCAGGAAAGCCTCAGCCTGGTTACGCTCCTGTTAGGGACCAACCCCGAAATCTCACGGCCTGGGAGGTACTCGTGTCCGCGCCATCCACCATGACCGACGTCGACCTGGCGCTCGCCGCCGAGCTCGCTCAGCAGCTGCGCGTTGACTCCATCCGCTCGAGCACCTCGGCCGGGTCCGGGCATCCAACCTCGAGCATGTCCGCCGCCGACCTGCTGGCTGTCCTCGTCAGCCGGCACTTGCGCTACGACTGGGACAACCCGGACGAGGCGGGCAACGACCACCTCATCTTCTCCAAGGGCCACGCCTCTCCCCTGCTGTACTCGATTTTCAAGGCGGTCGGTGTCATCTCCGACGAGGAGCTGATGACCGGCTACCGCCGCTTCGGATCCCGGCTGGAAGGTCATCCCACCCCGGTCCTGCCGTGGGTCGACGTGGCCACCGGCTCCCTCGGGCAGGGCCTGCCGGACGCCGTCGGCGTTGCCCTCGCCGGCAAGTACCTGGACGAATTGCCTTACCGGGTCTGGGTCCTTTGCGGAGATAGCGAGATGGCCGAGGGGTCGATCTGGGAAGCCCTCGACAAGGCCTCGCACTACAAGCTCTCCAACCTCATCGCCATCGTGGACGTGAACCGGCTTGGCCAGCGCGGCCCCACCGAACTCTCCTGGGACCTGGATGCCTACAGTCGCCGCGCGACGGCGTTCGGCGCCCGGGTGTTCGCTATCGACGGTCACGACGTCGCGGCGATCGACCAGACCATCGCTGCGGCGGGCGACCTCAGCGTAGCTAAGCCGACCGTCATCCTCGCGCGCACCCTCAAGGGCCGCGGCTTCTCCGAGGTCGAGGACAGGGAGAACTGGCACGGTAAGCCGCTGCCTCACGAGATGGCCGAACGCGCCGTCATCGAGCTCGGCGGCGAGCGTAACCTGCTCGTCCGCGGTCCGCTGCCGGAAAGGGCCGCCCGGGTGCCGGCCGCGGCCAACGGTGCCGACGTTAAGCTGCCGTCCTACGACCTCGGCGAGAAGGTCGCCACCCGCAAGGCCTACGGGGCTGCGCTCACCGCGCTCGGAGCGCGCCACGACGTGGTCGCGATGGACGGCGAGGTCAGCAACTCAACCTTCGCCGATCAGTTCGCCCAGGCGTACCCCGAGCGGTACTTCGAGATGTACATCGCTGAGCAGCAGCTGGTCGCGGCGGCGGTGGGGGTCGGCGTCCGCGGCTACCGGCCGTTCGCCTCCACCTTCGCGGCGTTTTTCACCCGGGCCTACGACTTCATCCGGATGGCGGCCATCTCCCAGGCCAATATCTGCCTCGTCGGCTCGCACGCCGGGGTCGAGATCGGCGCGGACGGCCCGTCCCAGATGGCCCTGGAGGACCTGGCCATGCTGCGCGCGGTCCA
>Ga0302178_10002674_pt1 | contig 13925 bp, 17 predicted proteins | sample I_Palsa_E1_3_FD_198790 | JGI IMG/M metagenome (GOLD analysis project Ga0302178, IMG submission 198790) | Peat permafrost microbial communities from Stordalen Mire near Abisko, Sweden - I_Palsa_E1_3 | ecosystem: Environmental > Terrestrial > Soil > Palsa > Peat permafrost | place: Sweden... | reverse complement strand
TCACAGCGGACGGCAGCGAAGGAAAGCGCAGAATCGCGTTCAGGCGCCCGTCGATGGTTTCCTGGTACTGCTTCCAATAACCGTATTGACCTGCAATCCCATAACCCAGAAAATCCGGCAGGTCTTTCTCGAGAACCGGCACACCGTTGATCGTCAAATGCTTGTCGCGATATTGAACCACATCGCCCGGTACGCCGATCACACGCTTGATATAATCAATCGATTCGTCTTCCGGGAAACGGAATACAACAACATCACCACGCTTGGGATCATGATTGGCAAACAGCTTATGATCGCTGATGGGTGAGCGAATGCCGTAGTCGAATTTATTCACCAAGATAAAATCGCCCACCAGCAAAGTCGGAATCATCGATTCGGACGGGATCTTGAACGGTTCGACCACAAACGAGCGCAGAACGAACACCAGTAAAATAACTGGGAAAAAGCCGGCCGAATATTCCAGCCACCGGGGCTGACGCAAAGCGTCGTCGTGTAACTTGGCCCGAGTCTGGTCGGCATTCTCATCGGCAAAACGTGCGTCAACTCGCTTTTGCTGCCAGTCAAATTCTGCGATCGCTTCTGCTGCTGCCTGCCGGCGGCGTGGCAGAAAATAGAGTTTGTCTGCGGCCCAAGCGATACCGGTCAAGATCACAAGAACGAACAGGATCAATGCGAAATTCATAGATCATCTGCCTATTTATTTTCAATCTAAAAAAGGATCAACACGACAAGCGCGAGGCGCTGACCGACCAACGGTGCTTTACAAGAGCGTAGTGCTGGATGCTGAAAGCCCACAAAAACGTCAGCGTCAACCCGGTATCTCAAGATAGGATTTGGCGATAGGTGCGAAAACCGATTTCACTGACCAAGCCGGGCATACGTTCAAAGAGCTGTATAAGCGATGCACCATATTTTTCTCGAAACGCGGAACTCCCCATCGCAATCTCAAGCTCGTTGGCAAGAATAAGCTCGCACAAATTCGTGAGTTGTTTAGGGGTAATTTCGTACTCGGTATTGCTGAAGCGGTCGGCGAACATAAGCTGCTTTTCCGTTCCGATTCGCGGATAGAACACCCCGCGATCGCAAGCGCCATATAAGTAAACCAATTCTTCCGCATCCGCGCCAATCAGCGTTGCGATGCTTTCGCGCATGCTGAGATTGACGAGTGCGGAGTTATAACCATCGGTTCCATAAACGGCGTGATAGAGACCCGCGGTGCTAAGCAGTTCATTGGCGCCCCATTCTCGCAGCAAGGTCTCAGTGCCATAGAGATGCGCGGTGAGTGTGCCGTTAAGATGCTGGAATTCTCCTGCGCCCAGTGCCTGCAATCGAGCGAATAGCGTTTCGGAAGATTTCATGGAGTTAAAGGTCGCAAGTGTAGTTGGCTCTATTCTCAATGGAATAACCACGCACGCATATCGGACCAGTCCTATTTTGAAAGACGGTAGTTCATCATCACAGACGCCTACTACTCTCTGATGCGAAAACTTGGATACATGCAGCAGGACGCGGAGGATTTGAGCGTTGACAAGCGTGGTGTCGGCGGCTGTGATGATGGCTAGGAGCCGCGTGTAGCCAAGCGCGAGGCATCTGTCGAGCATATCCAAAGCGATATATCGGATCTTAAGCAAGATGTCTGAGAAATCCGGTCGTCGATGGCAAGCGATTTTCGCTTAACCTGGGGTGGCCTTATCGCTGTAGCTCTTGGCTTAGCTACTCTACTGGCCAAATGCTTCTACTGGATTTAGGCACAGACAACCGTTGGGATGGTCCGCGCCGAACGGGCCTTTTAACACGCCGACAGCGCCATTCGACGGGTCACCATCGATGAATTCCCAATAAGGCTCATCGGTCAGACCTTAGCCCACCATTTCCGGGGCGATTGCCGCATGATTCAGCAAGGCAACCAAGGACACACCGCCGATCACATTACCCAGCAGCGTGGGCAATAGGAAATCGACGAAATAATCAAGCGCATGCGCGTTACCGCCCAAGACGGCATAGATTGCCTCGACCGAACCTGCGATCACGTGCGACAGATTGCTGATAGCGACCACATAAGTAATGATTAGAATGGTCAGCAGGCTCGACGCCTTGCTACTCGGCAATAACCAGACCATCAGCGCAATCAGCCAGCCGGCGAAAATCGCGCGCAGCACGGTGCTCCAGAACGATCCTTGCAAAGCATGCTGGGCAATATCGCCGAGCGCCGCGAGTACCTCGGGTTTAAACACACCCGGCACCGTGAGCCCGTAGGCAAAAATCAACGTGCCCAGCAAATTTGCAAGCAGCACGATCGCCCATAAGCGCAGCACCGGCCATAGAGTCTCGCGATCCGGACGCGTCAGTAAAGGCAGTAAGGCGGTCAAAGTGCTTTCGGTAAACAGCTGCTGGCGCCCCAGTATCACGATCATAAAACCGATCGAATAGCCCAAGCCCGCCACCAAATGACGCCAAGGCGTATCCGGCAAACTGCTTTGCAGCATCGCCATGGTCAGAAAAGAAAATCCCATCGACAGACCCGCGGCCAGCGCCGACCAGAACAACGAGCTGCTACGGCGAGCCAATGCGGTCTCGCCTTCTTCCCGGACAATTTCATGCACGACTCATGCACGCAAGGAGGCGTGCTTCGCGGCTTGATCTTTTTCCGGTGGGCTGAGGTGTGGCGATTGAGCGCCCGCGTCCTGTTTCTTTTCTGCCATAGAAGCTGAGGTCTACCTATTAAAGAGTGCAGATTGCATTTCAAGCAGCAGTCAAGCCTGTATCGGACAGCCCCCAATAACCCTCGCTAGCGAAGATTCATATTAGCCAGTTCCACGATTTCGTCGCCCCGGCCGTTCAATACCGCACGCAACATATACAAACTGAACCCCTTGGCTTGCGCCCATTGAATTTTCGGCGGCAAGGCAAGTTCGTACTTGGCCGTCACGACATCGACGAGTGCCGGCCCCGGATGCGCAAAGGCACGCGCCAGCGCACCCGCGAGCTCTTCGGAATGCTCCACTCGTTCGCTGTAGATGCCAGCACCTTTGGCAATCGCCGCGAAGTCGGTGGTGCTTACATGGTTACGGTGACAGTCGAATAAACCGTTAATCAGATGCAGATTACCCGGCCCGCAGCTTCCTGCGCACACAGCCAGTTTGCCGGTTACCGCGGCCTCAGCGCCGGCGGCAAAGGCCGCGACTTCCTCGTGGCGGGTGTGCATCCAGCGTATGCTACCCATGCGTCTTAAGCTATCGGAAGACCATTGAGGCAATCGCCCGTGACGCCCCAGATACGCTCAACGCCGGCAGCTTCCAGGGTCTTCGCCAAATAATCGGCAATGGTCGGCTTACTCATGTGGAATCCCGTTCATCTATTGAAGCAACTATGGCGAATCGGGCAAAGGGATGCCGATCGTCGGCATGAGCCAAAAAGATCTACCGCGACAGCTCGTCATCGATTGCGGCGTCAATGTACTCAATCGATTCCGGCGGAAACTCGGCTGAGCATGACTCGATGTCACCGTGCGATAGACACGTGACAAAGTCACTCGTCATCGCTTCGTCTTCGAACGACAGGCGTTCGTTATTGACGTCGACAGTGGTGGGACCGCTACGCTTAATCGCCATGTATTGCTCCGCATTTTTACGTATCCCGGCCAACCACCAAAGAAGATGAGGTTGACCGGGGATAGGTCTTACGGCAGTGTATCTGCCGGGTTTGGGTATAACTTAACGCTTGGCCTTATGCTCGGCTTCGCGTTCGGCATCTTCGCGTTTGGCTTCTTCTTGTACATCGCCAATAGCTTTCTGCGCCTTTCCCAGACCTTGCTGAAGGTTGCCTTTCGCTTCCTGAAGAATATCGCCCGTAACATGACCGACGACTTCGTTGACTTTACCTTTAACTTGCTCGGCGGCACCGTGAGTTTGATTCTTGTTCATGTCGACTCCTTGTATAGGTGATGAATAGAGCGAATCTGCTGACATGCAAGACACATCAACGCGCTCTCTTGTCTGAAAGCGCCAGCGCACTTTGGTTCGCGGTGAGAATGTAACAAAGCCACGGTCAAAATTAGGGGTCAGAGCCACAGCGCGAGCAACTGAGCACCAAACCCGCTGACCATCAAGAGCAAAGCGGCAAGAGACATCGATAAGTAAACTTTTTTCCGAAGTCGGGTTTCCTCCATGACATCCGCCGCAATGCGCCCTTCGGCCACTTCCTTGTGAGGCTCGACGGTAACGGTAACCTCTTCGTCATGCGTCGGCTGCGGAAAACCATAGAAAAACAGCAGGATGACGCCTGCCATATTTGCAATCAGACCGCAGGTGTTGAGTAGTTGATGAGCCATAAGAAGAGCGGAACAGCCCTAGTGCTTTCAAAAGATTGCTCATAAATCGTTCGGCCGGCGAACGGTAGTCTCTGCAATCACGCGTGCAATCTGCGCGGCCGTACCGACGAAACTGATAGGCCCGTCGAAATCAATCGCGTTTTGCTGCATTCCCCTGGTTTTCAAGCCCGGGTCAAGGACCATCGTTAAGCCGCCTGTATGGTGAATGGCTGCCATACCCCGCGAACCGTCGTCTAGCGAGCCGGAAAGAATCACTCCCATCGATCTCTGCTTGGCATGGGACGCCACCGAGACAAATAATTCGTCGACGGTGCGATTGCGTAGTCGGTTTCCGCCAGCAAATACCAGGCGCGCGCAGCCATCCTCTCCTAATGTAAGCGCCGCCGCAGGGGTACCGATATAGCATGCTCCGGGTAAAAGCTTTTCTCCGTCCTTCGCAATGACGATAGGCAGGCGACTTTTTTTCTGCAACAGTTCTTGCAGATAACTTTCCTGGTCACTCGCTCGGTGCACAGCGACCAGCGCAATCGCGGGACTATTTATCGGCCAGTGCTGGAGTAGCTCGGAAATATCGCGCAAGCCTTCGCTGCCGGATGCACCGATTGCGACGAAAAATGGAGGTTGGATCGTTTCCATGTGTCATCCTAAATCGACCGCGCTAATCGCCAGCCCGCATTGCGTTTGAATAAACTCATGTCGGAACTCCAGAGATTTGCTGGTTGAATTGGGAAAACGCGTGGCACATCATGCCGGTCTTATGTTCAAACGCACGGCGACTCCGGCAGCGAGCAGCAGAAGCAGAAGCAGAAGCAGAAGCAGAAGCAAATCTACACATGCTTTTATATGAACTAGCCGGCACATCTTAGTTCTTGCGAAATATGTAAGAAAATGCATAAGTTCTGGACACAACGTTCTATCAGGTCGACATAAACCAGAACATGCCCAGAGCCGCGATACCCATCACCGCGGTGGCCAGCCATCCTAGACTGCGCAGAATAATGGGCGCCACAAACTCACCCATGATTTTCCGATTCATGACCATAAACATCAACAACACCATGATAGGAACCGACACCACACCATTGATTACGGCGCTCCAATACAGCGCTTTGATGGGATCGATTGGTGTGAATGTAATGACCACGCCGACGACACAAGCCAGTACGATAATTCCATAAAACTGCTTGTTCAACCGGGGTTTGGACTCCAGACTATTGGGCCATTTAAAGGCGCCCGCCATAGCATAGGCCGCCGAGCCGGCCAGCACCGGCAGAGCAAGGAGCCCGGTACCGAGTATCCCAATACTGAACAGCAGAAACGCAAATTCGCCGGCAATCGGTTTGAGTGCGAGCGCTGCCTGCGACGACGTTTGGATATTGGTAATACCGTGCGCGTGTAGCGTTGCTGCGGCCGTCAATACAATAAAAAACGCGATGATATTTGAAAATCCCATGCCGATCAGGGTATCGAGCCGGATTCTTTTGAGCGTTGAAGGGCCTTCGGCAGGATCTTGCGTCAAGGCTTGCTGTGTTTTTTGGGCATTGAGTTCTTCGACTTCCTGTGAAGCTTGCCAAAAAAACAAATAAGGGCTGATTGTCGTACCAAATACTGCGACTACGGTTGTGGCGTATTCACTGCTCCACGAAATATGCGGCATCAGCGTGCGCAGCGCGACCGTAGCCCAAGGAATCTTGACGGCAAAAATGATGCCGACATAAGCAAATAAAACCAAGGTCATCCACTTGAGGAACTTGACATAGTGCTTATAGGGTATAAAAACTTGCAAAAAAATCGACAGCAAGGCAAGGCCGAAAATATAGAGTCGTGCCGGTCCGCCGACCACCAAATTGACCGCAGCGCCCATCGCGCTGAGGTCAGCCGCGATATTGATGGTATTTGCGATGAACAACAGCATGACCGAGCTGTAAAGCAGCCATGCCGGATAGTGGCGCCGGATATTTGTCGCCAAACCATGACCACTGGCGCGGCCTATCCTGGCGCTGATCATCTGGATTGCGACCATTAATGGATAGGTAAGCAGCGCCGTCCACAAGATGTTATAGCCAAACTGCGAGCCAGCTTGAGAATAGGTTGCTATACCGCTGGGATCATCGTCGGCCGCGCCCGTGATCAAGCCCGGCCCAAGCTTCTCACTCCATGCATGCACCTCGATATCGGGCTGAGCGGGTGGCGTGGCGCTTTTCGAAACTTGGGCCGCAACCATCTTATAAACGTCCCATCAACAGCAAAACAATCACGACAATCAAGACCAGACCTAGGCCGCCGCTTGGTCCATAGCCCCATGAGCGACTATGCGGCCAGCTCGGGAATGAACCGATGAGAAAAAGAATTAAAACGACCAGCAAGATGGTGCCCAACATGACAGTACTCCCAAAGTTAAATTTGATTTCCCTAACGTTTAAGCGAGAAGCGTGCCCGGTATTTCGCTATCGCAAAATTACGCGCAATGACCACGGCGTCTAGCAAGCACAGCGCTTTGCGATCCCCCTCACCCTGCGTCACACAAACTATGGATATTGACCGGATTAAGTAAACCGGTAAATTCTTCAAATAAAACATGCAAGAGCAAAAGGGACGACCGGCTCCCGTCACGGCTCTCAACGCAACGACGCGCTAGAAAGAATCTTGCAATGCGGCATCTATCGGCACACGGTAACCGTTTGCCAAACGGTTGGTCTCATTGGCCATGCCGACGACAGCTATCAGCTCGCCAAACATTTCGTCGCTCATCCCCAGCCGACGAGCCGCCGCGCTGTGGCTTGCCACACAGTATGCGCAATTATTGGTGACGCTGACGGCGACATAAACCAGTTCCTTAAGCAGTGGATCAAGTGCCCCCGGCGCCATGACTTCCTTGAGGCTTTGCCAAGTCCGCGAGAGCGTTGCTGGGTGATGGGCAAGGTACTTCCAAAAATTATTCACATCCTCGACATTCCGCGTGCACTTGATATCGTCATATACCGCTTGAACCTCGGGCGCGGCGTCATGGTATTCAACGGGATTCGAAAAGCTCATCGGTACTCTCCTTGTAAATTATGTTGCGTGGCAAACAAATCGCCGATGCGTCTATCAGTTCGTGAGCTCACGCCTTGCCCGGACGCTGTATCGCGGCATTCCAGCCGAAAACGCTGTAGACGCGATAACGCGCAATGTCGGTATATTCATGCAACGCGAGATCTGTCGCCGTAAAATTGGACGACAGCGGCAGCACGGACAGCACAGCATTCAGATAGTCCGCGCGCACGGGTATGGCGCTGACGCCGAAAGCCGCAAAGTACAACATGCTACGCCGCAGATGGATACCCGACGAAACCAATACCAGACGATCCGCTTGGTACTGCGGCAACATCGCGCTGGTAAATTTCGCGTTCTGCCAAGTATTCTTGCTGTTGGGTTCGCGCAGCACGTCGGCCGCATCGACGCCAAGCTGAAACAGGGTGAGCGGATAAATATCGGCTTCCGATGCATGATGGTGCTGGGCATCGCCACCACTCAACAGAATTTTGCAAACTGCCCCGGTTTTTCGACACGCGTTGTACAGCACCGCTCCTTCGGCGATACGTCCGTACGAAAGCATGCCTGGTTCAAGCAGACCCGTGCCGCTGACCTTTTCCGTGCCGGCACCCAACACAATGATAGCGTTACGCTTGCCCCATTCAATGGACGGTTTGACGGCGTAGGCCGATTGCAGGTTGCGCAGCAGCCAGACAGGAATCGGGCCGCAACCTACCGCTAAAAACAGGATGAGCGAAATTACGTAAAGCCCTCTACTAAGGTTACGCCGTTTGAATGCAGCACAACAGCGGGCTGTCACGACGACTAAGATAAGTATGAGGAGCGTCATGGTTCATCCACGTGATTGAGAAATATTTCAGTAAGCGCAGTGAGAAGGCTTAAATTTTAATCGGTCCTCTTGGCGGATTGAATTTTTGGCTGGTTCCGATTTTGTGAGCCTGGGAATATTAAGACAAAGAACCGAAACATATAGTTCTGCACCAGGATGCTTATCACAGAAGAGCCTCCGGCATAACGACCAAGCTTGCGTTCGCGGCGGCGATTTGCGCCTCGTACGACAAAATCTGAGCGCATGGCAGTAACGCTCAGACAAATTTCCGCATCGCAATTCTTGCCGCCGCCATCCGGGCATCCGTCATCGTGGCACTCGTCTCACGCACTTCAGCAACGATTTCCCTGGGGGCTCGTAGCGGTGACCCTGAAAACGGCGGCTGCGGATCGTATTCGAGAAACAAGGCAATTTTCTGCGCGACATCCCTGCCCCATAAAAGACGGGCGACGTCCAGGCCAAAGTCAATTCCGGCAGTAACGCCGCCACCCGTGATGCGATTGCGATCGACTACCACGCGCTCATGAATGGGCCGCGCACCAAGTATCGGTAAAACGTCCATGGCAGTCCAATGCGTCGCCGCTTTATAGCCGCGCAGCAGGCCAGCCGCGCCGAGTACCAAGGCGCCGGTACACACAGACGTGACCCATTGCGCCTGTTGCGCGCGCTCAGAGAGAAATTGGAGTGTCGTCTTGTCGCTCATTAACGCATTCACGCCTGGACCTCCCCCGACAAACAACATGTCCAAGCACGGGGCGTCGGCCAATGTCATGGTCGGCAATAATAATCCGCCGACGTCTGTACGTACCGGTTCCATACTGTGGCCCAGTACATGCACCACGGCATTGGGACCGCGCGATAACACTTCAAACGGACCCGCGAAATCGAGGTTGGTCATGCCGGGGAATATCAGCATGCCAATATGAAACGGGTCCGCACCGGAACCCGCCACGGGCTCCCCCTCTGTGGCCACCCTATATTCCGCGGCCTTCACCTTGGAGCCGAGCGGCAGCGACAACGCAGCTAAACCTAGGGTTACACCGAAATCTCTTCGATTCATGCGCTTTCCTTTCATATTGATGAGTCTTGCTCGTCATATGAGTGGCATGTAAGGCGCATTGAATCTCTGTGTCAAATAGCCGCACCGTGCATAACAATGAGACAGGTCCAGAATGAAAGTAAGACAGATCCATATTATGGTATGAGACGACTCTGAATTAGAATTTCATCCCCAGTCCGACACCGACCACCAGCGGATTGATGCGCAGTGTGCCCAAAGACTGCCCGCCCATGGTCGCACTGGTACGCATCCAGAGCTGTTTCACATCGAAATTAACAAACAGATTGCGCGCCACTTGCACGTCGACACCGGCTTGTACCGCACCGCCGAAACTGTGGTTGCCTACCGATACCGGTTGCGAGCCGGCGCTCAAATCGCTGTTGTAAAACAGCGTGTAGTTCAGGCCGGCGCCGACATAAGGGCGAATCTTGCCGTGCGGGTTGAAGTGATATTGAAGCAATACCGTCGGAGGCAGTACGCCGACCGAGCCGAGCTTGCCAATGTTCGAGGTGACGGTGTGGCGCGAAGTCGCCAAAATCAACTCGATACCGACATGATCCAGCGCCATATAGGTGAAATCGAGTTCCGGCACCATACTATTATTGACACCCGTGTTTATCGCCGACAAGGTGCCGTTAGACGAAGCCTGCGGTTCGATACTGATCACGCGGACCCGACCCAGAACATCCCCCTGACTGATGCCTTGGCTAATGCTGTTTTGATCGGCCAGCGCCGATGAGCTTGCAGCCAAGCCGAGTAACAAAGCCGCCCACATTGTTTTTTTCATTTTGATAGCCCCGAAGATCATGATTGATACGAACTCGCGTCTTATGCGCCGCGTTGTAGGTATTCTCGGGTAGGGGCCGGATGAAGAATTGATGTAAATCAACTGCGCCGCGCGTTGGGGCGCGTGGGAGGTGCGACTTGACGCCGCAGGTATTGCGCGGGCCAACAACAAAAAACCTCGTAGGCCTTTCGACTTACGAGGTTTTTCTGCCATCACTGGCGGAGACGAAGTCCGCTGTATCCGAGTCCAATGACTTCCAATGGGATATAAATACTATCCATAAATTCAATGGCTTGCACGCTATTCCAGTCCAAAGTAAGCTATTACCATCCGACCTCATCCGGCATCTGCTGATGGGCCAAATGATGGGCTAGAAATCGATGCTAACCGACAAACAAGCAAGAGCACTGAAGCCGGATGACAAACCGGTCTTCGACGGAAAGGTCACTGGATTGTTATTAACACCGTCCAAGTCTGGTTGTAAATGGACCTTGCGCTTTACCAGTCCGGTTACAGGCAAACGCCGCGACGCTGGCCTTGGAATCTACCCTGAAACCTCCATCGCGGAAGCGCGCGAAAAAGGGCTTGCTATGCGCAAGCTACTCGACAATGGCGAAGACCCCATCGACCAGCGGAATCGGGAACGCGAAGCAGTCGCTATCACCGTGGCAGCCCTCACGTTCGAGAAAGCGTCCCGTAAGGTCCACGAAGAACTCAAACCAGGCTGGAACAACAAGAAGCATGCTGCCCAATGGATCAGCACGCTTGAAACTTACGTTTTCCCCAAACTCGGCAATCGTAAGCTCGACGCCATCAGTCCCGGTGGTTGCGCGGACGTGCTCCGCCCCATCTGGCTAAGCAAGACAGAAACAGCCAGCCGCACCCGGCAGAGGATGCATGCTGTCATGCAATGGGCATGGGCGCACGGTCACATCACGGCAAATCCAGTTACCGTCGTGGATCATATCCTGCCCAAGCAGTCGAGCAAGCCGGAACACCAACCCGCCATGCCCTGGCGACACGTGCCGCAGTTCGTCACGACCCATCTTGCCGAACATGAACCGGGGGACAGCACTCGGGCCGCTTTGCTCTTTCTGATTCTGACCGCCACTCGCAGCGGCGAGGTGCGTGGCGCGACGTGGGATGAATTTGACCTGCGCGCCCGCGTCTGGAACATTCCGGCTGCTCGCATGAAGGCGAAAGAAGCACATCGGGTGCCGTTGTCGGATAAAGCCCTGAAGCTTGTCAACACACTGAAGAAAAGTCAGTTGCATGAAAACCCTCGTCTTTCCGTCCCCGCGTGAGAAAGTGCTGAGCGACATGACACTCACTGCGCTGCTTCGTCGTATCAAGGCCGAGAGCGACACCCCTGGCCGCTTCGCAACCGCCCATGGCTTTCGCTCCAGCTTCCGCGATTGGGCAAGCGAACACGGCTATGCGCGAGATCTCGCGGAACGTGCGCTTGCGCATACCGTCGCCAATAAAGTCGAGGCGGCGTATCACCGTACTGATTTGCTTGAACAACGGCGGCCGCTTATGGAGGCATGGGCACGGCACGTCTGCTCTGGATAACCCGAACTCGTTGCTGCCAACGCAATCCCCCCCCCGTCCTGACCCTATTGTAATTTCTCAGAAATACCCCTCAATGCTGCATTTCGGGATCTACACTGCTATAATTAGATGACATATCCAAGTGTATTACAAAGGAATCCAGTCATGGCACGTCTCAGTTTTGACCTATCTCAAGCCGGTGCCGCCGTGAGAGCGGGCGGCATACAGTCGGCCATAGTCCGTGCCGCAAAAGGCTCTTTCTTTGTCGAACTGGAAACCCGGGAGTCGGGCCTGGTCGACTTGGTCACCAAAAACGAGCGGACCCCGCGCGCTTTCCGTGATCCTGGTCAGGCCCTCAAGATCGTGCGCGGCCTGGGCGTTGCCCATGGGAGCTTTGCCCTCGATGAGTGGGATCCTTCCGTGCCGAAAGGCAAGGCATGGAAACGACCGGATACAGCGGTACAGATGAAGACAACCCACCAACGGGCCCAAGAAGCTGAGGCCTATGACGCTTGGTTTCGTGCCGAAGTCGAGCAAGGTTTGGCGGAAGCCGATAATCCGTCGATTCCAAAAATTCCGCATGATGAGGCGATGTCGATGCTCACGGCGATGCGCAATGCCGCGCGAGCCAAGTCTGCTCCCAGTACAGTAACCGCCGCCGCGAAAAAAGTGACCAAGCGGAAAACGGTTAAATGAAGGTTGAATGGCTAAAAACGGCCTTACGTCAGTAAGCCACGCACTTGATCGAGTTGGAAGACTATGCCGGTCAACGGTCTGCCGATAATTTACAGGCGAAGATCGACAAGAAAACCAAGCTGCTGGAAACCCAACCGGAGTTGTACGTCGAGGGTTTGGTACCGGGCACGCATGAGCTGGTGGTCACGCCCAATGTCGTGCTGGTCTATCGAATCAAAGCCGCGAAAAGGAAAATCCAGGTTGTGCGCGTACTCAAGCCGCGCATGAAAAGACCGGGCGGAAAAAAGAAGTAATCGCGGGGCCATCGTATTGAGCTGCCTTTCGCCTACTGGCGTAGTACAGTCGGGTAGCGGTGGCGCGTTACAGTGCCGCATCAGAACCATCCATACAACTTAGCCGTACATGGCTCAAGCCTTTCAAGATCTCATTACTGAAGCCACCCCAGTATCTGCTCAACGCAATCTTCAACCGTAGATGATGTGGTAAAGAACAAATCGGGATGATGGTTGGGCGATGCTTAGCGGTTGTGGTCAACATGTCTTAGCGACACTCACGCTTATCAACATCGAAGCGCCAGTGGTGGACCGATTCGTCGCGTCTCATCATGCGATGAAACAAAGACGATGTACTTGGAACGGCGCCACTATCCTAGCGTCGGTTCGCTACAACAAACTTCTTGAATCCTGCGTCTGATGGGCCATGCGATGGGCCGTAAAACAAAAAACCTCGTAGGCCTTTCGACTTACGAGGTTTTTCTGCCATCACTGGCGGAGACGAAGGGATTCGAACCCTTGATCCAGGTTTTGGCCCAGATGTTCCCTTAGCAGGGGAGTGCCTTCGACCACTCGGCCACGTCTCCTAAACTTCTGGTGCTGGGCTTTCACTCAACAACCGAGGCGCTATCATAGCGACTTCGCGCGAAACGGTCAAATTTTGTAGCAGGTTTTTTTACGAATCCCAGCAAATCATCGGCTTAGCGCAAGTGCTATGGCCCTGATATCAAGCCTGATCGAGCTCAAACGCCTTATGCAAAGCACGTACGGCGAGTTCCATATACTTCTCGTCGATCAACACCGAGATTTTGATTTCCGAAGTCGAGATCATTTGGATATTGATGCCTTCTTCCGACAGGGTACGGAACATCCGGCTGGCGATGCCCACATGCGAGCGCATGCCGACACCCACCACCGAGATCTTCGAGACCTTGGGGTCGCCCAGCACGCGCTCGGCCTGCACATGGCCTTGTACCTGGCTGCTCAAGATATCCATGGCGCGCTGGTAGTCGCCGCGGCCGACCGTGAAGGTGAAGTCGGTTTTACCTTCGACGCTCTGGTTCTGGATGATCATATCGACGTCGATATTCGCATCGGCGACGGGGCCGAGAATCTGGTACGCAATACCGGGTTTGTCGGGTACGCCGGCCACAATAATGCGGGCTTCGTCGCGTTGGAAAGCAATGCCGGAAATGACAGCTTTTTCCATGGTCTCGTCTTCTTCAAAAGTAATCAGGGTGCCCGAACTCATTTCGATTTCGAGCGGTATTAGAGGGTCGGTCAGACTCGACAACACGCGTGTCTTGACCTTGTACTTGCCGGCAAATTCAACCGAGCGGATCTGCAGCACTTTGGACCCAAGG